>Ga0208826_1000006_pt1 | contig 353622 bp, 302 predicted proteins | sample AD_UKC115_MetaG_FD_184451 | JGI IMG/M metagenome (GOLD analysis project Ga0208826, IMG submission 184451) | Active sludge microbial communities of municipal wastewater-treating anaerobic digesters from Hong Kong - AD_UKC115_MetaG (SPAdes)... | ecosystem: Engineered > Bioreactor > Anaerobic >...
ATTCCATTGTTCCTCTAGCGAGACTTACCCCGGCGTTCCATCATTTCATATATCAATTCTTCACAAGCGAGACTTACCCCGGCGTTCCATCATTTCACATATCAATTCTTCACAAGCGAGACTTACCCCGGCGTTCCATCATTTCACATATCAATTCTTCACAAGCGAGGTATTCTTGCCTCTATCGTATGGAATTGATATTTCGAGTAGTATTTGAGCCAAGTATATCCTTTCATCGCAATGTGGCTCAAGTTCCATGAATTCATATTCACTCTGGAACTTGAATGAAGTGTGTGCCAGAGTGAGGTACTTGAACTTCCATCTCAGAGGTTCAATCTCTGTTAGTAACTTGATTCGCAATGTGGCACGCACTCGAATGCTAATTGTTGTGTTATTTCCACTTGAATCTGGAGGGAGTGGATCGTGGTACTGAAGTGATTCTCTTGGAGTTGTAATGTTTCTTCTGATTCTGTGGTACCTTGGCCTTGTGAAAGAGATGGGTCCGTATCTGGTACTCTGATATGCTGAAGGTAATGGAGATGCGCCTATCCTCGAATGAAGATGTGAAACTTCAACTTCAGAAGATGAAGGCTTGGTGTTCCCTGAGACTACAGGTGAAGATATACAAGTGATTCTTACTCCACATATTCTGGCATGAAGTGGCTTGATTCTCTTGGGAATGGAGTTATTCTTCCTTCCGTTCTGCTTCTGAGCTTCCTTTCGGTGAATTCTTCCTTGAGATGGACACTTCCATACTTCTGATTCTGAAGGTGAACTGTGCTTCTTCACAGGAATATGTTGTTCCTTCTTCATCTTCGAGATTCGTACAGGACCATTCTTCACCTTCACTTCTTGCATCTCTGGAATTGCACTTCTCGCCTCCAATACTGTGGGTTCAGCGTTCACTTCCAATACTTCGAGGGAAATGAGAACAATATCTTCAGCTTCATGTGGAATGTCGGTTCTAGCATTCACTCCCATTTCCTGTGAATGAACCACGAGAGAATGGAGCTTCAGTGGCACTTCCTTCACTGCAACTTCCATCTGTAATTCTTCCTTCATTTCCTGGACTTCGAAGGTGTATGGAGATACTTCCTCTTCCTGAATTCCCACCTTCTTCTCCTGTGAATGAACCACGAGGGATTGAATCTTCAGCGGTGCCGTCTCCACTACTGCAACTTCCAACTGCTGCTCCTCCTGGACTTCGAAGGTGTATGGAGATACTTCCTCTTCCTGAATTCCCACCTTCTTCTCCTGTGAATGAATCACGAGGGATTGAATCTTCACTGGTACTTCAACTTCAATCTCCAATTCCGCCTGCTGTTGAACTGTGAATGTGAACTTGGAAGTTGTCGTTCTCGATACCCTGTTCATATTGCAGTGATGACGTACAATCAGAGATTGACAACCTCCAAATATATCAACCAATCCATTCTTGCCTGGAAGATAGACCTTCTCCATCTCACTTCTCTCAATCTCACCCTTGAGCACCAACATGGCCACATTCGAATGTGAAATTGATCCACGAATGTTATAACCCGTCATATCACCAACTATGGCATCGTTAGAAACATCAACACATTCAATACCATAATCAACCACGGATTCAAGGTTGTTCGGTTCAGATATGAAGTTCAATCTTGTGAAGTATTGCTCTTCAATCTCACGTGCCAACTTGACTGAGGATTCAATTCTGTGCTTCTTGTCGCTGAAGGTATTCTCATCGTACGGCATCATATGGAGATATTTCCCACATATTCCTTGAGCTCTGAGTGGTTCAATTGCTTCCCTCAATGCTGAAGTAACCATTGGAATCTCTTCTCTGAGTGCTGGACCGTTGAATCCGTAGGTTAACATCTGGAAGTTAATTACTGGAGTCATCGTATATCTCCTATCAAGCATGTGCATCGCATCTGCCACAGAATGGGCCTTGTCCTGTGAAAAGAGGAAGTTGAGCGTTCCAGTGGTGGGAATACCGATGCAATAACGATTGATGGTCTGAACTCGAATGTTACTTCTGATATTGGAGTGTGAGTTGGGTGCAGCACCAAATCTAGCTTCATATTCTCTTGCATTATAGAGCGATGCACCTTGATGGTACCCAATGTAGAGTTGTTCATCTGTGAATGTGAAGAATCCATTGTGGGGCATCTGTAGCCTCAGACATATGTTGTGAGAGATTGAAATCCGAAGAGCGAGAAGAGCAGCGTGTTCACTCATAGATCCAAGAGGAACACATAGAATTGTGGTATATATTCCATCAACCATCAACACACGCTTCCCATTCACATTAACAACATTCACACGAGAGCCATATTGGGAGAGAGGCCCAATATAGCTACCATCAAATGGGAAATTGATTGGTGCCATTCTCTGTTGTTCGGGGGGCGTTGATGCTCCGGCGAGTGAAGGTGGTGCGAATCTAACATTATTCACTCTTCCACCTGTGTTGTGCTGGCCTGGAACTTGTCTAGTTCTGGAATTCTTCATTGAACTTCTGAAGTGACACACTATGATTCTTTGTTATCGTCTTTCTCTATCGTTAAGTCCACATAACCCCTTCAGCTGAAGTTCCCCAGAGAGTCCGTCCTATATTCTCAATTCCTACTATAGATGTGAATGGAAGTTCATCTTGGCTTCCAGTTGAATGTGACTCGGAATGGAAGATATGTATTGAATCGTGTGACATGATCCTTCTGTGAATCTGGTGTCTGAAATACTTCCATTTCAAGTCATATTCTGGTGTAGAAGGACCAGAAGTGAATGTTGTATGTGAGTTCCCGAGTATTGGATTCGTATTGGGAGAGATGCGGTACAAACGAGAAACTTGGAAGTGAAATGGTGAGAAATAGAAGTATGTGGGAATATGAACATGAGATTCCAGTTGAAAGAAGTAATGGAACCATATCAGGAATGTCTGATGTAGAATACCCTCGTTGTGCAACGGGGGAAGTTGAATTTCTCTTGGTATTCCGAATGGTGGTGTTCTATTTCTGTGAATGCCTGGATTGCAACTTTCTCATTGGTGGAGTTCAGTCATCGAAGAGTGGGATTGGAAGTTTGAGACCTCGATACTTTTGACTTCATTCTCAGTTTGACCAGTTTCACCACTTGTTCTCTCTTCTGAAGTACTTGGAGTTTCATGTTCCTTTCCATTCTTGGGGTTTCTACCTTCACCCGAGCACTGAGATGGAAGATATCCCTCATAATTCACCTCCAGGCCAAGGAAGCGGTTCACGTTGAAGGGGGCATAGTTGCTGAAGGAGAGATTGAAGAGGTCCGGACGTAGCGTTGCGATTCTGGTGTGAATACATTGCTCGGTGTAGAGTTTGCTCTGAGCCAACTTGGACTGAAGGAAGGTCTCACACTCGGAATGGAACTTCTTCCAAGCTTCAGCATCACCTCCCATGATATACGCAATGAGAGTTTCACCTGCATTGTTGTATTGTTCATCTGTGATAGATGCAGAGGTTGTGAGTGAAGGCATTGTTATTCTACCTTTCAACATTGGAAGGCGCGAGAATAGGGGATATGAGAGTGGTAGTCCTGAAGCCATATATCCATGTCGATAGAAGCCTGGATCGTGCCACACAAAGTGAGAAGAGTTGAAGGGATTGATTGAAATTGCATCCATCACAGCGTAAGTCTTGCAGTTGGTGAGAAGAGCATACCTTGGACTCTTGGCCATCTGATGTGCTGAGGAAGTATCGTTGAATAATTCGAGATTGTTGGAGATGGGAGGCCATTCTTCCACAGGGTGGGCGATGACCTTGGTGAAGAGGGGATCTCTCTTCTCCTGTATGTAGCTGCAACTCTCGATATCACCGTAGAAAATCAGAGGATGTCGTATTGTGACATACTTATCGAACGATTTGAGGTATTCATCTCTGGGTTTGGAGGCATATCCGAGGTTGTAGTAGTATCCCACCATTGTAATGCTTGTATCGTATCCGTGATCTTCAACATCTGAAACTACTCTGACAAGTCCCGGAAGTGTCAGCGGATGGCGATGAAGACGAGAAATATGTTCCTTCACTCTCACTTGTATTCCTTCCAACCTTGATCCCAGGGGAACTCGAGAATAGATGCATGCCGAAATGGCCCATGTGAGATTCCCCTCCACCTCCTTCAGCGAATATGAAGATGCGAAGGGAGATTGTTGTCGCACCCAATCGTACCCATCTCTCCACCTGGAAGTAGGAATACCATCAATATCAATCGAAGTGCAAGCCAACCTCTGATATGCGTGGAGCCAGGCGTGAGAATAGTACCGAGCCACCACCAAATGATCCAAGTCGTACCAATAACGTACCAATACCATGCAAAGGATTTCATATCTCGATTCCTCACTCTGGGGCTTCGACATTGCGAGGTTCAACTCCGAGACTTCACCTTCAGAAGCTGGTGCTACAAGCGAAGGACGATGCACAACAAGTCCAGTGTCAAGAGCAACATGAAGAAGTTGTGAAGGTGTGCCAGACTCACCATCTTCGAAGTTGCAAAGAAGTATGAACGAAGGATTCCATCTTCCTTCAGCATCTGTGCGGTACTCAACGGTGGAACAGACTTGCAACTCCTTCACAATTGAGAGAGGCACTTGTTCCGAGGGAAGAAGATCGTCGGTCATTATCAATACTCTACCCTTAACGAAGATCAATTGTTGGTGGTCCACCATTGAAGGATAGATATGATGAAAGTGGCACCATCTTACAAGGGCATTTCCATCGTTGGAAGTTGTATTCCTTCGCACCACCACCACCTTCAAAGGGTTCAATGGTGGCGGTATCTGTGGTATTGGGAGTTCGAGTACGGACATTTAACCTCCAACTTCCCACAGACTTAGTGGTATAAGTACCAGTAGTTCAGATTCATGTTATAGTATTCCACAGGGTTCAGAGTGCAGAAAATTCAATATTGGTAGTTCAGATTCATGTTATAGTATTCCACAGGGTTCAGAGTGGAATATGAATCTCCAGAAATCAGTCGAAACTGTAATATATCTCATCGCTGGTGCCAGCAGTGAGGTTTGAATGAAAGTGTATCTCCTACGCCTGTGATTCTGAAGTTGGCACACTTTCCGTTGTTTCTGTTGTGAGGTGTACATCCAACAACTCCTTCATCTGTTCCAGTTCAAGGTGCTGTGCTCTTCCTTCGATATCATATCTCACAACAATAACTTCACCTCCTACCTTGAATCCCAGCAGTTGTTCTGCCTTTCTATTCATTGGAGTTGCTTCTGTGCAGTAGTAGGCCCTCAACCCTCGACTGAGATTGTGAGATATGCAGCATTCCCTTTCATGTCGAGGCACTGGTATACCCGAGGGAGGAAGGAGATATGGTTTGACCTGTCTCGAATTGTTGATAATTAGCGCTTGTACCTTCTGTGGTGTGGCAGCAGCTTTCGCCCTTCTCGCCTGAACTGCCATTTCGCGCTTCTCACGTGAAGAAAGACGATTCACACTTTCAACTGCACGTCCACTTCTCTTCACCGATGAAGTGGCTTGTTGCTTCAGTGAAGGATTCTTCTCGAGTGCCAAGAGAACCTGCCCCAACACCTGCTGATTGTCTTCAAGTTGCGAGAGAATGGTACTCAATTGCTTCGGGTTCTGCTTGATCTTATCGAGTACAGTTCTTGTTAGTTCAGATATCCTCTCGGAGTTCAATGCGTCCTGAATGGCAGTGTTGGAGTTGCTATCGCCCATTTGGAACCTCACGCTTCATTCTTGCCTAAGTAGCATCGAATGATGTGGAATATGTGAAAAACCAAGGGATGAAGTTGTATTGATGAAGTATACGGGAGTGGTACCACCCGCGTTTTTTTTTCACCTCTTCATTTCGTGAAGGTACATCTTCACTTGTATAACTCACATGTTGAGATTTTCATTTCTTTCGTGTTCTATACTGCCTTGTGCCATCCATACTCAGAGTTGATACTATTTGCTATGGGACCCAAGTCAACGAAGAAGGAACGTTCCTTCATTGAAGGTGTTGAGACTCTCAGAAGATATTCAGCGTCGAATCCATCCTCACCATATGCGAATTGAATAATCTTACCATCGTGAGTTCTTATCGATTTATCTGGGAATACTATCACGCTCTCCATCGACTTAGCAATTGAACGCTGAAGTTGCCCCACGGGTGCGGCCTTCACCGTGGTATCTGCGAGACCTTCGCGTGAACCCATGAAGTGAAAGAATAGCTCCGAAGGTGTGAGACCTTCCATGAAGCTGTGAGAAACGAGACCTTCGGATGCGAGACTATAGTCACCGGTCTTGAATGAAGCTAATGTTCTCTGTCCATCTGTCATACTTCGTTCTGGGCGCTTGTTATCGTAGTATTGTTGTCCAAGGAATGCATTCATCTGAAGAGTGTTGAAGCTCGAACCCTTCGCACCTCCACCTTCCTTCGACATTACTCTGATGTTATTGTTCACAGGCATCGCACTTGACACCACTTGAATTCCCACAGTACGAGGTTGGTCCACAATATCTTTGATCCTTCGTTCCCTCTCTCGATCCAGAAGTGGATCCCCAGTTGGAGGTCCAAGTGCAGCATTAGCCGCTTCTGCAGCTGCGAGTGCTTCAAGTATAGCAACCTTTGATTCCTTCACTTCATCGGGTCCACCTTTCACCTTGGATGGAATGATAATCTCGCCCTTGTCAATGTATTCACAATCCTCAATACCCATGCTGAATCCGTGATAATCGAGGAAAATTCTCAATGCCCAAGTAGCATCGGTGATGAATGCTGAAGCTCGTTCCCATCCATAGTATTTGTTGAGTTCCTGTACAATTGAGCGATGAGCCCCTCCAACTGTCTCACCTCCAATTGAACCCCTCACAAGTATTCCTTCTCGTATACTCACGCCACCCTTGTCGAAGTTGAAGTCTTCTGGAAGGAGGGCAGAGAAGAGAGCGGCACCACTGATGGTTGGAAATTCACCTTCAATATTGGAAGGTACTTCTCGAACTGGGGCTGACTCTGCGCCTTCTGAATTCTGAGATTCGGAAGTAATACGTTCAGATCCAGGACGATGGAATGTGAAACCATAATTGTTCAATCTCTTCATCAAGGTTCTCAATTGTGAAGTTGAGGTGAATGTGGAGATAGCATTGAAGAATACGTCCTGTGGAATTTCAATAACTTTCCCATTGTGAATTGGTGCTGTGAGAAGATATGCGGCAGTGAGAGAATCATAAACAAGATGAACGATGGGTTGATTGGACTTCGAAGTCATGAGATTGCGACAGGAGAACATTCGTTCATATACTTCGGAACGTGCCTCCTTCGAGAGTGGAAGCCATATATCTGCCTCATCACCGTCGAAGTCCGCGTGCATCGAGGTAGTAACTGAGAGATGAATTCCAATGGTGTTCCTCTCCTGAAGTACCACCTTGAATCCCATCAGATTGTGCTTGTGAAGTGAAGGTTGCCTGTTGAGCACCACATAGTCCCCATCTTGCAGCAGACGTTCGACCTTATCTCCCACAACGAGATTATATTCTCTGTCAGCCATAACCTTGCGCCGAAGTCCAACATATCCATTCCTTCCGGGACCGTTGGTGATGAATGTTATCTGACCTTGCTTGATTAAGTTAGTGAGGTATTCTATATTATCATATGTCACAGTCTCTTCGGGTGTGAGGTCGTACTTCATATGTCTTGGAATAACAATCTCATCAAGTGCAACATTAGTCGCAGGTCCTATAACTCCACGTGCACAGAAGTTACCTCTCTTTCTCATCAATTCTCCGCGCACTCTCCCTTCCTTGCCTTGTATCTCATCACTTATCAACTTCTGATATTCGGAGACCATCTTGTAGAGGTTAGAATTAGCATTGGATACTGATACTGTTGCTGATTGTCGATGGATGTTGGATTGCTTAGCATTCGTAAGTTCAATGTTGGCCTTCACGATTGCATTCAGAGCGATGGTAAGTTCGTTGGCATTGGGTAGACCACGTATTATTCTCACCGGACGAACTTGAAGTGGTGGTACGAGCATGGCACTCATGATGAAACGAGAAAGTACGCTGCTACTCCGGAATCCAAGCATCTTAGCATCATGGTCACTAATGTTGGAGAAGATTTCAAGTACCTTCTCTGCTGTGAAGAACTCATCGATACCTCCTTCACCCTTGTAGTATGCCTTGCCTTGTTCCTTCGATTTGTTGTGGTCGAATCGTACAGGTTTCCTGCAACCCGCGACCCTGGAACTTGCACCTCCACCCTTGGTAGTTCTGGGGCAAACCTGATACGTCTGTGAAGCAATTTCAGATAATCTCTTGTGAGCGGGCATACGGTCAATTCCGAGACTCTTCATCTGTTCCTCCGTCATGTAAGTCTGGAAGCAATCACTGCAGACGGAATTGAGAATGTGAGTGATGGTCTTATCCTTCATGTAGATTGGATTGAAGATTGGTTCGGCGAATGTAATACGTCCGTAATGGCCTGAACATGATTCACTGAGGTTACATTTGTCACAATGACGTTCACCTGAAGAACCCATCTGATGATCATTGACGGTGTTAGCCTCGTCCTGGTCGTTGAGCAATCTTGTGACATTAACTGTGCTGATGGTCTTGATCTCACGCTCTGTGTATGGTTCAATACTCATGGCGGTGAAATGCAACCTATCTAACTTATTCATCTCGGTGTTCATCTTCCGTTCGATATCTGTGAGACTGACAGATACAACTTCTTCATTGAGAACGGGCAATAGCTGCTGGTTGGATGGTGCTACAGTTGAAACTACATTTGTAGTATCCACAAGCCTTGGACGGCTACCACCAGCACGTCTCGGATTTGAAAGCCCTGAATTGCTTCTCGCCGCAGTACCCGTGCTAGCAATTCTACCACCTGAAAGTGTGGAAATGTTCAACATTGTATCCCTCTTTCACGCTACCTTCCCCTTTCTGCGTTCATCGTGAAATGGCACAATTGAAGAACTGCGCAATTTGCCTTACAATGAATGGATGGGAGAGTCCAAGATGTGAAGGTATGGAATTGCTTGGAAGTATTACAGTGAGAATAACTATCACCAGCGATGGACTTGATGTTCGAAGTGTGAACTATCTGTGGCGCAATCTGGATGGTAACGTGGGAGGTAGCATAGATCAGGAACTTCTAGGCCAGATATCGCACCAGTTGGAACTGACACACCTGAAGAACGATGGAATTGATATTAGGGATGAAGAGGCTTGTACAAGTCTTGTCTCACAACTTCTCCTTCTAATACGAAGTATGAGCCCAGATGAGATGGCCTCCCTCATTTCACCCTCGAAGGTACTTCTGAGATGTGATCCCTGCTACAGTGGCGTGGAACTTGAATCTCAGTTGATGCAATTGTTCGTGGTTCAAGTCTCATTCTATCTTGTGCTAATGAATCTTCTGTACTACGGTCACTGCAGCCTTCTTCCAATTTACTTCGATATGCCCTATGAAGGATTGGATGTGAGATCTCTAACCCTCAATACTCTTCGATACGTGGGAATACCCCTGGAAACTGTGAGATTGGTGGGGAATAGCTTCAGTTCTGAATGTGGATGGATTGTGACTACATTTCACCACGGATGGGGATGTTATCTCGTCGAAGGAGATGTGGTACCAACTGAAGGTGTGGTTTTGAGTGTTATTAACTCAGCGGTGGTGGCCACCGTTGAACGCCTGGGAAGAGAGAGGGCCAGTCTTGGACATGCCACGATTGACCGTTTGATGTTGTTGGAGGCCGAACTGCGCCTGAGGAAGAATGAGAATGAAAGAATCACAGCTGAAGTACGCCAACTGAAGACACAAGTGGCTGAACTATCTTCGCATCTTGCGCATCTCGAAGTCTCACTCAATTCACTGCAGAAGGAGCGAAACAATTCACAACCACAGCAGATAAGGGAGACTTCACATTCCAGAGATGGAGATGGGCAATGGATTTCAATCGATACCGCCACAAGCGAGGAGAAGGTGAAGTCCTGCACAGTTCTGAGGGATGAAATAAATTCGTTCTCTGGAGAAGTTAGAACTCTCAGTGGTACCATCAGTGGCTCCATTGGATGTACTTCATCTCTGGGAAGCGTGGGATCTCTGGGAAGCGTGGGAAGCGTGGGAAGTAGCATTGTGAGACCTTCTTCATCTGCCTGTGGTTCTCTGAAGGCCGGCACACTACACAACAGTTGCACCCTCAATCTTGTTCGTATCGATGGAGATTCATACGCTCCACTCGCTGGGGGTTGCAGTGAATCCATGGGAGATGGAGATATTGCCCCAGTTGGAGGATATGACACGAGACATCCATGTCAAATTGAATCCCTCACCTCGAGTGATTCCCTGGGGCGTAACAACCCCAGAAATGAGAGAAATACACGTTCAAACTACAAGATGAAGAATGGAGACCTATCATCCGCAGTTGAAGATGTTGGTGCTAAACCTCGTACTTCACCTCTTGAACTCGAGGGTAAATGCGGCAATGTCAACTCTGAAGGTGAAGTATGGATCTCATCTCGTGAAACTGTCAATGGTGAGGCCAACAACTCTAACTCTGCTTCTTCATCTCTCTATCTAGGTTCGGAAGCCGATGGTGATGCTAATTATTCAATTATTAGTACCAATGTGAGATGTCCAGTACCAACGGTCAAATCCATCGGTTCACAGCTCACAGATCTTCACTCCACCAGAACTTTGCGTACTTCATCTGGAGATGCTGGAGCTTTCAATTCAACTCAGAGTTCAGAAGTCTCAGGGGATACAGGGCCACAAGACGCTAGAAAAGGAATGATGAACAAATTGGGCGATAGTTGGTGCAGTACCAGCGTTACTAACACTGAAAGTGAATTCTACGGCAGCAGAATACCACCTCCAAGAATAACAAGCAACGATCGCAGGGCAAAGTGAGAACTCACAACTCCCAGAGAAGAGAATGAAATATCAAGACCATCAATCGTAGAATGAAAGTTACAGATGGTGGAACATACCAATGAATCTCAGAGACCACAACTTGCACCAGATGAAGGAGATGGGAACTGGAGAGATATGGGAAATTACTGGCTCAACGTTCATCCCAGCAACAAGGGCATCATCTCGTACAACAGGAAGTGGGGTCCAAAGAAGCTACTCACCGCCTCAAACTTCGCAGCAGCTGCAGGTTTCTCCTCATATCTCACCAGAAGGGAACTTGCACGAGAATTCATCACAGGAATACGAACTCCAGTATCACGCGAGAGAAGAGAGGCCATGTCCAGGGGTCGAGAGATGGAAGGTACTCTGAGAGAGATCTATTCTTCGCGCACCGGAATGAAGGTGGAACTCCCAGGATTGATGGTGCCCAAGTTCGACGTTCGTATTGGAGCTGTGGTGGATGGACTAGTTGGTGAAGTTATACTCGAAATCAAGACCACTTCCAGATTCACGCCTCAGTTGCTGGACGAAACACTCACATACAGAGAGAGAATACGTCCAGAACACTACGCACAAATACAGGGTGAAATGGCCATCATGGGACTCAAATTCTGCGACTATCTCATCTGTTCGGTGGAGAACGGCTCGTACTTCTGCATGAGAATTCCATACGATTCAGAATACTGGGAGAACGAACTATACCCTCAGATATGCTCCTTCTTCACTGAAGAGCTTGGAAGTACATCTGGGGCCGTAATTCCCAACGATATGTGAGAGTGAGAAGTGAACCCCAAGATATCTCTCCTTCGAAGGAGAATGGCTTGAGAAACAAATACCGCGCTGGTACCAGTGCAGTTGTGTGAAATCCTTCCATTGATATATGAATATTCAGAATGATGCAGAATCTGACCCCGGAGATCCAGGTGAAGGGGCACTACCACTCCAGATGTATGAAATCTTCAAATAATTCCTCCTCCATGAATCTATACCACACATTGTGCCATAGGAAGGGCAAAGAACGAAGGAAGAAGAATGAACTTTCCATCCCGGTTGAATGCCTCCAAATACAACACCACACTGGTACCAGTATGGTTTTTTTCATCCACACCACAAGTACCAGAAAGAGGAGAGAAGTGCATTTCCAGACTACAACTTCCATTTCAGCCACAACTTCCACAGTTAAGAATTATTCTCCACAACTTCCATATTTGTATGTGGAGCAATGGGGATCGAGGCCCGTAAACTAAATAACATTACAATTGTTGAGTCTCAATTCCTTCAGCGAAGTGAGCGATGTTAGATGTTCCAAACTTCCAGGTTTCTCACTGAAATCGAACCGTACCAATGTTATCACCTTGAGATTGGTGAGGTCTGCAAGAGATTCAAAGTCCGCTTTACCCCAGTACATATTGAGGGTTAGAGAAGTAAGTTTGGTAAGTCCAGAAATAAGTTTGATACTCCCACCATCACAGTGACCAATCGACAATTCCTTCAGTGAAGTGGTATTTGATATGTTTTCAAGGTCAATGTAGAGCTCTCCTTCACCATCAGGGAAATATTCCAACATTTCAAGATTGTGAAGGTTATGAAGTGGGGGAATGTAAATACCAGTGCATTCAACCATTATCAAATATCTGAGTGATGTCAAGTTGCTGATGAAATTAAGATCACATCCATTCATATCACACCCATCGAGTTTGAGGCCTGTGAGGCGGGTGAATGAAGAAAGATATGGGAATTGGGTACCAATACAATCCTTCATGCAGAGATGCTCATAGTGAAAGAGTGCACCAGAAAGGAGAACTTCCTTCACATTCACCTCCTCTCGGCCATCATTATCAAAAATGGGGTGTAAACTCATACAATATAAAACAGTCACGCCATCTTCCTCTACTCTGCTGTAATGTCGAGCTATGCGAGCATGTGGAATGTTATGTTTGGATCTTGAGACTGTGAAAGATGGAGACATGTTGTGGAAAATTATCTCTTGTTCCTTGCTAGTTTGGTGGGAACATTCCATTCTTCGGGTGTTACTCTGGTATATGAATGGAAATATCAGCCGAAATGTACCGAAAGATACTTCAAGTTCAAATGGTAAGAATGTAACTTCAATCTTCAGAGGGGTGGTGCCACTTCTCTGGAATGAAAATATGAAATTCACACCCCAATTCCCAGAGAATGGAGATGTGCACAAAGTCACACCGTGTGTTGCAACTCCGGAGAACATGTTGGAATTCTGCCACTCTGCACTTCCCCGAAATTGGTGTGTAATTCTTGGATGTTCATTCGTTCCTCCAGATCCGTGATTCCGTTGAAACTCCATATGTTCAAACTCTTGGTGAAATATTCCTAACAGATGCACTTCACATTGGTATCGCGAGAAACCGGGAATTCAGAAATCAGAAGGAAGAAATAGGGAGAGATGGACTTGTTGAACAACCATATTGGTACCAGTATGGTTTTTTTTCTTCACACCACAAGTACCGGTTCACATCTCACATTGAAGTTTCAAGTTCATATATTTCAGACTCTTCTCTCTCGTACCATGAAGCACCAATGAGACTAATCTTCTTCAAACTTCCATGTGAAGTAATGAGAGATGCGAGGTCTGAAGCGTCCACATCGGTACAATCTTCCAGATATAACTCCTCCAGGTTAGTGAGGCAGGTGAAATTTGAGAGTCTCTCACATTCCATGGGTTCCATTTCAGCACCAGAGATGTTGAGAAGAGTCAAATTAGTGAGAGTTGTGAGATTACTATTGCGATAACCAGTACTGAGGCCTAATTCAAGTTGTTCGAGACCAGTGAGCCTGAAATTCTCCAGGCATCAATACATTCACAGTGTGAGACTACGAGAGTTCGAAGGGAAGTGAGATCCTCGATATCGCAGAAGTAGAAGCGCTGCATTTCAGGATTGTCTGGTTCATATTCCAATACTTCGAGCTTCTTCAATGAATTGATCCAAGGTATGTAAGAACCCTCACCTCCTATTATTTTGAGTGAAATGAGGTTGTGAAGACCTGAAAGAAACTCAAGCTCAACATTACACATGGTACACCAATAGAATTCCAGTGATGTGAGGCCTGTGAAATTGTGAAAGACCGTAATATCCTCAATTCTAACTCTTGCCACACGTAACGAGCGATGATGTCCAACTGCTTCTACGAAATCTCTTTCACTCACAACGGTGTCATTATCGAGGGTGAATCCATAATGTGAATCAACTCTTCTGTTGTAGGTTCTCCTGGGGACGTTGTAGGTTCTTGGGCTATAAACTGGTTCCTCTTCCTCTTCCTCCTCTTCTTCCTCTTCAAAGTGCATCTGTTGAAAGTGTAATACTGGGAGAATACCAATGAATTCCATCTTCTTTCCCTTGGTTCAAACCTTCAATGTGGATATCTCGATGTAACTCCAAGAATTGTTGGTATGAATTGATGGTTCACAATGAATGAAGGAGAAGAAATTGTGAGTTATATTGGAATATTGAGGGGTGGTGCCACTCCTCTGAATTTGAATGGTCTCGTGTACCTCCCTCATCTCAACCCGTGGAATATAGCTTCATTTCCGAAGTATGGAATTTCTACGTGATGGAAGTTGAAAGTATGAAACGTTCCAGATATCTCTGATATACCAGGATGGGGAACTACTTCTGAAGTTCGAGAGATGTGAAATTGGTTCATACTTCACATGTGTGAGATGTGATATATTGTAACTTGAGATATGAAGGGTGATGTTGTTGATATCCAATTCAGTGGGAGAATTGAATGTTCATGTGTAATTTGTCATGTATTGTGGCTCTAGATTTGTATTTCAGGTTCCATTGTTGTTCATGTATTGGAATGAGAGCCAAATGTGCCTGATATTCCTGAAGTTTCACCATATGATAGTCTCATATCACATCTGGGGTATCTTGGCCTTGTTGGAAATTGAACAGTTCCAAATTCTTCTTTCTTCCCAATCTGTCTGAAGTATGAGGCACATTCCTCTCTTCCTGAGATATTGTGGAGACTTCATCTTCTGTGAAGGATGGTGCTGTGGAGACTTCATCTTCTGCGAAGGATGGTGCTGTGGAGACTTCATCTTCTGAAATGTGCACTGGAATATGAACGTTCTTATCTCACGGAGTTCGTGCGAGTTCCGTGGTGAATGTTAATGATGTTTGGTGTTGAAGGGATAGTATTCTCCTCTTTCATCTTCTGTGGATGGATGTATCTCAGTGATTCTGTTGAAGGATGTTTGTGATTCTATACACTGGGGGTTTCAGGGCCGGAAAGAATGAAACTTTCAGCACCAGTATTACAGAGTAAGTCCGAGATGGGTGTCCTGTTGAACTCGATAATTGACACCATCTATCCCGGAGATTTGAGAGTGAAGTATAACGAGCGTATTGTGGGGAGGTTCAAGGGTGTCAATGTTGAAGGTATTGAGAAGATTCTGTTGGGAGATAACATCGTCCATAGGTTTCTGTTTACCTTCAGAACCAAGCTATACTGTCTCGCACTGAAGGACTTTCCCAACGAAATCAGACTCCTAGCTTCCATCTCTGCAAGTGCAATGGAATGTCCCACACCTGCCGAGAGATTGTTGAAGACCATTTCGGAGATGAAGAAGGCATATCTCATCAGCTACGTTTACCCTGGATGGGACGGGAAGAAGGTCCTCACCGATGATGTGTTATTGAATTGGCTGGAAGATCTAGCAGGAATCGTAGAAACGAAGATGTCTCCATACTCCATGATCGAAGGCGTGGCGAAGTCCTTCGAATCCAAATACTCTCCAGATTCCTCCAATTGCGATCTATATTTCTGCGTTGAGACTGGAGATATGGTACCATCATCTTCCACACCAATATGGAGATATGTTTCGTCCCGATTGAGCCTTGTTTCTGGAGCTTACAGTAATCTTGGAAGTTGTCTGTCATCCTTGCGTGTTCTCGATCAAATATGCAAGATCATCAACAAGATCAACACAGACAAACGCGAAGGGACGTGCTATAGCTTCGAATCATCTCAGATCATTGTTTCCTGCAAGAGGAAGTTATACCACAATCATTCGCGCCGTATCGCATCTGATAGTTCCACTCCTGTATATAGTATTCTCTCGAAGGTACTTGAGCCTCCAACATGCAAGGGCGGCTCTGTCACTGTAGCACCTTGGTTCTACGACGAAGTGTCGCCCACGATATTCGAAGGTGACAACTTCAAACCTGGTGGATGCATTTACTATGATCCTCTCTGGGAAAAACATGAGAACATCTTCTGTGGACTTCCAACTGAAGGAAATACTCCCGTATGTAGCGCCCACTCCACCAATGAATATGGATTGGAACTCATCAAACGTTGGAAGGAGGACCCTTCGTTCGATATGAATGTCGCAAGGATTGAACTCGCCAAACTTCGACATCCTCTGGCAAGTTCCATACTATCTTGGAAATCTGGAATTCACACAACCCCACCTTCGAAGAAGCCACCTTCGCCCTCTTCAACTTCATCCGCTTCACACAACTCTTCCATCTTCTCCACTCAATCTTCGCCTTGTAGAGGGAGCGACAAACCTGTAATAGTTCCACCTGAACAGGTACATGGCCCAGTTCTGCCGCCATCCTCTTCGGGAGGAGTAATAACTCTGAAACCTCCATCTCCCTCGAATTCACCGAACTATCTCGCACCATATTCAGCTTCAACACCCACAGCAACTCCAGCCCCCGTAACTCCACCAACAGCAACTCCAACTCCACCTCCAGCAACATCACAGAAGATTCAAGATCTGAAGCAGTGGGTGAATCAACGCAATACACAGGAAGAGAAGAAGGAACCACAACCCCCCATCATCCCCAAGAATGAACCCCAAACTCCAAACACAGAAACAACTCCAACGCAGAAGCCACCTTCCACAACAACCCAGAATACAACAGCAACTCCAACCTCTGAACTAACTTCGAAGGTGGATGCGCTTCTCTTGAGATTGGACGTACAGGAACAGAGAATCAATCTCCTGGAGGCCAAGTTGCTGCTGAAGGAGAATGAGAACACCGAACTCACGAAGCAGATGAAGAATCAAGCACAACAACACCTTCAGTCATTGGATGAGGTGAAGAAGAAATTCACACAACTGGAATCAGAGCTCAAGGCACGCAAACTGGAAGGAGATGTATTGAAACTCGAGATCTCTTCACTTGACTCACAGATCCAGCAGATGAAGGAGGAGAATGACAAATTGAAGAAGGAAGTTGGAGAGGCGGAACGGAGGCAGAAGGAACATCTGGAGGGAACGACGGAGCGAATGAACAATCTCGAAGCCTCACAGTACCAGATGAAGGAGGAAGGTGCCACATTCAGCGACAGATTGGACATGGTGGGCAGTGTGGTGTTGGGATTCGTTGAAGAGTTCGAAACTATGAAATCATGTTCATCCGGTGCACCTTCCACCTCTCCCACAACATCACAGACCTCACAGATTCAAGCAACAAGTTCAAACCGTCCTCTGGTCTCACCGGTGAGATACAACGTATGGAAGAAGAAGTTCGATAAGATCGAAGGACCCTGCCCTATCTGTGAAACCAACATTACCATCTCACAGTGGGAAGCTTCACACATCGTATCGAGGGCCAATGGAGGCAGCAATGAAGTGAATAATCTTCTTCCACTCTGTATGAACTGCAATAGATCGATGGGAAGAATGAACATGCCGGAATACGTGAAGGTACACTTCCCCCAGAAATATGCCTCAGTATTCAGAGGTACAGAATGGGAGGGAAACGAATGAACTCCCAGAACTATGAGAGGGCTCAGAAAAAAAACAGGGGATGAACATCCTCTGTATCAACTTCAACTGCCCTTCATCTGGCCAATTCCACAACAACACACAATTCCAATGTGAAAATATATGAAATCATCGTAGATCCACACGAACAGAAACGAAAAGAGAATTCCTATATGAAGGTATGAATTCATGGACTACTTCATTATCAGAAGAATCTACAGTAGTTCAAGTTCCATATCAGAGGAGATGCTCATCTCTCCTGCTCTTCCATTTCGAACATCTCCATTCCGGAATTCATGTTCAGGTTTGAATGCTCAATACTGAAGAATAACATTGGTGAAAGGTGTAGTTGAAGGACCACCGTGATATGGATCCTCTGCACTACCGTAGTAGTATTGTGGAATCTTGAACCTATACAACAATGAATTATCGCTAATTGTCGAGCCTTCAAATCTCACCTGGATATCAACAGTTGAAGTTGCAGGTTGAATATTACCAACGTAGCCTTCAATAAAAATTGGAAGTGGATATCCTGTACTACCGTAGTAAGTCCAATCCTTCGAGCACAATCTGAGATTAGTAATTGTGGGACCTGTACCAGTTGAAATGTCGGCATTTGCGATGATATCAGCATTGAAGACGTATTCGGTAATTATGGTACTTCCAGGAGCGGAATATAGCCAATCTGGAGTGTCGGGCTTCATATTGGAAATCTTGGCCTTGAAAGCATCGCTGAAGACGTACTTCCCTGTACTGTCGGGGTAGAACTTGAGAGATGGAGTTTCAGACGCCACAATTAGGTCGAAGGTGTAGGTCATGCAAACATTATTCAATGTGGGACCATAGAGTTGACAACCTATTGCAGGAACTCGTATAATAGTTTGAGGTTGTAATGTGATGGAAGTGAAGGTTAATGGTGTGCCCATTTATATGAGAGGAGCACAAACTAACCTTGGAAGTTGAAGTCTCGTATTGTCCCATTTTCCTGGATACTATACTTCAGATTTCATATCTCATATTCCTTCCAGTGACATGTTCATCCAAGGATGAAGAGACGACCAAATCCTGAACTTCCTATGAATATAGGTGAAGAGTTCAATTCCATGTATTACAACGGGAGAAGTACTTCCCTCGTTTCACATCTCGCGCATCTCCAGTACGTTCAGATATCACAATTCCCAGGCTGTGGAAGTATGTGTATTCCTTCGTTCTCTCCGCTGGTGTGAGATCCTGATGTGGAATGTCACCTCCTTCGCATCTCACGAAGCCATTCACCTTGGGTTATGAATGATTCACAGTAAATGGGACATGGTTGTCGTTGCGGCGCACACCACCACGGACACAAGAAGGAAGTGAAGAATCACAGCCACAGGAAGGAACAACGGCGCAAGGAGGGGTGGAACTGCAAGATACCACACTTCACCCTTCAATCTACAATGACTTCCTCGGAACTGAAGCAACTTCCACAAGACGGAGATCTTCTAGCATCATCTGGTTCAGATTCATACCTACTACCGGTGGGTGTGGCAGCAACGAAGGTGAATGAACTATGGAACCAAGATACGAGGGGAAGTGGCATTCTCTGCGCTGTTGTGGATTCTGGAATTGCACAGAACCATCCGGAGCTGAAGGGTGCCGTGGTGGAACGATATAATATACCTTCACTGGAAGGACGTCCACTTCATCACCATGGTACGCACGTTGCAGGTACGGTGGGAGCTCGAGGTCTTCTCCGAGGTGTGGCGCCTGAATGTGGCCTCGTTGATGTGAGAATATACGATGAGAATGGGAGAGGTGAAGATGGGTGGGTTTCTCAGGCATTGGCTTGGATTAACAATAGAATTGAAGCAGGTCTCAATATCAAGGTTGTGAACCTCAGTCTGGGAGGGAATACCTACGTTGAAGAAGTAGCAATTCAACTTGCGAAGTTGGACCAGAAGGGAGTTGCAGTTGTTGTAGCAGCAGGGAATGATGGAGATGGGAAGCCAAACACCATTGAAACTTCATTCCCTGCTTCAGTTGTTACTTCAATTGCAGTTGGTGCATATGATCCAAGGAATAACAAGGTGGCCTCCTTCAGCGAGAGTAATGAATATCTCAGCTGCAGTGCCTGTGGTGTGAGAGTACTCTCATCGTTCCCAGAAGGATATGGCGTGATGGATGGCACTTCTTCTGCAGCTCCACATGTTTCCGGATTTCTCTGCCTTCTCTTCCAGAAACTAGCACGTGAAAGGCCAGATTTCAAGGGAAGACCTCTCCTTCAGGAAGTGAAACGTCTTCTGAGGAACTCAACGGTCAATCCTGAAGGAAGTGGGTACAGCAGAGAATATGGATATGGATATCTCACATACAAGGGAAGTACGACGGTCCTCTCAGACATGGAGAAACAACAAACTCAAGCCCTGTAGAACCCGCTGAAGATGAAAGAATCCATTCACAGAAATATCTCCATCTTTCACGCACAATAACGGAGCTGGTACCAGCCCTGTTTTTTTTTCAATTCCTCCATCTCTCACATTTGGGATAGGACAGTGAGGGGTGGAATTCACATATGAAAGATTTCATCATCATTCTTTGTCTACGGAACAGAGGCTATACATGGATTCACCGAATGACAGAAGGCACAACGTGTTATGTTTGGAGCCCTTCACAGCATTGAGAGAAGTGTCGTCTTCATTCTCTTTCTCATGTCGATCAATTTCACCGCAAGTTGGCCCGTTCACCCTTCTCAGTTCACATTCCACATCTCGGCATAGATTGAAGGGTGGACGTACTAAAACTTCATCATCACCTCCATATTCGTACGGTTCTTCGTCTTCATCCATATCAACCTCTCCAAATAAATATCCCAATGAACAGTCTGAATGATTAATTACAAGCGTAGAGTATACTGGCCTTTCTAACCCCGGTCTTGAGAAAATTTTCAATCTTTCCTCATCGCATAGTTCCTCAGTTCTGGAACTAATTATCAACCAGCGTGGTGAAATGTAACTCTCCCCCATACGTGCGAAGGGATGTCGAATAGGTATTTCAATGTTGACACCTCCGAATCCGTGGTTCAGAAGCGAGGTGATTGTGAGATTTCCCTGGAGATATATGCACCTCTTGTACCATAGGCAGAGTTGCATGAGAACATCATCTTTCTGAGGTGCGAGGCAGTGCTTCAGCTCCATCTTCTCATCCTTCACCACCTGGAAGGATGAAACATCTCCCATATAGTTCCCATCACTTTCACGCCAGAGACGCAGAGAGGGGAAACATCTAGTGCGAGGATTAGTATTTGTTCTCATTTCAACCCATCTGAAGCCGTTGAAGTAATCTGTGGTGGTTGAACTCACAACCCAACATCTGCAGCTGTGAGAGGTGCACCCTTCAATTCCAAGGCAGAAGTGGACCTCCAGAAGACGGGACTTGGGCCATTTCGAATTCACAACGAGATAGTGTCGTTTCGCTAGTTCACGTGCATCCTCCAGCGTATCAACCTCCAATGAAAGTTCAATCTGTACTCCAGGGATTAACTTCTGCGTGAAAGACCTTGTATCCTTCAATATTCTGGAATCCCATTTCATTCCAGGAAAGTACTCCCTCTTCCCACACTTCCACCTGGTACAGAAGGAACAATCACGTTCACCATATTCATGTTCTTCTTCGGTATCATCGTCTCGAATGGATTGTAATCCAAACATTTCCTCGAAATCAAGTTCATCGCACGTACATTTCTCTGTCTCGGGATCTGAATCTTCTTCATCTTGTGGTACTAATGTGAAGGTGCTTCTCTCATCGTCTATACTATATTTCATTTTCCTTCCTCTGTTGATGGAATCGTAGTACGCAATGGCTTGATCTTCGGACTTCATATCCATCGTGAGCGTGGTACTCTCGCCTCGTAGTAATGTGGGTGGAGTGATACATTTCTCGAAAACCACATCTTCTTCAATCTTCCGAATCGAGAGCAGGCCTGGAAATAGAAGTGAAGGTTCATTCTTGTCCTTCATATGTGAAATCTCAGCACGCGTACGGGCAGCGTATGGTGCAGCATGAACTGTCACTTCCGCATTCACCTTCCTGTGGTCCTTCGCGTCCTTGGAAACTGTGTAACAAGAGGGATATAGAAGATTAATCCATTCAAACAAACTATAGCAGAAGTTTTGATTCCACCAGTGAGCCACGGCCATCACCATCGCTCCCTCCACTCTGGTGCTGGTGAACTTGATATTATTGAACCAACCCATACAAACTTCATTCATCGCACTATTCATCCCGTCATGCCCAATACCCAAGTTCCATTTCTCACCTTCGAAGTTGAAGGCCATCTCGAGCCTCTGCCTCTTGAGTTCCTCTGTTCTCGAAGTACCATGGAGTATCATGCCACTCTCGCTTAGTTCGTAATTCTGTGAGCAAACGTGAATGTGTTGATTGAGATATCGTCTCATAGCCCTTCGAGATGGCAGTGGTAATTCAACATTGGGGTTCAATTCACATATTCTGCTGTAGTATGGTACCAACTCCGGCACCGAGAAGAGAGAAGAGAGATTGTTATGATTCCACTGAAGTTTGGCTTCTTCAGTGATACGAACGAGGGAAATGAACTCCACATCCAAGATTGAGGTAAGAGTAGGGTTCCAGCTTGAGATTGAGTTCAACAACAACCAATATCGCGTGGCCTTCCCAACACCTCCATCAATTGAGAAGTGTATTTCGCTATTCATCAGTTCATTCGCATCCAAGCCACTGTAGCCTGTAATGTAACGTTTCATTCCATTTCCATGTTCAAGTGTGCGAGACAAGGTCACAAGGCTAATACGAGAGAAGAGGTATGAAGAGAGATCTGAACCGTAAATCAAGCCCAACTCCGGCAGTGAAACGAGGAGGGAAGTAATAGGATATGAATGTTCCAATTTGCAGCGAAAGATTCTCATTATCAGAGGTTGAGTGAGATTAACGACTAACATCATTCCATCGTAGCTCGTGTAAGTACCATTCGAGAGAAGTTCGGGGTTTGGAACTTGTTCCTCCAATTCATCGTATCTCATTTCACGAACCAACCTTCTGAAGGGAAGGGTGAATTCATCTTCCAACTCACCCAACAAGGCCGAAGGGAAAGGTAGGATGTTAATGAATTCATTTTCATATTGTATCGCTGGTAGTATCGGTCCATATTGGAATATTACTTGAAACAGGGGTAGTTCAAATCTTTCCATCTTTACCACAACCGTTTCGAATACTGGGAGTACCATGCAGATATATGAAACTTCAAGTGTCGAATATCTAGCTCAACACATTGACGATACGTCTCAAATGAGGGAGCTGGTGCCAGCCCTCTCGTACAGTTAGCCCAAACTTGTGTGAAATTAGATTCATTCTTCTGTGGTGAACTGCTGGTGCACATGAAGCCATAGAAGAATGGAAAGTGAAGGTTACACTTCATTGTTGAATTTCAAGGCTCATGTTTCCACTTCTCACATGTGAAAGGAATTTCTCGATTTCACACTTCTGTAGCTCCAACTCGCACGATAGAGAATGAAGAAGGCTGCTATATCCTCCTTCTCTCTGAATTAGCTCTATTTGGCCTCTCAGAGTTACAACGGATTCAAGATGTGTAAGTATGAATCTTTCAGCCCCACCTTCGCCTCTCGGGATGTTTCTCGTTTCGGGGGCGTTTTGAGATATTCTACTGCTATGAAGTGAACCTGAACATAGATAATCTCGCAATCTCATCCACCTCTGGAATATGAGGCTGAAGTTAACCACTACATCAAGGTTGTTAGTTTCCATTTCAACCTCTGAATGTCCTGATATTGCAAGATGGTCTCAGGTCCACATCAGAGGTCATGGAAGTACCTGAAATAACTCCACATTGTGGCAGGTGCACCACAAGATACATGAACTGAAATTCAACACTGCACTATATGAAAGGAGCCAAATCCTAGCATGGAACCTCAACAAGATGAAGTACCAATCCTTGAATGTGAAGGTTTACCCCCAATTCACTGGCCTTCGAGTGCTATTATGTCTCCAACTACACTTCCTTCCTCACGCATGATATTTGAATGGAAAGATTACGAAGCAGTTTCTCTTCTGATGGTTCTCTTCTCTCCCTCGGAGATGGCCTCACTTCCTCCTTCTTCGATGTTGTTGTCCATCATTTCAACCGTTCACTGCAAGTTCGAGACTCTGAATTCGTGGCTCCATTTCACTTTCAGTGGTGGAAGTCGTGAGAAACCTTCCTTCTATATCAGGGGAAGTGAAGAGGGAGATTGCTACATTCACATTCTTGCCATCAATCCTTCATTACAAGAATACTACCTTGAGAATGGATATAGTATGGAAGTGCAGGCCTCTTCGGACCACAAACTCACATTGAAGGAGTTATTTGAACACAAAGATGTGATGAAGCCAACGAACACCCCAAATCCAGTGCATAACTATATTGAAGAAGTGAGACCTCGCCTCACCGAAGTTGAACTCACACCTGGAGGAATACGAAGTTTATATCTCAGACTGGAGATGTTGGCCCTTCGTCTTCGCTGGATGAGTTGTGCAGCTGAAGTTTGGCACCACGTTTGTATTTCGGTCGCACGTCTGGTACCTCGCATACTTGACGTTATTGAAGGTAAAATTGCAGTTGGTGAAGATGAGAATACGGACGAAGAAGTTAGAATGTACTGCAGTGAGTTAGTTCGCGAAATGTCAAGGTTAATGGAGCTGTGTGAACTTGTACCTCTGGAAGTAGTTTCACTTCTTGACAAACATGGCCACCATGGCTTGATTGTTGGGCATCACGCTGCTGCACTGAGACGTCTGAATCAACCCTCCATTAGTGCTGAAGAACTAAGTTGGTCCCAGAGAATTCACATTTCCACCAATCTTCTGGAGAATGTAGAGCAGTTGGGATACAATTATATCAGAAACAATAGAACTAGGTGCATCAAGCATCGATGCAATACGGATAGAATTGTGAACTCGAAAGGGAAGATTGTGAAGTACAACAATAGAATCTGGCGTCGTTTCTCTCATACTATTCCTTTCAAGGTTCTTCTTCATCCTCCCTGCGATATGGTACTAGTTGAAATGAATGGTGGAAAACTTCTCTATCTCTCAATCTGCGACCCCATATTGGATCATGTGGAAAGTTCATACATCAGGAATCACAGGGATATCGTTAGTTGGTGCAATCTTGTACCTGCTGCACCTCTGAGAAAGATGCTCCACACGATGTGCGCCAAAGCTCGAAATGCCCATCATCTCATTAACTTCTCAATCATGTGAGAATACTTCACTTCTTCCAGGATGTGAGAATGTTCAAAAAACGAGGGATGCACATCTCTCGTGTTATTATTTCTGTTGGTGAACTTGAGCTCCGGTGAACTCCGAAGATGAACCATTCCCTCTTGTTATTCTGGTACTGGTGGATCTGATTCGGAATCCCAGAACTGAACTTCTAGTGTTGTTCTTCCGTGAAGTTTGAGCTCAAAATCGTGTGATAAAGATGAACACCTACTTCAAGTGTAACGGTAGATATGAGCCCGCAAGATGGCCTTCTTCTGCAATTGGAATTGAGAGTGATGAACCTGCAATGATGCTGAGGTACAATGGCTACAGTGAACCTGCACTTTCGTTGTTGATGGTCATTCTACCTCCCCACGTACTGAGGCCCACACCTCCGATTGATACCGCAATGAAGATTCTCTCTGAAGTTAGTTCGCACAATCCGCTGACGGTTCAATGGATGTCCTACGCTCTACAACAGTGTGAGAATGGAGGGCTCACTCGCTGCTACTTGAGACATCCAAGGGCGAATGATGTGTTTGTTCACATTGTTGCCTTGAATTCACTACTTCTGGGACCTTATCTCGCTCTCGGAGGCAGGCTTGATATTGAATGCCAACTTGGCCATTCTCTGCTACTTGGTGAGTTATTTCCGAATGCATGTGATGTTCTGAGTTCATTTGGGGCTTGTAGTTCCTCGAAAGCCCCAAATGAAGTGGATGGACTAATATTGGACCATGTTCCCATTGAAGTTGAAAGAATGAGAGGTGTGAGAGAACGTCTCGCTCAGGTTGCGGTTTGTCTGCGAGGAATGGATCAAGCCCTCGAAGTATGGCACCATCTATGTTGTGCGGTGGGATTAACACTGGTACCTCGAATCTTGAACCATCTTCAGAAGTTACTCTTGAATGGAGGTGAAAGTGCAGGGGAAGAAGGAAGAGAGAAGGCGAATGAGTTGGTTCGAGAGATGGCTTCGTTATTTGAACTGTGTGAACTTGCAACTTTGGAAGAAATCTCACTCTTGAAGGAGCATGGGTATCGTGGCTTGATTGTGGGTTATTGTTCCGCTTCACTTCATCGTATTTTCACTCCCAGGCCCCATGAACGAGAAATAACTCTGGAAAGGAGAATAATACTTGTTTCGCTACTTCTCTCGAGAACTGAGGAGGTGGAACGAAAATATCGCTATATCAATCGAATGAGAATCATTCAGTCCTGTATCGCACACAATCCAACCTTGTCATTCGTGAGGGGCACAAGAAAGAGACCAGAGCTACACTTCAGCCCAAAACAAAAGAAACAGCTCAATTCAGATCTTACTTCATATCCACCCTGTGACTTGTACATCAAGAGAGAACATGGAATTGTGAAGTTGGTACCAAGAACTGAGTACCGTGACAGCGATGAAGTTCGAAAGGAAGTTGAAGAAATGAACAATCTCGCACTTCGGTATAACTTGCCTCTTCCTGCAGCACTTGAGGGATTGATTGAGGAAATGTCCCTGAGTCTATACCTATTGACGCGAATTGGATGCATTCATATCGAAGTTGATCATTAACACCTTCAGACCTGCTACAACTGCTCAAAAAACACCAGGGACGTACGTCTCCGGTAATATTGAAGTTCATATGGTTCAACTACCCTTGAATTTCGATGGCAGCATTCTGATAACACCAGAATGAAGTCCAAATGGAGCAAGTTCCCTATTATTTGAGTGATGTTAGTAAGTTGAAGTATACCCTCGAAACTTATGGGGTTGCTGTGCTATACAACGTACTGGAGAAGAGTGAGATTGAATTCCTTCGAAATACCACCTGGATGACCTTGGAGGGAATGGTGGGTCTCGACAGATATAATATCTCGAGTTATGAGAAGTTCTCCCTCTTGGAACCATTACATGGCATGCTTCTTCAGCACTACATTGGACATTCACAACCTCTGTGGGACGTGAGACAGCACAAGAAAGTTGTTGAAGCCTTCGCGTCCATATACGGTGATGAGGCCACAGTGAATGGAGTTGTTGGGGATAATCTCGTGACAAGTTTCGATGGTACCAGCATCAGCCTTCCACCCGAAATTACAAGAAAGGGGTGGCATATGAATCTCAGATGGCACTGTGATCAGTCCTATAAGAGACATGGTTTCGAAACGATTCAATCTTGGGTGACCCTCTATGACAGCGGTGGAAGTGAATCAACCATGTGTGTATTCCCACGTTCACATTTACTTCACAGTGAATTCCACAAGTACTTCCCCAATGAGAACTTCAAGGACGATTACTACGAGATTGGCGGTGAAGAGGACCCAAGATTCAAGTTCTATACTTCATGTGGTATTGTTCCAACTGAACTCGCATGTCCCGCAGGTTCGATGGTACTCTGGGATTCCAGGACTATACATACTGCAAGAGGTCCACTGAAGGGTAGGAATTTCATTCTCACTTCATCACCTCCCACTTCTGGTATTCGCACCGTATTCTACATCTGCATGGCTCCAAGAAGTAGATGTACTCCCAATACTCTGAAGAAGAGGGTTAAGATCTTCGAGAATGGAAGAATGACATATCATCATCCATATCGCGTGAGACAAACCCAACATCACAGGTACAGCCATAGGAATGAACATGGGGAAATTGAAATACCACCTCCACCGCTACTTACACCTCTTGGAAGAAGATTGGTAGGATATGAGAAATAAATATACTTCTCTCGAAGTTGGCGCCATATGAAGATGAAGGAATGGAAAGAAAGATAAAAACTACAGGGCTGGTACCAGCTCTGTTTTTCGAACAATTGCGTCGAGACACTATACTTCACCTAATTCGGAAGGAATATGGCTTCATTGGATTGTTGTGAGAGTTCTTTCTAGTTCGCGTTGTATCCTTGCGTTATATACTTCCGTTGCAACATTCTTAACAGCAACGAAGGGCGAAGGATTTCCAATGGAGAATAGTACCAGGTTCACACCGTTGAGAGAGAATGAAGTACCGTTGAGATGGTTATAGAGCGAATAGTGATTTGGTTTCATTTCGAGATAATCATTGGGATACTTGGCCTTCAATTCCTCCAGTTCCTTCATATCATTCCACACTGATAGTACCAGAATTGCCCCTGAATTCGGTACTCTCGCAATGTATGCGGTAACTTCAGAGATGCACTGAGAAACGACCTTCTCGGTGTAAGGAGGGTTGGCCACCAGCAGATATGGAGAGTTCAGACTTCTAACGAAGGTCTTGAAGTTTCCCTTCGAACCATAGGCCTTGTCACTTTCGAAGAGGGAGCACCAGGTTCGTGAGTTGTAGTTGAAGGGGGAAGCGTAGCACTCGATAATATTTGGGCTTCCGTTATTCAACCATTTGTAGACCAGAGGATCAATGGACCAGAAGAATCCACCAGAGGGATTGAGGGGATGATAACTTAGCATTAGACGCACAATGCGCTCTCTATCCTCAGATGTGACAGATTTCAACAACTCCTGATACCTGGAGCTGGGAAGTTGCATGGAAATATCACCAAGGGTCAGAGTTGTAATATTTCCGTTGTTTCTCACGCCCAAGACGGGAAGAGGATCGTCCAATGTAGGTGGAAGTTGTGTGTTCAGCAGTTGGTTCATATCTTGGGGTGAAATGAGATTGTTCGTGGCATTCACACTCAATTCATTCGTGAGCTTGATGTTGGCTTCTTGAATATCGACATCGTTGGAAACGTCGGTATAATAGTTGCTGAATGCACGTTGAACCTTGTCGTTCAATTTCTCTCCACTTGGAACTGAAGTACTCGAAAGTGAGCCTGGAGTGGTAGGAACTCGCCTATTTATCGCAGAAATAACTCCAATTCTCCACCTCTCGAGCCAGACGACAACTCTGTAGAACTTGCTAAGTCCTTCAGCTTCCATGGTTCACGTTTGGTATTTGGCTCCATATATTCTATTGTATCGAGGATCGAACGTGAATACCTGGAGTTGCAACTCACCGAAAGGAATGGAGAAATACGTGAACTAAGGTACAATGCCTACTCCAATGTAGTGCAAGTTCTCAAATAGATTTGTGATCTTGTGAGAATGGAGAGATGGAGTGAAAATGAATGAACTTGCGCCTGAATTGCACGCTCAAGTTAGCACCCCATCAGAACGTTCACAACAGCAGCTCCAACAACTGCTTGAGCTTCTTGAGAAGTGTTTCGGAGGTTCAGATCAGTTGCACTGGATCTTGGGCCATTGGAGTTCTTCACTTCTCAATCCGTGGCAACAGAGGAATTCGGTGCTTGTATTGCGAGGCAGAGTTGAACATCAAGGTCTCTTCCAATTCATCACCAAGTATGCCATTATGCTGCCAGATTACAAGTTCTACTATGGGAGAGATGGGAATACAGGGAATCAAGGTCAAACTTCTTCATCTGGGGCTCACAATCCAAACTCCTTCATAGAGAACTTCCACGGTACCATGAGTCAGACGATCTCGTTCATGTCCACATACGAAGATGCAGATGGAAATCAATGGTGCAGAATGTGGCCTGGGAAATATGAAATCAACAAGTACTTCGAGGAATGCCAACTTGAGCCACAAAGAGGGAAGAAAAGACTTCCAATGCATATCACGTTATTCATGCGTGAAAGGCAGCTCCTGGAGCAGAGCGAACAAGATCATCTCTATCTCACCCTCAATTGTAATTCTCTGAGCCAAACTCGCCCATCTGGAAGGGGAAAGGAAGCTAAAGTAACTCCGGTCCTCCGTCTGACTAGAATGCTGGGATATTTGTTTCATATCTACCTTCTTCGCGAAGTACCACAGGAATGGAGGGAAATGAGCTTCGATACTCAAACATTGCCTCTTCATACCACACCTATCGGAAAGTGTCAGCTCTACCGCTACCGCCAACAGGTGATTGAAGGTCAACATCAACTTCCTTCCAAGATCGTGAAGTTCAAGGACGAAATACCATATGTCGCCCTTCACTACCTCTATCGAAACTATTTCGCATGGTGCCAGGATAATGCAATCATGTGCGATTCTCTGAAGGTCTTCACTTCACGTGTCCCACATCGACTGATGGAATTCGAAGATCAAGATGGAATTCACAGAATGCCCGCTGTTGAGCTTACACCTGGTTCACAGTGGCCTCGTCCATCTTCAGGACGCAGATATTGATGAGAAGGTTCATATACGCCTAGAAATATGAGAAGGGACGCACGTCTCTCCTCGTTGTGAAATATGAAGGTAATTCACATACAAATCCACTGACAGAGGAGGAAAGGAGAATGAAAATTCCGGGCAAGCGAAGATATGCTTCTTGTTGTGAGAGATGGAGGTTTCTGGAAGCTTCAAATTCGGAGGGACGTGTAATATTCTATCCCAAATATGATCCCTTATACCAAACAGCAATGACACGTAAGACATGCAAGAAGACTAAGACCTGCGGGTCCTCTTCCTCTTCCTCTTCCTCTTCATCATCCTCATCATCTTCCAGTTCAACCTCGTACACCTATACCTGGACTACTGTGAGACCTTCATCTTCCAGTTCTTCCTCCTCTTCGAGTTCTTCCAGTTCAACCTCGTATACATGGACTACTGTGAGACCTTCAACTTCAAGTACTTCGAGCACCAGTTCAACTTCATACAGAACTGTGAAACCCCACCACAGAAGAAATAGATGTGGAAGATGTTAACTTCTCACTCTTCAACCTTCAACTTGTCCTTCAACTGTTGTGAACTGTTGTGAACTGTTGTGTAATTCGAACGATGTACATCGCTCGAGATTCAATATACTAGAGATTTCATAACGAGAGGTGGAGTTCTACAACCCACATAACTTACCGTGTAATACTAGAGAATATGAAGGATCAACATTGGAATTGTATATCACCTTCTTCGTTCCGGTGAGTGCTGCCACTGTGCGTTGTTCCTCCCTCACCCTGGTACTCCATCTTCCAACTCTCACACTGAGGCTATAGTGACAACACCACTTGAATGATCCACCAACCGAAGAACTGTGAAGGCTCATTCTGTGATGTGAATTGTTGGAATTAGGGTTACTTCCTTCAGTTGTGGTTGTAACGCTGAGTTCATTCATTGAAATTCCACATTCTCTCGCAGACCTTCTCAGTTTTGATATGGCCTCTTCCATTCTCATTCCTGAAGTATAGAGAGGAGGAAGATGTGAATTCACTTCACCTGCTTCAACTAGGGAATCACGCGAGAGTTGTAGTATTCCGTGTTCATCGAAGCGTATGGGTCCACTGTGCTTCCAAAGTTCAACGAACGAAAGATACTTCTTTCTATGTTTCGAGTCCCTCCATTCCTGCATTTCCCTCTTCAATCCCTCGAGATTGAGAGTCGTTGTGGTGTAATGTGGGCTATATTCCGAAATAATAGATCCAGAGTTGGGAGTTCTAACACCACATATGGCAACTCCCGCATTCAGGCCCGAAGAAGGAGATACTAGGATCAACATTCTACCTTCACGTTCCAACTGATGTATGAAGGCCACTTCCAATTCAAGAAGGGTCACACCACCTCCATACCACGCACTAACATCAATAACTGCCTCAATTTCACAGTTTGGTCTCACACCTCTACCACCACTACTTCTGTGAAGATAAATGCAGTGATTCACAACGATACGTCCTCCAGTACCAACACATCTCGCTTTAGGTGATATTACCCTAGTTCTATGTGGAGTTCTACATTCCTGCACCACCAACTTCACCCTTGGATTGTTGGGACCAAGTTCAACATTGGGCATCCAGTAATAAATCGAAGTCATTTCACTCCCACATTCAGCCCCACCTCTCGCACGTTGCTCTTCGTGTGAGATTTCCGCCTTCACTGGAGCGAGAGCGGCTTGAACTGAATTTGATGATGTTCCGCTCTCAATAAGTATGAAGGACGGGTGATTCTTCATCTGCCGTTCTAGAGTTTGAAGTGAAATTCCACAACACCATCCTTCAATGATGAGTTCACCACTGCTATTGTTGTAAGGTGCGAGACCTGCAGTGAGACGTGCCAGAGGTGAACCTGACAGCCACAGGAGCGAAGAGAGATCCTTCAGGTGTGAGAGTAGGAGCAGTTGCGCCTTGACCGTCAGAGTTGCCATTTGATATCAAACCGCACGATATGAACTGAGTTCGAAGGGCTTTGGCTTGTATATTGAAGTTGGAGTTCAAGTTCACATCCAGGACCTCGAAGTTGGGAATCCACATCCTCTGAAGTTGAAGGATACTTTGTTGATGTTCTCGCGCACATTCTCTCACCTTCGAGGCTAAACGGCCATGTTAACACTATATCATTGGCAATTCTGGATTGTGACAGCGCTAGTTCTCCTATTTCTGATATGGTTGGGGCGAGACTACCTCGCACATCTTCTTCCTCGTGATAAACGCGAGATATCAACACCATCAGTCGAAGGTGAGATGCCAACCATCAGTACCACATCACATCATGGAATTGGAGGAATTACGCCCCAGATGAAGTATTGTCCACACTGCGGAGGGCATCTTGGGCCCATAACAACACCAAAGGAGAATGTCAGACCTGAATTCACCGATACTGCGGAAGTACAGGAGAAATACGATGAAAACGAGGAATGGAGAAGTGAGAATCCATCCACAGTACAACATTCACAGACTAACTTTCACAATTATAATTCCAACATCGAGATACGGAATAGGAGGACACGCGAAGGATGGAACTTCAATACGACCAGTGGATCCCAACTTCTTCGAACGAGCCCATCTTCACATGAATATGAACAGAGACGTCCACGTTCACCTTCGAGAAGCGGTTCACCAAGAAGATATATTGCTTCACCAACGAGAAGGGAGAATGGAGAATCGATCCCAGAATCCCTTGAAAGTGCGAATGAAGGTGGCACCACCGGAAGAAGTGGTGAAGTGAGAGTTCACACAATACCACAAGTGAAGATTGAAGTTCCAACAATTACAACTAGAAGTGAGATACTGGGAACTCACGGAAGTGTCGGCAGAAGTGGAAGTGGAAGGAGAGAAGGTTCACCAACATTCAACGCAGCACCAACGAGGCACCAACATCAGAGAATTGATATTACTCCAACACTTCCACCTTATCTCACCAACATTACATCTGAATACGTCCGTACCCAGAATGAGAACGGTGAAAATGGAATTGATGCTACTATAGGTGGATTGAACTCCATTCGGGGAAGAGAAGAACAGAATGGAGTTCGAAGTGTCACATTCCACAACGATACGATTTCAGGGCAGGGTTCCGCACCAGAGGAAGAATGTAGACGCATACTCCAGAGAATTTACAACTCACCATTTCCAAGGAGACGTCCATCTTGGTTGATCAACAATCTCACCGGAAGAAGAATGGAATTAGATGGATACTCCGAGAAGCACAGAATAGCCTTCGAGTACAACGGAGAACAACATTATCGTTCAGACCATCCCTTCAATCGAAGTCACCAGGCCTTTCTGGACCAAGTCTACAGAGATAACTTGAAAGTTGAACTCTGCGATGCCAGAGGTGTATATCTCATAACAGTACCATACAATGTTCCATTCAGAATGTTAGAAAGTTACATACGCCACTATCTGCCTGAAGAAGTAATGGCAAGACGAAAACACAACATAAACTCCGAATTGAGCCTAAACTTTGAGAATGGAATTGATGGACGCCCTCTCTCACCTCGAAGTCCAAGGGATTGAAAGTGGCACAAAAGGACGTGAACTTGGAATATGAACTATTTCACTTCTCTGAATCATGTAATACACGCGAGGATCCTCGTATGTGATAGTATTTCATGAAATTCACAGGAACTGGGATAGAAAGAGGTGGATTGAAATGGCTTCACAGGTTTACAACAGTAAGGTTGAATTCGTCAACAGAGAGCACTACATTCACAACATTGTGAAGATGATGGTGAATTCACATCCTGCTTCGTTCGATAACATGCTCAATGAACTTGCAAATGGATACTACAACACAAATCCGTACGGAAGGGGCGAAATACGCTTCATTCTCGAAGCTGTCGAGAGAAGTCTCCGAAACATTCCATCAGAGCGAAGAGCTGCCCTTTCGGTGGGATACAAACTCAGAATTATCAATCAACTGAGATGCGATGGTACCATCCACAGAATGAACAGAATGTGAATCTTTCTCTCCGAATGAAGATGAAATCCCCGTATGTGAGGTGAAAGTTGAAAAACGTGCGAGAAATGCTAGCACGTTGTTGGACCTGTATGAATTCCACAGGTCCAAAGTTTCATCATTCTTCACACGAATATGATCGGAGAGAAAGTGTTGTTCACTGAGGTTCAAGATGTATAGTTCCATCTGAAATATTGGAGAGTTCAGATGGTGAGTTTTGGCTCCAAATACGAGGGAAGTGCTTCCTTCGTGATTTTGTTGTGTTTCTTGGGGTGAATTCTAACTAATTCTGGCAGTTGGGAAGATGCACACAGTTTCAACGTTTGTGGTGCATGTTACGGCTGAAGTTACAACATTTGAACCTGTATATCCATTGGATTGCGCATAACCTGTAAGTATGGTACCTTTCGGAACGACCGTCTGCAGTTGACCCTGTGAGTTGAATTGCGTGGGGAAAGTCCACTTGAAGTCTGCATTGAGGTAGTACTTCACACCGTTACAGGTCGAATCAGTGCTAAGTTTGAAGGTTCCATTCGCATTAGTTCCATCCATGATGAAAATTGAATACGTTGGATTCACCACCCAATAATTGTTGCATTTGTGTGCGTCTGTGAGATTCAACTTCATCGTCTGAACTGTGGGCTGATTGAAGTTAATGTTGGCAGTGAGAGTGAACGGAGGTGAACCAGTGAGTGATGGTACAGATAACTTGCATGAACCGTAGAAGTATCCATATGAAACTCCCGCCTCGTTCACGACGGTCATATTCTTGGAAGCGAGACGATAACAAGAACTATCGGTAGATGTGGCACATGTCTGCTCAATCAACAAAATAACGTTGAGAGTGGCCTTCTTACCTCCAGTTGAGACCATTGGTATTGGGACAAGTATACTGTAAGTTGGAAATGAAGATGTTGTTGAACCTGGCTGTGAAGTTGGTGGACTCTGAATTTCTACGCTAGCATTGGTGGTACCTCCTGTGCTGTAGTAGAATTCCCTAACGACTGAGGTGCCACTTCCTATGAAGGTGTTGATGTTGTATGAATAGTTCACAGGTGCGCTGTATGAAGTACCCATTTACAACGTGAAACAAGTTCCTTCCAGTGACGCCAAGTATCTCCCAAACTCGAAGATGAGAGTCCGCCGGAAATGAAGTTATTTCAGAAGGTCGAATGTTGGTCAACAACGGAGCTGGTGCCAGCCTCGTTTTTTTGTACTGCCTATGAGTCTAGTATTCGCGGTTGACGGTTGTCACAGGAAAGACTCCCACTATTTCAACATCTGTGGTGCATGTCACGTCCAGAATAGTTAATTTACCGTTTGTCTCAGCATATGCCACTGAACCACTGAGTTGTGTACCCTTCGGTATTATGAACATTAACTTTCCACTCGAACTGTATTTGAGTTGATTCATCCAGCCGAGATTGCCATCCATCCCATATTTCTCACCGCCACGTGTGATACAGTCGCCAACTTCAATAAACAAACATGCAAGACCCCCCTCGATTGAAATCGAATATATTGGGTCCACAATGTAGCAATCCTTACATCTTTCATTTTCTTCATCTCCTTCCACATTCAACTTCATCGTTTGTATCGTGGGCTGCTTGAATTTGGTGTCGGCCGTTACTATGAAATGTGGTTTGCCCGGTAATGCGATCATTTCCACGCTGTAGTATCCTTGATAGTAATTGAACTTCACTCCTACCTCGTTGGTGAGGTTCAAATTTCTGTATGTGCATGAATAACAACCACCTCCAGTGCTACTGAAGCGTTGCTCGACTGTGAGTTCACATTCAAGTGTGGCCTTTCCACCGCTTTTCAGGTCGAATTGCACTGAAGAGAATATTTTGTACGTCATGAGAGGTGATTCATTCGATGTTGGAGCCTGAGTTGCTTGTTGAATTGAAACTTTCACATCCGTAAGTTCTGCAGATTTCATGTAGTTTTCGACCTTGGCTGAAGTACCAGATTGGGAAAAAGTTGTAATGCTATATCCACACTTGGCTGATGCTGGGAATGTAACGTTCATTTCAAGTTCTACATTCAACAACGACAATTGAGTCCTCCATGCTCCAGTTGAATGTGAAGTTGAAGTACGGTGAGTCTTCGTTGCGAGTGTTGATATAGGTTCCATTCCGTATACTTCAACTTCAGAATTCTCATGTTATAACTTCATCAGAAGCAGAGTGGCCGCGACAGATGAAAAATACGTGAGCTATGTAGAAGTATGAGGTGTGAAAAGCTAAACATGGCCACACCATCTACTCAGGGTGAAGAGTGAACGCGCGAACGAAGATGAACCAATATTGAAGCCCACGGGAATGGAACTCTTGAATCAATCATTCCAGAACTTCACACGAAGCACTTGGAATATCAAATTGTGGGATGAATTCATATCTTATCCGTCGTTCCATAACTTGGCCCATTTATTGTGAATCTCGGAGCTGGTACCAGCCCCGTGTTGTTTTTGAATCTTCTAGAAGTCGATGGATGAGGGATCGTTGTAGACGTCCTCTGAAACTTCCTTTCTTCCAGTTCGAGCCTCAATATCGAGGGCGTCCGTGACGGAGAAGCGAACGTAGTTTCCAGCGTTGGACTCGAAGAAGTTGAGCTTCTGAACTAGATTAGCATCGTCCATCCATGGATATGGATTCTTGGTCTTGTAGTACGCCTCATATCCAGATTTGACTAGAACTTGGTCTGAAATAACTCCAACATAGGATTTGAGGCCTTCCTCCGTGAATTCACTTCGAACACTTTCGGTGGACCAGAGACTGAAGGGAAGTGCGACCTGATATGCCTCATCAACAATTTGAATTGCAAGTGAAGGTTCAATCCCTCCATAGTGGCGATGTCGATTACAACCGTAGTCTCGGTGAAGGAGTTCATCGTGACGTATCAGTTCATTCAGGTGAACAATGTTGGGAAGGAGAGAATCCTTGCGAAACCAGAATATTGGGAGGAATTGCGCGTTGAAGAAGATACCCTCTGAACATGCATATGCGAGTAATCTTTCGGGCCAACTTCGCTCTGAATATGTCCACTTCTCCATGAATTCAAGCATTGCTCTGGAATAAGGTGATTCATCGGCCAAACGGTGCAATTCCTTCAACTTGGTATCATTGTAGAGGGTGTAGGCAATGAGGCCATAGGTTTCAGCATGAACAGTTTCAATGAATAGTTGTGCAGAATATACCATTCTCTCCTCCATCGAAGTACAATCAATCATGAAACGAGTGACAATGTTATTCACCACCACACCATCGCCTGGAATGAAGAAGGCCAGTACTCTATCAAGAACCTGTTGTCTCTCAGGCGAGAGTGCATCGTAGTGCTTCTTGTCCGTGATAAACTTCAACTCCCCTGTACTCCAGATGATGGCTTCCTGCTCCTTGTAGAATCTGTAGGAGACCATATCGCGAACGGGGAAAATGGAGTAACGTTCGCTGAAACTGGATGTGGTATGTGATTTGTTACTTTCCATTTCAGTTCAGGCGACGAGTGACTTGCAATTTGAAGTACCATTCCTTCATTCATTACTTTGATTTCAAACCTTGGTAGATGCACATCCACCATAGAACACATGTGTAGCGAGGCAGAGATGCAAATCGTAAGGTACCCTAAGGAGTGAGAAAGGACTCCTGAAATGTCCAACTCGAAGTACACTCCCCCCGTGCTCACCATTCCTACTCACTATAAGAACGGTGAACCTAGACCTCAGACCGACGATACTAGAGCTAATGAGCTGAAGATGAAGTTGAAGGCTCAACGAGAACTCATGAAGTCCGGAGGGCAGTACTACAGACACAATCAATACGTCTATAGAGTTTATCCTCAACGATGTTATCTTGGCCTCGCAGTCTTCCACGTTAGAGCGGATGGTGGTGGATGGGCCGTACGTAAGAAACACGATGGTATTATGCGTCCAGGTGAAGTTCAACCTGTGCCACCTACATACGTTCGTACTTTGGACGATGAGTTCTGGATCAATCAAGATAAGTCGAAGGATGATGTAATTTCACTCTTGTTAGACGAAGATACCGCTATTTGTGCAGATCCATTCCGAAGAACACCTCTCATAACTGCAGACCTCGTACGTAACATCAAGCATGAATTCCTCAAGAATAGAATACCACTTCGATTCCCATATCCCCACTATGAACCATTCGTAGAATACGCACATCTCGCAACTCAAGGTCTTCAATATTCGGACCGTTCATTGCCCCCAGTTGAAGGTGAAGTTTACACATCGAAGACGCTTCCAAGATTACCTGCAAGAGTCGCCCGAAAACTCGAAAGAGAGAAAGCAGAAAGAACAGCGGCACAATTAGGCCAAGATGCCAAGCCCGAGAATGGAGAGGTCAAGCCCGAGAATGGAGAGGTCAAGCCCGAGAATGAAGCAAGACGAAGGATAAGAAATATTAGACCTTCAATTGAAGTTTCACCTTCGCCTTCTGCACCTGAGCCAGCAGTCAAGGTTGAAAACGCACCGGTAGTTCCCACTGAGACTGGTATAGTCGTACTTGCACATGTCAGTAGAAAGAAGTTGACAGGATTGCATTGTATTAGCGTATCACACCTACATCAGGAATTATTCAGCATCAGAGATTCCACACCACAACGAGATGAAGACACCATGCTCATTGAGAAAGTAGTGGAATTCGATGGAGGGAGATGCAAACTCACCAAGGAAGGACGCAAGCTTGGAAAGTATAACCTTGAAGTAGAACCGAAGTGGAATTATGGCTTCCTCGGTCGCTTCCAATCCAAGGAAGTGACAAATCACAGGGGCAACCTTCGACTTCACGAGATAAGAATGGACGGAAGATCGTGCAGAGCTATTGCGACACGTATGAGAGATTATTATCCGTTGATTCACGACCTTCTTTCACCCCTCTTCGGGATGGTTTCAGGTGGTGCGAGATGGTGCGTCATTGGCTACACCCCATACGCACTCACACCTGAAATAAGTACCTCAATTCGTCCCCTCAAGAGTTACCACGAGGGGATATGGTCCGATGATTGCAAATATACTCCAGAAGTTGCCCATGGACTTCGAGTCCGCCTTCGTGAGGTCATCTGCAGAGAAATAATCTCCCTCTACTGCAGCAACTGTCGTGTAATTCGCGATAAATACTTCTATATCACGAAGAATAGATATCTCGTCTCGCTCTATCCCGAGAGTAACAATCTTGACAAGGATCGAAACACTAACTTCGACATTCAGATCGACGAATGCTTCCACAACAAGTATCTTGGAAATGATGTGGAAATGGGCCAATATCTACGCACCACAGCGTCCTTAATCATCGAACAGCACGGAGGACGCGATAATTTCGTTGAGAGCGTGCGAAGTGCCTTGGAAAATGGAAAACCATGGAGTTCAACGAAGGATGAAATCATTGAGCGATTTGACCACATACTCAACTCGGGGAAACCTGGTGCGAAACCACTGAGAATTTCTAAGATGGGAAGAGGCACACCAATTCCACCAACTCCCGCAAAGACGAAAGAAGTTGGAAAACGCCCACGTGCACCTCCGAAGAGAAATGAAGTTTACAACATACCAGATACACCTGCGACAACTACAGATGCACCAGCCGAAACGAAACCCAAGTCAGAAAATGGGAAGAACAAGAACAAGCCCACAATCAGCCCCGCAAATGTGAAAGTAGTAGTACCACCTGAACCATTTCAACTGATTCATTGTGTGGACAACAACGGACAACACTACATCGAACTCATTCACAAATCCAACAATACCACACGCATTGACTTATCGAACATTCCAAGTACTAATACCTACAACATCAGATTGGAGAAGGACTCATGCCTCGTTGAAAATTATACTTCCATTCCAGCACCTATACCTGCGACTGAGGCCACATCTGCACCGGAAAACGAACATGTGGAGGAAGATGAATGTGAGGAAGAAACTGAGGCCACATCTGCACCGGAAAACGAAGATGAAAGTGAATTCGAAGATGGAGAAGAATCAGAGGAAGGAACGGTGGAAAATGAAGAGGTCCAGGAACCGAAGGAACCGGAGGAACCGGAGGAACCGAAGGAACGGAAGGAAACAATGAACAAGAGAATCTTCTCACTATTTGACATCTTGTTCGATGAAGATGGGGAAACTACGGAAAATATCACCAGAATCTACGCCCATTCCGAGGAGGAGGAAACTGCATCAGACGGAGATGAGAATGGAGAATATCAAACTATCGAAGTGGATGGTACCAATGAGTACGTGATCGAAACGAGAGAAATCCGTGAAAACGAAGGGTTGAGCAAAGCTGGCTATGTATACGACCATGGAAAGAAACTCACATTCATCTCCCTCCACATCGTTCGTCTCGAGAATACATACAACCCAATTAGTGAAGTGCCCCCTCCTGCCCTTCAGATTAACAGGTGTGGCAAGTATCCGCCGGTGACAACCCATCGAGTTAGTCGCGAGAAGTACAGACATGATAGGCTCATGTTGAAGAAGCACTACATCGATGGAGGTAAGAGATGGAATCGCAAACTATTCCCTTCGGCATTATCGCAGGTTGAAATAGCAGTGCCAGAATACGTACCACCAGTTGAACCACCACGCCCAGTTGTACTTCCCAAATTCAAGACAATTCACGTGAAAGATGAGAGAGTGAACCAGCCCCTCATCTCCTACAAAGGTTCTGAACATGTCGGTACCTACGTAATGGATTACAACAACCGCAGTACCGCGTACTACACGAGAGGAGTGGGAGATGAAAGTCAGAATCCAACATTCAGATCCCATATCTACCTCACCACCGATGAATTCGAGTACAACGACGATGATTTCATGACCTACAAGAGATCCAGCTATGGTTCCGGCAAAGGTACTTCAGGTGTAACATACTTACTTGAGCCCGAATGTCAGCAGATTCCCAACTCAGCCATCATACTTGACATACCACTTCACTTTCTCTCGTATGGTCTGTGCGATCCGGAACGTCTCGATGGTATTTCACGTGCAATAATGTCAATTTCAGGAGCACCGCACATTCCAGTGTATGTCTTCCCACTTCAGTACCTCCTATCTCGAAAGCCCCAACTGAGGGGAAAGAGAATTATCATCACCATCGATCCAAGAATTCACGACAGAGAGGAGGATCACTTCAAGATCATGGGAGAAGAAGAACTGAAGGGTGAACTAATCTGTGAATAGGCCAACTATGCCGAAGATTTTACAAAACTCAGGAATACGAAACGACGCCAAATGAAGTCGCAATATATGAATCCAATGAAAGTGAAATATCAATTCCAGGAACTTCGCAGGGTGGGAAATGCACATCAGCGTTCTCTCACCTTCAGAAATATGCAAGTATAGCAGAAGAAGCTCAAGAGAGGTAGAATACGCACAACTACAGCTTCAACATAGAAATGTGAACTTCGAACTTCGAACGATACAATCACACCAGAAGTATGGGCACGAATTCAAAAAATTATCATTCCCCCGAATCTGCCGGAAAACGCAAACCTACAACATCAGAGGTGTGCATATTCACAACGACACCAGAAATACAAGAATAACACGGGGGAAACATATCTTCCGTGATAATAATTCACATCACCTCCATGAACCATGGATATCTGGCCTAAATCAGAATTGTGGTACTCATTCTCAACCTTACAGAGGTGAAGTTGCTTCTCATGGGCCACACTCATATCTGAAAATGAAATATCTCCGGTACTATATCCTTGCTGTGATGTTATGGGTGTAGAATTCTCCATGGTACCATATTCTTCCTGTGATGTTATGGGTGCGGTATTCTATCTGGTGTCAAGTTAGTGTGTTATCATTGGTTGTATTGGATTCGAGGGAAGTACTTCTCTCGTGGTTTCATGTTGTTTCATGTGGTACTCCTTCCTGTAGTATTCTGGATATAGTATTCTCTTGGGAATCTATCTCCATATGAGTATTGTTCCATTCAGAATCTCTCTTGGGGTGAGTTCCACAACTATTCCTAACTTGGGGTTCCAGTACTCTCCTGGGGATATATTCTCAAGGATCCCATATCCCTCCAGGTTCTTGTGTTCAGATATGGGGTTTGGTTGTATTGGATTCATGGAAGATAGTACTCTCGGGAGTTCAATACAACCAAACCCCACATCTGAATTCCACGGTTCACACAAAACTACAGAAGAAGGAATTTCTGGGTTCACATCGGATGATATCTCTCAGAGCTGTGGCATCATCAATATCTATGCTAATACTTCATCTTGGAGTACCACACTTCTTCCGGGATTCAGATACGGGGTTTGGTTGTATATGATTCATGGAAGAAGGTACTCTCGTGAGTTCTATACAACTTCAGCCCTTCATTGGACTCCAGAGAAGTATGAATCTCCAGAAGTATGAATCTCCAGAAGTATCATTCTTCCAAGTTCAGATACGGGGTTTGGTTGTATATGATTCATGGAAGAAGGTACTCTCGGGAGTTCTATACAACCAGAGTCCATATCTGAACCTCAAAATATGGAGATATGAATCTTCTGTGGTACTCTTCACATATATCCAGAAGGTCCATGTAAGTATAGATTCCCATGGTAAGTCTACCCTATGGAATACTACAGGAGAGAATGCTGCAGAGATGATATGAAACTTCCAGAAGTACCACAGAGATGATATGAAACTTCCAGAAGTACCACAGAGATGATATGAAACCACGAGAGAAGTACTTCCCTCGAATCATATACAACCAAACCCCATATCTGAACACCTTCTCCTTCTGAAGCACCAGTATTCCACATTCACGGAGTATTCCTACAATATTTCACATCCATAGCAATCAATGGCCTGGAAGTTAGTGTGAAATACTCTGCGGGTACCTTCTTCATGGAATATAAGTTACATTCGGAACAATTCATACATGGAGATATGATAATTCCCAATGTATGAATTCTTGTACATCTCTGGGAGTACACAGAAGTATGGAATTCCTCCTGAGATGGGAAGTATCTCTGGTACCATCTGGGGGATGTGGAATATCAGGGGAGTTGGGAATTCTACACTAGTTGTATCTCTGCAACATTCCTTGTGGGTTCACATCTTCATCTACATTCCTGAACATACGCGAAGTTTCTCTGAGAATATGAGAGCTTCCACTTCTCGTGTTCAGATATGGGGTTTGGTTGTATTGAACTCCATGAAGAAGGTACTCTCGTGAATCCAATACAACCAAACCCCACATCTGCTTCCAGGAATCCATCTTCACCAGAGATATTCAATTCTCGGAGATACTTCAGAACCAGGTATTCGATATGGTCCATTGTTGTATTGGATTCACATATCTATTCGTATTGGAGAGTTTGATATAACTTCATTCACATCTGAACCTGTAACCCTCCAGGTATTTCTGAATCTATTTCTCCTGTAACCCTCCAGGTATCTCCGGGCTGTAGCCCTCCAGGTATTTCTGAATCTATTTCTCCTGTGAGTCCAGACCCTCACAGCCCCAGAGATATATCGAAACTTCCAGTAATTCCACCTCCACGAAGTCCAGACCCTCACAGCCCCCAGAAACGTGGAAACTCAGGAAGAATTCACATACTCCAAGGTATCAGGGGTTCTCTCAGGTTGTGGTGTTCGAATATCCCTTCTGTTGTATTGAACTCCATGAAGAAGGTACTCTCGTGAATCCAATACAACCCATCCCTTCTCTGGACTCCAGAAGTATAGAATCCCAGAGATCCACAGGAATTCATCTCGTTGGGTTCCATTCCACTACTTCCACCAATATATCCCAGAGATATCCAGAGATACAGTTCCACAGGAGTACAAGATTCATATCATATTCATCAAGGATAAGATTCGAAGTACTTCCCATCTTCATTGCACTTCCAGGATAAGTTGCACTTCCCATCTTCATTGCACTTCCAGGATAAGTTGCACTTCCCATCTTCATTGCACTTCCAGGATAAGTTGCACTTCCAGAATAGACGCACAATGAATCTTCGACGGGTAAGTATTCATAGAATTCCATGCAATCATTCATCCTCTGGAATATTCGAAAGTATGAGACTCTGATACATGTGGATTCTCATTGTATCTTCACCAAGAGAATTCCTTCAGTTCCAGCATGTTGGAAGAACTCAACATATCACAGAGTTTGCACCGATTCCAGATGTTAACAAAACATTCTAGTCTGTATTGTTCATGTGGCCATTCTTCCCTTGGTATAGTATTCTCCTGAATCAAGTATTCCATTGATATCCCAACACATCTCAAGATCCCCCATACTGAGAGAACAAGGAACTACAGTAACTACAGGAATTCATCTATAGCGGAGTACCACGAGAATATATGCCACAGGTCTGTATCTCGAACTTCGAATCCCATATTCCCAGAGTACCACATGAAGTACAAATCCACCGGAAATACATTCATTCCCCCAGATATATTCACCACAACTTCACCTGAATTCCAACTTCAGGTGAGATAATAACATTCGAATCTGTATTCACAGAGTATCACGAGAATCTACACTTCCAGTCCAATATATTCCAGAGATACATTCAACATCAACTTCACCAGTATCTCATATCTTCAGATCCACCACACCACATGAGATTCAAATGTACCAGAGATGTACCACCTTCGAATGTGTGATATCTTCTCGCAACTTCAGCATCAACTTGGTGCTCATTGTAGCTCAGAACACGAGAATTATCACAATGAATCTCGAATCACAACACTTCCATCGTACTATATCTCAGATGAAGTTCAGGTTGATCCTTCCTGATGCACAAGTATCTTCCAAGGTGGAAGTATTTCTTCACCTCTCGTTCTTGTAGAATTCCAGGTGGTGAAGTATCTCTTGTGCTACTTCTTCTTGTAGAATTCCAGGTGGTGAAGTATCTCTTGTGCTACTTCTTCTTGTAGAATTCCAGGTGGTGAAGTATCTCTTGTGCTACTTCTTCTTGTAGAATTCCAGGTGGTGAAGTATCAATCCATCACATCTCAAACTTCAGAGGAAGAACGTGATTGATACTTCCATGGGGTAATAGCTCCAAGTTCCAACATGGGATGGAAATGATTCACTTCTTCAGAAGTTTCGGGTATCCCTATACCATTCCAGGAATATTGTTACTTCACTTCCACCAAAGTTCCATACAACGATGAGTTCAATACTTCCTGGTGATTCACACGAACCAACGCTAACTGAAGTTCCATACCACCAATAGTACCATGGAACTTCATACTTCTCGGAATACTACAGCAGTTCATATTCATTAGCCCAGAATATCACCGATACGAATGGAAATACTGCTCCAACAAAGGAGAAGGAAGTGTGGACCGAAGGATGGATATATCTTCAATATCCAGAAGTATGAATCTATTTCAATCCAGTCCCTTCGCTCATGAAGCTCCGATATGGATCAGATGGAATTGAATTTCGAGGTAACATTCTTGGGCCTCATTCGTACCCACACCTATATCAGATTATGAAACTACAAACATCGAGATTCCATGGAACATCCGCACCAGAGAACAACACATTCATAGCGCTATGGATGTGAAAGGTTGATTTGGATGATATGAGAGCTTGATACTTCTCGTTCGAAGGTTGAATAACAGGAGAAGTATAGATTGAAGCATGAACGGCTGAAGTATCAAGACATATCTTCATTCACGAAGGAACCTTCATCCAACGAAGTATTACATCAAACTCGAATACGAAAGTCTCAAACGATGGTACTTAGCACAAACCACGCAATGAGTGTCATATGGAGTAACACCTTCTGAAATCTACCTCGTGAAATACCATCAACCGAACATATCCACCGAAATATGAGAGATATTCTGTGGATGGTATTTCTCACATTTCGTGGTTCACTGTATCTCTATAATTCAAAACTATCATACTTCCCAATGTTGAGTACTGAAACTGGTGCACCAGGAAAGGATGAACAGTACAAGAAGAGAAGTTATGATGTTTTCTGTTATTATCAGGGACAGTTCTCCCATAACTTTCGAGAGCCTTCTATATGATCTTGTGAACAGAAATGTAGGGGAAGAAGCCCAGAACATATTTCTGAGGGAGTTTCTCGATCTTTCTCTGGAAGTGCTCTCGCCTCTCGCTCTCTCGCCTCAACTAGATTTTAGTACTTCTGCCAAGTTGGGACTCATAGCCGAGTATAACTCTAGAATTAGTAACAATAGTTTCTGATTCTCCCTCTTCTCCTCCCTCTGAGATGTGGGGGAAGGAAAAAACATACAAGATCATTTCTAGTATGTTGTCGAATTACGAGAAGTTCCCAACAATTACTATTCTCTGAATGTGGAACTCTCCCTTTCACTCTTCAAGCCAGTGTTGCTCTGTATTCCTCTCTCTCAAATGTTTCACATCTTCATTCTGAATATATTGGGAATATGGGGGATACGGGGAATATATGTACCAGAAGTAGAGGCATAAATTCAGAACAGCTTCACATTCACAAGAATACGAAGCTGGCACCAGCCTCGAGTTATTTCAAGTTTTTTGTCGATGTGGTGGTTCTACAATTCACACATGCTTCTCCAATACTCAGATGAGACTGAATCGTAGTACTTCCTGTGCCTCTGCCAGAATTCTAGAGCTTCAGTTGAATTCTTTCTCTCCTGGTGCCCAACTGCCATGAAGAATAGAAGTGAATATACATCTTCATCTGAAGGTGTTGTTCTGCGGCACATTATATCATATGGAGTTGGTCTGTAATAATCGTAGTTCAACACTGAAGATAGAAGCCACTTCTCGTATTCTTCTGCCTTCTGAATGTAATATTTGTTGTTGTAGTTTGGTCCTGCAACTTCAGCGAAGGTGGTGGAACTTCTCAACCCTGTGAAGTACTTCACTGCCAGATATAGGGAACAGAGGTACAACAATTCTATCTTTCTTCTCAAGTACGATGAACAGCAGTTGGGGTCCACAGTTTGTACGCTGACACCTCCACGTACAAGATATGTAATACGTATTGGTCCTTTCCCAGATCCACCTCCACTTCCAGATGAAGAAACTATGGTGGGATATTGATTTCCAAGTGAACCAGAATGTTCAGGAACCAACAATGGTGATGAGATATTGTCATTATCAACATCAATACCGTGAAATATGGCCCGATCCATCACAACAAGAGAGTGGAATAGAATTTGGTGTTGATACCAGGGATATGCACCTCTCGATCTCCACAAGTCCATCACCAACATCATGACATAATTGCGATGTTCACCGTGAACAACTTCATATGGAGGATAATCTCTCTCGTTTGGTACGAAGTTCTTGCGTACCAGAGCTATATATTCTCGATATGGAACGCACCACTTGTGATTCAACGCATCGCTCGCACTATACCTTACTCGTGGATCGAAGCAGAGCATGTGGAGAAAGAAGTTCCAGAACAAGGCCAAACCACCGCAGCAGCTGAAGATACTGCCACCTCCGGGCTTCAATCCGAGATATGTCTCAACATCACCTTCGCGCGGAATCCAATTCACATTCCTAGAAATACCATTACGATCCATGAAGGACAGTAGCTCAGAACTAACTCGATATGGAAGTGAAGTGGACATCACTTGAAGTACGACAGAGTCATCGTTGTTGCAAGTGTTAATGAGAGGATATCCTGCCACCATTTCGAAGATGACGCACGCCACGGACCAGATATCAGCACGTTGGGTGTAATTCGTTGAACCAAGCACAACTTCGGGAGCTCTGTAGCTACAAGTCATTACTCCAGGAGTCATGGTCTGATATTGATTGTAGGGCTTGGCAAGGCCGAAATCTCCCAACTTGATGGTATAACGTCCACCTTCATTCATCACAAGCACATTGTCCGTCTTGATATCTCTGTGAATATATCCCATACCGTGGACATATTCAACGGCCAACAATAGCTCCACCATGTATCGATGAAGTTCAGGCATTGTTATATCACTTCTCTTGCTGAGGAAGTTGCCAAGGTTCCCAACTGCGAGAGGATATACGAAGTGAATTGTATCTCTGGTGATACCTTCCTTCCTTCTCAATCTGGTCTTGCGAATGAAGGGTTCACCGTGGGCAATGCGTGTCAGCGGTATCACGTGAGGGTGAAGACTCAGTTGATGATTGATGTTCAATTCACGTATGCATCCGGCGAAGTCACAGGAATGAGACTTCAAATTGTACTTGATGGCCGATCTTCTGCCTGAAGGTGAACGTGCTGAATATACAACACCGTAAGTGCCGCTGCCCATCTCGGACTCGCGCTGGAAGTTGGCCTGCATTCCTTTCATACTGAAGGTAGGAGTGACGTGTTACTACAGAGGCCAACTTCCACACTAATTCATGTGAATGAGAGCATCAATCTGAGATGAGTCAGAAGCGTACAAACATGGCTTCACACGAGATTCTCGAGATATACGAACACCCACACAACTCGGAACGGAGCGGCAAATCAACGTAACTTCATAGATGAATAACTCCAGCAATATGAATGAAACTTTGGCAGTATCTCCTCCCGTTCCAGCCAGAGGAATACCTGGAATGCCACTACACTTGAAGAGACTGATCTATGCTGAACAACTCGAACTTCTCAACATTCTTGGGGCTAACACTTCAGATGTGGTGACAGATGGCTCCTCCACCTCACAGAGGTATATTGGAATGCTGATGATGAAATTGAATGCAGTGTGGTTCAGTATACCAGCATATCGAGAAACTCCATACAATGGTGAAGTTATGGCGTATCTGAGGGAGCAGATGAATCTCATGAAGAAGAGAAACACCTCAGATTCAGGTGAAGTGAACTATTCGGCCAGAACAGATGATGTTGGTGTGATAGATAAGATCATCTCCATCTTGAAGGGATATCACACTGTAATTGATGAAGAATTTCGAGAAGTAAGATGTGAACCTGGAAGTACCGTGAGATGCCTTGATACTGGTCTATTCCTGCCGGTTCAATATTACTGCAACTGGCCCTTCAAGTTGCATCTGTTCGGATTCGTGGCAAGTAATGCAGAAGCGTTGGAGAGAGAATTGCTGAGAATTACAGGCTGTAAGAATGAACTTCAGATTGTGCGCCACTTCATGATACTTGAGCGTTCAGTTAGCAGCAGATGTTACAACATTGACACTGGGAACTTCATCAACGGCAAGAAGTGCAGAGATGCGCCATTCCACAACCACAGAATACACATCGTGGCATACAAGAAGCAGCTGCTGTTCAATACCCTGTCCGTGTATCGCGATAGTATCATGTCTGTGAAGTACATAAATGAGGCAATTATGCGCCACTACAGTGAGGAAGTGAAGATGTGGGAACGCAATGAACCACACCTCTTCTTACCCTGCAAGTTGGGACGTCCATCTTCCAAGGACAAGCAGTGCAACAATTCTGAGCCAAAGAAGGTCGAAACGATACTAACAACACCTCCAAGGTCCACAAATAATGATTCAGAGCCTCAGTCGCCACGTACACCTCCTGCACCTCGGAAACCACAGCAAGATAATCATGCACTGGAAAGTATACATGAACCTGGAATTGGTCGCATTCTCTTCCCATCTGAAGATCAACATGCGAACTTGCAGGGACTCGATCTCGGAGATTTCCGCATCTCATCTCCTTCGCTGAGTCCCAGGGATGTGAAGGTGTCAAGAAGACCTGTACCTTCGAATGTGAGATATGCAGTCTGGCGCAAGTTATTCAAGACCTTGGACGAGAAGTGCCCCATCTGCAACGCTGATCTTCATATTGAGTCCTGGGAGGCTGGACATATCATATCTCACAAGAGAGGTGGTACTTCAACGTATGACAACCTGCTTCCCATCTGCACAAATTGCAACCGTTCCATGGGAAGTAATAACATGGAAGACCACGTGAAGGCCTGGTTCCCGAAGCAGTATGAGAAGTTGAAGGTCCACTTCTCGGTGTGAGAGCTCATATATGGGAGGAAATGAAAAAAACTGGGGTGGCACCACTCCAGTAGTATTCTAGGGTATTTGGGGATTCCATCTGAAGTTGTATACTTCCAGAATATGAATGAACAACTTCAGATGAATGAAGGTACCATTGGATATTTGAAGTTATTGAACTACCACTGAATCTCCGTCCCATTGTAGAAGCGGTCTCAGGTATTCTTCTTTCGAATATGACTCTCGGAGGTGTGGGGTATTGATATTTCCCCTGAATAATGGGTATTTCTGGTACATTCTCCCCCATGGAATAGTATGGCTCATATTCTGGATGTTCACCATTCGTTGGATATTACAGAAGTTGAAGTACCTCAGAATCCCAAGAGTACCATGGAAGTTAATTCAGAAGGTATTACAGGAGTTGAAGTATCGAATATGAACCGCACTTCCATGTGAATAATACTCACTGAATTCCATATGAAGTTGAAGTACCTCAGAATCCCAAGAGTACAGGGGAAGATATACCTCCTGGAGTAATTTCCGGAGAATACAGGGCTGGTACCAGCTCTGTGTTATAATTTGATTTTTTGAGTTCCTCTCAGTGTTCAACATGTTCGAGAAGGGCCATTTCCTGCTGTGGAGTGCTAGCACCACTACTTTCACGTTCACTTTCACTTCCTTCGTGATGTTGGTCCTCTTCTTTCTTCTTGCATGTGCTCATAACGAGGTGTCGATTTCTCGCTATCAATTCCACGATTCGATAGTAGTACTGCTCCATGAAGGTACCTCCAGGTCCACTCTGCATAACGTTGCCTGAAAAGTAGATGAGTATCACTTGCTTGTTGCAATTTTCATCCCTTCGCACAACGTCTGGGTCATCGATTTTCTTACCATATACTTCAATTGTAACGTGGGATCTCACGGTGTTTGGGTAATCAACTCCAATGCCGTTCTCTCCCAGTAATTTCATCAACTTCAGACGATCAATATCGAAGCCCAATTGATAGTTGTAGTTGACCATTGCTCTTCCAACTCGTTCAACGAAGAGTGGCTCTGAAATGCTACTTGGGTCCAACGAAGGATAGTACATGCAAGTTCCGCGCAATTCACTGATGAAGTTATGATCATCGCAACGTTTGATGATTTGTTCCACGAAGTAGCTCAGTTCATCTGGAGGTGAAACTTCGGGCCATGAAATACAATTGTTGTCGATCTTGCGATAGTATTGTACGCCTTCTGGGGATTCAATTGGGCAATGAGTCACAACAGATTCACCCTTCGCATGTTCACAGAGCCATTCGACAGCACGAAGATAGATTTCATTATTATTTCGCACCGCTCGCAGGAACTCAAGACTCTCATTCACGTGTGAAGTTATATAGTTTGCCGCTTCTTCTCCCATACTTGTGGAACGTGGACCACACATCTGTATTTTGCAACTTGACAACTTGGTTGAGACGCCCTTCTCCTTGGTGAGAATGTTGATAATGACAGCATTCTTGAAGCAACTTCCAGGTTCGCCTCTGTAGCAGTCTCGATGTCTCACAGAAGTAATTGTACCAGGTGTTGCTACAGGTAAGCGTGGTTTCGTTGGATGACGCGCAGGAAGAAGGAAGTAAATGGGATCGAGATTCAGCACCTTTCCACTTATGAAAGTCACGAGAGTCATAGTTGATACCCTAACATCTTGAAAATTGCGAACGTATAGCGTACCACCTTCTTCAATTATAACTCTCTTTGAAATCTTACCCTCAGTTGGCAGCGAACCCACTGAAGCTCGCACCACCTGAAGGGATTGATTCTCAAAGTTATTGTTGCTGCTGGTTGCTCTATGATCTGCTAACAGTTGCCGTTCCTCTGACATCTGCTCTCTTTGCATATAATAACGGGTGGCTTATAACCCACTTCTTAGTTCGCACCTTTCTTCGTTCGTTTGTGCCACAATTCGTCTCTCTGAACTTCTCAAATGAAGATTTCACATGAAAGATCTCGAATGTGCCAGAGTTGGCGCCGAAGGAATAGATTTGTGATGAATTCTTCCTCCAGGAATTCTGAAGGGTAATATCTTGGGTTCAGATATGCTAGATATGATTCTGAATGGAGTTGATATCACTGGATCTACAATGGCCCTAGATATGAGGTTCATCTTCATTCGATACAACTGAAGTGAATTCTTGCGAACTGAAGGCAGTTTCGAACAACGGAGGTGGTACCACCCCTGTTTTTTTTCCATTCCCCTTCAGTTTGGCGTGGAAGATTGAGTTGTACTTCTTGATTTTCTACTTCTTCTTCGTGCGTCTTGTGCGCTTGGTGGTCACTGGTACTGTGATTTCGTGGATTTCACTCTGGGGTTGCAGATCATTCGGGTAATGAATGAGATATTGTTGTTTGAAGATTGATAGGTCGTTCATCCAGAGTGAAGCTGCTGTGGAACTCTCAAGTTGCCTCAGTCGTGAAGTGAGTTCCAATATTTCAGCGGATAGTTCGTCCACCTTCTCCTGTGTGACGTTCTCGATCACCGTCTTCGAAAGGTGCACCCTCTGAAGGCCAAGCGCGTCCATTTCTCTGTGAATGTCTGCGGTTCTTCTGGGCTTCCCATCTTCACGCGTCAGGAGCAATCTTCTTTCAAGGACGGCCTTCAGGAATTCCATCTTGTTGGTGAGATGTTCAACCTTGGACCTCTCTCTTCTCATCAGATGTTGTCTTCTCAGCTCATACAAGGGCAACCTCCACTGAAAGTATGCCTCCATAACCAGCTCCACCGTGTCATACCTCGTTGGTCTGCACTGATTATCAATCAATATCATATCGTTGAGGCCATATGATTTGATGAGGCGAAGTTGGCGATGGAGATCGTGGTACTGAACCTTGTTCAATTCACATATTGGAACTTCAATCTCTTCCTTCTTGTTCTTGGCGTTGGTACTTCCTTCACCTCCACTTGAATTGCTGGTGTTGGTATCGCTACTTGAAGTTCCATTGGTACCAGATTGATTCACAATTCCCGTGGCAGCAACTGTGGCTTGGGAAGTTACTTCACTCCCATTTCCGGGTGTACTTTCAGCTCCAGCAGCATCTCCGCCCTCTGGTTGTGGTTGTGAAGGTTGAGACAGAGATGGAAGTTCACAGATGCGCTTGTTCTTCGGTTTCGGAGGTGGAGTTGGTTTCTTCACTCTCACCTTGAATCCATCAATTTCGAACCAGACTCTCTTGTGGGTCGAGAGATCCTTGTATCCAGTGATTCTCTTGGCAACTTGCATTCGTATCAACCAGTTGCGATACGATGCGGTCCACACTCCAATTGGTAGTTCACTCACCACCACAGTACCGTCATCTCGAATGAAGTATTTCCCCTTCGTCACCATCGACCAATGGTGCTCTCGAACTCGATACGTTATGAGATTGTGGTCCAATTCACCATTCTTGTTCGCACTTTGGCCTTGTTCTCCCTGTTTCGCCTCTTCAATCACATCTCCTTCTTCATCCAGTGGTATCTGTGCTGCTTCGGAATTCATCAAGATATCTCTCTCTTCAACATCTCCGTCTTCGTTCAATGGCAGGTGTTGAGGGAGGTTGGAAGGAACTGAATCTGGTGGAAGTTCAGATGGTGGTATCTTCTTGCGATCTATGACCTCAATTATTCCTGTGAATCCGCGATACCAGGGGCGCAACACTGGCGAGGTTTGTTCTTGTGAAGCTCCCATTCGAACCATCAACCATTCTAGCACGTGAAGTGGATGGTGGTTCGGAATGAAGGTGGAATATGCGGTTGCAGTTTGACTCGCACCATTGATGAGGTGAAGTGGAAGTATGGGAAGGAAGAAGGCAGGTTCAATATCTTCTCCTTCATCTTCGAGTCTCGCAAGTAGTTCAACATCTTCGGGATGAAATACGAGAGGTATCCACCAGTTTGGCTTCGTATCTGTATAACGTGGTTTGGCAGCATCCTTCCCTCCATATTCTCTGGTACCAAGCATGGATTCCTGTGTGAAGTAGTGAAGATTATTCGCACCAACGAAGTCTTGGGCCATTGCCACAATAACATTGGGAAGTGAGTCTCCGTGGTGGTAGTGAGTCTTCTCGATGGTACGTGCTGCTAGAAGACCAATCTTATATCCTGAAGGTTGCTTCGGTTTGAATCCCCACTTATCGAAGGTGGCCCAGATTACCTTGCGTCTCGAAGGTATCAATCCATCTTCAAGCAAGGGAAGATGGCGTCGAATTGAAGCGCGAGAGTATGTGATGAGCACATGGTTAATATAGTCACTGACACTTATAGTATTTGGAACCGAGAGGGCAGGTGGAGGAGGGACGTAGTTGTGGATCCAGCGCTTACGGTCGTCCGTACGTTTGCTGTTGAATGCGAGCTGTATCGATTCACTTGCAAGCGGATCTCGCAGGAAAGTGACAATCTTGGGATCACTGAAGTCTTCAATAACGTCGGCCTCCGATGAAGACCCTAGACCCTTGTACCACTTGTGCTTCCACTCCTTCCAATCGTTGTTCTCCGCCTTCCATCGAAGGTAATCGTGTTCGAAGTAGAACTTGAGCTTCTGTTGTCCCTTCTTCAGTCTCAAGAGGCAAGTTCGATATTCAACCACCATACCGAGAGTGATGAGTTGTGGGAAGTACTTATCGATGAAGGCAAGTATCAAGGCTTCAATGTGGTGTCCATCAACGTCGGCGTCCATCATGAGCATCAGACGACCATAACGAAGAGTACTTCGATTCTCTGGCACTGAATAGTCCATATAGTCCTGCAGTCCAAACATCTTCTTGATTTCACAGACCTCCTTGTTCGAATTCATCTGCTCATCATCTGCCTTGATAGCATTGCGAAGTTTCCCTCGTATCGGCAGAGTACCAATCCAATCTCGGCCGTTCTGAATCTGTGAGATCATAACAACTGCATAATTCGAAGCGGAGTCGCCTTCAATGATGATTAGCGTACATTCAGAGGATCTCGCACCACCTGCTTCGTTGGCGTCCATACCCTTGATCTCGCCGAGAAAGCGACGCTTAGCACCTCCACCTGCACTCGCTAACAAGGCCTTCTTGCTTCTGAGAGTGGCCTTCAGTGTTTCAACGAGGTCCCACTCTTCAACCTTGCGAAGAAGGCCTGGTTCAAGTTCAATCTTGATACTTGGACCCTTCAGTGCGGTCTTCATCTGTGAGTGCCATATTGGATTGGTGACTTGAACTGAGACGAAGATTGAAACGTGATTGCGCACATCTCGTATGGTGAGTCTTGGACCTTCCTTCTTCTTCACTTCCTTCTCCTTCTTGGCCACTGTGCCTTCGTTCTTCTTCTTCTCGTCCTTGGTGGGAGGATCACCGTTGATGGCCCTAACAATGCCCTTAGTCACCGAACGCATCGTTTCATCCACATGCACACCTCCATCTGGCGTCATCATACCGTTAACGAATGAGATTGTTATCGCAGAATGTGGAGTATCGAGGGCCAGCAGTTCTATCGTGGGAAATTCACCCTTCTCACCCTTCTTCCCCTTCTTCTTGCCACCTTGAGACTCACCACTGTAGATGCGATGCGAGATTGATCTGGGCTTCTTCTGTCCCCCGAAGTAGAGAAGGGCGTAACTCTCGATATCGGTATAGTTGAAGATATGAGAATTGAAATGAACTGGCACTCTGCAGGTGTAGCTCGCGTTGATGCAGTGATACATGAAGAGACCGAATGCCTCAGCAGGATAGCCTTGAAGTCCAAGACGTGGGAAATCAAGTTGATATGTGATACGAACCCACGAACGATCGCTTGAAATGGAATTCACTATAGCTTCTGAACATTCACTCATATTGTTGGTCCACATCTGCGCGAACGAAAGACCTCTTGGCTTATCAACAACTTCAGCGGTGAAACGAGCGCTCCATATATTATTCGCCTTGATACCAACTCCATTTCGACCTATAACATTTCGATCCCCGCTGAAGTTGGAGGAGGTATTCATAACACCGAAAGCCATCGTGGGCTTCCACTTCCCGCTCTCATCCCTTGTAATTGGAAGAGGAACACCTTCGTTGTAAATGCTGACAGTATTCTCGTTCATCGTTATTATTACAACTCCAGGATCTACACCTGAACGTCTCGAACGAGTAACATTGTCAATTGCGTTGGCTAAAGCTTCCATGAAGAGATGAACTACTGCTGGAGGTAGAGTAACGGTAACATGGGAGATTGAATTATTCGAAGGATTGTAACTGTATTCTTCTCTCTGAATGGGCTTTGGACTGCCGATGTACATCTCTGGTGCAATTAACACATGTTCTCTCTGTTCGTAGTGCTCAATGACTACAGAACCTGCGTTGTGGTCTTGCAAGTTACTTCCCACGTATTCCATGCTTTGGAACGATGTTTTGACTTGATAATCCCACATCTTGAAATGATAGATGACATATTAGCGTTGAGTGGGATGGGGGTCGAAGCGGTCTTGATATTGAGGATCAATTGGAAATGTGATTCACTCTGCATTCGAAGTATGTTATGATGGAAGAATCAAACAGAGAAGGGTGAAATGGGTGCGAATCACTATGAGATTGCTAATGAATGGTTGAATGAGTACAACAACACCAAATTCAAGCCTGTACCCCAAGAAGAATGGGTAAAGTATCTATATTGGATCTGTTGGCTCATACTTATAGTTGTTGTCCTCTGGTGCTGCTGGGTGATGTTGTTCGGCAAGAGAAGTACTTCAGTTCTCGGTGATATCGAAACTCAACAATTACCTTCAGAAGATGGAAGATATCCTCCGGTGGCAAGCGTGCGTCGCTACAGATATGATGGAGGTGATAATTATGAATGTAGCACGTGCGAGAACAGCCCCATTGATGGGTAATTGAATCTCAATACTGGAGTTGTACAACCTCAGTGATGTGAAAGGGCGTGGATACCTGGTCTGACCTTTCTTCGTTCATTGAAATGGCACTCTCAGAAGATGGGTACCACCTTGCAGAGATAATTGAACTTCTTGGAGCTAGTATTAGACAAGGTGGTGAATTGGCGCATAGATTCAGCTATCCACGCGCATTATATTGCCAACTGACCAAGTTAGACAGGATGGTGGGAATGGGCGAGATCAAGTCTCTCGTTGCAACAATGATCTTCAGACACGTTGTTAATGCACATGATGGCACGGTTGAAGTTGTTGAAGGTGAAGATGTTATGAATCACGTACTTCTCCTCGGACCTCCTGGGAGTGGCAAATCCACAGTTTCAGAACTTCTCTCCAAGATTATTTGTGCGATAGGTCTGTTGAAGGTACCATCTGCTGAAGTACTGAAGGAACTTGATGATGAAGGTAAGAAGGAATCACTCTCTGGAATTGAAGGTGTAACAATACGAGAGAGTATGGTTTCACTTCCCGCACCTACCAATGGTATCAACTGGGGTGAGATTCGAGAGTTGAAGGAACGCAATTCTTCCCTTGTGAGGCGCCTCACAACCATCAACTCTCTAACGAGGGAAATACACAATGAAGCTGCACGTCTTGGCAGCGTCACCAATAACGTTCACAGAACTCTCTCGAATGTGGAACTTCCAGCCCTGCCCATGCTACCAACTGAAGAAGGAAATCAACAAGATCAACTTCTTCGTGGATTAGGTGAAGTACGCACGGCACTCGATGAAATAAGGCAACGTATGGACCATCTTCTGGTTGTCTCGCACGTTGTGGATGTACCTGAAGTTAACGATATTAGAGTACAACGTGAAGTACTTTCAACCCAACATAGCGAGAGAATTGAACCAGAGTCAGACTTCAATCCCCGATACATTCAAGGCACCAGATCTGAACTGATTGGACGTTTCGTGGGTCAAACTGCCCCAAAGGTTCGTTCTCTGGTGCAGAAGACCTTGGGTGGAGTTCTCTTCATCGATGAAGCATATGCCCTTGTGAATCGTACTGCAAGTGATGAACCTGAATCCTTCTCACTCGAATGTATCAATACTCTCTGTGGTCTCATGTCTCGCTATGGAAGATACTTCGTCTGCATCATGGCGGGATATTATCACGAAACTATCAAGGCAATGACGGTGAATCAAGGCATCACAAGAAGACTCACACATGTAGTTACTCTGGGACGATATACACCCGAAGAACTTGAAATTATCTTCAGACAGCAACTTCTTCGTCTTGGCCTTGTACCTCGCATGGAATTGGATCTCACTTCCTTCATTCGCAAATACTATCACATTCTTGGTACTACAGGGGCCGTGAGTAACCAACTCGCCTCTGCTTGTGCTTCAGTTCATTCAGGGCGCAGATTCCGCCAAATATGCGAAGATGTGGGAAATGAAGATTACAAGGGACAGATTGACCTGGAAATACTTGAACGTGGAATATCACATGTGAAACGCAACCTCGAAACGATGGACTCAGCCGAGAAGCCTCCACCGGAACAGATGTACAACTAGGAAATGAAATTCAAAGTAGAAGCCGAGATATAACATTCCAAACTACACTTCAAATTACTTATCCACTACTTGAAATGGGAGCAAACAATAGTACTTCTACCGACGGAACTCAAGAATGGGAAATAAATGTGAAAGCATATCGTACCGTGACATACAAGATCAAGAAGGGAGATCTCACGATTCTCAAGCAGACCGGTTCATCGCCCAACAATGGCGTCAGTTACAGCGTTAACGTGAGAAATGGTGAAATGTCACTCATCAAGGGAGAGAACGAGCTAATTCACGCAGGTCACGATGGAGATATTGGACTTCTAGTTTCGATACTGAAGTCGATGGTCTCGGAGATTGAGAGTCATATTCAACCTTCAACTTCTACTTCCAAGAACTGAGGACTGAAGCCTTCACGAACTGGAGTGGAACGGAATGGATACTTCTGGAACGAAGCATATCACAGAGCTGGTACCAGCCCTGTATTTTTTGTGAATCTTAACCAACGCGGTAGAGTTGTAGCCTTACACTTGGAGCTAGAGTGAGAGGACCTTCACCAACGTTAACAAGTGAGAATGAAGTGCCAGGGACGAACGAGAGAATGGTGGAGAGATGTCTTTCACCATTGTTCTTGAGTCTGAAGGTGGAGATATCGCTGTGTTCTTCGGGAAGGGAAGCACATTCAACTTTCAGCGTTGAAGGGGCACCATCAACAACTTCAAGGTCAAGAACGAGGCGATATAATCCTTCAGCCGTGACTGTGAACGAATGACCATCTCGAGATACTTTCAATATACTTCTGTTATCTGTGCTGGAGAGTCCACCTGTGAATGGAATTGAAGCTCCAGGATTAATTCGAAGTGCAGCATCTCGGCGTGTTTCGACAATAAGAGCACCTCCTCTCCACCATATAGTATTTCCTCCTTCCATTGGGATATGTGGGGATGGAACAATACCACCTCTAGTTCTTGGAACGTTTGAACGTGGTGGAGGCCTTTGTACATTAGTGGGAGGCAGAGGTGAGATTTCACCCGTTGAAGATGAAACTTCCCTATCTACGGCTCCACGTTCAATTCTTGTCTCATTCGAAGGAACCTGCACTCCTCCAACGACTGTTGTACTCTCGAGAGGTGCACTTCTTTTCTCCATCCATATTGGATATTGATTGACCCCATACTTCCTATTACCTCTGCCATTGGGTTGTGCCTCTCCTTGTTTCTCATTTTCACCTGTACTTCGCTGGAACGAGCGTCTTCGTCTCGGTGCTATAGGTTCACTCTCATCCCACGATGATATGGGCCATTGAAGAAGGTCGTCGTGCGGCATTTCCAACGTTAGTGAAGATTAGCGTGCAACTCGGCAATTGTTAGATATGGATTTCCCATTGGTTCTCCCATCATTTCCTTCCACTTCTGAAGGTCAAGATCGACATATACGTCTGGATCTCCTCTCACAATTGTATTGTAGCAGAGACGAAGGTGATTTGCACCGGTGCATATTTCATAGAGGTAGTTGTTCGAGAGATCGCCCTTCAACATTACAATAACCTTCAATTCCATCGAATTGAATTCGTTTGGAGTTGAACTGCACCACCCTATCAACTTCCGTGTAGTGTCAGTATCTAGTTTTCCTTCCATCTTGTGAGCCAACCAACAGCAGACGGCGGCCATCACCTTCCGCAATCTATTCACAGATTCACCTTCGCCATAGTGGCAGGTATACGCTATACTTCGAATATAGAGATCCACAGCAAGGAATAACAAGCGTGAACTGCATGAAGGCCAATATTCGAGTAACATTCCACATATACGTTCAACTTGAGAAGCAGTATCAGGCGGTGTGAAGTATCGAACTCGAGGTGCAAGTTCACCCTTGATTTCAGTACCACCGAGGCCTTGGAAGAGAGGATCGTTCACCATATCGACTGCCCTCAATCTTCTGTGAGGCTGAGTGCTGAAGAGGGAAGTGAGAAACGTCACCAGTCTTCCAATTCTCTCGTTTGGTTCCATGATTGGTGCTATTCTACTTCCAGAATGAACTGAAGAACCATTCGAACTTGTACCAGCGCAACACATTTCATATATTAATCTCTGCTTCTGATTCTCGAATTCATTCAGTATGAAGGCAACTCCCTTCTTCTGGTTCTTGTAGCATTCAGAAGGGAAGAAACCACGTCCAAAGCAGGTCATCACCATCAAATGTCCAACGGTCCAGCTCTCGGAATGAACGCTGTAGGTGTAGTGATTCTTGGCCTTCAATAATTCAGGGGGACGATATAACTCAGTCATTAGTGGATAGTCGCTGAACATTAGCCCATTCGCATCCATTCTTCCACTATGCCCGAAGTCCGCGAGTTGTGCCACACCTCTCACAATCAGAACATTATCAACCTTCACATCCAGGTGAAGATATCCATTGAGGTGAAGGAAGGCAAGACCTTTGATCGTCTGGTGAAGGTATGTGAGTCGTTGCTCGAATCCAACGTTGATTGAGCTCATAACATCGATGAGGCACATGGAGGCACAACTCATTGTAACGCCGAGCATTGAAGGGTTCTCGCCCAATATGAGAAGTTCCTCGCACGACATCAGATTGGGATGACGGAAGGTGGACGCAATTGAAACTTCATAGGGATTGCGAGGGCACATGTACAGATTGCCTTCGGTGAATAGCTTGAGAACCTTGAGTTCACCTCTGTTGTTGCAAACTTGATAGACTTGACCATTGCATCCGCCCAGCGACTTAGTGATGGTATAATCACATACCTTACTTATCGATCGCTGTATCTCACCACTGGAGATGCTCTGATTGGTGTCACGAAAGTTCATCGGTTCAATATCGACTCTTTGTCGTTGAAGCGTTAACATACTATTCTGATGGAGTTTGGAATCGAATACTCATAGGTTGTACGATGAACGTGAACTAATGTGGAGGTCTATAGTTCAGTTGCTCTCACTTGAGAGCCACATCGTCCACCTGTGGAATCCTCTATTATCAGAGATCTGAAAGTGATTGATTCCAGGTACAAAGGGTAAATGGTGAAAGATTGGATACCGTCTGAAGGTGCTTCGGAGGAGCTGCGCCCACGTCCACTAACTGCAGCAGAAATATCTGAAATACTCTCAGAGTTTCCCATGCCCAGCTCAACTGACTCGGTGACTTCGTTAAATATTCAACGTGAATTGATTGAAGGTATTCGCACGCAACTTGAGGAGATCGAACTCGTACCAACACAGGAAGCACGCAAGAAGTTGAAGGAGCAGTTGGTTGTGCATTATTACACTTCAATCATACGAACTGGTGTCAATGTTGGAATTACCACCGCAAGTGCGATAGGCTCAGTTCTCATGCAGATGACTCTCGATACATTCCACAAGGCGGGCGACATTTCGGGCGTTGGAAGTGGTCTCAAAGGAATGGAAAATATTCTCTACGCAGTCAAGGAACGCAGGGATCATCATTGCACTATTCACTTCAGAACTCCAGTGACGAAGTATGATGTAGTTGACCTCATACCTCTAATGGTTGAATTGAAATTTGCCTCTCTCATCAAGGGTAAGCCAGAGTACCTTCCATATCAGAATGAAGATCAGATGAAGGATGTTAGAGGTTGGTGGTACCGTGTTCACGAGGTCACAGTTGGTGCTCTTCCAAGTGTAGGTTATGTGATGCGTCTCCACCTTGATACCGACAAAATGTACAAGCACAGAGTAACAATGAGTGATATCTCCAGTAACCTCGAAGGTAACTTCAATGTTATAGTTGTTATAGCACCTTTGAAGATGGGTTTCGTTGATATCTTCGCAGACTTGGTTGGTATTGGAGAAGAAGGTATTACAACTTCAACTGCACAACTGTACTACCTTCAGTACGAAGTATTGCCAAGCATCTCAAATCTCAGAATCAAGGGAATACCACGCATAACAGACCTACATCCAGTTGAAGTGTCAGTTCTCTCACTTCTGTCAGAAGATCGAAGGTTATCACGCACATATATTGACACGTATGGATTGTTGGAACACCCTTCAATTCCACCCAAGCCTTCTGAGGGTGAAGATCTTCGATATCTTCACTTCTGGCGAAATGAAATCAATCTCTCCAAGTTGCGTGGAAATGGAATACATGTCAATTCAATTATCATGTTGATGCGATACTCAGGCATTATCATTCTCAGTGCGAAGCGTAATAACTATGGAGGGTGGCCAATCTCCGGAAGCCTTCATCCACCTCCAGAGCAAAATGAAGGAAAGGGAGAGTCCCAGATTGTTGAACTCACGTGTTATGTGCCAGGTGAAGATGAAAAGATTGGTCCTTCATCACATCTCTCTTCTTGGACTGGAATGGTGAATGGAATAAATGTGAATTCGTACAGCGAAAGAGAACTTTCACTGCTGCCAGAACCATGGAAAAGAGTGCCAAATTTCGACGATGAAGGTGTGAAGCGCGAGCTGCTCCAATACCTGAAGAATGAAGTTAGCATGCTCTCCACCTATACTTATGCTGTCACTGATGGGTCTAACCTTATGGAAATCTTCAAGTTCCCATGGATTGATACTTCGCGAAGTTATTCCAACAACATGTACGAGATGAACAACTTGCTGGGATGTGAAGCTGCCAGAAGTTATGCGGCTTATGAGTTGTCTGAAGTTCTGGCATTATCAGGAATTAGTATCAATTCTCGACACATAACGATAATTCTGGACTTCATGTTCACGCGTGGTTTCCCTCTTGGTGTTCGTTCATCTGCCGCAATGACCCGCAGCAGTCGTAACTTCCTCTCCAATTCAACCACAGATCGAACTTTCGGCATCTATGTTAACTCATCGAGATATCAACTAACCGAGATGATGGGAAGTGTACCAGCCTCGCTAATGGTAGGCGAACTTCCACGTATAGGTGATAATGTATTCCACCACTTTCCCACCGTTGAAGATGTGAGGAAAGAGAGAGCAAGAATTGAAGAAGAGAGAACGAGACATCTTCTTCCAATGGAGGGAGGGCAGATCGATCCTGGTTCATTCCAACAGGCAATGAACGAAAGAAACGCATTCACGGTACAAGAAGAGGGAAGAGAAGCAGGTGAAGCCGCAACTTCGGTAACTTCGGCAACTTCGGCAACTTCGGCATTCACGAAAGAAAATGAACCTTCCTCGTCCACACCAAAGCCATCAGGGCCTGGAACCGGAACAATACCTCCAGTTCCCATATCGGGTGAAATGGCAGCGTATTTGAGGCGAATGGTGTCAGGATGGGTTCCACTATCTCTCACAACGTTCAATTCGCCACCACCTGCCGAAGAAGTTATATTCTGTGCACCTCCATCTCCTTCTGTTCCTGGTACTGCTGCAACTGGGGTCGAGAAGAGTCAAATAGAGAAAATAATTTCACAGGCGAAGGAAGGAGGATATGTGCCTCTGGAACCACCGCGAATGCCTCAAAATCCCTTCACTTCACCTCTGCCCGCTGAAGTGGTTCAATGGATTTCGGAGAGATTCATCGAACTACCAACACCAGAGATGAGCCCATTTCTCGGAATAATTTCTAGAGAAACCTTGCAGACCACACCTTCGACTTCATACCCTGCAAATATGCCTCCTTATTCACAACCTCTAGTACCACAAATAGATATAATAGATGTGACCAAACTTGAACTTGAACTGAAGAATATGGAAGTATCACGACCTTGAAGTCCCAACTGATGTACAATGCCTGAGAAACATATGAAAAAAACGGGGGATGTACATCTCCCGTGAATACCTTGGATGTTGGCCTATTGTAACTTTCATATTTCATTATCTATGTTTGGAGCGAACCCTCCGAGATGTACTAGGAATCTGAATGGAGAGGTAACATGAACTACAGAAGCAGAATACCACCATATATCCCTTCATTGAGAATTGTATGGAATCCATACTCTGGAGTTGAAGGAGTGAAGAAATTCATATCAACAATCTGGTGTTATGGATTCAGAGATATAGAAGAGCTTCATATTCACATATTACCCAAGCTGGTGCCAATTCTGGTTCCATTCCCCTGTATGTTGGTTCTTCTGCTGTTGGTTCCCTTGCTTCTTCTGGTACTTCTATTTCCTCTTTCTTCACCTTCATCAATTTCGCCAACTCCCACCACCATGCGGCGACAGACGGGATCTCTGGGACTAACATCTCCATCTTCCAGTTCGTTCCTCAGCGGACCATCACCACATAGAATATTCCTCTGAAGTCTCCTTCTAACCCTCTCACGCAACGCCTTCCTCTGATCCTGAAGTTCGAGTTCCTTGTATTGAGATGCTAGTGAAGCCAACGCCGGAAGACGTACAGGAAGGAGCGAAGGTCTCGAAGATATTGAATCTGCAATACGTGCGTTATCTCTGAATGAAGGAAGATCCAGGTTCAATCCCATCATGGAAGCCCTCGCTGCTATCACTGGGAATAGATTGAACACTTCACCAATCCAACGAAAATCAAATCCAAGGCCTTCTCCAGGGTCCACACATTCACAGTTCACTCTGGGACCACATCTGTCACGTCTGGCCGCACTCTCCTTCAGTATCTCAATGAATAACTTCAACACCTTCTGATACTTGAAGTGAATGTAGTTGGACTCACCGTTCAAGAGAGCCCTGAATAATCTCACTTGCATCACAACCTCACCAATACAGGCTGAAATGGCATCCTTCTCGCTCAATATTCTCTCATCCTTCGGTATTCTTCCCATTCTGTCGCAGTAACAAGGTGCCTTCTTCAACCACTTCAGGGCCTTCTTCATCATTGAGATTAGCGATGAAGTGAGACCATATCTCGTTTCAACCACCGTCTTCCATCTTCCCTGGTACCACTTGGACCAAACTGGAGCTACAGCTTCCCACTTCATCAATATCAATTCCTCTGGCCTCTGTTCCCACAGTTTCACATTCACATCTCGATCCACGAAGGGAAGATTGTCCTTCCAGTCCGGGAAGAAGGATATGATTGTGTGAAAGTCGTCCCTCTTCACCGGTATGTCAAGTCTGCCACCCAGCACCAGATATTGTCTCACATAGTTCCTATTCCTCAACAACCAGTGAATCGTCCATACTTCACGTGAGAGATCGTCCACACCAATGTACCAATCTGGTTGTTGCGCCCTTGAAGCCACCGGCAACTGATCCACAACTCTACTGTCACAACTGGTCCAGTACCACTCCGGATGGTACAACAATCCCTTCAACCAAATGAGAGTTGTTGGTGAAGGTTCAATCCTCGAGAGAGCTGCAAGAATTAGGAGACGTGAAGCCCTCTTTCTCACCTGCTTATCCACCGTCCTGGGTATCAGCACAACTAGCCTCTGAAGCGTGAGAGGTGTGAAATCATAACGTTCACATTCCTCCCTGCAACTGTGACACGAACTACTACTGCAAAGCTCCTTCATTCCCTGTTTGAGGTGAAGAAGGCTAAGTATGGGAGAAGTTCAAACATGGAATGAAGGAACGGAGATACAATTCCAAATGAGCCTTGATTCGCAAGAACTGAAGCATAGAGATGAAAGAAGAACGAAAGAAAGTTAGAGAGCTGGTGCCAGCCCTCTGATATCAACAAGATCCACATTCACGAACAACAATTCACGGAACCCACAATTCGCCCGAGTTACAACAGTAGCATGTTAACCTGTTCGGGTTTCAATTCTATATCACCATTGTAGATCTCGAGATAGTTGTCTGCCCCTCCACACTGAAGGGCGCGATATTCAGCATATTCACCGAAGGAAGTGAGACGTCCCATACAATATCCATAGAGTGCAAGTGCGCCACGCTGAAGTGCCACAGTACCAACGACCTTCAACACCGAAACTAGATCAGCTTCAGGATCTACGGTGAAGTACGAGAGTTGAATGCATGGTACCTCCTTCTTGTGGTTCCCAATTCTCACCTGCATATCACCGAGGATGAAGAAGGCCCTTCTCACACCGGACTGAAGAACCCACATACCACCAAACTTGCTAAGGATCGAAGACATACCTCTGCTGCTGAAACTCACGCACAACTTCATCCCACGTTCCCATGAGGTTCGATATGGTTCAGGATGTTGGGAACCTTCTTGATATTCAGAAGCACTATAGCCTTGTGGAATTGACATGTGATATTGCATTCTGTACAATCTTGAGATGTCTCGATGTCCAGGTGCATTGATTGGAGGAAGTTGAAATCCTGCCTTCATTGATTCAACGGGCTTCAGTGGCCTGAACCAAGAACTAATTTTCAAATTGCAACGATGGTGTGGTTTGGAGCTCATATAGTAGCCTGAACGAACTCCATACTTCCATCCCACGGTCATCATGCATCGTATCAAGGCCATTGCCACACCGTGAGAACGAAGATCTTCACGCACGCACAAATAACTCGTATAGCAGCTGTGAATCAACAGTTTCATCGCAACTCTCTCATTTCCGCCTTCACCACTTCCTTCTTCGGTATGTTCCTTGATTGAAGTAGAAGTCTCAGCATCATTCAGCAATCTCACACATCCCACACCATCTACCTCTGCAGATCCAACCCCCCGATATATGAGATCAACTGGAAGTGTGAAGATTGTACCCATCAGCGGACGATTAACATCAAGAGTATTTCGCAAAATGCCACAGTATGCCCCACTCTCCGCGAACTTATCCACCATCTCGAGCTTCAAGGCTGTCACGTTGCCAGTTGCCATCACATTGTTCTCAGAAATGAACGAACATATCTCCTTGCGCACTTCAATTGGAAGCTTGGTACCTTCGTATGAATGAATGGAGATACCCTCAGGCAACTGATATGATGGAGGTTTCTTCCCACTAAGATAGGGAGATTCAACACTTACCTTTCCTTCGAGTGGTGCTTTGTTCATTCCTTGCCAGTGCAGCCCCACGTCACCCATTTAACGGTGGTCCTTAACTCATTGTTAAATCAGCCACTATGGCCCAAACTAACAACAAGAGTTCACGATGCTATATTGGCCACGATTCTGCATGGATTCATTACCGTACCAACGCTGGACGTGCCGATCTTCACTATACTTCACCGTATAAGGTGGTGGCATACACTCCTGAAGGTCGTATGGTACCTCTCTGCCTTGAAGATCCTTCCGAGATGAAACCTGCGACCGCATACGTTGGGAAGAAGAAATTCGAAGGTGTTCTCGACAAACGAGGCGAAGATGAAGTCACTCTCATCAAACGCGATGGATGCTACACTCAAGTGAAGTACGATGCACTTGAGCTCTCGGGAAATCCAAACACCACCATTGTCAAGTGGGTCTGTGATGCTCCGGTGGAACTCAAGTACAAAACTACAGGTGTGAAGTGGACCAACATCACCGAAATCAACGCCTGCACTGATGGTCCTTCAACAATCACTGATACTGCATTGATTGATTCTGATCTTCCCTACCGATATGAAGGTGAAGTGACACTCATCAAGTCGGAAAAGAAGTCCGAACGAAATGAAAATGGACCTTCCTACATGTCACTCACAGAATCAACTTCATCCATCCAAAGAAGTTCAGAAAGCAGCAAAGTGGCCCACAATCCAGAGGTCCACAAATGTCTGGGATGGATCGCACTTCCTTCGCTGATGAAGGTGGAGTTGAATTCATCGCCCTTCGAATATCAGATGGTTTACAATGTTGAGCTCAACGGTGCACCCAAGAAAGATAGTGCCACAATTCAACTCGAATCTCGCGCTCCCTGGTACATCCTGCCTTCGAAATGCAACCTTCAGTATGGAAACTACCATCGATGTTATCACATGCCTTCAACGCCCAAAGGTGAACGTATCAGCTTTCCAGTATCAAAATCTCCCGATGTCCACTATTCCACCTCCTTGAACTACAACAAGACCAAAGAGGGTGAAAGTTGGAAATATGATGTCACAATCGAAGTCACAGTTGAAGATACAGCAGGCACCAGAGATAAGAGCTTCATCTTCGCACTCAAGCTTGGACAATATCAACTCGTTAGCGTGAAACCCGCACCAACTGAAGGTCTGCAACAACCCGGATGGATTCACTGGAAGGCTTCATGTGAAGGAGATGTCTTCAGCGCCGTCTTCAATCTCAGCCTCCTGAGCAATAGTAGCTACTTCAATCTCTAACTTCTTCGGAACAGGCCACAATTCACACAAACTACAACAACGGAGGATGCACATCCCCCGAAATTACAATTCAGGTATAATTCCTTGTGAATTCCAATGATATTCCAATTCTCATGTATATCAGATTCAAATATGGTTGTATTCCCCAGACCCAAGAAGTACAGAAGATTCCCTTGCATATTGGATTCACTGAAGCTTCATTCCACTGAAACATGAACTTGATATAGAATGAATTATTCCGTTACATTCGTAGGTAAGATCATCCCGGGAAGGAATTATTCCAAGAACAACCTCCACTTTAGATGGTTTGGGATGGACCTCCAGAGAAGGAAGGAACGGAGAGGCCGAAGATTCCATACTACTCTCGTATCTATGGATGTATCGTTGAAGTACAATCTTGTATAGTATGGAATATATCCTTTCCCATCCATCCCTGCAACTCTCACTCGTGGGCGTGCTTCTTAGAATGACCATTCTCCTTCTCCCACCATGGTGGAGGATTCCCCGGACTCCGGAAGGATACTATCTCTTCTACAATTGAGTATTGATATCAAGCCTATATTCAGCTGTAGAATGATGAAGTGTAGTATGGAAATATCCTCTTTCATGGACTGTTCCGTCCTGCAAATTCCCCAGAAGCTCCAGAAATATGTATTTGGACGTGGAAGTTGTAGGTTAACATCAATCCATACCAAATACACACGAAATATTTCCATCTCTATCCTTCATTGCAAGGTATGATGGCCCATATCTGAAATTGCAGTTGTAGCAGTTCCCAGATTCACAGATGAATGAAGGTACTATGAGAAGTATGGGATTGAAGGTGCAGAATTGGAAGTATCGTTCGTTATCAATACGAGAAGTACAGAGGTGGTGCCACCCCTGTTTTTTTTTCATATATTCATCCTTCTTCATCCCATGGTGCTACAATAATTACAAGTTAGTTTCTCTTGTTACTCTGGTTGTTCGTCTGAGCTACTTTGGCTTCACCTTTGAGACCTCCTCTTCCTCCTCTTGATGTTCCATTTCTGGGCCCACCTCTGCCCATTCCCATTGGTGGTGGTATTCCAATGTGTTGTATTTTCACTTCAGCCCCACGTGCGGCACCTCCATGTTTTCCTCTTCCTCTGGGAGCTGTTGTGTTGTTCTGTGTTGGTTGAGGCTTGTCCTTCTTGTCATCCTTGGAATCCCATAGTTTTCCATCTTTCGTTGCATCTTTGCGCTCACTTTCAGCTGTGGTGAGAGGAGGGAACGTGGATGGAAGTCTCAGATGCCCAGTTGGCTCTGTAATATGAATGCTGTTACTTCCTGTACATTCGTTCACAGTTCTCACGAGACGATAGAAGCTTTCGGGAAGTTCTTCAGAGACGAGGTTCCTGTATATTTCATTCTTGAGATCGAGGGTTGAACGAGTTCTTGTGGGATATGCTGAACCTGGTGGTGTCTTGGCCTGGTCTCTTCCCTCCTGTCGCATCTGCTTCAAGATTTGAGAACATTTGCTTTGTATTTGAATGCATCTGCGCTCGGAGGTGGATTTGAAGTCCAACGTGTAGAGATTACCTTCGGAGGTGGGAGCTATGAGCCAAGAAGCGAGACGATTCTTATCATAGGTATATCTCTCGAGGAACTTGCGCACCATGGGTCTATAGTGTTCTGTGGCTGAGATTAACCAGTTATACCAGATGACTCGCTGAACTTGCTCTCGATTATAATTCTTCATCTCTTGGTACGTGAGTATCTCATTCTCGTGCATCAGAGTGGCATGTTTGATTCTTCGGTCAATTTCTTGGTCTTCTGGTACTTTCAGGGGCACGAGTTGCTTGTTGAAGAGTCGAAAGTTCTCTGGATCTTTCATATCATTCCACGCAATTACAAGTTCGTGGATGAAGGACATATATCGATTTGATTGATCATATCCCATAGATTCACGGTACTCATAGGCAGGACTGCGAATGTGAAGGGGAATTCTAACTCCATTCTCCTTGTATCTGATGATGATTGATTCACCACCACCAATTCTAACATCTCCAAGAGTGCGTTGTTCCTGGTGTCCGAAGCGAAGGTGACGATTTGCCTGTTCAAGTGTGAAGCTGGGCATAATAATAGCACCATTGTTCACCTTCAACTCTTCGAATGAAGCAATAGGTTTCGCACCATCCCAGAGACGAAGGACTGGTGGCTCACTTTCATTCTGAACCTTGGGAGCGTGGTTGATGTTGAAGTCGTGACCATCGTAGCGCACGAAACCATCAACACCGTTGAAAAGTATGGTGAGGTTGAGTTCAGGGTGAAATACGTTGAAACGATAGATGTAGGGAGAATTTGGAATTTCATCCGGGAATAAGGTCTTCATCGTGGGTCCGTTCGCTCTCTGGTACATTGTCACGAATGGTGTTCCATGGTCGTACCATCTGCTTCTTCTTCCTTCTGGATCGAAGCGATGGTAGGTTGTGCAGTAATTCCTACTATTGTGGCGGAAACATCGAAGATTCACACCGTTGATGAAGGGTTCAATGATAAGTGAGGGATCGTCCTTGTGAATTCGGTGGGTTCGTTTCTCATTATCCACCAGTTCAATGTATCCCTCTTCATCCGGCTGAAGTTGTTCAACCACACAGTGTGAAAGCATCTTCTGTCCTGGGGCAACAACGTAACCTCCAGAAGTATCAATAACAACTCCACGAACCGATAGTACCTTGGGATCTGTTATCTCGCCTCCTTCTCGATAGTGTAGCATGATAAGAGGAGGTACTTCATCAACAAGTTCAATCATCGAAAGTTGAACATCATCGAGTTGGAGGAGGCGACCTGCGAGGGCTGCGAACTCAGGTTGGCGGATAAGAGAGATAGGTCTCTTCAGAATACCAGCAGTTGAAGTTTGACTCATTTCAGTGCAAGGATAACTATATGCTAAGGTGATGCAAGTACCCAACCCAAAGGAGAATGCAAGAATCAGGAGAAGTGAGGAAATCCATAACTTCAATACGAAATGTTGATGTTAGAGGTGGTGATGGCTGGTCCGTACTCGCATACTGTCTCAACGGTGAATTGTGCGAACCTTCACGTATTAATCGTTTGTATGGATTGGTAGTGCCCTGTGGGAGCTACAAAAGTGAGAATGAAGCGCAAAGTGCGTGCGATAGGATTGCGGCTGTGAGTGGAATGCAGTGCGTGGTGGTCTGCCGCGAAAGACGCCCGTTTCCGTTGAAGTTGGTGCCAAATGACGAATCCATTGTATATCATCGTAATGAGAATGACAACGTGAATGAGATGCAACTTTCAATCGAAAGGGAGAGATCCAGAAGGGAACAGGTGCAGATGAGAGCCGAAGAGGAGAGAAAGGAGAGAAATGATCCAAACACCATGTCATATCTCATCAATTCAATATATCATCTCACTTCAGCAGATGAAGAGTTGAAAGAGCTGGAAATGCAGCGACTTCGACTTCATGAGAAGAAAGAGAAGGCACTGAAGGAAGTTGAAGCCAACATATCCCTTCATCCTGAACATGCGAAGGAATGGAAGACTGAAGCACTTCGAAGGCTGCAGGAACGGGGCGAAATGAACGTATATCACAAGATGGTCTCTTCATGGGATAGTATGGGATACATACACTGAAACTCGTTCGTATTCGAAGAAAGAATATGAAACATTGGAATACAGCGAACTTGGGGGATGTACATCCTCCAATCTAATTTTCATACCTATATCTCCTATTCAAGGTCAAGTGGCAACGTGCGAAGATTCTTCAGCAGCATTCTATCCTTGTATTTCACCAGAAGCTCCAACATTCTACCCTCGAACTTCTGGGACCTCTCTTTCCTGCTGAGAATGTGACATGGCAGCACAGTTCCCAGCATCTCCACCTTCAGAAGGAATATTTCCAACTGATGAATATGGTTCCCTTCGCAAGCACCAATGGAAGGATCGAGCTCTGAAAGTACCGAAGGTGGAAGTGCCAGCGCCAAACCCGATACTCCGCTGCATTCTATTGCTTCTAACATGAGAGCGCGAGTAATCTGTGCATCCAGTGAATGAAATGGAAATGGAAGAGAATGGATGAGAAAGTATAGGGACCACTGAAGAGTACGCCTCAATTCCTTCTCTTCTTCGTTGTGGTTGTGATGTGCGAAATCCAACGATATGAGCTGTGAAATTAGACGTGGAAAGAGCCACCGATCCATCTCATTCATTAGTTCGTTCAGTTCCTTCGATTCATTCGTGTTGGAAGGTGAGAGTGAGAGACGTTTCACCAGGTGTACAAGGGCCACGAGACCTTCAACGCTGCGAGGTGTGTTAACTTCTTCATTGTTGTCTGGTACTATGGACTGTATGAATGTTGAAGTCTCCATTCCCTGAAGTTGATGATGTACTGGTGCCACTTTCCATTACCAAAGTTGTGATGTTCTCTTTCATCTCTTCATGTTGCGAAAGAGTTCCAAGAGTAGCACCAACAAGAATAGAAGGGATGGAATTATCACAGCCCACCTTTCGTTCGGCATCACCGAGGCTTCGAGTGGCAGAGGTACCAGAGGATATTCACACATCGCTCTGTAGTGTGGTACTACAGAAGCCAATTCATTCTTGCATCTCTTCTCCACCTCTTGTAATTCCATCCCATCCACCATGAAGGGAGATCCGAAGCGAAGGTTGTGACTGTGATAATCGAGACCTCCACAGACCACCGCGGCCCCTGTTTGTTTCGCAATCTGATAGTATCCACTTCTCCATTCTGCAGCTTCAAGCGTGCCCTTGGGAGAGATGAGAAGTATGAACTCATCCATCTCGTTCAACTTCTCCACTATCTTGGCGGTGGATCCTGCACCTCTCACTCCTCTATAACTGCAGGGTATTGCTCCCATACTTCGCAACATTGAACCTTGCCAACCCCTCATACAATAACCTCCGACTAAGACCTTCATCCTTCGCCTCAACAGAGGATGTGAGTTCCTGTACAACATGCAGAGATAGATGTCCCAGTTCGAAGTGTGGGGATATACGAGAACAAGTTTGGGATACTTCATTGCTACTTCAATCTCGCTATTGTCCAGCGGTTTCCATCCCAGAAGGCCAAGTAATAGTTCCATTTCATGCTGAAGGGAGAGGTCCAACATGAAACAATAATATCCTCGTCTATGGTGAGAATCTTCTGGTACGACCCATGAATCTCGAAATCTTGGACTTCACGGAGAATAATCATCCAATATAGCTAAACTCAAGGTTGAATGGCCGATATAACCTGCAACCGAATCAATCTCATAACTTCAACTCTCAATGGGTGAACTGAGGGTCATATTCAAATAATAACTCACATATGGTGCCACATGTGATATTTCGAATCCACATTCACGCGTTCCATTCGGTGTAATTGAGATATGAGAACTGAGATGAAGTTCAAGCATCAATACACAAGCTGAAGTATCGACGTGAGAATGAGAAGCTCCTTTGTCAATCCTTCCCAGATGTATTGGAACGTGGAGATATGACAATCAACAGAAGCACCAGGAATACCAACAAGCCAACGAGGATCCATATGTTTCTAACATACGCTTGTCGACTGAACCCTGAGACTTGCAACGGTACCAGCTGCTGATGGTGTGGGAATTCATGGTGTTGAAGGTTGAGTGAAGGTATATGGGCCATCTCACTCTTACATCTCATTTCAACTTCTCTGGGTGACATTTCACCGACTTGGAAGGGAACTCCCAGGGTAAAGCGATGCCTGTGATAATCAAAACCTGCTGCGAGAACATAGGCCCCAGTCTGCTTTGCAATTTGATAATATCCACTTCTCCAGGGACGTGCTGCAATATCTCCCTTGGGTGAGATGGGAAGTATGAACTCCTCCATTGAATCAAGTTGTTGAACGAGAGAGTCCAGAGTTCCCATTCCCTTCACACTTCCAGAACCAGTGATGCAGTTCCATTGTTCAAGGAAGGGACCTATCACTGGAAGTTGCATGAACTTCCTATTCACCATGGTGCGCGTTCTCCTCCGCAGTAATGTGTGTTCACGGATTAGAAACATTGAAATCCAGAAGTCGTACATGCTATTATGGGGATATACCATCACAATTCTTGGATGTTTCTCCACCATCTCCAACATCTGAGGTGTGAAGGTCTCCCAGCCCATCAACCAGAGTGGCAGACTCATTTGAAGTTAGCGTTATCATACAACGAACGAAGGCTCCATCTCTTCATATCTCATTCCTAGGGAAATACAGAAGTTTGGAGAGCTTCAAAGTTGCGAGGTTCCAATTCCATTCCTAATAATTACAACGAGAGAAGATCTTCTCCCGTACTATGAATCGGTTGAAATCCGTGAACAATTCAAAACATATTTCAAGATATCAGGGTTAGTGTTGCTTCGTTGGAACTTCTTCTCTCTGAAATACTACTTCAGACATTCCAACGAAGCCATCTTTGCATTTGAAATACTGTGAAACTGGAGTCTGACTATGGAACAATATTCGAGCCCAAATTAACTCCGAATGTTTGGTGTGAAACGGTTCCATCTCATTCATATCTCATTTGGTACATCTTGGCTTGATTGAACTTCGAGGTGAGATATGAAATATATGAAGCACCAGGGGGCACTTCGCGGTGGAATTGGTGATGAATTAGAAGTATCGGAATCTTCACATCTATCTTCAGACCAAGAAATCCTTGATTTCCACATCAATAACAGGAGAGGTACCTCTTCTATTTCTTCGAATGGAAAGATTTGATATACTTCAACTTGGAAAGGATGAATGATTTCTTGAGTAATGGAAGGCGGACTTTGCTTCTCGATGTGACATTCCTCTTTCCCTCGAATTTATACTATGAAACTCAGATATACCATGTGTTCAACGGATTTGATGTTGTACCTTGTTATCGCAATTCAATACCCCAGGTGCTGAAGAAGGCAGTTGAAACTGGATATCAAATCTTACTATATGGTCGAGGTTCAGATGCCATAGTTACTACTGTCAGAATAATCGTGGATTCAAGGTTCATGGACAGAGTCGAAGCACTCGGAGTTAACCTTGATAATCACAATGAATGGAACGAATTCTGGCAAAACTTAGATCCCAACACTTTCAACAAGATGAACATCTTCTGTGATACTGGTACCAGTTCATTGATATTGCCCAATATTAACGTCAATCATACGATGAGTGAAGTTCTTGCCGAGAGATTCAATTGTCTCTGGTTCTCACCGAAGGAATTGTTCCCACTGTCAGAGTTCAACCTCGGATCAAAGATGAAACCAGATGTGCATCAGTTGGTGCTTGTGTTCGGACACAAAATCAAGTTCATCACCGATTCGCTCAAAAGTAGATTGGGAAATTTGGGGTTCAGAAGTGAATTCGAATATACTCCATACACCAAGAGAATGGTGAACTCAAAAGATGCATTTGGAAAGTTCATCGTTTTCTTTCACGGGCAGATCGACATGTTGAATGTTGTCTCAATGTACGACTTCATTGGAAATAAATACATGGTGGATCGTCAATCCGTCCCACAAACCCATGTAGTTTGGTATGATGTGAATACTGAAATCTACCCCAAGAGTGCTGAAGATGAATACAATTTCAATCCTCAGAATCATGAATATTCAAGGTTCAAGGATTGGCTTTCCACCAAGAATGTGATGAGATACGAGGTTGAACCATACTAAATCAAGCCACATTGCATCTCGGATTAATATCTCAAAAACGGGGGAGGCACCTCCTTCGTATTCCGAGGTGAAATTTATCTCTACACCTTCTCTCATGAATTCCATACCCTTCACTCTCGTGTGGACTGTAATATGGACCAGAAGGTGAACGTATTCATTTCGAAGCACGTCTCGACACTCGTTCCACCACATATGGACCATCATTTCATCTTCTGTGCTATCATTACCAACACGAGAAGAAGTGACAGTAGAAGCGAGAGAAGAAGGGGCATCTGTTCATCATTCACCATCGAAGTATTGAGAGGCATGAGATGTGCCCTCAGAGGATATTCGGCCCATTCTAGATTCATGGGAGTCATCGAAGCCATTTCACGCTTACATCTCGTTTCAACTTCCGAGAGTGTCATTGTTGAAGGATCGAAGGGTTCACACATCACGAAACGGTGTTGATGATAGTCAAATCCTGCACAAACAATCTTGGCCTGCGTCTGAAGGGCAACTTGATAATATCCACTTCTCCAATGGTGCCTATCTCTGCATCCCTTGGGTGAGACCAGGAATATGAAATCCCTTCCCTTCAGTTGATCCACAATCTTCGAGACCACGCCACCACCGCTGTCCTCCCTTCTTGTGGCTCTCATACCTCCGAGAGGTTCAAGTATAGCCCCAAATATATCCATCCAATATGGATTGATGAGAACTTTACACTTTGTCCCCAATGAAGGCGAAGTATTGCGATACAGAAGATAGAGGAAGAAATCGAAGTATGAAGTGTGAGGGTACAGCATCACCAGCCTCGGATGTGAATTGAGTTCGCTCTCAGTTTCAGGTTCAATTGGTTGCCATCCCAGCGCTGAAAGTATCAGACCCATTTCATGTGAAAGTGAAGGTAGTTTCCAATGCGTAATATGGACCCAAGTTCCAACTGTCGCTGGAAGTTTGTTGAAACTCTCACATTTCCAAGCTTCACACACTGAAATGGGAGCAGGTGGAAGGATTGCGATGCTCGTGATGGTGGCACTGCTGGTGTTCATCGTACTTGTACTAATAACAGATGCTACTGTGAAGGTTAATGGATTGCCAGGTTCAAGCAGCGATGAAGATCTTCAGAACGCTTCACGCCTTCTAACTTGGACTACTGTGAGTTGTTGGGTCGTTCTCGTACTTGTTGCTTTCGGTATTGGTATGGTGATATACTACAGCAAGAAGTCACCTGTGAAGGTTGGAGGTGCAATGGTGAATACGATGCTTGTATTTCTACTGTTGATGCTCTTCATCATGGGAGTGATGGCAGCTGCAGCTGCTTCTTCAATTGAGAAGAGCGGACAATCGGTGAGTGGAGATGGAAAGGCCGCATATAACGATTGTGTTGCAGCAGCCATACTCTCGCTCACAACAGTTGGACTTCTAATAATTGGTCTTCTAATCTTCGCGGCCCAGAGACACAAGCAGAATAAGAAGCTGCATCAGGTGGAGGAGGCAATTGAAATGGGTGACGCAGAGAGGCTTGAAGAACTAACAGGGAAGAAGAAGAACAAGTTGGAACGTGAAGCCCAGTACTACCTCGAGAAGAGCGAGAAGGAGAAGGAAATGCCACGTTCAAGTACATCCTCCAGGAAGAAGGGATCAGCGAGAACGACAGGAACTTCGGGAAGTACCACGAACATGGATTCACCAACTGTGGAGCAGGCGATGAAGATGATGAGAGCTCTTCAATCCTCTGGCACTTCTGGCGGTGGTAGCTCTGGAGGTGGAAGTGGTGCTGGAAGTGGAAGTAGCAACGAAGATACGATGAAGATGGCGCTCGAACTTGCCAAGATGGGACAGAAGTACTACAACGCAGGGAAACGTTAGGAAACTTGCAGGAGAAGAATGAAGATGAAGGAGTTGGCACCAGCCCCTTCGCGTAATGACGGATGTAATTCATATCCAATAGGAATGAAGGAGTTCCTGTCGATTCGAATTATTTGGGTTCATCTTGGCTTCTTCGATTGTGAGAAGTCCCATTTCTTGATTTCATATCCTTTCATGCGAGTGATGGCTATATTCTGTGTGATATCATTTCTCCCTTTCCAGATGCTACGGATATCAAGGTATTCTGGCTCAAGTTTCACGTTCATTTGTGTAATTTCAAATCATATCAAGGTTTGAGTAAAGATGGGTATACCTCGCCTCTTTCGCAGCCTCTTCGAGGGACGTGAAAATTTACAGAACGCACTCTATGATAGATTGCCGGATAACATTTCATCTCTAGCTATTGATGTTAATTCTCTGATACATACGGCCTTTCAATGTGTGTACGCGTACAAGGACTATAATGATCCAGTTCGAAGGCAAAATAACCAGAGCTTGGGTCCAGACTTCCTTCGGCATCAGGTGTGTAAATTGACCTGTGATATCCTGGACATCATCATTAGAACCATCAAACCAAGTGATTTGTTGATTTTGGCCGTTGATGGCGTCTGTCCACTTCCCAAGGTACAACAACAGAAGAGGCGCCGTTATTTGTCCGCAATGGAGCGAGATCCAAGTTCCATTCACGATACTAATGAGATCACTCCAGGTACTGACCTAATGAAGCTTCTTGATGAATATATAGTTCGTTCCACACCAACTTGGTCCAATAACCCAGAGAATCCCATTGCTAAGGTTATATATTCACCTCATACTTCACCTGGAGAAGGGGAGCACAAGATCTTCGGATACTATAGACAAGGTGTACTTTCGAATCTCACCAATCTCAACCACGTCATCTATGGTATGGACTCGGACTTCATACTCATTTCTCTTCTTTCGAATGTGGAACGATTGTACTTGGCTCGGGATTCGGTCCGTATGGTTCTGAAGGACCACGCAGGGAAACCATACACGAAAGCTCGCAGGGAACCTCAGCAACAGCAACAATCACAACCAAGCTCGAAACCTGCAGGTGGTGGTCTTGGAGGAAAGAAGGTTCTCGATGTTGGAGAACTGAGAAGGGGAATCAGGGCCCTGTATCCCAACAATCCGCATGGAATTGCAGAATTCGTCTTCACCTTCGGATTGCTGGGTAATGACTTCCTTCCTTCAACACCTTCGATAAGAACTAACTCCGCTACAACTTCGGTTCTACTTCAGGCCAGTATTGCCGCTTCACCATTCATTTCTCTTGTTGATGGTGAATACGCGGTGGATCCTACCAAATTGAAGGTATTGTTCGCATCCCTCGCTGCAAGAGAAAATGAGCGCATTTCAGGCTGGATGGATGAACTCCGGGCCCAGGGGAAGACTTCATCCGTAATGAATGCATCGTTGCATGAAGGAGTATTCAACATGGAATTGTATCGAAATGCTTGGTATACTAACGCACTTGCACCTCGAGATATTCAACTAATGGAGATGCTGGGACTTACGTTCGAACCTCAGGCAAGTGAGGTCTCTGGAATGGTGGAACAACTATTACGAGGACTTCAGTGGACTCTGGACTACTATACCTTGGATCAAAGTAAAGTGACATGGCTCTGGTACTATCCATACGTTCATGCACCTCTCCTCTCAGACATTGTGAAGGTACTTGCAGCAGTTGATGGAATAACATACACGAGCGAAGGAGGTGAGACCGGAAAAGTATTTGATTCCATCATGAACACTTCCCCTGTGAAGGACGAGATGCGCTTCAAAATAATACATCAATTGGTGGCAGTTATACCCATCGGTTCCAAGACGATCATACCACAACAACTGCTGAAACTATATGGAAAGGGAAGTCCACTCCGAGATTTGATGCCTGAGTCCTTCGAAATCGAGAGAGAAGGATTCGAACTTGAACACCAAGCAGTTCCTCTGATACCACCGGCAGATTACAAACGTATCATGTTGGCAGTTGAGGGTCTCGAAATACCAAGGCAAGTACGGAACGAACTCGAAAGGGTAGAAAATGACAAGATTTCAACTCTCACCCCACAGCAGATTCAGGGATTGAGAATGAATGTTCTCGCTCAACAATCTCCAACCGGATTTCCCCCTTCTATTAGGGTAGTTGAAAGAAGCCAAGTTCCACGGGGCAACATTTCCCAGACACCGCAACGAACGCCACCACAAACTCTTCCGGTGAGTTTCGTCCAGGGTCTCGGTCCAGGTCCAGTTGTACAAATGGCCCCCCAGAATGTGGCACGTCCCCCCCAGAAGAGACCATAGATAGAGCCACATTGGAACCTCTGAAGTTGGGAAGGATGGAAAAAAAACCTGTTAGCAGGGGACTGGCACCAGTTCTCTGAAGTTTGGAATTGATCGAAATATTGAGACATCGGCACTTCAACTAATGAACGTATCGTGGGTTGAAGTATGACTTCATCATATTCTACATTACAAATGGTTGAACCACCTGTACCTCTGAGATATGGTAATGCGTTGGAGAACTACATTAACCTAGTGCCAGAGGTCAAACTCGGCAGAGGAAGTTACGGAACCATACGAAGAATGAAGAACAAGACCACCGGCGCAACAGTGGCAGTGAAGACGATGGATATGAAAGAACTCTCGGCCATTGTTGATGAAGTTCACATCTACTGCAGCTACTATCATCCACATTTGATGGAAGCACGGGAACTTTACTTCTGCCCCATGAATGACTCACTCCACCTTGATATTATAATGGAGGAGGGTATCGGACTTCTTGAGTTCATATCTCGCCAGAATAGAATATGGGATGCTATTCTAGTATACCAATTGGTGGATGCACTCTCATTCCTACAGGAGAACAACATCATCTACGGAGATATCAAGAGTTCCAATATTGTAGTGTATCAACGTACCAATGGTCCACAACTGAAGTTGACAGACTTTGGACTCTACTACAAGTGGGAATGTGGATCTGTACCAATACTTCAGACTCACACCGACCTTCCAGGATTGAAGAAGAGATCAAGTGACCTATATCAATCACCAGAGGTTAGTGAACTTGCAAGTCATGAATATAACGTGGTACATGAGGCAATGTGGGCCCTCGGTATTACAATACTGGAGATGCTAACTGGAGGGCTGAACTATGGACCAAAATTCAGGAAAGTACCTCTCATATACTACAAGCTTGCAACTGAGACGCGCACCACCATCACTCCAATGCTCGAGAAGTACAGCAGAACAATATGGATTGATTTGTTGCTGAATCTGCTGGGTCCTGGAGGTCAACGTCCTCCTTCGTTCATCTCACTCTTCCCTGAAGCTGTTATGAACTCATATTATTCTGAAGGTACAACTCCATTCCCGACACCTCTGTACTGGTCCATTCTGGCTTCAAGAATGAATGAAAGTACAACTCCACCAGAGATGGGAGCTTGGAGGTATCATGCGGTCAAACTTCCACCCCTCGGAGTATCGTACACCAGAGTTAGAGGTATTGCGCTGAAACCCCAGAGACCGGAGGTTTATCGTGGAGATTCTGCAACTCTATCTCTCGTTCTGAGATGGATGGGATCATTGGAACGAATGAAGGATGGAGTTATTAATCTTGCTGCTGAATACGTACTTCACTACCTTCTACCATTGAAACTTGGAATTGATGGGGGTACTTCATCTCCAGAGCAAGTTGAAGCTAATGTATCGTGGTACAATATCGATAGGTTATACGGAAGTAAAGATACCGTTGAATACCTCGATTCACTCAATCTATTCATAATTGCGTGCTTGACTCTCGCTCAATCACTCATTGAGACGGAGAATGAATTGAGATTCTTCAACTTCATCGATACATTCATATCACCGAATGATCCCTACTACACGATGAAATTGAATAGTATCGTTCGTACAATCTATCAGCTGATGCTCGGACTTGGAGGTTCTCTTCTTCTTCGAGTTCCATACTATAGCGATGAATTCAACGATATAGTGCGTAATTTACAATCTTCAGATCCAACAATGCCCAGAGGTGAAGGAGGAATGCTAACTATCAAGGGAATTGTACTTCGCAACTCAATGAATTCAATAGGTGAATATCATCGCCTAATGCAGGCCATTGGACGTACTTCACGAACAAGAAGAAGCACCACAACTTCAAACGCTGCTACAATCACCACAAGAACTACAGGTGGTTCAAGTGTTACTCCAAGTACAATTCCACTGGGAACTTCACCTTCTGAAACTCAGAGAGAGGGGAATGTCAAAACTCCTTCACCTGTGCGATGGGTGGACACTTCTCCCGTATTTGCCAAGAGAAACGTTGCCAGTCCCCCAAGTTGGGTATATGAGCAAGGTTCAATGTAATAAGTTCAATTCCTGGAAGATGAAGAACTTGGGAAACACTATTCGTACGAGAGAGGTGGCACCACCCCTCTAACTATGTATTGAGATTCAATCAAGCCATGTTTCATTCACATCTATTTCAATTCTTGAGTTTTGATTTTACACTTCCAGAAGTCCCACTGTTGCTCTATTTTTCAACTTCTCCCTCATTTCCCCCCATATTGGAGTTCATACCTGAGAGATACGCTTGTTCCAGTTCAGTTAGTTTCCATTCCACCTTCTCCCTCTGTTGTTGATGCATCGTGGGCTGGAGGCGTCGATATAGTTCCTGATATCTGCAATACCTTCACATTCATTGTATCATAGACTGGAGTAACAACTTCAATTGTTGAAGTTCCACATGAGATTAGTTGGCGTCGATAGTGACGATAATCCCTCGCATGTGGAAGGTTTGATATGATTTCGTGCCACTTGGTGCAATACAGGTTCAATCCATACGAAGATAGAATCTGATATATTTGATCCTGTGAAGGTAGGTTTGGTTGGCCTATTCTCGAATTTGGATATTTCATCAACTGCAGAGATCCAACCCTCGCATACAACTCCCTACAACGCTGATACTTGAGAACTGAAGTATCTCGAGGCACAAGTGTAGGTAAGATGGCTTCAATCGTGTGATGCTTCTTCACAAGTGCGAGTGCTCTCTTAACCCCTATACCTCTCACCCTCTTGTTGTAGTCACATCCACAGAGAATGCAGAAATCTAGAAAATAGCTCTCGCACAGCTCCATCTGCTGAAGAAGTTGCTGAAGCCTAACAATTCTATAATGATCGTTCCACCCCTTGGTACCAGTGCCGGAGGTAGATTCAGGGCCCCATCCTCGTATTACAACGGGAGCACCGTGGGCCAGAGTATCACCGTCAGAAGAAAGTACAGCTGCGGCATATCCTTCAATACACAGGGCAGCGCAAAGTCTCTCACCATCTGTGTTTGATTCGATAACTTCGAGGCCCAATTCGCGGAAGAAATGAATTGCCATGTCCACCGAATACGAAGGCAGAGTATTCAGCTGCAACATCAACCTTCTCACGTTCTGAAGGATGTCCACCCCATCTCGAAGTATATTCCTCTGCATCTCCTGCTGTAACTTGGCTTGCACCTTCTTCTTCTCCTCTGAACGTTCAGATCTCGTCTCTTCCTTCTCTGGTGGAGGTGGACCGTCCATAACTAGAACTGGAGTGATACCTTTGCCCATCATCTCAAGCATACGTCGCATCATCTCGCTCAACCAAGGTATGTCAAGTTCGCTCTCGTCGAGTGGCTGAGTCACAACATTGCGGGAGTAAATGAGAGAACGACGTACCACAGCGCGACAGACGTACATTAAATTGTGGGCATCAACTGCAACTCTATATCCCTTCAGTTCACTGGGATGAAGAAGCTCACGTCCCGCTTCATATTGCTCGTCCACCAAACTCCAGAGATCCTGTATAGTCATTGCTAATTTTGTTTCGAGAGATGTGCATCCTTCGAAGTGTTTGGTATGTGCCAAAAAGTGGCTGTGACATTAGTATACCTTCGAATGTGAATTGAAAGAATGATTTTCGCATCACATCGTGGTGATTATACCGAAATGAGAGAGGAACGTACCACAACAACGAGAACGAGCGAGAGTACCACGAGAGGTGAAGTTCCCAAGGAGAAGAGCGAAGATAATCTAACTTTCAGGCTTCACATGCTGATGGACGATGAAGCTGTTTCACAACTCTACGGTGGAAGACGTCTCGCCATTTCTGAGGCATCCACTTCTGCGACGATCGTGAAGATGGTTGAATCTCTCGAAGGATGCACATTGCTTCGAGAATGGGAAGCGGGTTTTTCAGATCCTCTCACTGCATTGGATGGGGCCATAATCCTTCTAACTCAGATCAACACCTTCAATGAGAATCGCAATCCACCTGTGCCTCTGAAGGGGCTTCTACTTGAACGATTCTCAGAGAATGTTAGCTCACGAATGGGACCCCAGATATTTCATCTCTCTTCATATGGGAAGGTACCGATGCTGCTTCTGAGTTCAAATTACCGCATTGATATCGAAGAATATGAAGGTGGTGTGGCATCTTCAATCATTTCCCATTATTCGAGCCTGAATGTGGACATACCTCTCATTGGAGGTGAAGTTGTCTCTCTCACCCGTCTTCTTCCGCGAAAGGAGAAGGTCAGAACTAGCCTCAGAACTTCACGTCTCACCTTCTACGATGGAAGGTATTTCGTGGGCCTCTTCGCAATGTGCTCTGATGAAGTACCTTCAGATGAAATACGTCAATACAACCCTTCATTGGAAGTTCAAGTATCCCTGAAGGGTGGTTCACTCATTCTCGACCCAAGAGGGACCGACTTACTTCTGGTGTTTGAAGATTCTCAACCTCTCATTGAACTAGCCACTTCAGATTCATTCTATCGATCAACTCTCGATTGCTGTTATCAACTTCAGGTTCACAGGATTAGCGGTAGGATTGATGGATGCAAGAGGTTGAAAGAACTCCATTACAAGAGAGAAGCTTCATATCGTGGATGTGTGACTTCAGATTACCTTCACAGCTCACAACCTTCATTCGATGGTGGGACTTGGGCGGACTGCTTCGCCGGGAATTACAAGAGAAATGTTCTCACTCTTCCCTCGATGAGTGTACTGGTTCATCAATATGGTTGCTTTCCGTCAAATGAAGAATTGAGAGAGGCCTACATATCCAGTTCCATCTCTGAAATACAGATTCACAACACAACAACCGGAAATGGAGCCAGAAACCCAGAAGGAACTGTGAATGGAGGAAATGAAACTTCATCTTCCTTCGTTACACCTGCACTTCAGAAGGAGAAACTCACATCGCACGAATCTGAGGTTGAATTGCAACTGAAGCAACTGAGGGTTCAAGTTGAGAGAATTGAACTTCTCCTCCGAAGATCAATTACTCCATGGACCGTACCACCAGTTGGGAATCAGAATGGAACGATAACCACAGAATCAGAAGGTGAATACAACGAGGATGAAGATAACATCGTTCCAGAAAGTCCTTCCATCATCACACAAGAATGAGGCGCTGAAGTCCCTGAAGTTGGATGGAGAGGAAATTGGGAATGAAATCTTCTCTTCTGATGATATGTGAACTCAAATATGAAATGAGGGAGCTGGTACCAGCCCTCTCGTCCTTTCTTGCCCTTCAGATGGTGAAACGAATTTATTTCAGTGAATGTTGAAGTTGATGGTATCTGCACACCGAAGTGTAGGTCTCAGCACCACCAATGAGAAGTTGTTCATTCACTCTCACGTTTCTCACCGTGAAGCAGGCTTGAAGATGTCTCGGATGTCCATGGAACCCTCTTTCTTCGAGTTCCCTCAAGCATAGGGTACAACATCCAACAATCTTGTGGTACATATCAGCGTGTGGTATCAATTCCAATACTTGGCCCAGAGGACGGCGAAGGTAATCTCCATCAAGACCGCAGACGTAAACCTGCTTACTTTCCATATCAACCCACTGAAGTACTTTGGAAATGAGATCTGGATAGAAGTTGGCCTCATCAATTCCAACAACTTGAAACTGTGAGACGTCCACTTCGCTGAGTTTGAGAGTTCTGGTACAACTCACCTGTTGAGACATTCTCAGAAGTGAAGAGCAGTGAGAACTGAAATTGAGCCCATCACCGCCCACAGTTTCTCGAACATCCATTCCATAGTTGATGTATAACACCTTCATGCCCAAGTCCGCCATTCGAGTTAATTCAATCACCAGACGAGAGGTTTTACCTGCAAACATGGGTCCAAGGTAGAGTTCGAGATATCCGCTTCCAGATATGATTTGTTTCATTTGATTCTGTGAACTGTGGGTCTGTCCTTCCTCTGTGAAAGTATTGTTGATGTTGGAGTTCGCGGAATGGGAAGTTGCTTCTTCTTCGCTTGGAAATGTGTTCATTTCATATCTTGAATTTCCAGCATGCTAATGTCCCCAAGTTGGTATACTTCATTACTGGAACGTTTCGAAGTCTGAAATGAATAGCACTACTCTACCACAAATAACTCAAACTCCAGTCATCACGTTACCAGGTGTCAACGTTGCTGATGTGGCCAAGAAGTATCACAATGGGCACTACGAGAGAATACTTCTTTCTTGTACAGGAGGACAGCAGGTGGTGAACAATACAAACCAAGTAACGAGGTTGATTCATGGAGGTGAGGTGGGAGATTCAGGGTTCAGTTACACGAAGAGGAATGGAGTTGAAGTAACTTATCTTACCGTGAATCAAGACCTATACGAAGGACTTGAACCTGCAGCGAGAACTAGACCTCTCAACTGCGATTGGTGCCGTTGGCCTCTGCAGGACCAGTACACCGGAAATCCTATCAAACTCAACGTGAGCTATGACGCGAACGGGAAAGTAATTTACACCTTCATCTGCGATGGTAGAAGCGCATACTGTGATGAGGCTTGCGGATTGGCATACTTCAAACATACCAACGTTGGTGAAAATCGCTTCGATATAATGCGCCACCAAACTGAGAGTCTCATTCATTCTCTCTGGATGCTGCGACACCCAGAAGGTCCGGCGCTCGAACCTGCACTTGATTATCACCTCCTCAGCAGCAACGGTGGTCCCATGAGTCGCGAGCAATACAAAGATGGGAAGAAGACCTATACTCGCGATACCACATCCATCATAGTTAAGTATGGGAAATCGGTCTATCAACAGGAATAGTACACGAAAGTCCAAACAACGATGAAATGAGCGAGAAGACGAGGGAGGTACCTCCACCGTCCTTTACTAAGTATATGAGCCACAGTTGATTCAAATGGGAGACGAAGATATCAGAATAGCGGTGTTATTACCTCTAACCTTCATTTGCTGGGGTTGGTCTCGTTACCTTTCGGTTTCACTGTTGATTTTCTACCTGGTGGATATGCGTTACCAATTGGTGAGGAAAGCGTACAACAAGATTATTTCGCACTTTCAGCGCAAGGTGGCTGTATCAGCAGGAGGTATGCTTCTCAAGTTGGTGAATACGTATTTCGAGGCACAGAAGGTGAATGAATCTCAGCCATACATTCAGGGAAGTTGTCTCATCATTCCCTTCGCATATCAGGGCCAAGAATACCAAGTTGCCCTTCCATATCACAGAAGTTGGACTAGAAGGGTAAAGTTCGAGGTTCACAATGGAGGTGGGGTTCACTTCATCAACTTTCATCCTTGTCTGCCGATGAACTTCACACCTTCACAACTCGGTATTGATTCTCTTTCAGTTATTGATTGTCGAAATCATATCAAGACCACATACACCGGAGACGAAATTCCTCTTCTTCCTTCACAACTGGACGGACATCCTCCAATATCTCAACGAAAGATAGACATTTCTCATCTGAGTGAATGAAGGACCATCACTACACCAATACAAACTTCACCACTGGTACCAGCGGTGTATTACAACTCTCCCCCAGTACTTGGCCTCGTATTTCATTCCTTTCCCTTCTGGTCTGATGTTCATACTTTCCCATGGAAATGAGGACTGGAAGAATGAACAGGGAACAATACGGAAGTATCGAGAATAAACTTGGAACTCTTCACCCTCCTTCACAGTTGAAGGAAGTGTGTGAAAACCTTTCACTTCATGGGGCCACAGTTGATGGTACTTCGCTCTCGGTTGCCACAGCTGCCACTTCTGCCACAGGGAAGCGAATGGTGCTTCTGGGATATGAACGTGAAGGTCTCGTACCATCCAGAGCCTGGAATGGGCAGTGGTACGAGGGAGAACATCTATATCACCTGGAAGAGGGAGGTATGAACGTGAACGAGTCACTCAGAACTGAAAATGAAAGCACCTTACCTTTCACGGAATATAATGCGAGAATTACCATGAATCACCAATGCTCACTTCAACTCGAAGAACTTCAGGATCGCACACTTCACATTGGGGGTAGAGCCTCTCATATTCTATTGTTGGATTGTGATGACTTACATCTTACGGTGGACCTGGCACCTATCGTTGGAATTTATCTCATACGTTGTCATCGCTGCAATATTACAATATTAGGCCAACGTTCCCTTCCTTCACTTGGAGTTGAGAATTGTGAGACTATATTTCTCAGAACCACTGTTAGTGAAGGATTCACACTCACTAACTATGGATCCATGTATATCAATATCAACGGACTTCATACCCACCTTCACCCTCTCGAAGGGGGATGTTGGAAACTAATCAGCGGAGGTGGGTATCAGAAGCACCTTCTTCTGAATGGAGGAGGGGAAGTCACCACCATACTTGAATGAGGGTGACTTCTGACAGAATGAAGATGTGGACCTGGAGTATCACATTTCACACCGAATTGAGACCGACGTATACCAGAAACTACATGTGAATCGTTCAGGAGTGAATGAAGAAGGAATAATACCACACGTACTGCGTGAATTACAACGAGATGAGATGAACATCCCACCTCAGTATTACTTGTGAATTACGAGCACAACTTCCATATCAGGGAGAAGTACCTCTTCATTTCCGAGATGCAGCTCATATCTGGTGCTCCTATCCTTGGAAGGGAACTTCAGATGGAATGATTTCAGAAGGAACCAACTCACCTTGGGAATACGAAGTTGTTGTTCCTTCTGAAATTCCATATTCCAGATCCAAGAATACTTGGCTGAACTGAAGTGTCATCTCTGATGGGAGTACACCTTCAGATATTTCCGGTGAAGATACTCTCATTCCACATTCTACAGTCGCATTATTCCAGAATGTTCCGAATTCAGCTGAATACTTCGAGATATCTGAAGCATCTGAATTTCTGACTTCCTGAAGTATTCATAACTCACATACTTCCATTTGAATTTGTGTCTCTGGTACTTCCATGTTCCCTGTACTTCCATGTTCCCTGTACTTCCATGTTCCCTGTAATTCCTGGAAATTGATATCCACAGGAATTCATATCTCTGGTACTTCCACTCTTCCATCTGTCACTGCTAATTTTCATCCCATATATCCCACGTTCCAGGTATTTCCACGGAAATTCATCTCTTCTGGGATATGAACTCCACACTTCTACACCAGACCCATAATATTCCCAAACGAAGCAGATCCGCCCATGTGCCAAATTAGATATGAGACTTCCAGTATGTTCAGAACTTCAATGTAACACGGTACCAGAACATACTGGAAGTAGATATTCCTCAGAATCCACTGGTACCATTCACAGAAGTACACCTCTCGGACTATTGGATATAGTTCCTGTTCTCATGGCACCTTCTGGAATTGCGCTTCTTCTGGAAGTATCAACAATTCCCAATAAACCAAGATATCCATATTCCACCGAAGATCAACGTACATTCAGAGATATTCACACATCACCACTGGTACCAGCGGTGTATTTCCTCTCAGATATTCACAATTCACCACACAATCCACAATAACTAACACTGAAGCTGAAGATTCACATTCTACAGTTGAATCCAACAATCCATCGAAGTACCAGGGAATTTCACAACAATCACATCGCAAACACCACATTCCTCACATTCACATTATTCTGGTGAAGATATCCTCATTCACAGCAATATTCTCCAGATACTATTTCTTCATCTTGTATCTCGTAACTCACAGTCCAGATCCAGAACTATCATATCACAGATTCGGATTGAAGCACATCTCACGTTACATTCACGTCTGTGATATGATACTTGTGGGATATTGCGCCACAGATTCCAACTCTCGCATATCTGCTTCAACTTCCACATGAGTTGTGAACGATCCATAACAACATCAAATTCAGAGCAACTCACGACGTACAAGGGTGAATGAGGATGAATATAATAACAACGGAACTGTGAGCCCATATTTCCAGTTCCTTTCTGAAGTGAAGGAACAGAGAAGTACTCTGGGGATTAATTCAGGGTACAGTGTCACATGAAGATGTATGTATAATAGGATAGGGTACGTGAACAAAATAGAAGCCCGAAGCGAAACTAACTCTCATATGGACTCTTATACCCAAGTTAGAAACCTCACCAGCGCATCTTTCCCTGTCATGAATCAACTTCCGGTCCTCGCATTAGCACATCAATTCCAGTCCCCACTTCTCCCAGCTAACTTTGATGCGATATCCTCCAATGATGGTTCGTTACTTCAACTCACACAACAACTTCCAATTCAACAAGTTCAACAACAACTTCCAATTCAACAACTTGAACAACAACTTGAACCTTCAAACAACATCAAATCTCTCCCAATGGTCCCAGCAGAACCTATGGGTGCACTTTCCGCCCAAATTCCTTCGTGGAATGGTGAATTATTATCTCGTGAACAATCCTATCATGAGTCCGATGGTGTATTGAGAGTAGCACTTTGTATTTCACCTTCTTCTCTCGGACGTTCATCCATCACCAAGTATAGAAGAATGCTCAAGAATCCCAACTTCACAGTTCAAGACTGGGAATGTGGCTCTCTCGGATCTCTCGACAAGAAATTCATTTCCGTCTCTCAATCCAAGGCAAAGTGTGGACATTACAGATTGCACAATCTTACAATTGGAGGTGAAGCTCATGCAATGTGGAGTAAGAAGGTTAAGTCTTCGTGGCCTCTGTTAGTTGATATGTTAGGAAGTTTCATGGGAGTGAAAGGTAGCGGATGCAGATGGGCTCTCGTTGGAAGTGATATTTACACTTTCCACCCATATGCCTCGGATATGAAGACACTCGCTGAATACGAAAGAAGCAACAAGAATGAAGCACTTTCGCATGAATTCTGTTATCAAGTTGCATCTGTTATTGTGCAACTCATTCTCACAGGACATACCAAGATTAGCGGAAGAAACTTCATGGTATCTGGAGGTCAAGTTCATCCCGCGTTGAGTGGCACCAAACCATCTTTGGCCTCAGAACCAACTATTTCGATATCTTCAAGCATCATTAGCAGATATTTGAATCCCATTGGAGGAGTAAGAACTCTCACCTGCATTCTGATGGACTTATTGGGAATGCCAAATCCAATTGTTCGTCTCAACCAAATCTATAACTACGCCTCGTACTTGGCCGTGGAGGAGAATGATTTCATGGTTTACTTCTGCAACGTTGCCTCTCGTCTCTTCAGTGCCAAGTATGAATCTCTCTTCGATGCCATGACTCTAACACCAACCAAGAGCCGTCGTAGCCCTTCTAATTCACCGAGAAAGAGACGTAGCTCATCATCTTCAATATCCTCTTCTTCAGACGATGAAATGTCAATTCCTTCTTCCAATGAAGTTACACCTCCTTCTTCGGGTGATATTAGCCTCAATTCATCTGGAACTATCTCACCAAGTATCAGCAGCGAAAGTTCACCCCAAACCTTCACCTTCAACTTGACAATGGCAAGAGATGGAGATACCATTGGTATTGATATGGGAAATGGGCGCCAAGTGGAATTCAAACTTCGAGATGGAGATGTCGTCAAATTCTCCGCTGAAGTTGGCCCAAATATGAATGATGCACCCATCGAAGTTATTACTTCAGATATGAAAGTGGTGGGAAGTGGGAATGAAGTTGAAACCGAGAATGAAAGCGAAAGTAACTCAGTTCATGCGGGAACACCTAAGATTTCCATTCCAGGAGTGTCTTACTACTATCGCGACCCCCAATCAGTGCAAAGTGCTACATTCGAGACTAAATCCGTGAAACAAGCCCCAGAAGTTGAAACTCAAGTACAAAGTGCCCCAGAAGTTGAAACTCAAGTACAAAGTGCCCCAGAAGTTGAAACTCAAGTACAAAGTGCCCCAACACCTGCACCGGTGGAAAAGAAGGCACGCTCAAGCACCAAGAAGCCCAAAGTACGAAAGGCGAAACCTCAGACCCCCAAGAAGGCCCCCGCACTCGTTGTGAATGAACAGACAATACCAACACTCAAGATTGATCAACTCAGAAAGTTCATTGAAGATTCGTTGAGAATTGGCCCCAAGAGAGAAGATAATGAAAGTGATGCTGCATATGAAGTTCGTTGCAGGGAAAAGAGAGACAGTGAGAAAGGACTGAGAATTTTGTGCACCAACAGATTGAAGATACTCCAAGCTCAGGAAGTTGAAGTTATGAAGGAACTTGCCCTACAATATGCCAAAGATTTACCCCCTGGTGTTAGTCCGAAAGGTAACAAGGAATTAGCGGACAGAATTGTGAAGGAAATGAAGAGAAGAGGCTTCTAACTTCCACACGAGATGTAGCACCGGTGTAACTCAAAAAATAGAAACTAACATGGCCCAAGGTTCAAGATGTCGGTAGTGCTACTGACTTCATTCATTGCTGGGGTTCACTTTGCATCTCATTTCTCACTGGAATACGGCTCTCATTTCTATTTCTACCATGATGCCCAGAGTGCCCTAACTCCATAGGTATGGGAAGTTTCCACCATCAATTCAGTTATCTGGGATCCGTTGGACTGATAACAATCAATTTCTCTTCTCATCAGAGGATAGTATTCCACCATTGACAGGGGCGAACGTTGATGAATGGTGGAGAGATACTGCTGCTGTGATATTGTGGGACATTCAACTTCCAGCTCATTCATTCTGTAGTTCCTTGATTTCCCAGTTAGTTCGAATAGTGTGTGGAGATGCTGAACTTCCATACAAGCTGCACTCTCGTGGAGTTGTTGTGCCGCTTTCAAGCGTGTGTAGAGCCAATTCCCTCTGAAGTAGGAAGGATCTCTGGACTTCATATTCACACGGTTGAAGTATGTGAGGTTGAAGTTATCACCTCTCTTCTCCATCATTCGAAGTAATACTGGTGTTGGCGAGGCACATTCATGTCCACCATCTGAGAGTTTGAATTCTCCCTTCTTCATTGTGCCTTCTTCTGCTGTGAACCCTTCAACACTAACTGAAGGCACAATTCCACTGAGTGATGCTGTAGCTCTGAGGGAATTGAATATCTCTTCTCTCTTGTTGCAGAGGTAGAGAGTTGGTCTGTGGTATGGCGGAGTATCTGAAGGTAGAGCAGAATTCTCTGGTTCAATACTACATACAAGCCTATGTCCACCTTCACATTCATCTTGAGTTCCAATCCACAACTCCAAGTCTGTAAGACGCTCCAGTTGCTTCTTGTTGAAGAGAGATATGAATCCTTCTCCATCTGATCTCAGCTCATTCCTACATGGGAACTGAAGTGAGAGATACATCTCCAAATTCCAGGGTAATGAAGTCCAAGGGCGTGAATACATATGAGAATCCATTCTAGATACTACATTACATATCTCAATTGGACGATAGGAACAGAGGGCTGCTGTAGCTAGTGAGAGAGCACCACCTGAAGTTCCCATGAGTATGTCTGGAGTTGTGGACTCAGGTATCGAATAGTATCTGTGAATCATTCCCAATTGTTGTGGGAAGTGACCACCGCTACCACAAGCTGCAAGTATAGAATAACGAGGTCTCTCCATATTCTCTAGGTATAGTTCCACTTTCATACAATGAATCTTGATTCACTTCCTTCATCTCGAAGTATGAGGCAATATGAGTCTACAGTTGGAGATGAAGGAAGTATCAGAGAAGTCTATCATCTCTGGGAGTTGGATATATTCCTACAGTAGTACGAGGTATAAATTCCGAATGAAGTCTGGAAGTATAGATTCCTACAGTAGTACGAGGTATAGATTCCGAATGAAGTCTGGAAGTATAGATTCCTACAGTAGTACGAGGTATAGATTCCGAATGAAGGAATAGTATTCCGAAGTACCAATATCTGAGTGAAGTTGTGTGGGATATGATACTCCAAGGTTCAACTCGTGGCGTCTTCATATTCCACACAACTTCAGATGGAATTCACAGAGAAATATAGATCTATATCTCCCACAACTTCAGATGGGGCCTATATCTCCCACAACTTCAGATGGAATATAGAATCTGTGATACGGTATAGAATTGTATGGATATATCGGTGGTGGAGATACTACCGATGTTGTAGAACTGAGATTGTTGATGGATGAAGTTGGAACTGATATGAATGAAGTACAATGGGATTGTTGATGAACGGTGCTCCATTGGGTCATTTGTGGTATGAATCTGAATAGTATCTGTGGTGTGAATCTGTATCAATTCCTATTCATGTATCCATACCACAGATAATATTCAGATGGTAATATTCCTCCATTGGAACTTGATATCCAGAGATATGGACCAATATCCAGAGATACGAGGAGTTACTTCGTGTTCCAGAGATATTCAGCTCCAACACCTCTATCTCAGAGATATCTATTCCAAGTATCTCCGAATCTATTCCAAGTATGGGTATATTCCACCAATAATCCAGAGATACTTGGAATTCTACACTTCTACATGCATCATACGTACTTCTTGTTCATTCTCATGTGATTATTACCGAACTACTCTTGATTGTATCAACCCGAGATACGAACTGTAATTATTCATACTGTATGGAGTATGTGGAGTTATATCTGATACTTCTACCACAGATTCGAGTATCCAGAAGCAGTACAGATTCAGAGAAGATATTGGTGTAGTTCAAGTTCCAATACCCAACAAATACGGATTCCAGGAGGTCCCAGTACAACAGTATCTGAATTGTATTGTATGAACCCCAACACCTTGTGTGAGAGAAGATATCTTGGAGTTCAGAGAGATACAGAAGTATTCCTTGGGGGTAAGAATGTTGCAGAATACCCAAGATATCCGTCTGTACTTCCAAGGATGAATAGTATGTGAGAAATGAACGTTACAGGAGATACCAGAGGCAGTATTCCAGGAAGAATCGAAATACCACAGGGAATTCACACAGATACCTCTGAGAGATAGAGATGAATGAATTCACATGGATACTTCTGTAACTCCGATACCATTCACAGATATTGAAATGGAGATATGAGATACTGGAGGAGATTCACCACAACAGAATAGATATGGGAAGAATAGAACGGTAATACTCCAAATATCACAGAAGTTCATCTCTCTGAGATACTTCTGAGACTATTCCTCCCATATCTCGAAGTATTTCGGAACTTCTGGTACAACTTGAACATCTCGGAGGAGTCTCTGAGATAGTGTTGGATGTTGGGACATACTGGGAGATATCCAGAGGTAGTATTCCAATATCTCCAGTTGATATAGATATCCAGAGGTAGTATTCCAATATCTCCAGTTGATATAGATATCCAGAGGTAGTATTCCAATATCTCCAGTTGATATAGATATCCAGAGGTAGTATTCCAATATCTCCAACTCATATGGGAAGTAGCAGAGATGGGGAAGTATCATGAACACCACCAGTATTATTCCACAATTTCCATACCACCACATATGAAGTCAAGTCTCATTGAATTGTATTGGAAGTAGCAGAGATGGATCTATATTCCAGGCAAATCCACTGAAATACATGAGATGAGGGTGTTGATCTCCGATACTTCCAGTTCATTGGTATTTTGGATGGTATCAGAGATGGGTATGTTGGAACTCCATACAGTACCAGAGATGAACGATACTACCTTCGAATCTCAGAGAAACATAGGAAGTTCACTGAATAATGTGGAATAGCCCAAGATATACGCCAGAAGAGGAACTCTCCAAGATACTACCAGAAGTATGGAATAGTAGCAACTGTAACAGAGATATACGAAATACCAGAGGAATACAGATTCCACACAGGATAGTACCAGAGATATATCCCACCAGAAGTATGTGAAATATCAGAGATAGAGAAGGAGATCCAGAGATTCACGGGATAGTGCCAGATATGGAACTTGTATGGTAGATATCTACGGAATCTATCTTGGGAGTATCAATGGTGCATGGAATTCAGAGATATATCCCACCAGAAGTATGTGAAGTATCAGATGTGGACTAATTCCCAGACAATATTGGAAATACTATAGGAATACCGACACCGCACAAAATTCAGGTGGAACTACAGGAAATTCAGAGATACCACATGAATATCCGGGATGCTACTTCTGATGATGGTATATTCTCTGGAATAGAACTTGTATGGTAGATATCTGTGGAGTAGTATTGGAAATGGGTTGAAGTATCACCGTCTCTCTCAGAAGTATTGGAATTATACCAGAAGTATTCATATCTCATGTAAGTTCAGATGAATTGATATGAACTCTAACTTCTCACGGAATGAATTGAATAGTAGCCAGAGAACGAACTAATCTCACAATCTCAGAGGTACCTCCGAGATAGTATCAGATATATTGGGATGTATCAGGTAACGGATACAATTCCGTGAAGTATCAGAAGATGAATGAATCCCAAGAGATGAGTACTACTACAGTATTTCGAAGCACAAGAGATGGAACGAATGGGAAAGGTACATTGAAATTCCAGAGAAGAGGTAGTATTTCTGGAATTATCTCCCTCTCTGGTATTTTTGGGGCAATAGTACCTTGGATATGAACACACTCGAAGAAATACGTAATCCACCACACCCTTCAGCGATGTTGGGTTATATTTCTGTGATGGTTCTACTTCTATGGAATAGTACTGAAGATGGGCCAATCTACAGAAGTATTCCAGAAATACACAGGAATACACCCTCACCATGGGGGTGTGGCCAGGATATGGAATGATCTTCGAAAGAAGAAGAGATATGGGATAGTTTCACGTGAAGTACTGGAAGTATACCAGAGAAATGTGAAGTACTGGAAGTGTACAGGAAATATCTGAAAGTGTGGATGGTATTGGGGAAATCTCTGGAAGTATGGAATGATATGTGAAGTATTGGAGATTCAAGGGTAATGCCATGGTTCATATCACAAGTATCAGGAATGGAACCAAACATCTCTCAATCTGTGAATATATGGGAAGAATTCACATTCATAGCGCTATGAATGTGGTTTGTGGTACTTTCGAGCCACAGTGTTTCGGAAATATACTCTGGAGTTGTATTCCTTCTATCTTCAGATGAACTGGACTCGTATGGGACTCTCCGTCTGAAATGTGGAATTACACCAGCTGGTGTGAATTGTGAGATACTTTCGATTCATTGGAATACTTCACATACCGCAGAATACTTCACATATTTGATGAAGCCCACATTCTATCAAATCTCAGATGAAGTTATCTCTGAAGTTATACTACACCAGATGAGTTGAAGTATTGGAGATATTGGAATGGAACCACATTGAAGTATTGTTGATTCAAATCCTAACCATCATATCAAACAATGGGAACTTACAATGGAACTTTCTACTATACTTCACCAGATAGTAGAGTTGTGGCTACTTTCAGCAACCGTCAGAATACGGATGTCTCGTGTGCCAACAAAGGGTGTAGATCTCGGCCTTCATACGAGACATTAGATTTCATAGCCGCCGCAACTCCCACAGGTGTACCTGTCAAAGTAGATACTACAGATGGTGCAAATTTAACCATCACCACAACAACACCAATCAGTGCCACAAGTCTCGGTACGAATGAAACTGCGAAAATTACTCTCACATTCAACGTGCTACTTTCGGGTGATACTGTAACGTTCGCACCCGGTACTGCGACTGCTTCTTTCAGTTTGCCTGGTAAGTACAGAGAATCTGATTGTGGTAGTTGTAACAGTAGAACCTTCAGCGCTGGCAAGGACTTCACCCTCTTTCCAAATACTACTCTCACTCTTACCTCTTCAGATGGACGTAGCTTCACCATGCCTCAAACTTTGATATATGGTGGTGCTGGCAGTGTGAAAGTTACTTTGACCTAACTTGGCTCGAATGAAATGTAAATTCAGAGAAGATGAACATCTCCTCTATTCTTGGTGCACGTTGCCTGAAATGAGATTGAAATGATGTTCAATACAATCAAAGGAATTCATGATGGTATATGGCTTGCTCGAACTTCCTTGGATTGTATTGAATCTTCGTGAAGTTCTTTGCCGTCAAATACAAAGAATGGGAACTTACAATGGAAGTGTATCAATTACAGGTGGTTTCATGCTACCTTCGCTAACTGTGAATCATAACTGCAAATACTACACTGGATCATCTTGCACCATGCAATCCAGCGATATTAGAGTTTGACATATTCTGAGCGATTATAGTGAAGTTGCTCAAGCCACAACTAGCAATGGTACAAACTTCACCATAACATTCACCGTACCATATACATATGACCCCATCAAGTTGGGAAACGGGCAAGGTCTCGTGAATGTTGAACTTGATGCAGAGTTGAAGAGCGGTAGTACCACCTTCAGTAATGTTACAGTGAAAAATGCCACAGCTACGAACGTTCCCAATGGTTCTTTCTTCCAGAGGAATAGTGTCAATAGTTCCATAACCTGTGTGTATTACGAGTGCACCATCACTGGAACTTCATTAACCTTCTATGTCTCTGGGACTTTCAACGTGAGTGGTAGGGTGTTAACGTTGAATGAAACTCCAATCAATTACCTCAACACCAAACTAATTTGAACCCACCAAACTTCACTGGGGATGTGCATCCTCAGTATCAATATGAACTTCATCTTCCACCATAGCTCATACTTCCAATGCGCGAAGAAGTGAGACTTTCTGAAGGTACACCAGATGTGAGCGTGAAGCCACCGATGCTTGTATCTCTCTCGGAACCTGAAGCGGCACCACGAAGCGAGAGATCTCCAATACCAACACCAGAAGAACGTGGATATGAGGGAATTGGGACCCCTTTCTTCTTCGCTCGCTTCTTGGAGATCTTGTCGGTACCCCAGAGAAGGAAATATAACAATGCTATCAGTAGCAGTGCCACCCCAATGATTATGAGGCGCGTCACATTCTCTCTCCTCGTTAGTTGTGCTTGTGCTTCTGCCGCCTTCTCCTGTTCTTGTACGAAGGCAGAGTTTGAATCTGTTGCTACTTCGCATGGTACCGTGAGAGTTGGAGGAGAACCATTCGGATCTGGATTTGTAATGATACACTGTGTTGAACCGCAAGACTCATTGATGGAGATATTTCCAATTGAAGCTTCAACTCCTGTGATGGTGTTATCCTGGATGATGCAAGAACAAGAACCTCCATCTCCGTTGCCACAATTTCCACAGACTTGATTGATGGAAATCTGCCCCGAGATATCACTTGAGACGAGGTTTATCGCTATATCATCTATCAAGCAGACGGTTTGCGTGCAGAGATATGGATCTCCATCTCCCGCCACCAAGGGTATACTGCCTGGACGATTGCAAGTTGGAGTACATTCTTGATTGATTTGATATCGATTCACATACTCATCGTATTCGTGATCTGGGAGGTAACATCCACACCAGTTCGCAACTTGAGGGTAATATGAGAGGCGTTGGGTGCTGTAGACGCTGCAACTCTCCTTCAATCCACTTTGGCAGATGACTGGCGTGGTACAACACATCTGATAGAGATATTCCTGGAATGGATTGTATCCCACAGTACCAGGGGTAGCACCAATTGTAAATCCATTCTCACGATACTTTTCGAATACCAAGGCCATCAGCTGCTGTCCCCATTCAACTCCACTCGCGGAGAGATCCCCAGAACTCTGATAGGGCACACAGCCTCCTTCTGAAGTGAAAGGTATATCTGCAGCATTACATCCAAGTCCAGCGTAGAGATTGCGCTTCAATGCATATGGGCAAGACATCGGAGTTTCTTCTCCCGTTGCAGGGTTATACCACCTTTCCATCCATGAAGTGTCGTATAGATTCTGGAGATCTTGTCCGCTGCAATAGTCAAGCAGCAATTCTCGACATGAGGGTACTTTCGCATCCTTGCAACTTCTGCTGCTACCATCTGCCTTGGTATCTGGAGCTGAAGTAATATCTCTGTGGCATGGTGCACAAGTGTCCTTCTTTGCGCTGTCTGAGAAGCATGCGGGAGGAGCATCACCACTTCCATAATCATTGCAGACCTTGTCCTGAAGGCAACATGTTATAGGATCTCCATTGAACTGGCGACGAATACAATCCACTGACTTGCCAACAATTCCACAACATCCCTTGCAGCACCCACTTCCCATATATTGATACTCCTTGCACGAGTTGTAAGTGCAAGTGTGAGTTCCATTGGTATCTTCAACTCCCCATTCATTCTCCGAACCCAACTTTCCACACCACTTCTGACGGTACGATTTACCTCCAACCCCAGCTAAAGAGCAGAAATCTCGCATGTAATACTTGTTGTTATAATCGTTACAGTGGTTGGTGGTGTTGGGATCTGAAGGAGGATAACTTCCACATTGAGTGCCCATTTCACACTGAGTCAATGCAATGACTATGATGTGGAAGTTGAAAATCAAATTAGATGAGCTCAATTCCAACTGATATACCACGGCGCCAGAGAAGCCAAGTGAGACCTCCAGGTAGGAAACAATCTCGAACGACAACTTCTTCCGCTTCTAACGTGAAGGAGGAAGAAGTGAGAGTATCACAGAATATTCCAGCACAAATACAGCCCCAACCTCAACATGAAGTTCAGAAACTACAGAAGAACGAGATACAGAGGCCAACTTCAGCGAAAGTGGGAAATGTGAAATGTGAAGCACCTCCAAGAACTGAAACGAGGGAAGTGTGCCGTCTAATTGCAGGAGTTAACCACGATTCAGAACTTACAATGATGATGGTGGACAATCCATCTCAATACAGTTGGAAGAGGTTGAGTTTCACATGTTGGAAGTCCCTTCTCGCACTATACGAGAACAATCAAATGTCTCTCGCAGCATACATGGAGAAGGGTGTGAAGGTGCAATATCTGGTGCTTCTCAATAATCTTGAGAATTGGTTCGCCACCATACTTGAACCTTGGCCTGTAGCACCTCCTTCAACTGTGAGTCTCGAACAGGAAGCTTCTTTGTGTGTTGAGGTTGATGAGTGGTGGGAACGCGAAATTCACAAGTACAAAGGTCACAGCTGGTATTGTCTCCATTCATTGCGTCCGTTGGTATCTCTGCATCCAGATACAGTCTCACAACTCAAGTTGTACCATGGAAAGGTTCGAAGTTCAGTGAGAAGGACCTACAAGGGCAAGGCATCTCTGGAAACGATGAAACTACCGAAGAATATCAAGTGAAATTCCCAGGTGAAGGAACTGACGAAACACAAGGGGAAAGAGATCCAAACATAGAACGAAAGCAGATGGTACTAACTTCGGTGAATACGAGGCTCACTTCCTCCCAAACCAGAGAAACAAGACTTGTGAGAATCAGAAGAGAACGAGGCGAAGTAATTCAGGGCTGCGATATTTACATTGGACGTGCGTGCCACCGTGGTGGATGGGAACTCCCGAAGTCGCCCTTCTGTAATCCCTTCTCTCTCAAGGGGAGGACCAGAAACGAAGTGTTATTACTATACCTTCAATATCTCTACAGCAGCGGTCTCGTACGTGAAATACTTCAATTTGAAGGAAAAGTGCTTGGATGTTGGTGTCTTCCCGAGAGATGCCACGGTGAAGTTCTTCTCGCAATACTTGCCCTCTGTGCAACTGAAGGTGGAATTATAGTCATACCTTCAGTTCGAGATGTGATATATGCGATGGGAATCGAAACTACTTCACTGTGAGACCTTCTTCTCTGAATTGGATGTGAGGTGCGTGGGAAAGGAAGGAATGAAGGAAAAAAACGAGGCTGGCACCAGCTTCGTGGCGTGAGTGGCTTCGAATTCAACAATGAAAGGGAAATGGAGTTGCTGTGGATGGTGGGCTATATCATCCTTGGAATTGTCACTCTATTCTTCGTGGCTCTCTATTTCTACGCAACTTCAGTGATGGTGAGACCAGATGAATGTTCTTCTTCAACTGGAGCGTATGGAGTTTTACCGGGTGCAACTGGGACCACAATCTCACTCTGTGGTTCAGATGGTACTTCGCCTTGTTCTTTCAATGAAACTAGCCTCACTTCAGCAGTTGAGAAGTGTGAAGAGCTTGGACCTTCAGTTTGTGTGGCATTCACCTACAGTGAGAAGACAGGAGAGATGAACGTTGTGGCACCTGAAGTTCACCCTCCACCTTCAACAGTGACGAACTTGTACCGTAGACGTCTCTTCACCTCCAAAATCAAGACCAAAGTTGGCACCAAGGGAACATAACTTCTGAAATGAACCTCGAATAACACAATGAAGGGAAAGTAGCTTCGAAGTTCAAGTATGGAGGAAATCAACATCAACGAACGAGAACGAGGCCATGGTACGCTTCTTGACAATATTGGAGTTGGTGCTGCTGGTATTGCTGCGGTGAACTCAGAAGGCCACGTTAGACGAATGAATGGGAGCAACAGAAGACCTCTCTTCGGATTGATAGATCTCAACCATCACAACTCACACGAGAGGGAGTACGTAATACCAAACTACGATTATCAGTTCACAACCGATAACGTGGATGGATTGATGGTTGAACTTCAGGAGAGGGCCCACAAACTGGCCATCAGTGCGGACAGAAATGCTAAAATCATCAAGGCAGTTCTCATCGCTTCACAGGTAATGTTGATTGTTATGGGAATTGCAATAACTGTCCTCTCCCTGAATCAGTGCACCTTCGGCTCCACAAGTACCAAGTATGTGGTGGGTGTACTTGGAGCTCTAGTGACAGGAATTGAAGGGATTCGTAGTACCTTCGAACTCAACAAGAGAGGCAATCTCTATCGTGTGGTTCACAACAAGGCGCTGGAAGTGACACGTAAGGCCAGAATGCTCAAACTGTCCCACATGTCTGCCGAACAACTGGAATTGAAGATCCACAGTTACTATGAACGTCTCTGCCAACTTGATATTTCACTCTACAGTCTCAGGGTTGTGAAGTTCAACAGAGGCGAGAATCAGGAACTTTCACCTCCAATTAGCGGAGATTGGCCTAGAAATAGAGCTTCACCTGGAGATGAAGATGTACTACCTTCACCTCACGCTGGTACGCAACAACACGAGATTCGAGGTGTAAATTAGCCCTTCAACTAAATCAGAATGTCATATCATCACGGACGTTGTGAATCTTCTTGTGAACGTAGCGAATCATACAAGCAGAAGACTAAGTACTGCTGTACCAAATGCGGACATGAAAATAAGCTCAAAATCAAATATCCAGCCATTCAGCCCTTCCGCCCAGTTAACGTTTCCGCCTCTCTCATTTCTGCTGTGACCCTCAACTCTGGGGCTGCAACGACCATCATCTTCACCGCAGTTGCAGCAAATTCAGTTGGTAAGGTATGCAGCGGTTATAATGGATCCAACAATGTTTACAATCCTGCCACAGGTATTTTCACCGTACCTCGCTGTGGAAGTGGATTCTACAATCTCACCACTCACGTTACTGCGCAACTCAATGGAACTGACAGCCCTTCAGGATCTCTTCTTGTAGAAATCAGGGTTAACAATCTTCCCATCACACAGACCACCCTCTACTTCAACAATACCTTCATCCAAGATGGTGATCTCACAATCAACTATCCTCTGCAGCCGGGACAAACTGTGACAGTTGTAGCAACTGCAAATCCTGGAAGTGGCAACATTAGCCTTATCAATCCTGCCACCAACTTCAGTCTCTCCAAGATTACTGAACTCACATGCTAAGTTCGATGATTGGTGTACCTTCACTCAATACAAGTATCGCGCGATACTTGTGCTTCATAATTCCTTCATCAAGGTGAGAATATACCCATATCTGCCACTCCTCCTGGTACTGGTGTTGATTCCACGTTCAGAGAAGCAAGTGATTCTATTGTCTGTAGTTCTTCTTCATCCAACGGTATATCTGGCTCATCATATTCGAATGGTTCTTCTTCGAATGGTATTTCCATTTCGTCCTCTTCGATGGGTTCAACTTCACCTTCTTCTATTTCTCCCTCTTCTCCAGGTGTTGGCCTTTCATACGCTACTTCTGGCAAAGGTATACCGTTATGTTCAACGTATGCATTCACAACGAAGAATATGTACCTCAACATCATGTGTGTGAGACGTATTCTCAAGTTATTCTCATTCACCGGTTTATTGCCACTCTTGGCGGAGGCAAGTTGTCTATTCATCAATGGTTCGAGATATGGTGCAAGTTGGCTTGTTCCGAATGCACCACGCCCAAATGCTTCTTTCAAACTTGCGAAGTCTGTAACTCTGTTGTTATTCATCCATAGTAGTACCTGTGAGATGACACCAACGTTAACGAGGCGACTTGCTTCCTGGTGGTTCAGAACTATAACTGCAGTGTTAACGTAGGTCTTACTAATCTCATTTGAAGCCATTCTGCTCTGAAGATATCCCTTGAGACTAGTGACTGTTATACCAACGCTAACTTGGCTACGATCGATCTCCTTCCATTTGTTTCCTTCATTTCTTGTTAGACGGTAGTACCCGAAGCCTCCTATCCTGCGCTTCATATCAATCAATACTATTTCTTTACCTTTCGGGTGTAATTGTCCTACTTGGTAAAGATGCAAGGTGCGAACAACCCAAGATTCGGTTTCGCCCCAAGTAGCGCTAGGGAACAGCAACAACCTAGTTTCGGAGTTCCACAACCTTCAACTGGAGCTTCATTATTTCAGACGAATCAACCCAGTGCATCTCCCAGCGTGACACCTTCGTTTTTGATACCTAGTAGCACCATAACTAGTGCCCCGGGTGTTGTACCACGGCAGTTTCAACCTCAGCCTCTTTACACCTCCACAACTGTGAGACCTACTACTTCACCTTCGTACTCTGCTGCTTCGAGATTCACGGACGTTCCTTTGTTTCAAACATTAGCACCTCCAGTATATTCGTCTCCTTCGCTTCCCTCCACTACAATGCATCCATCGATTAGCACTTCATATCCGTATTCACAGGTAGGGCAACCATTGGGCTATTCAATCACTCAAACAGGAAGTGTTCCTCCTTACAGTTCATTCGCAGGTTCTACGCTGAATATTCAACCTCAGACCTCGGCCCCCACATTGGAATCTACTTTCGGCCAAATGGAGATGAGAAATGAAGCCCCAAAATACATGGTGCTGAAGGACTTCGATATAGGCGAAGAAGGCGAAGAACTACCTTCACCGAGTGGAAATTTCATCAGGTATGAAGGTGTGAAGGTTCATTACAATCCAATTGTTGGTAATATTCCAGAAACTAGTATATATCGAAATCGAGACCTAGATGTGCTAATGAACGCTATAAGTAATGGAATTGATCAAGTGGTTAATCATGTGATGCAAGATAAAGACAACAAACTAACGTTGGATTTAGATTTACTGAGCGTTCAACTTCCAGAGACTGATGGTGGAGACGAAGCGCTTGGACCATTGATAACATTGAAGAATGATATCGAGAGCGCTATTAATTCGATAAAGAACAAAGCTTATGATGAGATTGTTAATGGTTACTTTGAGGCCAAAGGCAAGACCAGTTCAATTGATGTGGTGGAAATCGCAGCAAAACTGAACATTGCAGCCATAATACGGCAAAACATAACATATTTTTCTAATGAATACGTCAATTCAATGAAGAAGCACTTCATCAATAATATACTCGTCAAAACTCCATATTCAGATATGGCCCCAGTTGTCGAAACTATTGACCTGTACAAAGGAGACAACTTCGATATTATTGAACATGCGAAGAAAGAATTCTACAAGCGGGCGATTGAAGTTATCGGGCATTTGAACAAGGAGTTTCCGGAGAATGTGCTGAAGGATAGGGTAAGAATGCACATGTTCTTCCGTTGGGTCGAGAGTATCGTGTGGAATGGCGTATTTCAGGGAAAAATAACCGAAGATACGATTGATAAAATGATGGAACCGAAAATCGGAAAGAGCTACTTCGATGGGCTATTCTATAAATTCAGAAACGACTTAATTTCCAGAGGCACAAAAGACGCAAGGAAACTGTTTGCCCGAATATTACAGGCGAGGATACAAAATTTGGAGTCTCAAACGGTATCAAAGTAGAGAAAATGTTGGAACCCGGAGTCGAACTTCTCCCTGCGATAAGATGCAAATGTGGAAATCCCATATCTCAGTACTACGAGAAGTTCACCAAACACCTGAACGAAGGGAAGGATCCGAATGTCTTCTTCAAGGAGAACAGGATCAAGAATTTGTGCTGCATGATGGAGCTACAATCCCCAGCTGTCATATCTAGGGGTAAGGAATACTATAACATCGAACTTATCGAGGGAAGAGTCTCACTCAATCAAGCCAGACTCGCCGCGACATCTCGCGAGATCTTGGGTGGCTTCGCTGAAACCGGAGGGATAGAACCAGTATACAAGGAGAAGATGTACCCCAAGTTGGCTCCAGGTGCATCTGAACCGGGACAAATGATAGGTGGAGGTTATGTTGGTGCAGCTCCGCCTGAAGTGAAGCGAGGTACCGTCATTTCTGGCATGTACACTGAGCCTGTGATGTTCACGGGTAAATATAGAATAATACCCACACCTCATGGTGAACCTCTCGAAGTACCGATTGTAAGGTGTGGATATCTAACTCAACCTGTGAAATCTACGTATGATTCGAGGGAGTTGAAAGAAGGATCCGCTCCCAAAGTTACTATAGTTACTTCAGGTATGAGCCGAGAACAAGCGGAAGTAACGAGAGCTGCAATGTTGGCAGAACAGAAATTGTACAATGAAGAGAGAGCCTTGAGAAGAGAACTGAATGAAATAGAAAAGGAAATTCGCAAGCTTGAAAGGGAAAGAAAGGCATCTTCGGTCGCATCTCTTCCTTCTTCATCTGAAGGTATGGAAGGAATTCAAACAACGGCACCTTCAGCAAGGGAACTTGAACTAATGAATAGAGCGGACGTGATAAATGGAGAGTTGCAAAGACTGAAGAATGAATTGGGAGAGCTTCAGAGGAGAAAATAGAAAGGTGTTGGATCCACTTTGCTTCGAATGAAACTCATGTGATATGTTCGGGAAAAAAAACACGAAATGTAGGGTAAGAGGGCTGGTACCAGCTCTCTTGTTGTTTTCATCATTTTCACTTCCTACAAGGTACTGAGCGATGATATTGCATGGTTCCAATCTCTATATCGAAGAGGATCGTAGAAGTATAGGATTCCAACCTTGTTCTTCACATTCCACATGTAATGCCCCCAGAGAGTTGTGAAGTAACCTTGAATCCATAGATTTTCAACGATATTCTTCGCTTCCCGTGGTACCTCCGAAATGCTGTCCAGAATAATGAGAGGTGAAGAGATTCCCACTTCATCCAGGAATGCTGTAACTCTGGTCCCATCTAGCACCAAACGACAAGGCGGAAGTGAAGGTGTAGGTACTTCAAGTGAAACAAGAGAAGTATCAGCTGAAGAAGTGGGAGTGGTAGTATTGAATATTATTTCAGAATATCCAGGCATTGTATTCCCGCTGACAGAATTATCACGAATTTCATCTCTCAGTCTGGTGAACGAGACCTTGAAGGCATCGAAATCTGACGGTGAAGCAACTGGGAACGAAACAACACCATCACTGCCAATGTTAATCTCTCCTTCCATGCCATGAAGATATGGATTGTTCTGTCTCACAACCTCGCGATATGCACGTATTGCGAGTTGAAATGTCTGATTCAAACTCATATTATTCGATGAGGGTGAACTGTGGTACGATACTACAGGCATACCTCCCTTGTATATATTGTTCAGGGAATGCAGCAACCATAGGTATCCCAAACCTCCGAAGTATGAAGATGAAGGTGGTGTTAACATCTTGTATATCAGAGGTAATGGAATTCTATCTCTACCTCTGAGTCTTGCATTCAGATTGACAGAGGTCCAGTTCCAATGAACTGCAATCTCTTCAAGTTCATGTGATCCTTCACCTCCAATTACCACTGAACCCCTACGTCTTCCATTCACCACCGCATCTTCAACTTCAGAACGTAATTCATAGAGATCTTCGGCACTCATACCTCGCATTCTCTCATGATTCACAACAATCATACCTCTGTGGTCAACAATGGGCTCCAGAGATGTTTTCTTCGAAAGCAAAGTCCACGAGATCGGATCCCAGTGAAGTACCGACATTCCAAGATAATCGTCCAAATCAATGTGAAGTCTCGATCTCTCAGCCTCACTTACTTTGATTGAAGTTGCTTCTTCATTCATCACCATATATTCGCATATGCCCTGCAACTTATACTCGGTGATGAAGTACTTCAACTTCTTGGCCTCAATACCGAGTTGCATGCCCAACCATATACCAATGATGAATTGTACTTCCCCATGTTCCAATGATGAACTGCAGCTGTATGAAAGGGGAAACTTCATTGTTGTTGAATTCTGAGTCTTCCTCCCTATTCTTGGTGCATCTGTGGATTTATTGTTCATTCCGAATGCATTTATCCCATCTTGGTTCTTATTTCTACCAAAAGTGGCTGAGATATCATTCTTCACACCGGTGGAAAGTGAAACATTCAATTCCATCGCTCTTTCGCCCCACATTGAAAAGATGGATACCCCTCTTCTCTGCTACGATGGATTAGCGCAACAAGATGGGGAATTGGAACGGTTGCAGAGGGAAAGAAAGATCTTCAATCCTAGTCCCTCTGCATGGGAATGGCAGCGTAGTTTGATTGCAGTTCTATTGATACTTGGTATGATAGCGATACTTGCCATCTTCATCAGATATAGGAACAACAGAAAGGCCCTTCAATCTCAGAAGGCCATTACCCCCCTGGCAGTCCAAACACAGACACAAACACCACCTCTGGCACCACTTCCTACGCTCAATGCCTTGTGGATGTAGTTGTATATCTCGAGGGCTAATATTTCAGCGAACATTCGCATGTTGTCCTCCAGAAGGTGGAATTGTAGATTCAGGAATGAAGAGAAAGAATAGGAACGTAGATGGGAAGAGGTACCTCCTCCCACATTGATAGTTGTTATTTCAATTCCAGAAGACGGATACTATGCCAACGCTGCAAGTAACTGTGGATTGCTAACAATTGCATTTACTCCAGCATCAATCATTGAAGAACTTCCAACTCCACCTGAGCCTCCAACTCCACCAACTCCACCTGAGCCTCCACTGCCCATGGTACTGAGAGCCATTGCAGCCATCGCACTTGTACTTCCACTTCCACCACTTCCACCTGAAGATTTGGATGAACTGGAACCTTTCAACACAAGACCCAACGAGCCAATCACCACCACCATAACTACGACAATTCCTATTACTATTACTACAACCATTGCTGCCACACCATACATCGCAAATTGACCCACCGTCTTACCGCTTTGGTCCGTGTTGGATTGTACGTCATTGTACGCTTCAATCTTGGCCATATTGGACATTACACAACTCGCATTCGCATTTCCCGTGGCTGAGAGCTTGAGATCACCAGTTGAACCTCCTTCCTGAACATAGATGAAGTTGTTGCTAACTGTGGAAGATGAATCTGCATTGCAAGTGGTGGTTGAGATCTGAGTTATATGGTTGGTGAGTGTGTTAACAACGTTAATACCGTTGTCCATATCTTGATATGAGAATCCTCCGAAGTAATCTGTGACTGCTGTAGCATCTTGGGTCGCAATGGTTTCAATCGTACTCTGAGCAACTGAAGTGGCCTGGTTCGTCATGCTACAGGAGGCATCTGCTTCACAAACTGCTTCGAGCGTAATGTCGCCTGTCTCACCTGCAATGATGATAGTATTTCCAGAAACTTCAGTACTACAGCTGGCACTGCAAATACTCTCGAGTTGTATCAGGAAATCGTTGGTAATTTCAGTTTGTATCGTGGTTGAGTTATCAACGCTGGATCCCATTTACAAATATCTATAGGCTTGGAAGGACAACTGCACCTCGCTTCACCACCACTAATATGGCCATTTTCACCTTCTGTCCCAGATTACCCCCGTTCATCACCTCGCGAAGAAATTCCAGCAGTTTGGGTTCTACTCTCACACTTCTATCCCTACAGTAGAAGGAAGGATAATTGATCATCTCCAACTTCATGGTTATTGGTGGATGTGATGGAAGATGGTGCCAATATGAAACTTTTCCCTTCTCTCCGGGTGAAGAAGGTGTTGTTAGTTCAACTAACATTGAATATGAACCTTGTTGTTCCATTCGAATCCATTCTCTTCCATCAAGTGGATCTCCGGTCTCGACGAGTGAAATACAGAGTGTGAGAAGTTCAAATGCTCCACTGAAGCGCTCGACTGCACCTTCCCAACGAAGTTCATTCTTCATTTGATATGACAGAGTTAGTGGCCATTGATCATTGAAAATCAAGTCAAATCCATAGTTCATATTCTCATCCTCGAAGTGGTGCAATATGGAGTCCTGAATCTTCTTCGGTGCAGAAACAGTTCATAGTAATTCTTGAAGCAACTCACGGGCCCAACGAAGGACGAGGTACCTCGCCCTTTTTCATTTTTTCAGAAGACCATCATTGGGTCTGTGGAGAATGAGATGCCTCCAACTCAGATGTTGAACGTGAAGGGGTCCATTTACTCATATCAACGTGCTGGTTGCTGAAATAATCCATACTATACGCAACTTGGCGGTTCATATTGATGAGATTTCGCGCACCGGTGGGATCATCAGCTACCATATCTTCTCTGAAGTAACCAACGCCTTCGATATATCGAGGATAATCACCTGGAAAGTTGTATTTGTTTCTCTTGACCTTCAGCGTCTTGCTCATAATACCGCTCTTGGTGGAGAGGGCCCTCATTACTTTATCGATCGATATACTAGAATACGGATAGAAGATGTAAGCTTCACCAACACTCTTCTGTCCCATGCGAAAGATGCGACCTGTAGCTTGATGTAGAAGAGTCATTCTGTAGCTCGGTGAGATAAGCATTTTGCGCTTCCTGTTCCCCACAAGGTCGTGAAGACTAATAGATTGCCCACCGGTCTGAGTTGTCATCAGTAGAAATCTATACTTATCATCATTATTGAATGATGCTACAATCTTGCTTCTATGATTAGTCTTGGTACTGCCGTTGAATCCGAGAATAGGTATTCCGTTGAGCTGCATGACCCTCATAATTATTTCGAACGTTTCTATGAAGTTCACACAGACAATAACCTTGCATTCAGGCTCCTGAATTAACCAATCATATGCAACTCTAGCCATTGTATTAGCTTCCGCTATCTCTATTATACGGAGAACCCTTGTAACAGCACCGAAGTCGATATGTCCTTCAATATTGTCGTTACTGTTGAGGGCCGAAACCTTTCTGAGTTCCATCATAGCTTCATCCAATTTCTCTACATCATTGGGCATAACTCGGAAGAAACCTCTGTAGCATCTTCTCTCAATTTCGGTGTTCACAATCTCCACCTGCATACTTCCAATGATGTAGAGAAGATAGTCTGTGGCAATTCTAGGTGCAGTGTCCTTATCAGAAGTGTATGGGTCATCTAAATCCATTCTTTTATCTGCAGCTTTGCTAACATATGCGGCAACATTGTAGAGTTCAAGAAGACCAGTTGGTGTGTAAGCTCCAGTGTACTCATCTATATCGTATAACTTCGAAGTTCCAACAAGACCTAGCATTCTTGCAATATTGATGGAATTGTTATCACTATCGAATAGAGTTGCAGATAGAACACCAAATCTCGAGTTTGGGTGCATGATGATCTCATTTGTGAGAATAGATAGAGCAGTATTCTGAGCAGTCTCATTCTTCAGTCCATGGGCTTCATCCAAAATCAAGAATACCCCATTCATACAAATTCTAATCCAATCGTCACTCGGGCCTGCTTGACGTTCACCACCAACATACCTATATTTGTAATAAAAGTTAGCACCTTGACCGAAGGCTCTCAAAGTTTCATAGCTCACAATATCGATGAACGTAATTCCATCAACTTCACGTTCAATCTTTCTCCAAACTTCAACCGAAGCTGAAGGACATGCAACAACGATAGGTAGTTTGAAAGAAAATGCAAGTGACACAGCAAGGAATGATTTCCCTGAACCAGTGGGACTAACATCAATATAAGAATGATACTTCTGAAGTATATCCGAAGCTTCGCGGAAGGGTTCAATCTGGCTGTCCTTCAATATAATACCATGCTTCTGAGTGAACATCTTGTTCCTTTGTTACCCAATGCAATATCCCAATGATGATGGTTGTCCATTCTAATCCACAATTCATACATTCGATGAGTTGCTCCATCGTAAATCTCTATTACCTCTACAGTATACATCTATAACTTGCAATGGTGTTGTGCTATCTCGAACATCAATGATTCTATTTTCTTCATTCAGATTCGTTGGACTGTGAGTTCCCACCTGAGTTTCGTTAGTACTTGACTTCGAAATATCGCGAATGGAGGGGGAGCTCTGGACTTGGTATTGAATCCTTCTGTCGATTCGAGGCACGCAATCCTGTGGTTCAACTTCGAAGAATAGACATCGAAGGTTATCTCGGACTGTCACTTCATCTCCACGTCTGGCAATGAAGTGGCCTTGGAACGCATCTTCGAGTGAACTGTGCCCAAAGGTGTGAATGAGCCAGCAAAGTATATCGTTTGAAGTTGAAGTGGGTTCATCAACAGGCAATGTGAAAATTGGACTACACCACCGAAGGAGACAGTTACTATTATGAAGAAGGTATAGGAGTCGATATCCTTCGCAACCACCGCTGTAAATCATTGAAGGTACTCTGATTGAAGAGTAATTCATACCTCCAGGGTTAGTGCGTGAATCGTAAGTTGTGAGAGAAGAAGATACTCTCGATTCCGGATGTTGAGGATCACTGTGGGGCCAACGACCAACCATCATTCCAGATGAAATGTAGAGGTGTGGATGTAGCAGTATTAGCCCTGAAACGTGTGAAGAAGGCATTGAAGCAAGTTTGAGTGCAGTTGAAGTGGACCATCCGCAGGCAATCACCACTGGAGGTCTTGTGAACAACTTCAGCATCAGATGGTGAATGTAATATGCATCGTTGATAGGATCCCATGGTGGATGTGAAACTCCCAACTTACCGTGCAAAGTGTGCTCTTGTTCCTTGAATTCATCTTCTTCAACGTAGTGTCCATAGTTCGAGGGAAGTTCCGAAGCTCCATCTCCCAAGAGGTCCACAGAAACTACCATGCAGTGAGAAGAGAGCATATCCTGTAGGGTTGAAAGACCTTCGATACTTCCAAGGTCACTCGAAAGAAGTAAGAGCGGAAGTCCACTGCCACGAGTTCGAACTCTCACTCTATAGTTATTACATGCGAATAGTTGCCCTTCACGCTCCACATATCCATGATATGGAGTTGTTATCTCACACCATTCATTCATCGCAGGAAGTACCATTCGATGAAGTCTATCTTCATCCACAGGTATATCACAAGGTTGAGATTCAAGTATCTTCGAGAGATGATGTTCCATTTCGTACCTGAGTGATATGATAGTTCCCATATTCGGCATTCGACACTATAACTCGGAAGTTGTGCAACCTCCGAACCCATGGAATATATAGGAATAATATATGGCTCTTGAATTCGAGATGGTGAAGTTGAGATGCCATCTTGTATCATTTCCCTTATTTCTGGTCAGGGTGGGACAGAAGTGGGAATTACTTCAGAAGCAATACGAGAGAACGCAAAGTACATGGAATCAACGTGAAACTGTGGATGCGAAACACACATATCCCATACGAGAAGAATTCCAATGTGTCACCTTCAATGTGAAATTCTACATCAGCTCAACTTCATGTGAATCAACTGGCATATAAATTCTTCTTGCATGGAAGGATTGGACTTTCATATTGAATGTGGTGCAAATGTGCGGTACGAGTTGAAGTGAGAGACACCCCGTTCGTGCGAATGGGGTATTTGGTTGTGTTGCCGAAGGATTCTACTATCGTGGAATTATTCTGGTATTGTATCTTCGCTGGTGTTATTCTTCGCTATTTGAATTGTGTAGTTTCTCTGGGGGTTGTTTCTTCATATTTGGGTGCCGAAGCGCTTCATTTCTTACAAATTCCAACTGGTGGAGTTCCATCTTGGCCATTGAGCGTAACTCTTGCATTTACTCTTACACTTCTTAACCTTGTGCTTACGTACAGGTTTCAGGACATAGGTATCGCTGGACGAAGAAGAACTGGAGGAAGAGGAAGAAGAACTGGAGGAAGAAGAGGAAGAAGAGGAAGAAGAAGAACTACACTTAGTCCAAGTATATGTCACCGAAGAAGAGGAAGAAGAACTGGAGGAAGAAGAACTGGAGGAAGAAGAACTGGAGGAAGAAGAAGAACTGGAGGAACTAACCTCAGTTTCACACTTAACCTTGGGTTTCTTCACCTTCTTCTGACATTTGACCTTCTTCTCGCACTTAACCTTGGGTTTCTTCACCTTCTTCTGACATTTCACCTTTGGATCCTTGCACTTGGGAACTTTCGACTCCTCTCTGCATCCCTTTCGCTTGCATGGAATTGCGAGGTATCTCTTGATGCTAATACATTTGGGTGCACAAGTTCCAATGATGGTTGAAATCTCACGGAGATAGCATGCGTGTGTAATGAACCAGTAGACCTTCTCGCAACAAACGTTGGACTCGCGATTCTCGAGGCAACAATCAATCATTGCAGCTTTGGCATATTGTCTCTTGACTCGAAGGCGATATTCCTCGTATGTCTCATAGATGGGAGGATCTGCAGCAAGTGTCTCTCGTTTGAGGCAAAGATCGAGGCATGACTTGGCATCAATCCATCTGGAAAGTTCAACGTCAATTTTGATATCTACCTTACATTTCAGAGTATTAGCCATCACTTCGGCAGTTTCACGAGTTTGGGTGTAAGGACTGGTGAAAATGGCCTCTGGTACTCCATATTTCTCCTTGATGATGAGAGCAGCTCTTGCAGCCTCGCATTGGCCACGTTTGGAAATAGGACCATCAATGACGGAACATTCAAGCTCGGCGGCGGGTATGTAAATGAGCATTTGATTTGGGGGTGATAATATCGAAAGCGAGGCGAAAGTGCTTATGATTTCAGGAGAGGTACCTCATCTGATCTTCCACTTCTTGTTTTGGCGTTGATACGACTGTTGCCATTCCTTCATTCCATTTCATATGTTTGGAGATTGAACTAGGCTAGTATAGTGGGTTTGGTGTAATATTTGAAGTTACTGGAGCTCCTGTGATAGGTTCCGCCACGAATGGAGGGTAAAGTGGACTATTCATCATGGTACAAGTAGAAGCTTGATATCCATAGCCAGGATCTGCAGGACCAATAGTCGATTCTCTGTAGTACATGGAGCTAATAATTGGTACCAATGAAGCCTTGCTGAAGTCACAAACGTACTTCATGATACCACTCGCATCGAAAGTGGGAGCAACGTTCCAATTCCATGGAGTATAACCTGAAAGTTTGCTGCTCACAACTTTAGAATAACTACCAATCGTCTTATCAGTGGTGGAGTAGTACGGACAGTAATATGCTGGAAATTTCGGACCATATGTTCGCGTACCGTCGCTATTGTAACGATATCCAATATCAATCCAATATGTCATAACGTTACTATCCCTAGTTCCGTTGGAATATGAATAACTTGCGTTGAACTTGGTATCCTTGCTGTAAGATGAACCTTCATTCACAAGTGAAGGATTGTTCGGAAGTCCCACACCTCCCATATTGGTACTTAGCCCTGGAATAGAATAATCAGTTATACCAATTGAACCAGTATAATACTTCACAGTTGTACCATTCAATGTGAATGTTGTGGTGTTCTTGGTCTTGTCAGTATTATTCATGAACAATGAACCCACTAAAGTATCATTTCCCTGTTTGATTTCGAAGCTGCTTCTCCAGGGTCCAGAAGGTTGATCTGTGTTGTATGTAATAGTTATTGGCATTGATGAAATGTTCCACTTGAGTATTCTAGCCTCAGATTCAACTCCAAGTGTGACTGGAGTGAAGGTGGTAAGATTGAGGGTCAACTTTGCACTGGCTTGTCCCATTTATGACGTGAAAGATATGATGTGCATCGATTCAGCCATATTTGGTCTTCTTGGATTTCTATGGTTACTTTCGAGCCCCGTGTTGTTCCACTTGGATATATGGCCTAATACTTCCCTCACCTGTATCAATAATTTCAGAAGTATGAGTCTGGGTACTTCCAATGCCAACATTCCTTCTCGTGAACATTGGGGAGTGAAAGGGGAATCAACACAGAATAGAACGGGCCATTGGACATGGAAGTACCGAAAATTAACATTTCACCTGAAATGATGGGTATTGTTGGATAATTCCTGGAAATACACGGGTATGTGAATGTTAATGTGAAGTTCAACTCTATGATGGAATATATTAGTTGAAGGTGTGGAAAACGGAATATCAAAGTTGAGATGGAGGAATATGGTGATGTATAACTTCGGAGGATGTTCATCCTTCGATATGAATGTGTTTGGGTGGAAAGTACTAGATATGGTGATGCTCGAATTCCTTCTGAACGTCAGAACTAATATGTGACGGTCGCATTGATGAAGAAGAGTTGAGGCTTGGCTTGTGCATTTATTATTTTGAAGCGCTGATTCTCGGCCTCGTATTGTCTGAGCGTTCCACATTTCGTTGTGTATGTTGTGAGTGTGGCGGGACATGTGCTAGAAATAACGAAAGACCAATCATAGTATTGATACGGTGTGAAGTTCGTAATAACAATGGGATTAGTCTGAGCCGTATAGATTAGGTTTCCATCAGTTCCAAAGGACGGAATGTATGTGAATGTATCGTTGAGATTATATGCATCTGCAGATCTTCGATAAGCAGTGTATCCATAGCCACCTGTGTTATAATTTTCCGTAAATATCACATTGTCAGTTCTCTTGTAGATGAAGTTGTGGTTCGAATCAACAGTTCCCTGAAATACCACATCTGTTGCTTTGAGCGTATTATTCTTTACTTCGCCTGTCTCTGGTACAATCCATCCCACATTCCACGACATGTCAACTTTGATTGGTGGAGGTGAAGTGAGTTGACTCCTGAAAATCTTTTGATCTTTCCCATCTGGAGTTGGGTACGAACCGGTCCAAGTGAGGTTCAATTCACCATAGAAATGTTTCGAAGGGATACCATTGACTGAGAACGAATAGTTTGAGGTACTATCAATACCATAAGCTCGAACGAACGAACAAGTTAGGGTATCACTTCCAGAGGTGAGAGTGAAATCACATTTGTAGGAATTGTAGCTACCTTCAGGGTTTGGATAAAATAAAAGAGTGACGGGATAATCTGTCGTATTCCAGTCTACGAACCTGGCAATTGAAGAACCAACTTCGGAAGGAGTACATGTGGTTAGTTTCAGACTAAGTTTGGCGCTTGTTTGTCCCATTTGAAGACGTGAATGATAATTTAGGAATTCCAAAGCCAAATATCGAAGGATGTGCATCTCTCGAAGTTGTATTTCATGTGAATCTATTTCGTATGATTCATACGTTAGGAGTTACAGTGTAAGTGTAAGATTTGGTGATATTCCAACTTGCAACCTTGGTAACGGGATCTGCGGTATAACTATTAACAAGATCGCAATATGGAGATGGAATGAAGCCAGAAGGGCAAGTATCCGAAGCGGTCCATTCAACATATGCCACATTTCTGATTGTACCGAACACTTCACGCTTGGTATCAACGGTATATGAGAGTATACCTTCAGGTGAGAAGATGCCCTGAACTTCATTGCTTCTCATATCGTTGTAGTTTGCTTCGACCACCGAAGGATTTGAGGCCAACTTGCCCGTTAGTGGATTGTAAGGTGGATTGTTGAAGTAATAGAGGCGATTGTTAGGGTTCACTGTGGCTAGAGTTCGAGTGCCATTGGAGTTGAAGTCAAAATCAAATTCTATGTTGCCATCTACCTCCTTCGAATATCTATCACCGTTGTGGTAGTAATCTGGACTATCATGAACGCTAAGTACAGCACGAGTCGTTTGGGTGAGACTGAAGTTGGTGAAGATAATGTTGTCCGAGGCTTCAATTGGTACCGACAACTCTGTGAATGAAAATTTACCCTTGTAATACTTCACATTGACGGTACCGAGCTTGAGTGTGAGGGTATACTTATTCTTACCCCCAAGATATTCTCGAACGAGGCCACAAACGAGGACATCACTTCCATTGGTGAGTGTGAAATCACATCTCCAAGTATAACCAGAAGGTACGCTATTATCGTATGTGATAGTTACAGGAAGGTCAGTCGTATTCCACTGAACGAACTTGGCCTGACTTGTAGTACCAGATGTAGTTGGAGTATATGTCGAAAGGTCGGAGGTGAGTTTAGCGCTAGCTTGTCCCATTTGTATTTCGGGACGATAAGTTCATACAAATATCGAGGGATGTGCATCCTTCGAATTTAGTAAATTATCGATCATTTCACATATGCCCTTCCTGTGGTACCAATGTAGCAAATTGAATCTGACGTTGTATTGCAATATGTATCAGTAACTATCGGGGGTACAACGCTAATTGAACTATTACATGAGGAATAAGAATATGGTTTTACACCAGCTGGACATTGCTCTGTGGTGGTCCATTTTATCATCGTTACATTGTAAATTTTCGCATCAATTGATGTTCCCTTCTGGATGAAGAATTGCATTTCACCACTCGATGTGAATTGCGGAGGTATTGGTTTGCTTACCATACTTCCGAACTCTGCTTCATTCATGAATACTTTCACACCATTGGAAGTTGGCTCCCCTGGAGAAGGAACATAGTAATAATAGAGCAAATCATTGGATGTCTCGCTACTCCTCAGTGTACGAGAACCATTCGTCTCCAAATAGAATCTGAAATTGATATTACCGCTCGCATCGTTGGATCTGAGTTGGTCGACGAAATATCCTATTCTAGTTTGAACGTTGAGGGTGATTGAGAGCCAAGTAGTGAGATATGAATTACTGAACTTAACATTATTGAGACCCTCGATAGGTGCCGAAGGTTCGCTGAATGAGATATTGGAAATGAAGTATTTGACTTCTAGGGTACCAAGCTTAGCATTCAAAGTATAGAAGTTACCATTGTTGATATATTCTCGAACAAGGCCACATACCAAAGTATTACTTCCGTTGGTGAGCGTGAAATCACATCTCCAAGTATAACCCGTGGATGTTGAGTTATCGTATGTGATTGTTGCGGGAAGATTAGTTGCATTCCATTCGATGATGTTAGCCTTACTTGTGGTACCTGGTGTAACTGGAGTATATGTCTTCACATATGCTGTGAGTTTAACGCTAACTTGCCCCATTTACATTCGAGAAGTATAATGATCTCACATCTAGTGCTGATATCCTTGGAAATGAAACCAAGTTATCACCACTCCCAATTCAGTTTCATTCATTCCGAAATGCCTTGATTTCTTGTTCAGACGAGGGAAGCGCTTCCTTCGTATTGACTTGGGGCATATTACCTTCATTTTCAACTCCAAGTGTTCAATCGAATATCCAAATATCCAAACCTCGAAGTGTGGCTCCATCCACTTCATACCTCAATTGAAATGGAAAATGAAGGTACCAACGTTCGTACTTCGCCTGGATATGGAAGTGGAAGTGTGAATGGATACTACATGGGAAGACCAATTCTACATGTGCCTGGTAGTGAATATGGAGGTGTGGGATTTGAAGCTTCTGAACTTCCCGCGGGTGTTGAACCTACACATCTTCTTGTTGGTATGGGAAGTTACTACATACCGGTGCCGGTGGAAAGTGCGAGGGCAATGTTAATTGTCACCATAATGGCGATACTACTTCTAATTCTGCTCTTCCTTGGCTGGGCTTTCAGTGAGCAGCGCCAACTTCCCACTATCACCGTGAAACCTCAGCTGAGATTGAAGAGGAAAGCGAGACCTTTCACACGAGAATCGAAGGTGGGGCAAGCAGCGAGAGTTGGCTTCAGTACACCTCTGGATGGTAAGGCATTTCAAGATCAAACGAGTTGTGAGGCAAGTGGGCATTCGAGATGGATTGAGAAAGTTGGAAGATGCAGATGTATTCCTCCCTGGTGGGGTGCGGACTGCAGCCGTGAATCTGTCGCACAGGATTACGTTCCCTCTGGAGTTTGGGACTCTGGCCAGGGTGAACTTGTGAAGTTGGATGAGAGTACTCTGAACCATCTCTCCTTCGGTGCCGAGGGAGAGGAAACTTGTACTTCACTCTGCGATATGAACGAGGAATGCAAAGGCGTGTTATGGGAGAGATTGCCGCCACTTCCGAATGAAACTACTTCAACTTCAGGAAGGTGTACTCTGCTGAAGGAGGTGGTAATGAATCCTGGAGCTTCACTGGAATACGATCCCCAGAAGGACTCAACGCTACTTCTGAAAGATCCAGATGCTGCCCTTGTTTTCAGAGATAGAGTCTTCATCTATGGTGGAAGAAGGGCATATCGTTGGTGGTTGGAGCCTCAGTTGAATCTGCCAAGTGGAAGAAGCTTCAAGAAGCAATTGATGGTGGTGGCAGATCATCTCTATCAACTTCCCTTCTATCCCACAGGCACCAGAGGAGGTACAACACTCACGGGCCTCTACGGACTGCAACCCTGGACTCTGGCGCAGTACAATGAAATATTGCAGCAAATTGAATGTAATCCCACTGACACGAGCCACAGTGCCAAGTATTACATTCACTATCTTTCGCAACCCCTCGAATTGCCCCTCTCGTGGTATGGGCTGCCACTCTGGGTCATGTATTCACATCCAACACCTTCAACAACATTCGGGTGTAGTTAGGCTGGAAGTGTGAATGAAATGATCTCGAGGGTGGTATCACTTGCGAAGTACGAACTATGTTGCCCAACATGAAAGGGAAGTTATCCGACAAACTGAGATGGTTCAATCTTCAGGTTCTATGCCTCAACAACTTTCACCAGGTACAAAGGTAAGTTCACCTTCTTCACATTCGCATAGTACACCAGGTGAATTGAAACTCAAGATTTACTCATGGAATACTGGAGGTTTGGCCATACCAGCCTTGACTTCCGCACAACTCAAGCAGGAGAAAGAGAGAGAAGGAGGTCCAACGAATTCTACGGCCACTCTTCTCTTGCAAATTGGACTTGAACTCCAGAATGAGAATCCTGCAGTTGTGGCCTTTCTCACACAACGTTCTCGTAAACCTGGAGATTACTTCCATTCTCATGCCATTCCTTCCTTGTTCGAGGTTATGAACTTGAAGTACAAGAAATTACGAAGAACCAAGCAGATTGGCACCGGTGGCACAGGTAAGGTACTCAAGAATCTCAGGCAATCCAAAGCATTGGGATACGGGCTTAGAACTTCAATCTATGTCCTCTCTGAATACCACCAATCGATAACTGAGCATGAGAACGCCTTGAAATCTTCAGGGTGGGAAGATCGAGGATATTACAGTTGTGGTGCTGGATTGAGCCTCACGAGAGATGCGCTCGCTTCATATCTCGCAGTACCAGGATTTCCAGTGGTGGCACTGCTGAATTGCTTCATTTCGTCCGATAAGAGCACCTTGAAGAGTGTCTACCTCACAAACGACTACAACAAACGTGCAGAGGAACTCAAGAAGCACAACGAATGCTACAAGGCCATGTTGCAGGCGTTGGCAGGTGGTACTTATGAAAATCCTGTTGGATATGTTATTGTCGCAGGTGACCTTGGATATCGAATTATACCTCCCAGAATTGGTAGAAGAAGTATGTCCGAACGCATCGAGGAGGAATACAAAACCACAGTGCCATTCCCAGGCAGTGGCACTTCCAAGCTGCAACAATCGCTGCAACAACTCTCGAAAGATCTCTCTGTGAAGGATGAATTGAGAATTGAGACCTCCAAGCCTGGTATGATAGCCCTTCAGGAAGGTGTGAAAGTTGTTAGTCCAGGCATGGTACTCACGGGCCAAGTATACAAAGTGGAAGATAGTGAGGACAAATCCAAGATGAAGGAAGTGAAAGGGCTTGGAATTGGTGCAACAGAGAGAACTGAAGGATCTTCATTCCTTCCCACCTGTCCCCTGATGCTGAAGAGAACCCAGAGTGTCTCGGAATGGAATGGTACAAATCCCTCGGTACTCAAGCTCTACAACGAGAAGGGTGAAGATGTCTACTATCCTTCGTGGTGTAATCGTATTCTCTATGGTACTTCATCTGAATATACTGGAGGTATCACGTGCACCCAATACAAGCCACTCGACACTGGAATTGTTCGAGAGAGTTCCCAATCTTCAATATCTGCGAGTTTCAAGCTCAGTAGCATGAACCAAGAAGAGAGAAGGAAGAAAGGAACATCTGGAAGTGAATTGTTCCTATCACCTGCACAAACTCTTCGAAAGTAGATTCAGACACCACAAATTCAAATATCTCAGTGAATTCACAGTAAGATGGAGGATGCACATCCCCCTTCGTTCACATTCTCACTTTCCATGGTAAAGATGGGCGGTTCAGATAACCCAAGCATGAAGATGCCTTCAACTTCACTTTCATCGGTACAACGGGCAAGAAGTCCGACACTACAGAGAAGATCTCCCTCTGCTGCTCAGAGTCCTGCACAAGAATCTGTGGTAAAATCTCCACAGTACAAGATGGGAGTCGATGTTAAGATGATGGTCTTCAGCTGGAATTCCAACAAGATGACAATCACGGCACACGCTGAGGGTTCGGAGTACTACAAGAACGTGGTATTGAGGAGCAACAAGCCAGATTCTTCATTCCCGTACTTCCTCACCGAAGTACTGAAGGAAATCAAGAAGCAAGAACCCCACATTATCTTCTTCGCAACCCAGCATTCACGTAAGCCCGGAGATGGACTTCACTCCGGAGCACTGAAGGAGATGTTCGAAGGCCACAAGGACCCGAGAGGAATTCAAATGTATGAAAAGTTGAGGAAATCAAGAAGTATCGGCCTCGGTGGCGCAGGAATTACAGGTGGACTCTCTGGACTTAGAAGCACAATCTACGTTCGATGGGATCTCTACAATACGATCATGACGGAAGAGGAAGAGGCAGGTTTTGAAACTGAAGCCTCACTCGCGAGAGAAGTAAGTTGTGGCGCTGGTCTCACCTCGAATAATAAGGCCATCGCACTCTACCTCAGATTACATGGCACCACATTCGCATTCATCAATGTCTCAATCGACGATGATAAGAACGGCTTCAAGGCCACCTTCATCTCCAAAGAATTGAACGAGAAGAGATTCAAGCACGTTGGGAGGACTCTGGGATGTCTCAACAAAATTATTGAAGACCTGGTCCACAAGCCCCTCGGTCCCAACAAAGTGAAAGTTGATGCTGTAGTACTCGCTGGTGATTTCGGACTTCGCTACATACCACCCGCTGGCACAGGCAATGATCTGATGAACCTTCTGAAGAAGAATGAGGCAGGTATCAAGAGATTCAGTTCAACATTTCCAACTCCGAATCCATATGAGGAATTGCTCAAGAATGGGGATGAACTGACGAAGCTTCTCAATCAGGGGAAGTTGAAGGGAAATCCACACGAAGGTCGAGCAATAGCAAGTGGTGATAAGATTTCATCTGTAGGTCCTACATTTCCTCCCACATGTACCCTCAAGAAGAATAGAAGCGATGAAACGTGCCACATCAACAACAGAACTGTGGCATGTCCCAAGGGTGAAGATTATCTGGCAAAAGTTGAAACTGGATATCCTTCTTGGTGCAATCGTGTGCTATACTTCGAGACGTCACCTTCCAAGAGTACGTATTTCATCTGCCATAACTACTACAGCTTCGACCATAGAAGTATGAAAGAATCACCCCAAACTGCGGTTGTGGCAGAGCTTGAGTTCGGCAAGGGAATCTAGAACGGTACGAAACTCTACACTTGTCGTTCAACACCGCAACTCTTCACCGAATGAATAGAATGGAATGAAACCTCCATACTCGTGCGAGTATGGATATGAATGCACCTCTTCCAGATACTTCTGATATTTCCATCTTTACTTCGAACTATGATGAGCTTTGTACCACATGTATATGAGAATACACATGAAGGCGGAAGTGAGACCTACAACCACCGCAACCCAGGCCTTTCGATATGCGCTGTTGTATCTAGTTCTACAACCTCTACATTCTCCCTTCCCTTCACAGTTGCAAGAATCAAGTACACCTCTGCAGAAGGCCTTGATGAAATCCACCACTGCTATTGCTACGATGAAGGCCAATGCACCTACAACAATAGAGACAACATTCACATCCAACATCTTCAGCAGAGACTTACCTTCAGGTGTTGGTACGGGCCCGTCATTCCCAGAGGTGCCACTGTTCGCTGGAAGTGGAATGATGCTATTCCCTTCCTTCTCTGAACCTTCAGGTGTTGGTATTACGCTGCGATGGAAGTGAACTACTGGAGGTGGAACCATTTCGCCCATTTCTTGTGCATTGTAGGTTAGTACTTCTCGCACTAACTGGAAATGGGCGTGAGTTACAGTGTCAACCTACAAGACTACAGAATCAACCTATATGAAGTGGCTTGTAGAATTAACTTCTCAGACGGTGGAAGTCCCAGCTTCACAACTCTCGATTACTGCAAAGTAGAATCTCTCGGTGGAGATGTGCTTCTCTTCCACGTTAGCGGTAATGAGACGGAACAAGCACAATTCATCAGCGATGTATTCTATGTGAACCTTCTCCATCCCACATTGTTGGATTCCAATGGTATTCTGTTGGAGTGCCAGCTCAGCGGTACCGTGGTGTGGTATGGGAATTATTATCTCAACAATAATCTCAACATCTACCTCAGTTACAAGGTCCAAACCATCATGTACAACGGGAAAGAAAGAAAGATCTCCGAATCCAATGATGGTGCCATCAGCGTTCGTTATTCTCCAAATACCACAGCTCTCACAACCCTCAGATACATCGATAATAAAACCGAAGATATCAGCGATATTGATGCTCCTTCCGCAACTCTCACAGTTTACACGGGTGAAACTCCCTCCTTCGCACAGAGAGAAGGTGAAAAGCGGCAGCAGCTGACACGCTCAGTACCAGCACCATAACTCACATTGAAATAAAATACCGGGGTTGTACAACTTCGGTGCTTGAATTGGATTGAAATCTTCTACATCTGCCTATAGTCGAATATTCCTCGATACAAGGCATACAATACCACCACAACTGGAGTGAAGGACAATATCAACAAATATAGCACAATCAGCAGAGGATCTCTTTCACCTATTAGTTTCAGAGGTTGGTGCACCACCATGAGATATATCAGGCCAAAGATCAATGCAACAATGAGGGCGGAGAAGGATCTAATTTTGAGGCGTACATACAGCGAATATGATACCAACACCACCACCAAAATATAGGTAACAATTGAGATGTACAGCTCCATTTTCCACTGCACATTCATAGGTTTGGAAGGTGAAGTTACCACTCAAGCCATTCACACTTGAAAGATGAATTATTAGGGAAGTGGATCCACCTCCCAGTTTTTACGGTACCATTTCCACAAGTTGGGATTCTACTCATACTTCTCCAACTGTTGTTTCTATTTCTAGCATACCATCATTGCTCCAATACGTTCGAGTTCTTCATCATCTCCCCTTTCAACCTCTACAACTAACTTCCATCCTGCATCAATCCACCATTCCATTCTCTCGAGTGCAGCTTCATTCAAGCTATACCGCGGTGCAAGTTGGCTTTCGAACTTCACCAGGTATTCGTTCATGCTCACGTTGTGGAGAGTCGGTGAAGTTACACAATATATGGAGGAAGACCACGAAGCTGGAGCATTCAGAGCCACTTCAACCTTCAAATCTGAAGACGATACTTTCCACAGATGTGAATTCCCATTGGTACCACTTTGCACCTCTTCTGACTCGCTTCCGTTCTCTTCATCTTTTCCATTCTCACATGGACCTGCCGCACTTGAAAGTTCACTATTTCTTCCCTTTCTACTATTTCCTGAGTTTGATGGAGTTGAGGCTGTATTGGTGCAGATGTTGAGAAGGGCAGACCTAACATCCCCCAGCAGCTGCAGAGTTTCCTTTGCTGGAACGTTCCTCTCCGAAGGTGTACTTCCCCTGGAGGTGGTGGTACTTGAGCTTTGTGAAATTGGACGTGAACTGGAAGGTGATGAACTTCGAGATGACTTGCGTGAACTGGAAGGTGATGAACTTCGAGATGACTTGCGTGAACTGGAAGGTGAAGCTGCGTTTGAACTACTGCCCCTTCTCCTTCTTCCCCCAATGATATCGTTGAATTCCATTCGAGAGAGAAGGTCTTCGGAATCATCTTCATCGTTGTTGAATGGGACTCTCGAAGTTGCTGAAGGTGCAATGTTGGTCTCATTCTTCTTCGTTCTCGTTTCGCGCTTCATATTGATGAAACTAGTGGCAGGGAAGCGCAGAGGTACCCCCTTGGAAGTAGTCAAACCTTTCGTTCCACTTTCATCCCTCGTTACTCTTGAAGACTGTTCGTGTATCATTTTCTATTTCCCATATCCACCAGAAGATCATCATTTCCTTTGGTGGATGTGCATGTTCGATATTCTTCTATTAGCACTGCACCGGTATAGTTCTCGACTAAGCTTGTGAGAAGTGATGTAGTAAATTGTGTTCATTCTTCCATAATGGAATCATTCACTGGAGAAGCCTTTGCCCCGTTTCTAACGAGCGGGTATTCAGGTGAAGCTGGTATTACTGCTGAAGGCGGAAGTGTGGTCCAATTTAACTCCAATCAAATGAGAACAAAGGAACTCTCACCACCTTCGAAGTGGGAACAACTTCTCACTTCCACCGAAGTTGAATCCATTGAATTATTGGTCCATCATGAACCTTCGTTTGCAGTTCGAGAGAGTGTGAAGAAGAGAGCCCTCGCACTGATTCTTCATCAACGTGGCCTTGAAGATGGAGCAACTTCAGTCGAACGGAGCAATAATGCCGCCAAACGAGATACAAGAGGATTTGTTGAAGCATCGCGCATACTTGGGCACGATCTTAGCCTGAACGATAACCTTATCATGGCAGGATGGCTTCATCTCATTCATTGCCAGCGTATGGTGCCTGATAATATCGCTTCATATCTCACGATACTCGAGAGACGTCTCAATCCACAGGTGAAGGCCTTCATTCAACTTCATGCGTATCGTTTGGAACAGTTGCTTCAACATTATCGATGGGTGAACTACAGATATACCTATACCGCCGCAAGAAGTCTCACCGAATTGTACCTCCTGAAGCCACAGTTGAAGGGTGAACTTGCGGAGAATGCTTCCCTCATGTTCCTTCGTGTCGCGGTTCAGATGCACCACAGAGAAGGTGTTGAAGCTGTAGTTCAGTGCTATCACCAACTTGCCCTTTCACGCTTCATGCCTGCCACACCAACCCTTCTCAACGCTGGAGGTAAGAAGCCCCAGATGTCCAGCTGTTTTCTCATGTCAGTGGACGACAACCTCCCTTCGATGTATTCCCAGTTGTTCGATGGGGCAATGTTGAGTGCTTCGAAGGGTGGACTCGGTGTGGACTTCAGCACCGTGCGACATTCGGAGATTGATGAAGTTTCGCTCTCTTCGGGCGTGATACCTCTCCTGAAGGTGTTCAATGAGATGCTCGCACACGTGGACCAGGGAGGGAAGAGAAAGGGGGCTGCTTCAACCTTCTTGCGCCCACACCACCTTGACACTTTGGAATTCATCAACCTCACGGATCCTGTGGGAGATCACAATGCGAGAGCGCACAACCTTAACACCGTACTCTGGATGCCCTGGATCTTCTGGCAACGTGTGCGAGAGAATGGAATGTGGACTCTCTTCTGCCCTAACAAGGTGAAACAGCTCAACAATACCTTCGGGAAGGACTTTGAACGATTGTACGTTGAAGCTGAAGCAGATCCTTCGATCTCTGCGGGATATCGCAAGGTGGTGAGAGCTCGCGAACTACTCTCGCAGATTCATAGGGTTGAGCGTAGTTCGGGGAAGCCCTTCATCATGAATGGTGATTCATGCAACTTCAAGTCTCCACATCGCCACTTGGGATATATTAGAAGTTCAAACCTCTGCGTTGCGGGGGATACGCCACTTCTCACTCGAAGTGGATATTACAATATCGGTGAACTCGAAGGTATGGAAGTTGAGGTGTGGAACGGTGTGGAATGGAGTAGAACAACAATTCAATGCACAGGTGGAGGAAGGGCGCGTCCTCTGGTCACCGTATACTTCAGCGATGGATCTGACTTGAGATGCACCTTCAACCACACATTCCTGCTCGAGAATGAGAATGAAAGATCTCCAACCGATGAAGAAGGAATTCGAGCCACAATACGAGGCGCGAAACGTGTGATGGCCTGTGAATTGAAGAAGGGAATGAAGCTCTTCACACACCACAGAATGCCGATGGTGGGGCGCGAGAATAGGACCATGAAACCTTCCATTGGTAATGTGGCTCACAGATTGAACACCATCGAAGAGCCAGAAGTTTCATTTTCACATCCATACACTCACGCGGTCTTCTGTATGCTGGGATCCGAAACGATAGATATCACGGGGAATGAACCTAAAGTGCTGCGAGTGAGAACGCTTGAGCTCTGTGGAAAGTACTGCGAACTTCGTCCCTGGTTGGAACTGAACGATGAAGGTGAATTGCCCTCGAATCTACCCTCGCATCTTCAAGTACCGCTGAATGAATCCTTCGAAGTGAGAATTAGTTGGATGGCAGGTCTTCTTGATTCTGGAGGCATATATTGCGGCGAAGAAGGAGTTGTTACAGTTTCACACGGAAGATCGAGTTTCATGGATGAAGTGCGCCTATTGTCACACACGTTGGGAATGAGAGGCACGTTGAAGTGTGAAGGGCAACTGTGGAGCTTCAGTATACCTGTGTTGCAGCTTCTCCCCTTGATCATCGAAGGTATGCCCATCAAGACCCTGGAATTGGCACACAATGAATTTCGAACTTCTCTCGAGGTTGAATCAGTGGTGAATCATGGGGATTGCGAGAGAACCTACTGTTTCAGCGAGAAGGAACTCCAGACTGGCATCTTCAATGGAGTTCTAACTGGACAGTGCCTTGAGATTGTTGAATACACAGACCACCAACATACCAACGTTTGCAATCTCTGTTCCATCAATCTTCCCCACTTCACCGCCACCTACCATCATCCTGCGCCAAACTTCAAGCAACTAGTCTCACGCATCAACTTCAGCGAATACTGCCGACAGGTGCGAGACTGCGTTGTGAACCTGAATCGTGTGATCGATAATAACTTCTACCCCTCACTTCACGGGGACAACGAAGAGCACAACAAACTTCGAGAGACGAACCGCAAGCATCGCGCAATAGGCCTTGGTATTCAAGGTATGGCTGAACTCTTCTATCGTCTCGATCTCGGATACTGCAGTGAATGGGCAAGAACGTTGGATGAGATGATTTACGCCGCACTCTACTACAACGCCCTTCTCTCCAGCTGCCAACTTGCAATACGTGAAGGGAAGTGTGAAATCTTCGAAGGTTCGACCTATTCAGAGGGCAAACTTCAATTCCATCTCTGGAGTGAAGAACATCTTCTTCGTTGGGGTGCAGGACCAAGCCGCAGTGGTGCACGCAAATATCATGACACATTGCCAATTTCACCCATCTCATGGGGGCAGGAACCGTATGAACTTCACAGCAAAGAAGGAGTATTGCTCGAAACGATACCTCCATCGTGGGAATCTCTGGCAGCAGCTGTGAAGAAGTATGGGCTTCGAAACTCACTACTCACCTGCCAAATGCCAACTGCTTCAACTTCCAGAATACTTGGGAATTGCGAGTCAAACGAGGTACACCTTCGAAACATCTATGCTGCGAAAGTTATTAACGGTGACTTCCCCTATCTCAACGGCTGGATGGTGCGAGACCTTGAACGAATAGGACTCTGGTCCCACGAGCTGAAGGAGCTGATAGTTTCGAGAGATGCGGTTCTCACAGGTCTCTCAACCTTACTACAGGAGGATTCATCGCTACTACCACAATTCAAACGTACTCCTGAAGCGATGGCTCGTCTTCGCCACCTGGAGGCTAAGTATGTTACAATGTGGGAAGTACCACAGAAGGAAGTGTTGATACGGGCCGCGAACCGTGGGAAATACTTGGATCAATCACAATCCATGTCCCTCTTCATGGTCGATACTGCTGAAGAGAAGCTCACGGCAGCACATCTTCTCGCGGACGAGTTGGGACTCAAGACCATCATGTATTACCTCAGAACTCAATCCTCACGTGGAAGTGGAAATATTACCAACAACATCACCAACAATGCCCAGAACAATTCAAACGGTGAGGAGAAGAACGAACATCGAAATGTGGAGCTACAATCCAGTGGAAGTGAGAATACTTCATGCGGTGAAGATGTTTGCCACAGTTGCAGCGGATAATGGCACCAAGTGAAGGAGTACAACCCCAAGAATAGAAATGAGAACGAGAAGAAGTTGAGTACCGTAGGGATAGAAAAAAACAGGAGAGGTACCTCTCCCGTTGAGAATTAGTTAATTGTGGCGTTGGTGAATGTTTATTGTACAGTTTTGTATGTAAGGTTCACATACGAGGAATTCACAGTGGACTGAAGATTCATAATCATCAAGGTTTGCTGATAGTTTCACTTGGATATACGGTGCCACTAACTTCAAGATGATAGTTGAGAGAATATTCGTACTTACCGATACTGATGGTTGATACTGGATATATCTTACCTTCATAGGAGAAGGCCAGCGATTTCGGTATTATCACAACACTCGCAGGATCAATGAAGACATTGCCATCTCGAGATGTGGTTTTGAATCTAATCTGATATGTGGCAGTTGTAGTACTATCTTTGTATGTTATATCATTAGTAACCCATCCTTCGGCAGTTGCGGCGAATGGATATGGACCAGGATAAACTGTAATAGTTGCAGACGACTTGGAGGTCAATTCACTAGGTTCAATTGAAGACTTGGGTTGAAGTTCTAATGGACCGAAATTGCGTGATTTCGTATTCCCAGATCCATTGTAGACTGGATTATCAGTCGAACCAATTATTCTAGGTGCAAACCCGAAGGTGATAGTGCTTGGAGTAGCAGATTGATTGATGACTAAATTGCCCATTTGTAGCACTGGAGAATATAGGATGATAGTTTCATAACGAATTGTATCAACTCCGATGAAGGCAGAGTATTACGAACAACTATGAATCGATGGAGAACTTCACATTCCAGGAATCTGAGAATGAATGAACCTCGAAACTTCCAACTCCCGAGGTTCATCCTCCAACAACTTCAACTTGGATATGTGAAATGGGAATTGAACGTGAAGATACTGCAAGAAGACTTGATATCAAACTGTGCAATGAATGACTCGAAGGATGGACATCTTCCGAGATATGAAGTACTTGTTATACTTCAGACCCACTCTCAACTGATATGTGAAATGGAGTTATTACAACTTGAACCTTCTCTGATTGTATCGTACATGGACCTATACTGGAACCAATACTCCACCAGATATGTGAAGTTGTTATTCCACCTTGGATCCCAGAGAAGTAACAATACAAGGGAAATCTTTCGCCTAGGTCTTTCGTGGCTAGCGCAACATCACCCTCTGGAACTTCATCCATTGCTTGAACATGTTCCTAAATACGGGTGCTGGTCAGATCTCAATTTCCTTCTTGGTACTCCTGTGGACCAGTATGTAATTTCGTTGTATGGTGCAACGCTTGAGAATGACAGAAGAATACTATCTCGCAATACGATCTCTCCTTTCAGTGCAAAGAGGCTTCCACCTCTCTCACTCGCCGCAAAGTGGTGTCCTTCTCAGAATGGTGCAATTGATAAGGCCACCAATTTTACACACAAGCTCTGTCTTACAATGAACATTACAGCAAGCACACTTCGCAAGGACTATCTTACACCCCTGAGAAGAGCCCTTCATGTTACAGAGACGCTCATGTGCGCCAACAAATGGAAGGAAGTGGATTACAACAGAGTACCTCGAAATGCAAGGCTCAAGTACCACAACGCATTCATGAAGCACGACTCTCTTCGTTACAGCAACTACCTGAACCACATTCCACCCGCCGTAATAAGAGTAGGTCCAGATATGGTGGATAGTTGTATCAATGCGTGTCTTCTCTGGGATCAAACAATGAACAACTTCACAGGAGAAGTGGTAGGTCATCATGTGAAGTTGAACCTGAACAATCCACAGCAAAGAGAGAACGAATCTTCATCTTCAGTTATCGTATTTGCTGTGGATTGTTCAGGTTCATGTGCAGGTCTCACATTTGCAGTTTCAGCCTCACTCATTGCACTTCTTGGACTTCGGGAGTGGCATCGTCTCGGTGATGCTGAATCTCATCCCACAGAGACTGATACTGGATCGATACTCAAATTCATGTTGGGAACTAAGAACTTGAACCATAACACCACCACTTCAATAATGAGCATCATTCCGAGAGGGGATACAGAAACCGAAGCGAGAGGACCATCGAAGGAGAATTCAAAGTACACCATTCTAGTTCTCAGCGATGTACCAGCCACTTACTGCCTGAACGAAATTGAAAAGTTACCTCAGGAATGTAAATTAATCCACTGGTGCTGCTGTCACGAGGTGGTGCGCTTCAACTCATATGATAAATATCTTCAAATCTCTGGTTACGATACCCACCTCTTCAACTTGGTATCTAGAAATCCACACAATATAAGCATTGAAGCCTATCTTCGCAACATCGAGAACGATCCGTACTACACCAAGGTTAATCCTCTGATGGTGCCGTTACATCTTCACTCTCAACCTAAGTAAATCCCAGAACACCAACAAACATAGTCCCATCAGACTTCCACACTTCCTGAGATATGGGAATGTTTCGCAACCTGTCAAGGCTGCGTTGAGCATCAGCGTTGAGAGGATGACATAGTACACCAGAGGGTTCAGAACTTTTTCAGGAACTCGTCATCCTGGACGAATCGGTTAAAAAAAGTCTCCACACTTGTATATCAATTTCCAGGGTCGTGCGACCTTGGAATTCCTACATCTTCCGATGGTATTTTTTTTTCCTTTCCCTCTTGGGGCCTGGGCATTGTTCAATCTCTTTCAGGATTGGAGGAAGTTCAAGCGTTCGTGGGATGTGAAATGGCTCTCAATTGGTACAGTTTCTTCCTTCCTTCACCTCCTTCCAATCTCTGCAGTATTGCCTGTGCGAGGGATATCGTGAAGCGTGATACATTATCTTCGGTGTATTTGGTGCTAATTTGCTCCACAAGTTGAAGGTAATTTCCAACAACTGACATGAGGTGTAATATATCGTAATTATCTATGGATGAACCATCTTCGAGAGTGCCAACGTAATACTTGTAACTTGTACGGACGATTGCGTTGTGGTAATTGAGGCGTCCATGATACTGCTGAAGGTCATACTTCACATCGTGATATGGACCAAATCCATCCTTCTTCACCGGTACAAGGGCAGTTTCGTGGGACGAGCCATTGAACGAGCGATAAAGTAAATGTCCGTTGAAGTAATTATAGTGCATCATTCCTTGGGTTCCAAGTGGAGGTGTGAAACGAAGTAGCGCCAGAGGAGGGTTAATCAATTCCATCAGACGATGTTGCTGTTGCATTTCAATCTCTTCAGGTGTGGAAGCAACTTCACTCTTCTGAATCTGAAGTTGCAGCGTATCTCCACCTCCAGATATTAATACCAACTGTTGTGAATATCCTGCCCAGAGAGAAGCCGTCTGATCCGTGAAATATTCTCTGTATAACTTCAACTGATTCGAAGGAGCCACATTGTGTCCATTGTGATTGTAGATATGCCACTGAACCATTGGGAACATGGGAGCCAGCACCTGCAGATGGTTGAAAGGTTCACTTCCAATGTAGAGCACAACTGCACCATTGGGCACAGAATCCCACCAAGAAGTGAGGAGTTGTAATTCTGTTATCATTCGATTCAGTTGGAGCCATTCTATAGCAGGAAGCGAAGGTGAAATAGATCCTGGAGCCAAGTTCAGAGGTGGATGGTTGCCTCTGAAGTACAAATCTCGCGAATCCCACCATCTTCTGATCACCGAAGCCTTCACCATCATGGCCTTCAACTCGAGTGATGTGGTGGATGTTGGAGTTGTAGTGATTTTCTGTGGAACTATTGGTGGAACATGTGATTCTGTGACTTGCTCGTTCTTCACCTCTTCTTCATCGTAGATATCGGCCCATCTTTGTTCTTTCTTTTCAGTTGGAACTACCGTTGTTCCAGAGACCGTATTCGTGGCACTACCTTCCATCCCTTTCATTCTCGTGTCACGTTTGCCCAAATATGAAGGAATGTGTGAACCTCATTCCTTGTGAATTCCTGTTAACTCCATCTGACTCTCCATTCCACGCTCACATTGCTACTTCTTCGCTGAAGTGTGGGAAGTAACCTCACCAACTGGAAGGAGCGAAGGTGTGCCTCCACCTGATATGAGAAATCCTCCCTCCTTCACAAGTTCGTTCACCAGCACAACATCTGGGTTCGGTGGAATACTTCCTTCAACTGCAACTCCAAGTTCAGATACTACCCTTGAATTGCCCCGTACTCCAAGTTGATGGAGCCACATGTGAACATGTGCCAATGTACGATACGCATGAGACCTGGTGAGTGAAGTGAGATTCACAGATATTCCTGAAGTTCGTACGGCCCTCTCAAGGGAAGATAGAGGCAGAGCGTGAAGTTGTTCAAGTTCCATACCTCTCCGTACCAGAGCAAGCCTCAGAAGAAGGAGAGCATGTTCAGTGGACCCCTCCTCTGGAAGATCGCGCCCTCTCAGCTTCTCCGTTAGAATTCTGAAGGTGAGAGGATGTTGTGGATCCAAGTCCATCAATTGAAGGGTCTCATACTTGTAACGTATCTCATTCAGCAGAGAATGTGGGAGTGGCTGCAGAGTGACAGGATTGGTGCCGCTCTCCAGAAGTCTCTGATAGCTGGAGGAAATATAGCACCATATCTGCCCATTATCATCTCTATAACTTGCAGTGCCGAGACTCGTGAAGGTGAAGTGTTGAATGTCCTGTTCTGTGAGATGAACGCACTTCAACACCTTCTCCTCTTGCAACTCATCGAGATATGCATGCTTCACGTTGAACTGCTTCTCCCTTCTACTTGTGGCGAGCGAGACCATCTGTTCATCCGTGAGAGGAGTGAGAGCCTTCATTCTTCCACAGAGGGAAGTTAGAGACCCACCAACACCGGGGGTTGATGCTTCACTTCCACCATCTCCTTCTGAAGATTCGAAGTTGCCCAGTTCAAGCGAGGTTGCAAGAGCTGCAAGTCTGATGGGAACTGTGCCTCCCCTTCTGGTGCAGACCTTCTCCCAATATGGTCTCTGATACGTTCGAACTATAACTTCACCTTCATTCCCCGCACTATCCACCGCAAGTTGATATTGTTCACCGTCCAGAATAGTGCCATGCTCAAGCATCGATATCACCAGCTGCATCTGAAGTGACTTCAACACCGCCTGTCCATTCCTTCTGAGTGAGCCAAGACGCAGCAGTATCGCATTCACAAGGGGATATGAGAGTTCACATCCTAACTCAAGGCACCAGCGGAAGGAATGAACGTTGTAATTGTCGAGTGAGTTCAGTATCAGAGAATAGTCCATACCTCTGCGCTTCGAAGGTGAAGGCGCGATACTCATCAATTCCTTCTTCATTGGCTGTGGAGTATGGCTTGTACCACTCCTGCGAAGTTCTCCACCCTCCCGTGGAACTCCGAGAGCCAACGATGGATGAAGAACTTCTCTCTTCTCTTCATTGGTACTTCTGGATGGGGAATGAGCCACACTTCCAGAGGGAGATGAAGGGGTTCCAGAAGAAGGAATATCACGTGAAACTTGATGGTCACTTCCTGCCACCACCGCCTTCAGTATTACTTCTTCACTCACACTTCCAATTGCAAGTGAAGTATCACCCGTGAGAACTAACAACATCTCATTCCACCTGTTACTTCCACTTCCAGACATATCAAGCCCAAACACTGCTTCAGGAGTCAGAGGTATTACAATACCTTCGAATACCGTGGAGAGTCCCACCCTTCTGGACCATTCGAACACAGTCTCATCTGAAAGGGAATGAACTGAAGATACTGTGAGTGAAAGTCCATTGTTGATATCCTTCCTCTGTCGTCCGGGATTAGCCCCACAGTAGCAGAGAAGTATCACTGCCCTTCGAAGAAGTAGTAGCCCATCTTCATTCACCGTATCTTGGGCTTCAGAAGTGCCAGCACGTTCCAAGTATTGTTCTGCGAGATATCCCAGAAGATAGTGCGCCTCTTCATCCCTCGGTGTTCGAATGTAGATATCAGCACCTGCACCTGCGCGAAGACATAGTGCCATCAGCATCAGAGATTGTTCATCTCGATAATATCCTGCAACAAGCGTCAACAGGTGTGAAGGATCAACCTTACCTCTCGAGATGCCCACTTCAAACACGGCCCTCGCACCATCCTTCACTCCAAGTGAAACTAGTCTATCAAGATCAAACTCGCTGAACGAAGGTATTGTGCCTTCAATGTAGTATTGTAGCTTCTGAAGAAGGTCAACTTCCTTCCTGACACCAAGTGAAGCTCCAGCATCTCCCATTTATCACAGCGTATGATAGGTTCGCACACCTCTGCATCTCTGGCTTGTGAATATGGAGATTAACATCCAACGTGGTACCACGCTGGAAGTAACAATGGATGTAGATTGGAATAACAAACAATGGAATATGCACGTTCATCCCACACACCTTCTTCCACTTCTTCCATGAGATATGGAGGAGAAGAGAACAAACTCCACAATGCGCGTCTCCTACTGGAACTGCTGCTAGAATCAATTGAAATGGATAATAGGAAGGAACTCTCTCAGTTGCTCGAGATGTTGCCACTCATGAGAATGAAGGATGAAACTTACAACCTCACACTCGTCATGTTACTGCGACATGCCTACATGTACGGAAGGAAGGAGATTTGCACCATAGTCATTCAATTCTTCGCAGATTCTAACCCAATGGAAGGTATCAAACCCATCAATACCTCCATCTTCACAATACGGGGCATCTCAGATGAGGTATTGAAGTTCGCGGACCAACATGGTAATGTTTCACGTCATCTCACCCATCTCATGGACTACGGTGAAGGTCCAGAGGTTGTGGAGGCCTGTGTTAGACTTCAGCGCATATATGGCCTTCAATCTGAAGAAGTATATCGAGCTCTCCTAGATGAAGTTGAAAGGCAGGGTGAAGTGAACGAACTCCACAATCTTGTCCTTCACGATTATTTCAGCGCTGTTCTGGGCCTTGTATCCTCGAAGGTTCAACTTCCTTCCTGGCTTCTAATACCAGAGGAAGGTGAGCCACTTCCAACCCACAAACAATTACAGGATAAGTTGGAAGCTCACACAATTCGCATGCTGGAAGAGGTGGAGAAGTTCAGTGAAAATGATGAACAATTGGTGGATCTCTTGATTTCCGCGCCCAAGATGATACCAACGATTGAGATGCACGAAGTTGAAGAGGCCAAGAAGAAGATATTGGAACAACTCGCTTCAATGAAGATCAAGGGTCACGCTGGTGAGTGGAGACTTCAAATGCTGCATCGTCTGGTGGAAGATACATTCGGTGAAGATCCTCTGGCCTTCAAGGTCTTGGGTCCAGCACATCCACTTGGTGATATTGCCGAACTCAATTCACGTTCACACGATCCATGTTCACGCTATGGTGGATGTAGACTCATGACGTGCTATGAATTTGAGAATGAAGATTCTATAACGAGCGCACCCATCGATGAAGAGCTGTGCTTCACGAGAAACTATGACCTTGTTGATTGGTTCGGCGGTAAGTGTGACCTCTGCCACAAGAGAATCGAATGGAAGCACGTTGCAGTTCGAATGCCCCAACAGAACGGAGGTTGGAAGGGATGTTATTGCAGTTGGGACCACGTTCGCCAAGACCTCAGAACTCCACCAAACAAGAGAATTGTTGAATGGATTGACTTGTTCGAGAGACAATACCTGCATCACGGCATCTACCACCGAAGTTGGGATGAGGTCGAAACCACATTACCTTCATCTTCACTACTCACGCCGAATATCATACTTCAGGGAATTGAAGGTGAAGGAGGTCCCAACTTCGGCGATGATGTCCCTTCAATTGAATCTCTCATGATGGACATTCCACAGAATTATTCAGAGATGCTATATTCGCAGATTGGAACTACAAACGTGCCAACTCCCTTCATTCAGCACATTCACGCCCTGGAAGAGGAAGAGATTGAAGTACCGTCATCATCATTCTCGAGAATGAACATTGGCCCTTCATTCGCTGGAAGTAGCACAAGAAGGACCAGTACTCAAGTACATCGAACATCTGCGCCAAGTATAGCAGTTTCAACTTCATCCGCACTTACCTCGTTGGTGTCACCTTCTCTGGCCTCCGTACCGCCTGGAATTGGAATTGGAGCTGTGAATCTACAAGTACCAACCCTGAAGCGCAAAGTGTGAATGAAGTGGAATGAATACATCTCCAAGAGAACCACAGAGATGAAAGGGTCGAAAAAACATTCAACAGGGGAGGTACCTCCTCCGTTATAGGATTGTATTGTGAAGTACTGAACAGTTCATATTCAAACAACACAGAATGGAGAAGTACGCTTCAGGCGAAGGTATCCCTCGAATCTTGCACAGAATCTGGATTGATAGAGATAGAGAAGATGCTCCAATACCTTCGAAGTACAAGTGGCACACTGAAAACATTCTCGAACTGAATCCTGAATGGCTCATCCTAGAATGGAACTCCCGTCAAATCAAACATCTGATGGAGAACGATAAGACCATGTCGAAGTATCTCCCATTGTACCGCAGATTGAAGAGACCAGTGATGAAGGCAGATGTTGCAAGATTGGTGGTGCTATGGTGCTATGGTGGAATATACATGGATCTGGACTTCATTTGTCGTCGTCCACTGGTTCAACTGCTGCAGAATTATCCAAATGAGATACTGTTGGTGCCAACTCCAGATTGTTCCCTGACCTCTGGCTCCATCTGCAATGGATTCCTCGCTTCAGTGCCGAAACATCCTCTGTGGCTCATTTATCTGGACGAGATTGAGAAACGTTCCAAGAACTGCAACGATGGATATGATGTGCTGAACATTACAGGGCCTGCAGTTCTATACGAGGCAGCTCGCAAGTGGTCTTCGGAATGGGAGAAGTACGCGATACCCTGGTATATGATACTTCCCACGGATGGAAATGGGCAACTTGTGAAGGAAATGAAGCAGAAGATGAGAGATATAGAGAATGAAGTTCACAGAGGTATTATGAGTCCATCCGAGGTCTTCGCTCTGCATGATGGTCCATACGTTCAGACAATGTGGGAAGATGGGACCAGATGGGCAGACGAAATATGGAAGGAGATAATCGTCAACTTCATTTCCGGATATGGGGCAGTTGTTCTCTCATCGATAATTGTGTTGCTCATCTTCGCATACTTCGAATCTACATGGGCCGTGAAGTAGGAGGTTCTTCCATTTCGAACATGAACTGAGAGGTGGTGCCACTTCTCAAGACTTCTCGAGCTACTTTCCACTTCTTGGAGTATTGAATCTTGCATATCAAACTTGAGCATGCAGTACAACGCTGATACGTTGCCAGTTCCGGAAGGAGGTGTGAAGGATCAAGAGATGAAGATACCAAGGTTGATGCATCAAGTGTGGATCAATCGAGATGGAGGTGACGCTCTCCCTCCTTCACGATATCAGAGATTCAGAGAGACATTCAGAGAGAAGAATCCAGATTGGCAGATGATGCTGTGGAATGAGAAGCAAGTTCTACGCTTGTTCGATGAAGTTGAAGTACTCCGCAAGTATCGCCAGATGTATCAGAAATTGAGATACCCTGTGATGAAGGCAGATGTTGCAAGGTTGATGGTGCTGTACTGCTACGGAGGATTGTACGTGGATCTCGATTTCGTCTGCCTTCGTTCATTGGATGGCCTGCTTCAGAAGTATCCAACGGAAATATTGTTGGTGGCAGAACCAGAGGAAAGTTCCTTCAGCTGGCGTCTCGCGAATGGATTCCTCATCTCGGTACCATATCATCCAGTGTGGCTCGGAGTATTGGATGAAATACAGAGAAGAATGAAGAACGTTCGAGATCAGCGAGGTATCGATGTTACAGCTAAAACTGGACCCGTGGTACTGACAGAATTCCTTCAAGGCTCATCCTATGGGTGGACGAAGTGGGTGATACCAACGAAATATGTTCTTCCAATACTGCCAGATGGTGCTCTTGCTATTGAAGCGAAGGGAGAAGGAGGTTCATGGATGGAATTGCAGAGCGTGAATTCACCGAATGAAAATGGACCATATCTCGTCTCATATTGGTGGGAGGGTAGTGGATGGGGTGGTGAAAGAACGAAAGAGTTCGCAATGGATTTCATTCTCATGTATCTCATCCTGGTTCCTGTGATGATCTTCCTTGTGATTCTGATTTTCAAGAGAGGCCAGGGATACAGGCTGTGAGAGGCTTCGTTCTTCGTGTAAACTTCCATGAATTCCTGTGGCACTTCGTGGAATTCAAATACCGCTGAAATTACACCAGTGATGGAATGGATGCTAGTGAAGTGAAATCTCAGATACCATGAGGGGACATGAAATACTGTGCTTCCTATGGAACTTTGAGTTACTTCGTGGGTTGTTCAACCTACGAATTCTGTGCAATAATACTTGTTCTGTGGTTCTTTCCGTTTCATTCGAACTCATGGCCCATTACGCCAGATGTGGATTGTAAAGTACCTTTTCCAATTCTATCAGCCTCTTCTTGCGCTCCGTATTATCTTTCTTTGCATTGAGTTCTTCTTCAATCTCATCCATCAGTTCCTTCCTTGAGATGCCACAGAAGAGACTCTTGTAACTCTGATCCTCCACGAATCGAGATCTGCACTCCACGTATTGATTCCAAAGAAGGGAGAACTCACTGTAATCCTTTCCAGCCAAATACCAGTTCTTCCAGTATTGTAGTTTATCCACCAACATGTGAGTCTTGCTGGGCCATCGAACCTTGCTATACTTCATATTCCTCTCCTTCAGAAGTTCACTGAAGTTCCATCCCATCTTCCTTCCCTCGGTGGAGAGTTCAATTAACTTCTTCAGCTTGTGGTTGTATTCCTGGTGTCTGTTCCTATTGTAGATCTTTCTTCGTTCCTCTTCCTCCTTGTTCTCGCACCACCCACATATTCCATATGGATTCAAGGTCCAAGTATCGCACAAGTCACATTTCTCTCTTATCATGCTGCCATAGTGCTTGTGACACAGAGGTACAAACTTGAAGCACCGCGGATGGGATGGACGGGTGCAGAGTACACCTTTCATATCAATATAACTGCAACGAGAAGAATTATTTCCAGTGTATCTATCTTTCTTGTGTCTGCAACACCTGTAGTCTTCATCCTTGGTCCAGGAATAACATTCAGCGAACTTGCACTTGTACCAATGGGTCGAGTCCATGTGCATGAAACAATACTTCCCTCCACCGTGAAGTCTATCACATCTGATATGGTTCTTGTTGACATTCTCGCATTGTATTTCACATGGTTCTTTGGCTTCATATTGCTCCTGTTTCACGTACCAGGTTGGATGTGATATCAACCAAGCCACATTGGCATTCACATCTTGAGATTCCATGTTTCAAATCCTCCTCCTTTCCCAATGAAGCAACAATGCATAGTCTCGAATATGAATGGTAGAATTCGGACCCTTTCAATATATCAACGTTCCATCTGGCACCAGACGGAATATATCTCCCAGAATTACCAATGAAATTCCAATCCACCAAGATGTGCATCGTTCAAGTTCCATCCACTGGAGTTACTTCTTCCCCTTCTTACTCGATCGTACTGCAAGAATAACAATACCAACGAGAACTACAACGGCCATTGCAATGAGGAACAAGGCCAGAGGTGCTTCATATGAAGGTGCTGCTACTCCCACATCTGCAGGTGGACATGGTACCTGAGTTATGCCTCCATAGTTGTCGGTCTGGTAGCAAATGGAGTTCGTTCCACAGTACTGCGTATATGTCGTTGAAACTCCAGCATCGCTAATTGTCGCTGTAGGATCTGTACCTCCAATGATACATACACAAGGATCTGCACCTTCTTGGTCGCAGGCGGGACATATCTGAGTGAAGGCCGCAGTTGCTTCGGTATCAACGAGATTGATGTTGGTATCATCGATGACACAGATTGTATTGGAACAACGGGCAACTTCACCTGTACAAGGATCTGCAATGGGCACCGTCGTTGTTAGGTGGCAGATGGAGTCACATTCTGGAGGTACCGTCGTGGGATATAGAGGTGGTGCATAACAGCCGCAGAGTGAAGCCCGAACTCCATCTGCCCCTATTTCCTCCCTCGTGAAGGTTGAACAGTAGGGATTGAGGAAGAGATCGCACGCACCTGGAAGACGATAATCTGCGCACGCATCTACAATGGTGTACTGGAAGGAATTGTATGAAGGAGAGTTGACAGATTCTGTGAACTCGAAGCCATAGCTGAGGTAGGTGTTGAAGAGATTGTTGAAATCCGCCTGTATTCGTGGGAGGTTTGATGGATTGTACTTCAATACATCTCCGGGTGAAGTGAAGAGAATGTTGGAGAAGGTACCAACGCAATCATTGTCCTTCCAAACTTGTTCAAGAGTAGCAACATCGCTTATTCCTTCACCAGCACACCTTCGCTCAGCAGTGGTACGAGATTCAGGAGAATAGATACATCCGGTATTGGAGGTGAGTCCACAGCATCCGCACTTGCAAGTACTCATTCCCTTTGTTCATATCACATTGTTAGTCCACAGTTCGCGAGAAATAGAAAATCACGTGAGATACTGATATTGATGATTCAGATGAAGAACGTTGGGAATTGAAAGTACACCAACGTTCTTCAAACTCTCACAATGAACCATTCAAGATGCAGATATGAACGAATCAAAAGATTGAAAGTATGAGCACCACGGTAGGTTCTCCCAGAGCTACAAGTCCCAGAAGGGAAAGCTGTGGTCTCATTATTCTGGTGAATGTGGATTCAATCGTTGATATCGATGAAGATGGGACTTGCACGTTGAAATACCACACCTTCATCAATCGTATCACATATGCCGCCGAACGTGGATATGAAATTGTAATGTACAAACTCGCAACTTCTGGCACCAAACTTGGGGACGTTGAAACTTTCATCAACTATTCTCTGAGATCGAGAGGCTACAAGTACGAACTCCCAAAGTACGATTCTATCGCGAGACGTGACTTCATTGAAGTGTTGAACTGGCGCATGGAGGGTGGAAAGAAAGGTATACTGGTGGACGAAGGTACCTCAGACGCCTACAGGTGCACTTCCCTGTTGAGAAGTAGTGAAATGAGATATTTGACAGATGAAACTGGTATTGAGTGCTTCACCTCCAATTCATACTTCACATCGGAAGTATAGAATGAATCTCGAAAAAAAAGAACCATCGATACAGGACTGGTACCAGTTCTGTGTATTTCATTTCCCTTTGAATTCAGGGCAGCCCTTCCCCTTGTAATTTCGTTTCCACATTTCTATTCTGTAAATCTTCAACTTTGTCCACCTTCATCTCGCGGTTGGAGCATCCTTCAAGATGAAGATGATTTTGAGTGGAATTTAGGTATAGATGCACCCCAATAAATGGGCGAAGACAGAGTTCTATTCATTAACTTGGAATCCATGGTGAAATGCGGAACTGGAGGTGAATTGAAGCTCAAATATCCCAACACAATTGCAAGAATGGAGAGTTCATCTCAAGATGGATATCTCATTGTTTTGTACCTTCATTCTCAATCTCGAATGGTATTACAGGAGATTGAAACTTTCTTGGCCCTTGAACTTGATACGAGAGGATGGTCCACAAGAATGCCAGAGTATGAGAGAGTTAACGAATATAATTTCGCTGAAATGCTGGTTTACTACCTCCCACGTAGGAGAAGAGGTGTACTTGTGAATGGAGATGAAGAAATGGGAACTTTGCCTGAAATGGGTCAGTTGAAATTGTTGATGGGAATGTTCAATCTCGTTCATGTGGTAGCCGAGAAGTACTTCGGGTGAAGGTGTGAAGTCAAATGAAATACGAAAGAGGTACCTCCTTCGAAGTGTGGCTTGTTCGAGATTGATATGTCCGAATCTTGGAGTTCCGGAATGAATCAATCAGAAATGGCCTCAGAATACAACCTGTGAAGTGAAAGGTACAGTTCGAAGATTTGAAATGGAACTTCAGGTACTGTTGACAGTGCCACATTCATATTGTACTTCTGGTGATAGTACCACTAACCATTACTGCGATCTCACATCCACAACTTCAGCTTCCACAGTTGGGAAGCATCTCTCGCTCTTGGGGTTGAAATGGGACCTTGTAACTTCAGATCTCTGGAGAGGATATTGTGATGCGAATAGATCCTGGTGCAGTGAACTTCCCTTTCGCCAGAGAGTGAGGGGAAAGTTGGGACCCAATGTGCTTCTCTTGGATATTCATTCCTTTCCTTCCGGAGGGTTTGGGAATTCAGGGGACCAAGTTGTGCTGTTACCCACTGAAGATGGAGATATGAGGGCCATTTCACTTCAAAGGCGCCTCATATCATCTGGATTGAACGTGAGAATACTTCAGGGATCGAAGCTCAACGATGTGGTGGATGAAGGCTCGAAACGTGTGAAGTATGCCCTGTTGATTGAATTCTCGGAGAAATTAACCCCATATGAACTTGAACTTGCTTCATCTTCCGTTGCAGGATGGGCATATTCTATTGTTGGAAATATTGGCACGTATGGAAGGAAGTGAATCCACACTCCGGACTAGAGTTAGAATAGGTTCTGATAAACATGGAATATTCGTGAAAGTATACATGAGAGATGAAGCACTTCACCTCTCGTATCGAGCTTCGAAGGAGATTCACAGTTCAGACGAATTCATGTACTATGAAGTTGCAACTCTGAATTCCAGCTATATCATATGTTTCGATAATTGTATTGGTACAGAAGAACACAGAGGGAAACATGGACCAGAACATACAAGTTACGGAAGAATTCATATCTCGAGATACAACGGTCACAATTCCCCAAGAATCTCTCGGAGAAGAAGTTTCTTTCTGCTTCATTCTCACTCTACCGGTGGAGCTGCTGGTTGAAATCTCGAAATACCTTGGAGATGTTGATTTCTGTTCCTACCATAGTTGCTGTAGGTTGTTGCTCTCCATTCGAAGAAGTATCAAGTATAGATTCAGTGGCCCCACACTTCCCTTGAATTCTGGAATTGCGAGTTATTTGAGATGGATTTCAACATCACCGTATCTCCTGGAGAAGGTGGAAATATACAATCCTCCATGCGTTATGATACGTTCACACACCACTCTTCGTTCAATCTCTGAGATGAAACTTCACTTCGATGATGGTGGAACTTTCAACACGGGATACCCTTGGACCCAATACTTCAATTCCAGATCTCTCATCTCGTTCACATCGCTTCGTACCTTGAGCTTGAACTCGCTTCACCACGTAATTAGCATGAATCATCCTTCAGCTCTCGTATCTCTCACACATCTCACTTCACTCTCGATGAATAACTTCTACTGTCATCCACGTTTGCCACATTGGCTTGGTGAAATGACGAACCTCACTTCACTCTCCCTCGAGAGGATTGGGGGCTGTATGAACTGCGATATAATGAAGAACCTCACAAATCTCACTTCACTTGGATTGTCTGCCACAGGTGTGCATCAACTAACTTCAGTTGAATTCCTTTCAGTGTTAACTTCACTCACGAAGCTGAAGTTGCGTGGCTGCAATTGTCTCACTTCCCTTCAACCTCTGGTACTTCTCACTTCCATATCTGAACTTGAAATTGTATTCACTGCAGGAGGATATAGAATCACACCTGGTATTGGAGCGAAGAGAATCAAACATCCAACGGCACCTCTGAATCTTCCAATGTTGAAGTATCTCTCGCTGAGCGTGGAGAATGAAGTACCTCCGTTCAAAGGAATGGGATATCTCACTTCACTCTCGCTGTACTGTCCATGGATTCGCAGCTGTGAAGTTCTCTCCCATCTCGGTTCACTCTCAAGTCTCACTTCACTGGAACTCACGAGGTTTGACTTCTCTTGTGATTCTGGCTGCAACAAGGAACTCTGGACTCTTCCACCTTCACTTCTGAATCTCACTCTAACTCTCTGTATTCTTGAGGAATGGTGGGCACTGAAGAATCTGAAGCTGAATAGATTGAACCTTCATTGCAACACCTTCCATGAATGCGAACATGAAAGAAGTGATGGTTTCGAAGTTCACACATTGTTGATACACGAGGGAAGTATGGTTGAATCTCTCAATTCACTCCCATTCGAAGCTCTCATGTTCACCACATTGGATCTTGGCTCCGGTGAAACTGTGGAAGTTGAAATACCTTCCGAATTAGTGAATCTCCACTTCCTTCACCTGAGAGGAGGTGTGAAGGTATCAAACCTCGAGAAATTCGAGATACAGACATTCAAGCACAGGTACAAGAGGGAATTACCTCTTGGAGATATAGCATCTTGGACTGTACGTGAATAGCTTTGGTAAAATTGAAGGTGGTGCCACCTCCAATGTATTTCCAGAGTACAAGGGATAGTGCGGTACTTCCATATTCGAGAGTTTGGTATGAATTTAGGATTGAGATATCAACGCATCATTCACCTTCTGGCATTTCTTGGATTAATTTCCTCCTCATTCTTCTCCTTCTGTGCTAATGTACCCTGATACTCCAGAATGAATTGGGTTCCAAGGATATTTCTGAATCTCTGTGTATTGATGGTTCATTCTTCTTCCACACCGAATCGCAACCTCATGATCTATGTGAAGAAGAACTATTTTCACATGAACGGAATACGAAGGAACTGAACTTACATATCAAGAAGGGATATAGGTTCCAAAGCTCAATTATTCAGATGAAGAATATGTACGAAGATGCTTCCCTTGTATACCAATCTACTACCGCTGAAACGAAGAATATGGATTTGAATAAGGCGAATCTTACTTCACTCCCCTATGAGGTGATGGTCTCGATCTTCTCATATCTCACTCCTAACGAAGTATATCGAACAAGGCTCACTTGCAAGTACCTCTTCGCGTGTTGTCCTGTATTGAGATATAGAATTCAAGTACGCGAAGTTAGGGAAGGTGATGAACTTGATACTCCCTTGCTTCACACGAGAGATTTGATAGCCTTGTATCCCAGGGAAATGCAAATCTATAATCCAAACCAAGATACTATAGATTCTCTAGGTACTTGGACTCAGTTGAACAAATTGACCTTGAAAGATGACTCAGTTCATTTCATCGGACCAAACGCGGCTCCCAGTCCTGTAATCTTCCTTTCTTCTCTCTCATCTCTGGTTAATCTCAGGGAACTTAGCCTTGAATTCTTTGGTGAAAGAATGAAGGTCTGTAGCCTCGAATTTCTTACACCTCTGGCCATGTTGGAATCTCTCACTCTCTATGGATTTGGTGCCTTCGTCTACAGCACCTCATTCCTACCTTTGGTGAAAGTTACCTCACTTCGCTATCTCACCATCGATGGGTGCTGGAATCTCCAGGAAGTCAATCTTCTATCTCTACTTTCACAACTAACTTCATTGACCTTGGGGAATTGCCTTGAGTTGAAGGACATATCTCCCCTAGCGAAACTACAGAATTTGAAGAGCCTCTCTATTGCTGAAAGTGATAATATCAGAGATTTCGGACCTATTGCTGGACTTATAGGTCTAACTTCGCTTGATTTGACTAATTCTATTCATTCAATATCGTTCGTTGAGATTGGAAGCCTCACTAGCCTCACAGAGTTGAAGTTGAAGCAGAAGGTCTTCATGAGGGAATATGGACTGGAATACATGACAATGTTGATTGAGATGAAGAAGTTAGTCTCACTTCGAGATTTGGAAGTAACAGTTGGTACCATATCCCAAATCAAGTGTGTTTCGCTACTCACACAACTCGAATCACTGAAAGTACGTGGTTCCGGTTATGATGTGTACTTCGATCCTCTATCTTCACTAATCGAACTGAGAAGCCTCTCATTGGGATATGGATCAATTGGAGAATGGTCCTTTCTTCAACCTCTGCATCATCTCACCCACTTCGAAATATTCGGAGTCGATATTATCAAATCAATTCCATTCAGTGAATCTCTGCCTATCACTCACATGTGTTACAAATACTACCCTTGTACATTCGATTCCGTGCGAGGTATGCTGAACTTGAATAACCTTCGGTATATAACGATCGATAATTGCCCAATTACCGGAGAATCCCGTGAATTCCAGGGTCTGAAGTCTCTGATTTCTATTTCCATCGTTTGGTCCAATGGTGTGCGTACATTCTTCATGTGAAATGTGTGAGAAATACTTCGAATATATACAAGTCCAGAGTGGGGTGAAGAATTGAAATCTATTGTACTTCACCTTCACGTGATACTTCCAGTTGATATCCTTGGGTATGTGAATGAATATGGAAAAAAACAGGGGAAGTACTTCTCCTGTGGAATGACGGGCATTTTAGAAATGGAACTATACACTTTGGAAGCTAATGTTAACTTTGGGAAGAGATGGGCCAGTTCGAGGTATGGAAGGTAATTCCAATAAATCCAATGTTTCCCTGCTGTAAGTTGTATATCCCAGAGTGAGAGTACCTTCTCCTGGAACAGTTCCATCTGGAATCTTGTACTGTAGCTTGAGTGAGAAGAAGTATTTCCCAGTTGGACTTGGTGCATCAGATTTCAGTCCAACAATCACATCCGAGAATGAACAATCACAACCAACTCCGAAACATTCATTCTTGGGCCTACTCCAGCCAATGTTAACAAGTCTCAAATCTGTAAGTATTGGTACATCATTTTCATCCTTACTTGCAGCTGTGGCAGAGATGGCAACTTCGAGAAGTACATCTGCATATCTGAAGGTGGATCCTGCATCGACTGTGCTGAACTTCACCTGGAACTGGAATGGTGTGGAATATACTCTGGTACTATCTGAAGGATCAAAATAGAATTTCAAATCACCGGAATTAACTGGATATCTGATGTCGAATGCGTCTATATTAGTTCTACTCTTGTCGGTGTTATACAAGTTCTTCGAGCAACGGAAAATGCCTGAAACTTCGGTGTTTGGTATTGGAAGTATGTTAATTGATTCTACAGTCACAGGTGTACCCATTTGAATATGAAGTGTAGAATGAAACGAAGGAGGTGCCTCTTTCGTCGATTTCATCACCAGGAGTAAGATGAAGTTTACAGCCGCTCAACTGTAATTATAACCTGAGGTAATGTGGGGCTATTGATTTCTACGTTGTTGTATGATATGGAACTATAAATGAGGGAGAATGGTATATGAAGCCATTGAACTTCGAAGTATCGTTCTCCCTCGTGTTCAAGTCCAAACTTGGGAGAAATGACCCGTATTGAGTACTATTCGTGTCTCTCTTGAATTTCAATATTTCTTGTGATAGGACGGTGAATTTGAAACTGTTGTAGTTCTGATACCTCACATTATTTCTGGGGTTGATATTGGTCGAGCTGACTTTGTTGTGGAATAATAACGAGAGAGGTACCTCCTTCGTGCTACTTGTGGTGATAATTTCACTTTGATATTACTGAGGTTTCGTGATGGATATAATGACCTGTGACAGTGTGTCAGAATTTCTCGGTATTTCTGGCGGTGTGAATGAAGAATCCACATTGCTATATGTGGTATATCCGAGAGTGAGAATACCTTCTTCATACTTTTCGGAGTCTGGCTGCTTGTACTGAACCTGAAGTGAGAATAGATATGAGTTTGCTGGATTTTCTTTGCCAGACTCCAGACCTACTAGTGCTTTGCAAAGAGTATTTGAACTACAAACGAATCCACAATCAGCCTTACCACTCCAGTCGAGATTCACCAACTTCAATTCTGTGAGTATAGGCACCCCATTTTCGTCCCTACTACTGGCAGATGCTGAAATAGCGAGACGAGTTCTTGCAGATGCAATGGAATCGTAAGAAGATCCATACAAAAGAGATTCGAATCTAAGTTTAGCATCGAAAGGTTCGGAATAGGCCCTGGTACTATCAGAAGGATCGAGATAGAACTTCAGAGGTATATAGTTAGAGGGTACCAGATCAAGTGTTGTTATATCTTTCTTCGGAGATTCAGAAGCAGATGAAGAAGGATAGCACATCAAAATGCCTGCCAAACCTTGAACAATTGAAGTCGAAATGTTGATTGATTCTACAGCAATAGATGTGCCCATTTACTTCTGAAAGTTAGAATGAAACGAAGGAGGTACCTCTTTCGATGTGTTGTGGCTTGATTGTGAATCTATCTATTGACTTGGAAGTGTCAGTATTACCTTGGGCAGAGGTGTATAGCTCGCATTCACAGGTGGAAGTACGAACGATGATGAAGTTAGATCTCCATACTGTTCGTATAGAATATTCACATTCGAAGTGAGATATGAAGTTCCATTTGATGGTTTGAACTGTAGCTTGAGTGGAACAATTGGATTATTAGTAGGATTACTTGGTGTTAGTACAGTGCTAGTTCCTACCAAAGCTTTGCATACGAGAGAAACTGGATTACAGTTTGTGCATTGGAAGGTATCGCTCCACCCGTGGTTTATTAACTTGTAATTTCCGATGACTGGAGTTCCACTAGCATCTTTGCCCGTTACTGTAGCTGAAATGTTGAGAATGATGGAACGTTTCAATCCGTCGTATTGATTTCCCGCAGTATCAGTATTGGGAGTGAGAGAAACTTGGAATGAATCTGAATAGACCTTGGTACTGTCGGTTTTGTCATAGTAGAACTTCAAATCGTACGTATCAGTTGGATTGTTGAGAGTGAGTGCTATAGTGTAAGACGTAGGAAGTCCCTGGACCGATTGATAGTTATTGTTCAATGTGACGCCTGAAACTTGAACGTTGGAAGCCGCTTGAATTCTAATTGATTCTACAGCAATAGATGTGCCCATTTACTTCTGAAGTGTAGAATGAAACGAAGGAGGTACCTCTTTCGTGCGTATTTACATGGGAAGTTGATAGAACTACTGTTTCGAGACCGATATAATTACTCTGGGTAATGTGGCACTATTGGTTGGCACAGTGGGAAGTTTGAAATCGTTGAATTGTGTGGTAGTATATGTGGTATATCCCAATAGAATAGAAGAATTTGTCCCTACTTCTGGATTTGAGTTGGGTTGGAGCTTGAATGAAGTTACATTAGTACCCGTTGGATTAGGAATATAACCATCAAGGCCAACCATTGCGTTACAGTTGTTGTTTGTATAGCACCATATCACACCATTGCAGTTGAAGCCATCACTCATTCCAACGTTGACTAACCTCATATTCGACAGTATCGGAGTTCCATTGTCGTCCTTTCCTGTGACTGTGGCAGCAATTGCAAGATTGATATTTGTTTCTCTCATATCGGCAGCACTTGTGCTTCCAGGAACCATGTAGAATGTTAGTTTGGCATTGAATGGTTCTGAATAAACCTTGCTGCTATCTGAAGGATTGAAATAGAACTTCAACTCATTGGGATTGTTAACTTGGATAGTTGCAGTTGTAAACTTCCTTGCTGGTGTTGGGAATTGGTTCGGATTCACACAGCGAATGATTACTGAGACAGGCAAATTCTGAACCTGTGAAAGTTTGATTGATTCGACTGATACTTGTGTACCCATTCACTTTCAATGGTATGAGGAAACGAGGGAAGTACTTCTCTCATTGTGTGTTGTGTGGCCTATTCATTGTAATATTACTGTTGTTTCATGATTGATAACACAACCTGTGGTATTAGCTTTGAACTAGGAGGTATTGTAGGAGGTTCATACGAAGGTTTCAGAACATTGCTATATGTGGTATATCCAAGATTGAGAGTGCCATTTTCATACTTATCAGTGTTCGTTGGCCTGTATTGCACGTCAAGTGCGAAGAATGGTTTCCCTGTGGGATTTTCTTCTCCGGAATCCAGTCCAACCAGCATCTTACATGCCGTATCAAGTCTACAGGTGATACCACATTCAACAGCGCTACTCCATCCCAGATTCACTATCTTCAAATCTCCAAGTATTGGTACATCATTCTCGTCCCTTCCTGTGACTGTGGCAGAGATGGAGAGTTTGGAAATTGCCTCTAATTGTCGTGGAATGAGAAATATCCCATACAAACTACTCCTGAAGTAGAGTTTCACAGGAAATGATTCCGAATAGACCTTGCTGCTATCTGAAGGATCGAAATAGAACTTCAGCTGTGAAACCTCAATTGGGCGCATGATGATTGTTATTACGTCATGTTGTGGATTATCGCTCTTACTATTCCAGCAGCGCAATATTGCAGGTAAATTCACCACAGGTTCGGTTGGTACCTTGATAGATTCAACTACCACAGATGTTCCCATTTACTTTCGAAATGTGGAATGAAAACGAGAGAGGTTCCTCCTTCGTGATATTGGCCTTGAACATGAACTACTCTGGATTCGATATTGATAATATAACTTGGGGTAACATTGCACTTCCGGTCGGTACAGGTGGTAACGTGTAAGATGTGGATCTGACATCACCGAACGAATCGTATCCCAGAATAATGATGCCGTTCGTATATGTGGTACTATTCGGTGTTCGGTATTGTATGTTGATTGAGATGAGAGATTTTGAAGTTGCATTACTCGGAGTTAGTACGGTGCTTGTTCCCACGATTGCTTTGCAGTTGTTGTATTGAGGAACGCAATTCATACATGTGAATGGATCGCTCCATCCAACGTTTGTTAGTCTAGGTTCCGACAGTATCGGAGTTCCATTTGGATCTGTGCCTGAAACTTTGGCCGAAATACAGAGCGTGATGTTCTTCTTCTGATATTGGTAATATCTACCGCTAGTATCTCTGACTAACGTGAGAACGACTGTGAATGATTGCGAATAGGCCTTGGTATTGTCAGAAGGATCGAGATAGAACTTCAATTCAAGTGGATTCGAGGGCGTCTCAATGTGGAGCTCAATCGTACTTGAACTTCGATCTGTAATATATCTACCTGTATCAGCCACAACTACAATACCAGAAGTTACTATGTCTGGTGCTTGTGATATTTTGATTGAAGTTACTGCGACTTGTGTCCCCATTTATACTGTGGGAATAGAATAATACGGATGAACTTCCAAACGCCGATCATATCCTCCCAAAGCTAAGTTGATTGTCGTGAATGCTAATTTGATTGTAGACAATGCCAACATTCACTCAGAGTGGAATGAATCAACGACTTCACATTCTCCAGGAGAATTCCAAGGTATCTTGTGCACGAATTACACCAACACATCATATCACTGAAATGGAACGTGAACATCAACATCTCTCTTCAGACGAAATAATATAGCTCATATTCAGGTGTTAGTTCCTATTCAACCATCTGAATATCAAATATGGAACTGGTGCCAATTCCATTGCTTCTTCATTTCCACGTGAAGTACATCCCCTACAACCATTGAGATGTAGTATCGAGGTATAACTTCAGAGATTTGAGTCTCATTTCCTTTGCCACAACTCTCATGGTTCAATTCTCACACCATATGTGGAATAGTATAGCAACTCTAGCTCTGTGGAATTCAATCATCTCGTTTCCATGTTCATCACAACAGACCAGCATTCATCTGTTGTGAGATGTGAGAGGTATTCCGAAAAGGAACATAATTTTGATACATGCTAAACAGATTGGGAGTGGTATATCAAATCAGGGTACGTTTTCCCATACTCCATCCTTTAGCATCATGCAGGCATTATCGACCACCATCATCGCCCACAAGGAGCAACAGGACCAACAGGACCAACAAGCGCTTCAAGGAGAAATAACTACCATCGTGTTCTCGAAATGCATCAATATAATGGGACTTCCGACCAAGGAGGCCAAGGCATTCATGAAGGAATTCAAGAAGATCGACCTAAGATGGTTTGGCGAATTCATTGGATGTACCAGGACCAAATGCCTCACTAACAATGTTAGCTCGGACAATACGACTCTCGGCAGAGGTGAAGTTCAACTCAAGATTCTCAAACTTACAGACAGCAGATATCCCGCAGGTCGCGACAAATACAGTTACAAGGTATTGAAGGCAACAATTAAGACTCCATGTTCGCTCGCTGCCAATCTCATATTGCCACTTTTCGGTTTACCCGCAATGCGCTGTGGATGGAGCTTATATAATAATTCACTCGTTATGTACACCGTTATTCTTGGCAAGAGACACACTTTGTCTGAATATGAAAGACTATCTGGTGGTGCTAAGGCATTAGGTTCAAACGCCGAATTCTGTCAACGAATGAGATTGGCCATAATTCATCTCATTGCATGTGGATATCGACGCATCACCAAGGCCAGTTTCCAAGTTATTGATGGTATCCCAGTTGGTATTTGTGGAGCGCTGAACTATACCACTGTACCAATTGAACAACAACCCGTTTCACTTTCAAGTATTCTCGTGAACCAATACTTCGGTAGTATTGATATGATACCTTCCACCATCTTGCAGATAATTCAGATGAACGGAGGTTTCCAAGAATTCAACGCGAGACTGCAAAATTCTATTATCAATGTGGATGGTACCCTATCCGTGATGCATGAGAATGCTATTAGAACTCTCATTACTCTCACTTCTGTCAAGCAATGTGACCTCCAGAGATTGCTTTACAATGGTACTCCAACTCAACAACCCTCGCCTACCCTTGAAACCATAATAACACCAACAAATGCACAAGTCGGCACCGTCCACGCCACTTCAGCCAACAGTGCACCAAACAATGTCAAATCGGGGAATGGGGATAATTTCTTGATTTCTAATGCATCTTTGCCCACAACACCATTCATAGTCCCTGCTGATAGTTCCAACGAATCGAAACCAGCATCTACACCAGGATATGAAATTGAACTCACGAGAAATGGATCTACTGTTGAAGTCACCATACTTACATCGAAGGGGCAACAATGCCATACCTTGAACCTCGATGATGGTGAAAGCTACGTCTTCAAGCTCAGTGTTGAGAAGAGAACACCACAACCTAGAACTAACATTACCACGCCAACATTCGCGCCTGTAACTTCAGCACCTGCACCTATAGTGAACCAAGAGCCTATTCTTTCAACTTCAGCGCCTGTAACTTCAGCGCCTGTAACTTCAGCACCTGTAACTTCGGTACCCACATCTACATTGAACCAAGAGCCTATTCTTTCAACTTCAACTCCTGTAACTTCAGCACCTGCAACTTCAACTCCTGTAACTTCAGCACCTGTAACTTCAGCACCTGCACCTATAGTGAACCAAGAGCCCATTCTTTCAACTTCAGCACCTGTAACTCAGGAGATATTATCTATTCCAGCCCAAGAACCTATCTCTGTAACTTCAGAAGTATCAATACCCACTTCCACACCGAAACATGTGCAACTTCCAGCCCCACCGAAATTGAGAGAGATGAAATATGCACAATGGGTTCCAACAGGGACTGTCGTTCCACCCATCGATATGGAAGCTGAACTTGAAGCTGATCGTATTGAGATGGAGGAAGAGATAGCCTATTATGAAGCAATGGTAGCTATAGATCCTTCCATGCGCGTCAAACCGGGTCTTTTCCACTTCGAACGTGATTCCATATCTCTTCCTAGAGTTGAGTCAGAATCAACCACTTCAACGGAAGAAGATACATCCAGCTCCTCGGAAGAAGAGGAAGAAGATGAAGAAGATACATCAGAGCTAGATGAGGAAGATGAAGAGGAAGAAGAACCAAGAAATGAACGAGCCCCTATATCTCAAGCGGAAACTGCGAATGGAACTGAAATGCAACAATCCAACAATATTACCCCCAATGAACCTCTATCAACAGATACTCCCTCCGGACAAATGTACAATATTCGAGTTCTTGGGAACAATGGCTTGAAGACTAAGTTCTTGCAATTAGCTACCAGAAGTGGGAATTACAAGCCATTCTACCGCCAAATGTTGGTTGACAAGAGAGAAGATAATGAACACTGGGCTCGAGTTCGTTCTGCACCGGGTGGAAATGCGAAGTTCATCTTCAAATCTCACATTATTCCTCAAGGCCCAGAGTGGCAAATGTGCCGAAGTATTGGAGAATACTATACCACCATCAACGGACACCCACCACCAGGCTACGTATTCAAGGCTGGTGTCATTCAAGAATACTTCAGCAACCTCAACAAGGAATCTCTGCCAGTGAACCCTCTCGAGGTGGCAAACCGCAATCCAATTGAACTCCAATATTTCAAGCGCCCTTGCATCGTCGTGAATGTCCACGGAAGAGTAATGGTTGAGTTCAATCGCACAGGTCTATTCAGAGCCATATATTACGATAGAAATGGAATATCATTCACCGGGCAAGCCATCACCGCTGCCTTCATGCTCGCATATCCAGAATGGCCCACGAGAAACTACATTCTGAAGCCAGAGAACGTTACAGATGAAGATATCGAAGCAGACCCAGTAATATCATCATTTCTGGCGGAAGATGACCGAGACGAAGATGATAGTGAAGATGAGGAAGAAGACGAAAATGAGGAACAAGACGAAGGAGAAGAATCATCGGACGGAGAAATGGAAATACCATCAGCAACATCATCTGGGAATCAATCAGAAGAAGACGAAGATGATGAAGAGTAAATCACATGAAATCGAATATGAACCCACATCTGGTCCATGAAAAAGATAAAATGCCAAATATTTCGAGGGAGGCTCCTCCCCCGTATCATGGGTAGAATACGAATATCTCCATCATTCCATATTTCACATCTGTATGGGTGCATATCTCGATGGTTGAAGTTGTAGTTGTACCAGATGTACTATTCTTGTAGAGTTCCATATGAATCTCTGTAACTGAAGTACCTTGTGAATTCTTCTTCACCTTCGATATGAATCTCTCCCTTCTTCACCTTCGATATGAATCTCTCCCTTCTTCACCTTCGATATGAATCTCTCCCTTCTTCACCTTCGATATGAATCTCTCCCTTCTTCACCTTCGATATGAATCTCTTCTGGTGTATTGTTGTATGAAATTCACTAAGTTACAGTAGAATCTACAACTGAACCTATACTCCAGAATATCTTCACAACTGAATCAACTGGAAGAAACTGAACTCCAAGATCTCTATTTCTCTACATCTTCTAGTTGATTCAGTTGTAGATATCTGAATATGGAATTTCACAGAATCGTATCACCCTGAATGAATAGATTCAATTGATACTGAACCACGAGGTATGAAATATATATGAACCTCACCTAACATACGTTGATTCACATCTTATCCATTCTTGTGGAAGTATGAAGTATCTATATGGTTCAATATTCCATGAGAGAAGTATCACCAGAGATATGTGAAGGTAGATTCATCAAGTCACGGTAAATAATCCAGGAATAATATCAATTAGGGTATAGTTCTATGTGATCCATTTGCATGCAGTTCAATGTGGTGTCATATCAGATTGGAAGTGAAGATTCTTGTAGTTCTACAAGAATCATATTCTCCAGAAGGATTGGTATTCTTGGAGATTCAGGTGATACTACATCTCCAAGTTCCAGATATGTGGTGGGTTCATTCTGATGTGCGGATTCTTCTGATACTACATCTCCAAGTTCCAGTAGTATCAGAAGGATATCTATCAAGTGGAATCTCTGGTGTAGAAGTATCTCCAAGTTCCAGTAGTACCAGAAGAGATTATCTATCAAGTGGAATTTCAGATACTCTCACACTTCCAATATCGATACATACCAGAGGATGTTGTAGTTTCACGTGAAGTAGAATCAAGTGTATTCCGATATAGATATCAGAAGAGCATCTATATCACACAGAGATTCAGAACTAGTACTTCTTCCAGTTCCAGGTGCTACATGAATCTATCTCTGATATGGAACTTTGATAAGTACTAGTTCTGAATCCCAATACGGCAGAAGGATATTCTTCTCTTGTAGTTCATGGTATACTTCCTCTTCCAGTTACAGATACTACATGGATCTATTCGTGGTATGTGAAGTATGTGAATCCATACTCCGATCTACAGGGTATGGATTGGTACTTCTGCAGTATAGATTCTCAGAGATACTTCTTCTCCAAGTTCCAGAGTTATCACAGGAATATACCTCTCCATGAGGTTCAGAACTATACAACTTCCAAGTTCGATATATACCAGAAGAAGTTGTAGTTCCATTCGAAGTAGAGAATCAAGTATATCCAGAACCAGTATTATCAGAAGGTATTGTATCACACGGAGATTCCAGAAATACTTCTTCTCCAAGTTCCATATATCGTATTGGTCCATTGGTGGTATGGAACTTGGAGATACCCCAAGAATGAAGATTCCCAATACTACATGAATCTATCTCTGATATGGAACTTGGAAATACTTCTCCTTCTGAATCCCAATACTATAGAAGAATATACTTCCCCCGGAACCACAGGAATAGTTCAACTTGGATTCCCAGAAGTATTACAACAATATACTTCTCCATGAGGTTCAGAACTATACAACTTCCAAGTTCGATATATACCAGAGGATATACTTCTCCTGGAGATATTCAGAACTGGCCCATTCTCGTACTAGGAATGTATCGGAAGGTATTGTAGTATCTCCAGTATCAAGTCTCATACAATTCCATACCATGCTAATATCACCAGGAATACTACATCCCATGGGATTCAGGTAGTATTCCTTCCAAGTACCAATACTACAGAGATTCAGAGATATACAGATTCAGAGATACTTCTCCTCCAAGTTCCAGAAGTATGGATTGGTACTTCTGCAGTATAGATTCTTGTGGTATCGAGTCTCATACAATTCCCAATACATGCAGGAGGAATATATTCCTCCATGAAGTTCAGAACTATACAACTTCCAATGTTGTGATATATCACAAGTATGCATCATTCACAGAATTCCAGAAATACTTCTTCTCCAAGTTCGATATATATCAGAAGGATATACTCCTCCATGAGGTTCAGAACTATACAACTTCCAAGTTCCAGTTGTAATGTGAATTTATCTATCTCTCTGAATCTCTGAAGTAGTACCACTTCAGAATCAAGATATACCGGAGAATATTCATCACACAGAGATTCAGAAATACTTCTCCAAGTTACAGCTGTATCACACAAGAAGAAGTATTTCTGAATCTCTGGTGCTCTCATACTTCCAGGTTCGATATATACATTGGAATATTGATTTCTCACAGTTCTATGAATATATCAAACTTGGAGGCCCAATGTAATCTGATACCTTTCACAATTGGAAGCACTGGAATACTTCTTCTGAATTCACCACACATCAGAGCTTCATATCTCGTTCTGTAGCAATGAAACTATATCAATCAAGTATTCCCCCAGAGATCGGCTTGTTTCGAAATAATATCTATCTCGGTGATTTCAGGTGATACTTCTTCACACAAGTTACGGTACATTTGGAACCACCGAAGTACTTCACCATTCATACAAATTCATTGGTAATATCACTCGATTCTGTATCAAGTATAGTATCCCAACAACAGAGACGCTTCGAAGTTCAGACCAGCCACAATTCAATATAGTTCAAGATTTTGGTGGTACCACCAAGATCACATGGCTCATATTCCATTCATTCTCATGTAATTCAAGATGGATCTATTTCTCACAGAATTACATTGGAACTTTCCCATACCATTCGATGTGATAGTGTAACTTCGGATACGAAGAATAGTACCACACCATTCAGCACTACAGATTCATTCTTGAATACTTCACCTTCATACAACTTCAGACACCGTACAATAGAGCTGCAACAATATCCAACATGAAGTCTGAGAAGTAAGATTCACATTCAGCTTCAGATATTGGTGGTACAACTTCAGATATGAAGAATAGTACCACCAAGTCCATATTCACCCATACTTTCGGAGATATATCATTCCACTATCCTCGGAGATCTACTTCTTCCACATTCCTTCGATAGTTCCATATCAACCCATCACATGAAGATATTCGCCGACATCAATGCAAGTACAAGGATGAAGTAGCTTCATATACTATAGAACGTTATGTTAAACGGAACTATCTAATAATTCCCACGAGAGTCCCTTCATACTCACTCCTATTGTTGGATGTAGTGTATCATATCATCATTCTCGCACATTCCTTGTGTTGTTATGCGAGACCCATCAACGGGTCAGAATGGCAGTAGAACTTCAGAACACCAGCGAGCCGAGGCTTCACTACTATACAATCTTGGAATGTCTTCCTTCAGTACCACATAGGTTTGAAATGGAAGGTATTATTGATGGACACTATCACATACGTTGGTTTCTGTGTATCGAGGCCAGTACAGAGAAGAAGTTAGTTTATCAACACTACGTTCGCCACAGAAGCCAACCTTCACAGCTGGTGGTAGTATGTGGAGATCTTCCAGAAGGTGAATCTCACACTTCGCTGTGGAAGGAGATTCATTCCGAATATTCAGATATGATTGTTCATCTTGGAGATAACGTGAACTTGGACTCAGAAGTCGCACATCTTCTCTCTTGGGCCGAGAGCAACACTTCCCAATCCCATCTTGGTGAGGTAGCAATGAAGTTATTCAGTCTTCGCTATCGTTACAGTTGGCAGCGGTGGATTCGTGAGTTGGATGACGTTCCTCACATCTTCTGCATGGGTGAACATGATCTTGGGAATCTGAGGCTGATGAAGGTGAACGACTTCAGCATCAACCATGAAGTTCTCAACAGAGCATATGAGGCTTACGATTCATATCAGGGTCTACTCACCGGAAATGTCATGAAGTATCACGATGGTAGACCCTGGTACAAGCAGTGGATGGCGGGAAAGAAGAAGGTGGTATTCATCTCAGTTGATATGGACTCATCCATGAATGAAGAGGTGAAAGAATCAGAGAATACCTTCTTCAGCCCCATCCTTCAGGGAAGTAGAATGAAGGGTGAACTGAGATATTCCATGCTTGATCTGGTGGACGATGAAGTAGAATTACTACTGATAGGATTGCCACTTCCAATAATCTCACTTCCCACATCAATACTGCCCCTGAATATGGTATATCGTTCTCTTCCTTCACAGTGCATTCAGAGGCTTCTGGGATGGGCTGAAGGATGGCTCTCATTCAACAAGAATAGAAGAGTTGTGCTTCTCTGTGGAGGTGCACTCTTCGGGGCAGTTGGTACAGTGAAGAGGAAAGTGAATTCTCTCGTCCCAGAGATACACTTCGCACTCATACCTCCGATTGTGAATCAAGTTGATCTTCAATCTCTGGTGGATAGATACTTGATTGAGCTCGGAGGGAAGGAAGAGGGCGAATATATCTACAACTTCGAGAAGATCACATCCAAGAGAAGTTATCTCAACCTTGATATCTCACTCTCTGAACCAGTTCTGAAACTGGGAATATCAGATGAAACTCTTCCATCACCACGCAATCTATCTCTGATGCTGATGCGAAGGTACCAAATTGAACGAGACCTCTTCATTTCTTCGATTCAACTTCCGAAGGTGGAACTTCCCCCACTTCCCAAGATACCTTCGCCTCGCAAACTAATTCAAGAACTGCAGAAGATGGTACCACCTCTGGAAGGAGAAAGATCAGAACTGGTGGAAGTGAAAGAATTACAAGCATCTCAGAAGGAAATATGTGGCACAGAAGGGAATGGAAATCAGAAGAACCATCAAGTGCCAGAGAATGGAGGAAGAAGTATCAATACCACCTTCATTGAAATGTGCAGCAAGTTGAAGGTACCATCCATTGTAATACAGAACAACGATGAATGAGAATCACAAGAAATACAATACCATGGAGATATGGCATAATTCCACGAGATGAGAGATACAAGAAATTCATGTTCATATTCCAGTGTATCATGGAGTAGAAACACTTCTCAGAAGGAGCAATACTTCTGGTGAAGAAGGAATGAAGCGAGATGTGCTACAAAATGACGGAGCTGGTGCCAGCCCTGTCGTACTTTCATTTCTGGTTCATTTCTCACTTCTCGGAATTGTTAGTCTCATTCTGTTCCATTTCGAAGTATTTGATATTGGACATCTTCCCGAGTTGCTTGGTGAAGGTGGATGCCTGTGGTATCTTGAACTTCTCCGCCATTCTTTCCCTTGCTGTAAGTTCAACACCCACCATGATATACGGAATACCATGGCACACATCTCTCACCACATAGGATACGTTCCCTTCATATTCTACAGGTATCAAATCATATGGTGGATATGCGAGGGCTTGTTCAAGCGTGAGAAATGGTGAAATATCCTTCCTCTGGAATGGGACTTTGGACTTCAAATCAATCTCGGAGGTAGTATGGGGCAAAGTTTCCCGAAATCTCCGCAGAGTCTCAAGGTTTCTCTGATATATCTCGTCCTGATATGAAGTGATATCTCCAAGGGCTACATCCAACAACTTCAGCAATGGAGTAATACCTGGATTCGAACTGAGCGGTACTCCCAGAAGATAGCAGAGTTCGCTATGGTTCAGAAGTGAGAGACGTCCAAATCCACTTTCACCGGTGAGTGCCTTCAATCTCAATCCATAGTTACTCTCAGGAGGGAAGTATGGCATCAAGGGCAACAACGATTCTTTCCAGTATTCATTGGTCTTGAGATTTCGTATTATCAACTTTGCAGCGTTTCTAGCGTACCAGTTCGCAATCTTTCTCACTTTGGGATCTTCGAACATGTTGTTGATCTTATCCAGCACCTGAACTAGTACCGACACATCTGGATTGTGAATTTGTCTATGGCTCAACATTGCGGCTTCGATATATGCCTTGTCAACTTCATCTTCATTCAAACCTTCCTTGTTGGTATTCGCAATTCCACCAATGACTGCGAACTTCCTTCTGAGTTGTGGGGATATCTCATTCTCATCTGCTTCTCTTGATTTGTTGTTCTTCGAATCTGACTTGGAATCTTCGGAGGAAGGAGATACCGAAGAACTTTCATCCTTCACTGGAGGCCACCACCACTTCAAATCCGAGGTGGGATGTACGTTGAATGTGGGTCCAATTCCCGCATCTCTCAGTTTCTCACCATCCAGAGTGAGAGTGGCCTTCATATCACAATCTCCTCCCATCAACTGATAGTAAATGTAGTACGAGGGATGAGCCGCAATGAAGTGAACTTGAGTTTCATTTTCACTCCATTCCTTCCACTGGTAAAATCTCAACCTGCGACTTGAAGATGGACCTATAGAAGCTGCAATTGCTGGCAACAACCAAGAGGATGTGGTGGGATTCGCCTCCAACTTGGAGAGAGTTCTCAAGACCATACGTGGACGTGCTAGATGCTTGATGGATGAATATGGAACTTTGGGAGCGAGGGCCATACATTGTTCCTCAGTTAACTTGGGTGCATTCTTGGAATTCCCTGAACCCATGATGGTGCTTGGTTTCATACACCATTCTCTGGTTCTATTTGAATCACAATACCTCGGTGGTACCACCAGGGTTTTTTTGGGCACTTCTACATCAAGATTCTACGAGAGAAGTGAGAGTACCTCTTCGAATTGATGGTGTGTGCATATCTGTTCTATACTTTGAGGTGTGATGTGTCGAGTTCTCCCTTCTTCAAGTTCAAGGTATACTTCGTGAAGAACTTCATTATTGTACACGTCTCCAAATTGGGGATATATATCGTCGAAGATGGGTCCAATTTCCAGCAATAGTTTCCTGTATGAGACTCCAATTCTTTCGCTGAGGGGATGTACTGCGGCATTTCTCAGTCTTTCAGTGTGGTGATGGTTTCTCAATTCCATGTGGGGTAAGAGCCTTCTCTCAATTATCATGTGAATCACGATCACGTTTGTCATGAGTAAGAGCCATCTTACCTCACTTCTGTATCTACTACTCTCAATCATCTTTTCAATTGCTTCATGGTTGTTCTCCGCATTATCACCAATTGTGGAAGTGTCAAGATAGAGAGATACAATTCTGGTTGTCAGTTCATTCATCGAAGAGAATATGGTGGGATCGATTCTCAATGCCCATCCAATATCAATACTTGCAAGGTCTGAGAATACTGAATTCTGAAACTGATACAATACATATTCATATACCAAGTCCACTTCAATTTCGTACCATCCTTCCATCATTTCGAACGCTTCTCTGTACTCGTGCTCCAGGCGTGAACGTGGAATATATCTCCATCTTGTTATCTTACCTTGTTCAGCTTCAGTCTTCACCCTTGGAAGTAGTAGTTCATAGAGTTTCAACTGTACTTCACCCATCTTAGAGGGCGATGAGTCTTGAAGAGATAGATATCTGAAAGTTATACTTCTTTCCATCTGTCGCACCAACAGTAGCTCCACCAATTCATTAGTCCATCCAATCTCTGGGAACATTCTAATGCTGAGTGATATCTCCAGTAATTCTTCATGCGAACCTTCTACTTCCCAGTATGAACCCGGAATGACCAACTCTTCGTTGAGTTTATGTGGATACTCTTGAATTAATTTCTCACAGACCCAGTTCGAGAGTAATCTCATATCAATTCCGTGAAGAATACCTCTCTGATAGTCTCGATCTGCTTCAAGCACCAGTTCGTTGCTAAGAACCGTATAGTCATAATCCGGCATATTGGCACACAGAGGCCCAAGAATATTCCACAATTCAGATAACTGGGAATGTTCCAGAGACATAGCATCTTCGAAGAGCCCATTCTGCACCATCATTCCTGCGCTGGTGTTGTAGAGGGTGTGGAAGTAGAACATACGATAATATGGCTGATATGGACCAGATTCATTCGGATGAAGTCTACAATATTCCAACCATCGATTCCTGCCGTAGTGGTACTTGGTATCGTACATTATCAAAGTACACTTGATGATCTCACAGACTGTTGAGTTGATAGCAGCATCAATCAAGTTCGAGATGTACTTCTTCTCACTTTCGAGGCGATTGTAGCATCTGTAGAAGTAATTATAGAGTTCATCGTCTGAAGGTTCACCAACTAGTTCATAGTAGGACTGGACGAATGAAATGTACATGTCTGTAATATGTTCTTCATTATTGTCCAATTCTAGCAGCTGAGAGTGAGGTCTGAGATCCAAACGTGGTAGTTGTATTTCAACTTCGCCTCCGTTGGGGACTCTCTCATCTCTAATATAGCACTTCCCTGTTGCAATTCTACAAGCTAGTTTGTGGGCCGAATCTTCAACATCACATGAGTAAATTTCATCTTCATCTCTTACTCCTGTGCATTGGTTGAGAACTTCGAATAGTTCATCTTCTATTCTCTGAGTTTCACTCTTCATGGCTTTCGTTCGCACCTTCGGGGATGGAATACAACTTCGAATCGAGCTACATACATGTGGCACCAGAGTAGCTCCATTGAGAAGTATCAGATTACAGTTGGAACCACATCCTTCAGAAGATAGGATGAATTCACCTCCATATTCTCATGTGATAGATTCACAACGTAGTAACTTCAAGTGGAATGAAATGGACCATATGAGAATATGGAGATGGAAGAATAGATTCATTCTGGTGTGAAGGCTAATACTTGTTCACACCAGAATGAATTGAGGCATTCCTATCTTCCCTTGCACTTACACCCTCATATTGAAAGGAAACGTTCATTATACCGCGCTGAGACTTGAACTTCAATGTCACGCCTAACGTTCGCATCAGTATCAACCCTCATATACAGAAGGGAAGCACCTTCGAATATAACGATGGATGACGCCACCATCGTCCTTGAAGTACTTTCACTACATCAACGCCCTCCCTCAACCTGCATCTCGTGGCTCAGGGTGGTGGTGGAAGCACTTGATGGATGGGGATGGTCCGCGAGGCACTGTTGGTACCTTGATTCTGGAGTTGGATTTGGAATTGTATATCACTTCCTTGTGCTGAATCCACAGTACATCATACCATATCTCAATGCTGGAGGTTCAATGGAAATGGAAGTGGGAATCATGTGCGTGGATAACTACAAAAGAAGCAACACAACATTCATATCTGAATCACCCCCATGTGACCTCTCACTTCGCGAATACTTCTTACCCCAACTCAACATTGTTGGATATGATGGGATGTTGGCGGAGTGGAACCTTCAGAAGAGAGAAGTGAAAGTAAAACCTACTTCTGGGAAGAATGGCCTCACAAAACCACAGAGTAGAATGGGATACAGAACTACACTGAAGAAGGTGCATAATGAACTAGCAATGTATCTCGGACAACACTCACATCAGACTTCACACCACAGGAAGGAAATGAAGGGAAGAACTGAAGGTGGCGTGTAATTCTGGGGGTTTCTTTCATTCCATCGCAACTTCAGGGGAGATACCTCCTCTGAATTCATATTTCACATGTTGAACCTGAAATTTAGCTGAATCCCACAGCTCCACTTGCATATCCTGTGGCAGTGGCTTTGTTATTACCTCCCACCGCAGATGCCCAGTACACCACCATTACTCTGGTATTTGTGGTGATGCTAACGTTGAGGCCGCTTGTGGTGCCATATTTGATTGTATTTCTGGGATTACTTCCTGTGAATACGAGAGACACAATTGCCGAAGGAACTGGACTGAAGATGTTATTCGGCGTGGATGAGATGAATACCTGTGCATTGATGGTGAATGAAACTCCAGCTGCAAGTGTGAGAATACTTGACAAGTTGTAGAAGGCACTCAACGAGGTCAGAGTCATATCACGTGGAGCACTCCATGAAAAACCATACGTAGGCCCAGATCCAGTATCAGCAACATTGATTGTTGAACCACTATATGATATAGTGAATGAAGAGGAACCATAACCTATCAACGCAGCATTCTCCGGATCTCCATCTTCAGTTGTATTTGTGATGGTATCACCTGAAGAATATGGTATGATGAAACCTCCTCCAGTTGGTCCTGTACTTCCCTGCGGTCCCGTCGCTCCCGTATTTCCTTGTGGACCTGTTGGACCTGTCGCTCCCATACTTCCCGTGTTTCCCGTGGGACCTATTGGACCTGTACTTCCCTGTATTCCTGTATTTCCTTGTGGACCTGTTGGACCTGTATTTCCCTGTGGACCTGTCGCTCCCGTATTTCCCTGTGGACCTGTGGGACCTGTCGCTCCCGTATTTCCCTGTGGACCTGTGGGACCTGTGGGACCTGTATTTCCCTGTGGACCTGTGGGACCTGTGGGACCTGTATTTCCTGCAGCTCCCGTACTTCCTGTGGGTCCAACTTCGCCTTGTATTCCCTGTATTCCCTGTGGACCTGTGGGACCTACTTCTCCAGGTGCACCTTGTGGACCCGTTGGACCTTCGGGACCTACTTCTCCAGGTGCACCTTCGGGTCCTATGGGTCCAGTTGCGCCTTCGGGTCCTATGGGTCCAGTTGCACCTTCGGGTCCTATGGGTCCAGTTGCACCTACAGGACCTACTTCACCCGTTGGACCTATACTTCCAGTTTCACCTGCAGGTCCTGTGGGTCCAGTAGATCCCACACTTCCAGTTTCACCTGCAGGTCCTGTGGGTCCAGTTTCACCCGTGGCGCCTGTAGCACCGTTTTCTCCCGTATCTCCCTTCTCACCTGCAGGTCCTGTGGGTCCAGTAGCTCCCGTGGGTCCTGTGGCGCCAGTAGCACCGTTTTCACCTGCAGGTCCTGTGGGGCCAGTAGCTCCTGTTGGACCGCATGGACCCCTGTGACCTGTAGCGCCTGTAGTGCCGTTTTCTCCCGTATTTCCCTGTGGACCTGTGGGACCCGTATTTCCATGTGGACCTGTGGGACCTGTAGCACCGAGACCAGATGGTCCTGTAGGTCCCATTGTTCCAGCGATACCTTGCATACCTCGAAGACCTGCAGGTCCCTGGTGTCCCCTTCTTCCACGTCTTCCAGTAGGCCCAGTAGGCCCAGGAATTATACCTCTGTAAGAGTACATTTGAGTATACCGAGGGTAATATTCACCCGGATTGAAGTGTTAGTACGTTAATCATATTCACATTCTACAATTGACGCTAAGTGGCTTCATTCTAACACATCTCAAATGAGTGAGGTTGATTCACAAACTTCCACAACATCTACCGAAGAAGAGAAATATCTCTATCTGAAGGACTGCACCAACGTCGAAGCCCCTGAATTGAAGGGTAAGTTGAAGGTTCTCTGGTCACTCACAACTCTGAAGGGTGTACCTCTGGCAGGTCTGGGTCTCTATTCCAGCGAAGGAGTTGAAAGTTGTGAGGGTGAACTTCTGTGGTACTTGGTGCCCAAATGTGGTGTTGATGTACCAGATCAAGGAGAGATGGAAGTTGCGCTCTATGAGTTGCACAAGGAAGATCTGGAGTTGGTGAAGGAGGAACACTGCAAATTCCAACGTGAAGTTGGTGGTATGAGAGATTACACGAGCGAGAATAGGAATGAATGGAAAGAGAAGGAAGATGGCTCCATTCGAACTATCTACAGAAGTGAATTCAACTATGGAAGTATGAGGGTGAAAACAATGGGCAAAGTTAGAGTGAAACAAATCACCAACATAACTCTGGAAGGACGCGAAAGAGTTCAATAGAAAGATGTGAAATGGAAGTATAGTACCATATGGAAGTTCAGCTTCAACAGAAGAAGAGAAATCAATAGCATCAGGAATGAAATATACCACATATCTCGAAGGAGGCACCTCCCTTGAGTTTCAATTGAATCTATTCTATGGTGTAATTTGCATATTATTTCCCACCATTTGGAGCTATACTTCTTCCTGGATAGAGGATTGAAATGAATTCAGTCTTCCCACGTTCTTCTGGGCTCGAGAAGAACTTCATATCCAATATGAGAGAGGAGGTGCCTCTTCCCTCGTTTGTATTCCTATTTGTTGCAGTTTCATGGGTTTGAATTACCGTTGGAACTATTTGTGGTGGTACTTTCATTCTGTGAAGGTGCAGCAGCAACGTTTGACCTTGGTACAATGCGTATTACTCGAACTCTACTCTTTCTTTTCCTATTGGTGTTGTTGGAGTCTTTCGCCGAAGTTGGTGCAACTTTGGGTGCAACTTTGTCTCGTGTGGATTTCTTCACATCTGAATTCTCATGTGGCACTTCTACGCCTGGAGATGTATTACTGGGAGAAGTTTCACACGTAATAATTGAGACTCTGGATTTCTTGTCGCTTCTGTTGAAATACCACAAGAAGAACAACGGTATTGCCATTATAGCCAACACCAGGAGGAATGCGAGAGCCTCAGCATCCAACATGCAAATGATTAGAACGATAATGAATACTATCATACTCCAGAAGATGGCAATATCAACTGCACGTTCGACATTCGCAACCTTCATTTACTGTAGGAAATCAAAGTTCATTCGCAACAATACCATTTCTTCAAGTATGAAGCCAACATGGGGGAGGTGCCTCCTTCATTGATAATATTCTACTTGTTGTGAGATGTATTCTCGTTCGATAGGGAAGTATAGCATGGTGGTCCTAATCCTTCTTCAATTGAATTGTAACTTGGAGGTTGGACCAAAGTTGAAGTTATGTCACTTTCATCTTCACTCGCTTCACTTTCTACCGTATTTGCCTGTGATTCCAGATATGAGAGACGTTCAGAAACGTTATCGATACTTTCGAGCAGAAGTGTACCATCACTCTCTGCATTATTCCTTGAAATATAGGCAAATCCCAGAAGAATGATAGTACCGCTACACCAACAGTAAATGTAGGCAATTCCTGATATCATACCAAGTATCCATCCAAGTATCCAAGTTATCCATATAACACACCATTGAAGTTGAATATGGGCCATCATGCGATGATGTCCTTCATATAGCGTTCTCTCCATTTCTAATGTGGAATGAATGAATTCATTGTGTACCTATGAGGGAGGAGAAGTTGTTGTAACAGTTGAAGGTCTTCCCATACTTATAGCTTCGGTATTTGCACCTGTGGCACCCGCAGGTCCCGTAGGAGGACATGGACAATTGAAACCAGGTATTGATGCAGGATAAGTTGCTGTTGTAGTTCCTGTGGCATCTCTAGTATGGGTATTACCGGAAGGATCCTTGAAATCGAACGAGTTGATCGTGAAGGTCACGAGATATTTCTGATCGTTTGATGAGAGGCGAAGTGCGGTGACATTTGTAGTGTTGTAGTTAAGGTTGAAGGTGGCAGTCACTTCCAACGTTATTGGAGGACCACCGCTGGAAGTGAAGGTATAGTTATCTTTGTACGTGAGTTGCCTTCCAACTGGACCGACAGAAGTTGAAGGATTGACAGGACGTGGTGAGGTGTTCTTCGTGGTGGTATATTCAATTCCATCTGAAGTCTTCAGTGTTATTTGATAGTGAACGTACACTCCCTGAGTAACGATACGATTGCCCATTTGTTATTTCGTTGATAATGGGCGAACGGCAGATGTGCTCGTGAGTTATGGTTGTATGGTGGCACTCTCTGGCGATGGAGAACGAGCCCTTCTTCGCCTATGGTGATTCTTCTTTCCGTGGCGCCCTTTCCTTCTTCGGGGTTGGGGAGATTCATCGTCAATTTCAACTGGTGGAGGTCCTTGAATTGGTACTTCAGTCTGCTTGGGAATTGGGGCTTGAACTTCGATGATTGGTTCGTTCCTCCAGCAGTGATATCCTCCTTCGATATCTTCCTTCTCTGTTGCTCTTTCAATCTTGACGTTCTTCTTCTGATTCTCTGGTGCCGAAGTGGATCTATCAATTGTAATATCTTCCTTCTGTATTTCAACTTCAACTTCGAACGCGTCTCTGTGCTTGAGATTGATGGTGTAGAGTTGTGCTTCACGAATTTCAATGTTAGTGCTAAGTATGAGCCTACTTCCGTATATTTGGAGATGATCTCTTCTAGATACGAGGGCGGCTGTAACTCTCAGAGGTCTCATATATCCTCTCGCAAGTGCCTGAAGTTCATCTTCGTCAAGTGGTAATACAGTCAGAATAAGAACTTCAAGTCTGCCTTCACCATCGAATGTGAATCTATTGTAAGATGGCCTATATTGAGATGAACGCCCACATTGTCCATATCTGAATGAACCGAAGCCATCTTCCTTCTCTGGATATTGATCATGATTCACGGTGTATCTACCTTCACGGTTGAAGGAGATAGTCCAAGGATGGAGGATATATTCGTTGGTATTCACCGAAGAACACGGTTTACAGCCACTGTTGCTAGATTCAGCGCGAACTACCCCATTCATGATGTATGAAGTCTCACTTGTAGTGTTGATGCTTGATTGATGTGCACCCTCCATTTCAGATGTGAAGTAAAAGAATATCATCATTATGAGACTTGATTCGAATAGTTCATCAACTTCTTGTCTAAGTTATTCCATCCAGAGCCAAGTTGATTCGTAGTTTTGTGGAACGTGAAATGATCTGTGAGGTCGCGCGACTTCGCAGTTTTGTGGGTATTTGAACTATTGATACACTTCATCGACCGAAAATGTGAAATATCAGCCTCATTATTGGCCGAATTTGTAGTTGGTTCTCTGAATTGGTGTCTCAATGACTCCGCTCTTGTTACCTTGTTCGTCGGTTTTCACATCGACTTGAGTCTTGATGACTGAAGCAACTCCAAGGTTCTTGCGGCATTTGAGTCCGCTTCTTTCGAGTTGGCATTGATCTCTTTGTTTCAAGATGAGAATGATGGCAGAGAGTTCACCTTGGAATTGAAGAGCGAGATCTGCAATTTGTTGGTCTGTGACCTCTTGGAATGTGACAGCGAGTACACTTGGAGGTTGTGTTGCAGCGGAGAAGGCAACGTACTGGGCCCAAGGAGCTGTGAGTTGTTTGGGTTGTGTCTTCTCGCATAAGTGGAAGATGGCTTCAATTCCCGAGTCGAAGAGTTGGTTTCCTGTAACTTCGAAAGAGTTGTCTTCGAGCTTGAGATTCCATGGTTTGATGTCGACGGTGGTAGCGTCTTGTCCTTCAATGACTTCAGTGCCTGGTTGAGACATTTGATATCGTGGGGAAAACTGGTGTGCGAATTGCACGCATCTGTTCGTTAGAAGTTATTCCACCATATTGGTAGAACAGAGAAATGAGATTTCAAGGCAAAGATTGCGAGACCCGAACTACTCGAACTTCATCTGAAGTAAAGTTATGAATTAGGCAGAAGTTCACCTAAATTTCAGTGTGACGAAGAACTCAACGTACATGGACAGTTTCAGGTTCAAGTATCGATGAAGTCAAATGTAGATTCACGAGTGATGTACATCATTCGTATTCCAGTGGATGTGGTATTAACTTCATTTTCCTTCTCCCACCATTTGAATTCGATGTTGTGATGGTGATGGGCTGGTTCGAGATGAAACTATGGGTGCAATGGTATGGGAAAATTTCATTCAGGCAAATGTGCTTCATCATATCCCACTTTGATGGAAGTTACTGTACAAATTGGGATATGTAGGATTGATACTCTAGAATTGTGAATGAAGAATGTGCAGTGAAAGACGAACGTCCCTCTCTCGTACTATGGTGGAGGTGAATTGTGTGAGACCCAATACTTCTGTATGTTTCATTCTTGTGTGGTATGTGGCTCTTCTGAGTTTTTGAAGTCAAAATTCTAGAGACCTCCTGCATATCCACCCTCAGGAGCTGAAGTATCTCTTCCCTTGTTAACGTATGTATTTGATGCTGTAACCTTCTCATTCAGCAGGGTTCTATCAGAATACAGAGCTTTCACGTTGCGAATTGTTACAATGGCGGTGTTAGCATCATCTTGATATTTCAAGGTACCATCCTTCAACACAGCAGGTGAAGTACCGTAATCATAGATGAAGTTCATACCTGAGACGTCATTGATGCTGAAGTTCTTCACCTCGAGCAACCATTTATTGGAACTTTTGGGTGTGAGAAATCCATTTCCATTGTAAGTTCCAATATAGTTCATATTGCGTATCGAGTCCCAATATGTGTATTCCATAGCAACTTGAACATTTCCCATTTACTGTTCGTGGGAAATAAGTTGTGAAGGTGAACGTGAACTTCTGAAACGAATGGAAGCAGTTGTGGCTTGGAAGGTGAGTTGAGGTTGAAATTGGGATGTTTCAACGAGTTGTAGTGAATATTGGCTTCATCGGGTGAAATCTCATATCGGAAGATGCTCATCTTTCGAATTCTCTAGTATTGTTGTGCTATTTCTGTACCTTCAGTTGAATCTCTTCCGTTACTCCTCCCTGGAATCTGTGGTACTTCTTGGAATCTGTGGTACTTCTCGGAATCTGTGGTACTTCTTGGAATATGTGGTACTTCTTGGGGGCTGATTATCTGAGTACAGGTTCTTCGCTGCTTCCATATTCAACCCTATCATAGCTCAGTATTACAGATGGAGGTGGAGGTGAAGGGTTGATACCAGTTGTAGCAGTTATGAGGCTCTTCAATTCAAGTTTGAACTGGCACGGTGGTACTTCATTCAGACATCGCGAAGGTGTGGGATGAAGTACCATGAGAGTGAGATGAACAGGAATTGGGAGTGACAGCAGCAACTTCTTCACAACTTCATCATCAACATCATCCAGAGATACAATGAGAAGTTCAAGTGGATCTTGGCCCTGTGAGATTGCGATGTATCTTATCCACTCTTGTCTCTGAACTGTTCCAATACCTCTCGCTGCAAGTGTGGAATATACCTCCGCTCCCGTGATATATTCATTCTCTGAACCCACAGTGAACCCTCCGTTGTTGTTGAGCTGCAATTCCCATGGTGGTATTACGTATGGTTGAGTTAGCGTGGCCGGTACCTTCATTTGATATATTGGAGAAACGGAGCAACTCCCTTGGCTCGTTGGCGAGGGACCAACTTGGTACCCTGGTGATGTCAGATACGCTTCTCATTCAGGCCACACTTCGAAGGGTGGAAGAGGTTCGAAGAAGGGAGGGAAGGATGGAGGAAGTTCTTCAATATCAACGAGTGAGAAAGCACCACCTTCCAAGTTGATACTATGGATCTCACTTGCGGTGGTGATACTGCTGGTCCTTGGATTTGTCCTCTATTTCGTGTTTCGTCCTTCAACAACCTCCAGTGGTGGTACTCCAACTTCATATCAGGAGGAGTATCTTCCCTTCGCATATTGGGGTCCAGTATATCCCAGCACTGACACTGAACGTAACAAATGCAAACTATATCAATTCCCTGGGACTCTCACTTCACAGTATCCCCCATATTGCTTCCAACTGAGGGGTGAACCTGGATCTCCAACGATGGATCCCTTGATACTGGGAACGATGGAACCTCTTCCCCTTCCTTCCTGTTATGATGTGGATCAGCAGGTGGCGGCGCAGGTTCAACACGCTTGTATTACGAATGAACAACTTGAGGCGGAGAACTACTCTGGTGTAGATGCGGAGGGAAATTCAATCTCATTCTGCACACGTCTCGATGGTGGCAAGGCTCAAGTTGGTGAAAGTGAAGCTCTCTATACTACTTCAGCAACCTTGATAGATCCCGTGACAGGACAAACTGGTTCAATCGCTTGCAACGTATCGAGATGTGCAGGCGTACTATCCTTCTATGGATTGAACTACAAGACTCTAACCTTCACTGGAAGTAGTTATCAGCCAATCTACCCTGTCTGTGCTGGTAGTAATACCTGGGGATATGGAATACGTTGTCTTGCAGTGGAAGGTGAGAACGTTGTGGCACGCGTCTGCAACATTGAGGAACAGAATCAAATCTTCAGGGTTACAAGGGTACAGGCAGATGAAGGAGTACCAAGTTACAGCAGCACCGATGAAGAGGGCAAGAGTGGCACCTTCGCACAGATATATCACAGATTGAGCAACACATGTCTCAATGCGGACGTTTCACAGACGAAGTTGATACTTGGTTCCTGTGGTGCTAATTGGGCCCTGATACCAGCGGTGAATGGCACCGAAAGAAGTGCAGTTCAGCAGACGGTGTGGGTAGCTTCACTCAGCGATGAACAGAGACAACAACTCCCAACTCTTGGAGGTGATGAACTACTCTCATTTGTCACTTCACTTGGCTTGAGATCCTTGCAACTCGACGTGAATGCTGGAGTTGTTCTTGGAGCCTACGCAACCTATACCAATGGACAATACAGAGATGATTATGCAATGCCTTCATCTCAATACATCGACTATACGCTCTACAATTCAATCCTCTTCAGTTCACAGCCCTACACCTTCTGAATTGATGGAAGTATCAATCCTTCGAGAAGTGAAGATGTGGGAAAGTAGGGAAGTGGCGCCACCTCCCTGAATAACCCCAAGAATCCACATTTCTGGGGAATGAATCTGATATTCTTCCTTCAATCTGTGAGTTATACGCTGGAAGATGAAGTTGTGAACCCAAATGGCCAATCGTTGGATTGTTGGAGTGATAGTGGCTGTGGTGGTTGTTCTATTCCTCTTGCTTCTACTTTCCTTGTATCGCGGCTGGAATGTGGGCGGTGAAACTGTGGCATCAACTCAACCTCTGACTTCACCCGTGGGACTGGGATATAGGTGCGCAGGATTTCAATGTGGTGATGGATTGAGTTGTGATTCCGTTCTTCAGCAGTGTAGGCTTGTGAACGGTGAGAAGTGTAGCAAGGCTTCTGAATGTTTGAATGGGGCCTATTGTTCAGGGGTTTGTGTCACGGAACAACCTGGGGTCTACAGTGGTCTTGCAGGAGCTCCATGTCCCTGTGGCACCGGTATGACCTGCGTGAATAATCCTTCTCTCACAGGGGCCAGGTACTGTCTCAAGCTTGAAGGAGTATCATGTGTGGAAGGAAGTGAATGTCTCAGCTCCCTCTGCAATGCGGGACGTTGTGCTCCAGGGAAGCCATATGGTGAGAGTTGCACTTCAAACGCTGAATGTGTCGAACCGAATTGTAGTCTTGGATATTGTCAGCCCACAGGTTTCATAACGGGTTCTGAAGGTGCCGTTTGTCGTGCTCCTGGACCTCCAGATTGTGGTGGTGGTATGAGTTGCCTTCAGGGGCGGTGTCGGCGTGTAACTCAGGGATTGGGTGAACTCTGTGATTCTTCGCTGGTATGTATGGACCCTCTCTCCTGCTATCAGAGCGAAGGTCAATTCCCCTGTGCTTCGGATGCTCAATCCTGTGAATGTGGATATAACTATAGCATTCAGGTGGATAATTCTCGTCCAGACCCCAACGGCTGCAACACAAGAGCTCAGTGCAGTGAAGGATATGTTTGTGAAGATGGGCGCTGTCTTGGCCTCGTTGGAACTCCGTGCACCAGAGATTCTGAATGTCTCTATCAATGCCTCGAAGAAGGGGGAGGATTGTTCGCACTTCTCTTCTACACCCTTGATTCTCAGTTGCAGCCCACCTTGTTTGGTACAAATCCATCTTACATCATTGGAAGTTACAACGTGAGTATGGTGCGTATCTCCAGCTCCACAGTTCCTTCTTCGGTGGTGGGACTCACAGGTTATTCAATTCCTCCACCTCCAACGACTACTTCCACATCTACATCTACTACAACAGTAACAATGCCAACACCAGCACAGATGGCCTCGGAAGTAATGCTATACTATTTGGTGAAAGGAGATTCTTCGAACCCCAGAGGTACGGGACTGATAGATTACAAAGGTATCACGAGAATAGCAGGATGGAGTACTTCCACACTCATCAGCGGAGATCTTACAACAACCGAAGAACGCCTCTTCATCTGGGCCGAGGTGTGGAGTGCCAGCGCTGGACTTGTCGCATTCCGGCAGAAGATAACATATCTCACATCCAGCGGAGATACGGTACTAACCAACGTTGTTGAAGGAGATGTGCTCTATAATTACAATCCTACCACAGGTGCCCTTGATCCCATAACTTCAGACGTCACACAACCTGGAAGACAATACTCCACCAACGGTACACCTCTCACAATCTCATCATTCTCTCGTTCTTCAACAGGTGATTTGATGGTGCAGGATCGCTCGTTGGTGGTGTATGTAAAGCCAAATGGTGCCTCGAATTACAGCGTGCTACTCTCCTCTGCCACTGGAGCTGCAATGCCTCCTGGATTGAAATCTCCGAAATACTACCTTGGTCTCGGTACTTCAAACACTTCAGAAGTTAGTGCTTCACTTCCCTGTTATGGGAGCTGTCCCTCGTGGCTCGATGTGAGTTATATTTCGGAAAGTTGGGACTACAATTCTCAGTACCAGGGAAGGCTTCTCCAATTCAACGGCAACGCTGAAGGTGCTTCATTCGTCTCATTCGAGGGAAGTATCGACACATATCAAGTTGAGAACTACAGCATCTATTCAGATCCAGTTCAAGGCATCACAGGGGGATATCTCGGCATCGTTGCAACTAACAACTCCAACGGTCGCACTTCATTGATGGTTGCACCTGGTGGACGTCTCTCAGTAATACCAGGATATGTCAACGCTGGGACCCAGGTGTTAGCCTTGAGTGGTGGCATGTATCTCTACGCTCCAGGAGGTTGCAGCGAATGAAGGAACTTGGGCTTCACAGAATATGAGAGGTTCAGAGAATTACGGAGGATGTACATCCCTCGTACTATTCACACATATTCATATTTCTCATATCCACCTGGAGGGAAGTATCTCCCCTCTCGCCCTTCTTTCGCAGAAGAATATGGATATCTCAGTTTCCCCCATTTCAGCGAGATACGAGGCACTTTCCATCCACTGAAATGAAGGAAATATGGGAATACTTCTCTTTCATATTCCATGGTACTTTGGCCTTCAACTTCCTTCATTCACGGTCCTAACTTCAACTCTTGTGTTTCAACCAACCCATGCTTCATTCCAGGAAGTTAGTGCTTTCTCAAGGGCTTCAATGAAGACGGTGGCACAGGACGCTTGATTGGAGCATCAACACAAGTAGAAGAAGGAGTTGAAGCAACATGAAGCCGATATCCCAGATGACGGCAGACGAGACGTTCCAGTTCAACAATTTGGTGTAGTTGGAGCTCAATACCCTCGAGATGAACTCCAGTCATAACTTTGTATGCAACCCAGATGCAGGCCTGGACTAATGCGAAGGAACGAGCTTCTTTCATCTTGGTACACCTGCTGTAGAGTTCCTTGGTCTTCTGTAGCACGTTGGAAGGAAGATTGTACTTCGATGCTATGCGTTCCAGCATTCTAACTTCATCTGCTGGCACTTCTGAAGTTGGAGTACTAACGATGGTATATGGTGCCATTGTAGTGTTGAAGTATGGATGTGCAAGTACTTCTGTGATGGTGGGACGTTTCTCAGGATCGAAGGTCAACATCCACAGCACCAACTCCTGAAACTCCTTCTTCAACTGAAGGAAGTGGGGTGACAGTTCAACCTGTATAACATCTCGTATCTTGGTGTTGAATCTCAAGGCCTTCGCATCACCGCGCGACTGAGCCCACAAAGTAATAGCAGCAAGGGCTCTCTCGTTGATTTGTTGTTTCCTCAGGTCAGTTCGCAGCTTGTTGGAAATATTGCGACCTTGATATGGTACCAGAAGTTCACCGGTGGATATCTCGTAGAATGTGATACCAAGGGACCAAATATCAACGCTGAAAGTCCAATACTCGCCTGCCATCACCTCTGGAGGGCGATGTGAAACTGTGCATATCATATGCTTGAAGTATTCGTCGTTGTGCGAGGCAAGAGTGGCAAGTGTGAAATCTGCGAGAGAAACTCTATTATCGTGGTATCTTAGCGCATTAGCACCCTTGATATCGCAGTGAATGATTCTCTCGTTGTGAAGACAAGCCACAGCCTGGGCCAGAGCGAGACACCAGGAGTGAAGGACGAGTTCAGTTGGTACTTGGTTCTTGATGTATCGAGCGACGTTGTCGGTGGCGAGTTCCTGTATGATGTACATCTTGCCTCGCTCAGTGTGGACATACTTGGCCCTCGTGAGAGAAGGATGTTCATAACTGCACATAATAGATGCTTCAAGCAAGTCTGGTTGTCCATAGTTCTTCATGGGTATAATCTTAGCTGCCATCCTGGAGTTATCGTCCAAAGTGCATTCATATACTTTTCCATATGAGCCGTGTCCAAGTTGCCTGCCGAACGTTATGTTGATGGTGCTGCTCATCTTCAGTTCTCACGATGACTTCTTCCTTTACCATTGATGCTTCAATATCAACAATGGATGAGCATTGAAGCATGAACAACTCCAACTCTGCTATCTTCACAAGGTGGAAAGATTCCTGTACCTCCTTGGTCTCACAGAATTCAATACGTGTAAGTATGGTGAAAGTTGAAACTCAACAAGGATGAACAATGAAAGATTCATTCGAAGGTAGAAATGCACCATTACTCAATGAAGGAGTAGGAAATATGGAAGTATTGTATCTTGACTGTACAATCTGTAGAATGAAATACTTCATCTCGGGGAATGTTCATTCTCCGAGTTTGCAATGGTTAATCCTTCTATTGGAAGTTTGAGGTATTACTTCCAGAAGGTAGATGTATGATGTAATAGCTTGGTGTTGGTGCTTCAATGAGGGCCGTGGATTGTCCTCCCGTTGAGAATTGTTGTGAACCTTCGCTCCATGAAGAATATGAGGAAGGAGAAGAGGTCCGTGAAGATGAACCGTATGGGGATTTTGAACCTTGAATTCCTGTGCATCTTCTGGGGGTGAAGGTGCTCATATAGGCCACTGAACACCTGGAAGTTGGTTTGCTATTTTCCTCTGAGAGGTGGTGTCTCGAACACCCACATTTCGACCTTGTTGGAAGTGAAGTACCCCATTTCTGACCTTCATGTTCCTTTCGTTCTTCTGCCTGAGATTCTTGTGCTTCATGAAGTTCCTGTAGTTCTTCATTTCCTGCCCCTGTATCTCCTATTCCAGTCACTTGGGATCCAGAAGAAGTATCAACACCGAAGAACTGGCTCATCATTGAACGAAGAAGTGAATTATTCTCCATCTTTCCCTTCGAATAGAGAATTCAAGTATAAATGTGAGAGGTGAACGTGAAACCTTCCGTTTGATATGTTGAGAGGAACCTCCCAGCATGTGCGCCTCAAGTATGGAAGTGTGGTGTTTCTTGGATCTTCACATCTCTCGGTCCAGGGAAGTAGGCTTGAACTTCACAATGAAATACACTGGATTCGGAGATGTGTGGAGTTGAATGTTCCAAACGATCCAGGTTCATCTGAAAGTATGAAAGGTCTTGGATTACTCGATATGACCGTTGATGTGTTGATTGAGATAACTTCATATCTCGAAGGTGCTAATCTCTATTCTTTCACGCTCTCCTCGCCTGTGTTGTATGGATTGAAGAAGGTTCTCTCTCTGAAGTTGAAGTCCAGTACATTGGCTGAAGAAGGTGAATGGAAGAGATATCTGGAACTGTTCAGGAAGAATCTCCTATACATTCCGAGGGAAGTGAGACTCCACGGATATAACTCCGAAGTATTGAAGTTACTGGAAGTACCGGTGGAATACGAAAATGGGCAAGTGAAATTAGTCTCTGAATTGGAGAAGCTCTCTCTTCTGAAGGGTGAAATTGGAGGCGGTGAGATTGACCTCAAGATATTGAGAGAGGCCAAGAAGCTGAAGGAATTGGAGATTGATTCCCAATGGACCGAGAAAGTATATTACACGCGCGAGAATGGTTCGATGGGTTCCATTCCAGTACTGAAGAAGAATAGCTTGGTATGGTCCCAGTATGTGCGAGGTCTCACACAACTGAAGAAGTTAAAAGTGGTAGTTTCTGAAGTGGGAGGCCTCAAGTGGCTGAAGAAGCTAACGAACCTGAATGAACTCACCTTCAACAGATGTTGCCGAATCGAAGACCTGACACCTCTGAAGAAGCTCACCAATCTCGAGAAGCTTGAATTGGACATGTGCTATAATGTGAAATCCATATATCCGTTGCATGAATTGACGAGTCTCAGAAGTCTCTCGTTAACATCGTGGTCCGGAGATGGTGAACGTCAATTACCACAACTCCCAACTCAACTGGTAGAACTGGACCTGTCCTACAACAGCTTCACAAGTTTGAAGTTTATCTCTAGACTTCAACTGAAGGTGCTTCGCTTATCATACATGGAATACATGCGCGAATTCAATCTCCTTGGTCTCGCGGTAACACTGGAAGAATTAAATATTAGCTCCACCTCTGTGAGTTCTCTCTCATTCCTCACACATCTCGAGAGGTTGAAGATCTTGAATTTGAGTGGATGCAGTGATGCTGAAGATCGAGGTGAAGTTGCTTCACTTCCATCATTGAAAGAGGTGAATGTGGGATTCATCACCGAGAAGTTCATTGATAGTGGCATCTTCCAGAGAGAGGGATTGAAAGTTGTGATACACAGAGATATAGACCTACCAGCGCTGAAGAATAGGAATGTGGAAGTGAAGTGTGATCTCTATGGATTCTAGTGCAAATAGGATCAGTTGAACTTCAAAAGTATGAAAAAACCAGGGATACACATCTCTGGTGTTGATATGAACGCAGAAGTACAGAAATGTATCAATTCCCAATGGAGTTCATATTCCGAAGTATAGCACGGAGGATGTACATCCTTCGTTTTTTATCTCTCCTATTCCTATTTCAGTGGAGGTAATGTGGCATGCGAGACGAGACGATAGTAGGTTGATACAGTTATTGCACCTTCAGTCGAACTATTCATCCTTCCAATTAGTATGAGATCTCCTGGTACCCATCCATAGAATTTAACCACAGGATCGTTGCTAGCAAATACAGGAAGATCTCGAGGTTTCATACCTTCCTTGTTATAGAGGGAAGTTGCTTCTTCCCGAGTTAACCTTCTATATGTGGAACTGAAGGTGTGTTCTGTTGGTATTACCATCAGTTGGTTGTGCGTGAATATTTCATAATCTAATCCAGCGGAATTGAGCATAGCCAGCTCTGTGAGACTAATACCAACAGGTAATACGAACGTAACTTTGACATTAACCACATTGCGCATACCTCCTTCTGATTCAATGAGGGTTTGATATGATAATTTGACATTGTTGGAAGTTGAGTTCTTTCCAGAAGCTGAATCAACGAAAATAACATATCGAGTGTGACCATCGACTCTGTGTGCATAACATTTGCTAATGTTTACACCGAAGCTAAGTTTGTTCGCTCTCTGCTTGTCCTGATAATATTTCACGAACTGTTCCAACTTGGTCTCGTAATCTTCGTAAGCGTTGAAGTAGCTGGTGCCGGTATCACAATTATTGAGTTCCATTGGTATGAATTTCTTCTCCTCTTCTGTCACTATATAACCTCGTGCTTCCATCATTGCTAGTGTAGTATTCTTAGCCCTGAAGTATGCGGGAAATCCATCGTACTTCATACCTTCCAGGTTGAGATATCTGCGGTTCTCGGTCCCTTGCGTGCCCATTTGGATCGTTATGGTAAATGCGAGGGGAATTAGTCCTACTAACGGTTGTAGTGTTACTGTTAGTATCGTTCATTGCGTTCATTATTTACTATCTAATTCGTCGTGATACTCCCAACGTGGGAAGTAGTTGTGCAAATAGTAGCGAATGTCGCGGAGGTACCACGTGTGATCCATTAGCTAAAGTTTGTAGAATACCTCTGAGAGGAACTTGTGGCGCAACTTCCGAATGTATCAGCGGTACAACTTGTATTAGTGGACATTGCATAGCTCTACAACCCAAGGTGAAAGTACCCAGGAATTCACAAGAAGGAACTTCGAAACCTCCAGGAACACAACCCCCAACTGCACAACGGCCTGGAACAACTTCCAACGGAGGTATTTCAATGCCAGATGGTGCTCCGAAGCTCCCGGGCTCACAACCTCCACCTTCAGCTTCTGGAACTTCTGGAATACCTGGTTTGGGTGGAAATGGAACTTCTGGAATACCTGGAGGTGGAAGTACATGGCCTCTTCCTCCTTCAACGCAGAGTATTGCAGGTCCAGTGCCACCTTCCAAGAACGGAAATGAATACTATCAATCTCAGTATCTAACGATGAATTCCATTGCAGTTCATAGCCCTCTTCACACTGGAGATGAATGGAGCGGTCCTACGCCTGGAGGTGGTAGTACGGGATGTTCCACCACTTTCTCTGTTCGTTCCCGTGACAGCGCTGATGGGTGGAGAAGTGGTGAAGGAAGTGAGAATGAAGTGAATAACTCGAAATCCAGTGGTGAACTCTCAACTCCATATCTTCAGCACGGTGATGTGAGATATTGCAAGTGTGGTGGCGCCGTGGAACATTCTCATTCTTCAGTTCCAAATTTGATATCTCGTCCAGGCCACGGTGTGCTGGATGTCATTTCGTATTCCAAGATGGTAATCTTCCTCCACCAGAATGGCAACATGAGCTGGGAACAAGATGGGAAGAGAACGAAAGTACGTTGCAATATCAAGGCCTCGAGATTGGACAAGCACGGAGGATATCTCTATGCTCTCGCTTCGGGTCTTCTGTATCGGCTGGATAATGCGACCCTCAACAGCAAACATAGATGGCAATGGATCTTGTGCAGTTGGTCTCCTGCAGGTCTCATTCATACAAGTTCAACTCTGGATGGAATTTATCTCTGGCTTCAGGACTCGAACAATGGCTATCTCTACAACCAGGAATATGAATTGATTGAGACGGTGGAAATGGGGCAACTGAGGCGTAGATATGGAAATACAATCTCGGAATATGTCACATATCATCCTTCGGTCTGTGATGCTACAGTCTCAATCTCTGGAACAACCACCGAATACAAAGGTATTTGTAACGCTCTACTCACGCGTGAAGGACAGTTAATAGCCATTGGAAGGAACGATCTCGAGAACTACAGCGATGTCAAGCTGGTGAATTGGATGCCGTACTTCATCTCGCAGAACAGGTAATTTCAACGTTAGCACCAGCGTTGATATGAAAGGAACAGCAATGGAAGGAAAGGATTCTTTCGTCTCGCAGTTGGGCCGTGAATTCGAGAATAAGTATCACGTACATCTAGTTCCTGAAGATGAAGGCGAAATACCAATACTTCGCAATGGATGGCGTGAATTGATTGAAGAGCAGGAATTGTGGTTCACTCTGTGGGACGAAGATGCTCTCGAAATGGAACTCATGGCCTCATTTGGTGAAGAAGCAGTTGAACGTGCATCTCAGATGAAGAGTGAGAAACGTACCAAGTTATGGCTCTGTCTCGCGGTCTACCTTGAAGGTGGAGTTTCATTCACTTCGTCTGTCGATCTTGTTGATTGTGAAGGTATGATGACCTGTATTACGTCTGGTGAGAAGATTACAATTGTTAAGTCGGAGGATGGGCCTGTATTCCTATCTGGATTCGAGAAATGTGAATTGTTGAAACGGAATATCAGAGAGATGCTAGACCTTGGTGCAGACGAGAATGATGAGATCGAAGAGGTACAAATCGTTCCGCTTGAACTATATGAACAGGAGTGGTTGAAGTTAGTGTGTTGCTGTGGATGCGAAACAGAATCAGACGAAGAAGAGGGAGAATTCAGCTATAGTAGTGAATCCGGGAGCGAAGGGGGTAATTGGAGCGAAAGCGAAGAAGAAGTTGTCCGAGAAGAAGAAGAGATGGAACAATAACAAGAATGAAGGCACAATGCAACGGAAGAAGAAGATCAACCGGAAATATACTTGAAAATGAGGGGGGATGTACATCCTCCATCGAGAAGTATATTCGTTATCCATGGAACTTCAGAGTTCCACGCAATCCAGAGTTCCATGGATAACGAAGACATAACATGAATTTGTATTGCCCGATCTCTTCTGGAATCTTGTTCGTCACTTCACTTCCTTGTACAACGGGGGAGATGCCTCCTCCTTCGTGTGGCGTGAAGTTGCTCTCTAACTTTCACTGTCAACGTTTCTCCCTCTCTTCCTCTGGAGTTTCGATTTTGCCGGTGTTCTCTTGCGACCTGTAACCTGAATTCCTCCTGTATCTATTTCCCCGGAATTCAAGCGAACATTCTTCTCTTGTACTTCTTCATCCTTGAGTATTTCGGGTTCGAAACGACTTGCCTTGGATTTGCCATGGTACTTCATTTGGTGTCGTTCCATCTGTGCAATGGTGGAAAGTGGCTTCACTTCACATATTGGTATTTCACTTGATGCTTCAGTGTGTGGAATGGCAACATCTCGGTGAACCAGAGAATAAAGGAGATTCGGGGAAATTGGTACTCTCTCCGAAGCTACAGATGGTGTGAGCGAATGTTGAATCTCATTGTTTTTCACTTCGCCTTCACTCGGAGCTTCATTCGCCTGAATTACAGGTGGTGATAGTATACCGATGAGATATTTCGTTCCATGTGAAGCACGTCTGCAATTGTAATACACTTCACCGTTATTAACCCATCCATATGGATTCTCAGCGTGATGGACCCGAAGGCAGAGTGGACAATAACTGCTGCCATTCCTCTTCAGTTGAAGCAATGTGCCTCGCGTACTAACTAACTCAAGCATGGAATCAAACTTCATTATCATCTGGTGAAGTTGTTCCACTTCCAGAGGATGAAGGTCCTGTATCTGATATTGCACCGGTTTCTCCACCATCAACGGGGGAAGGAAGACGCATCCAGAGGTGAAAGTAACGAGCGAAAGTGAGAGGGCCATGATATTGAGGTGTTCTTCGTCCTTGGCAGGCATTGGCAACTTCGTGTGATACCTCGCACCTCTGTATCTATAGCTAATGTTCCACCTCTTGGGTCTCGAAGGTTCTTCCCTCTTGTGGCACCACAGCAGTCTCAGAGAACCATATCTGTTGTAAATTCCTCTGTCAATCAAGTGATGATATGAGGCTTCAGTTCGTTCAATCACCATCTGATACAGAGCGAGTGCTTCAGTGGTGGAAGAGTGGCAGTAATGGTGGAAGATAAGATGGTAACTTCTCTTGTCGCGTCGGTGTGAGCTGTAGACCGAGAGATCTCGTTCAAGTGAAGTCTCATATCCCATCTCGGTGAGAATCTGCAGCATCACCGTTATAACATGATCCTTCACACGTTCACTATATTCAGCAAGTTCAATCCCTGAAGGTACGCTCTCACTTGAAATATCGAGGTCGAAACGAGGCTTCTGAGGTGCTGAAGGTAATATTACCTCGTGATAGCATCGTTGTCCTTCAGGAGTGAGAGTTATGAGTTCCATCAGTGCAAAGTGAGAATGAAGACGACGATAAATGCGACTTCCAACGTTGGTCTCGCGCGAGACCACTAATGCGCCTTGAAGTTGATCTTCATGATAATAATCTAGGAGTGCCTTTCCTTCTGATTCAGTGTTGGGCACCAAGCGAGGGAACCATCCTTCGTGGACGAAGTTCCCTTCGAATGCTGATATCGACATCTATCTTTCTTTCCCTTCATGCTCTCTCTCTACTTTCCACTCCTTTGCGATGAATTGCACCAACCTTTCACATGAGTGTTTCCATGTGAAGTTTTCCACATGTTTCCTGCATCTCTCCCGCAGAGGTTCGAGCTCACCTCCAATTGCTTGGTTCAATCTCGAAATGACCTGTCTTGCGAGGTCTGAAACAAGTGAAGGTGAAGTGTGGTCCAGAAGTTCAATTTCCTGCGGTACAAGGCTTCGATCAACAACATCAGTGCCCACAAGAACAACACCTGCTGCGAGAGACTTCACATGCACAATACCATAGGTCTCCTTGAACTTGGAAGCGTTGATGAAGAGTGAAGCCCTCAACATTTCACGGGCCAGTTCACGGTGTGGTATTCTTCCCCTCTCAATCACTCCATGGCCCTTCAGTGCTTCTATCTTGGTTGTAATCTTCTTCAGAGATTCATCTGTGAGAAGGCCCCAGTTCTCGCGCCCATAGTAGATTTCAAGTCTTGCTTCTGGATGTTTCTCCTTCACCAAGGGCCACGCGTCCAGTACACCTTCGAGACCTCTGTGATAGGCCGAATAATAACAACAGAGCAACTGTTCGCGAACTGGATGTGGAGCGCTGAAGTGAGAAGGATCATATCCATTTCCCACCACAGACCAGGGGAGTGAACGAAGTGCAGGAGTATATTTGAAATATTCTTCAGCTTGATAGGAAGTGAGGAAGGAAGTACCATCGAGTCCATCCGTGTCCAGTTCCTTGTCTGAAGCCCAATCGTGAGGGCAGAAGATGATGGGACATCTCAGGTACTGCTTCAATCTCCACCAATCAGTGCGTCTCCAGGCCAAACAGAGATCGAAGTCTTCATCTTCCATCATTCGTATTCCATCTCTGGGATAGTAGCGTGGATTGGCAGAACCGAGGGTTAGTCCGGAGCTCGAATCAACTTCAGCGAAGATTGTCACACGAAATCCATTCTGTGCTAGGCGCTTCGAGAGTTCAACCAGGGCTTCCTCTGAACCTGCACCAACTCCAGATTGTACCTCTGAAGGTGTGACTTGAAGTGAATTGCAGTTCACAATCGCAATGTGTGGACCTGAAGGGGTATAGAGCCCCATGTTGTAACGAATGAAGTGTTGTTCCGCTGGAAGAAGGTTCATATTCTCGTACTTCAACCTCAGATATGATATGAAGGCTTCTAGGCGTGGATCTTCACTGCGATGGAGAAGTGCCAGAATATCAAAGTCTTGTATCACACTCCAGCCCAGTGAAGGTACCACACCCAGAGAAGATGATATGTCCCTTCCTTCACCGTATCCAGGCATCAAAGTGTTTCGCAATTCCTTCAGTTGCTCTTCGTCGTAGTGTGAGAGGCGATACATCTCAGTTTGAACATGCAATACCTCTAACACTTACATGTGCTAGTATTGCATCATAACTTCGATAATACTTCGACTTGGGGATCATCTTCAAACTTCAAATGTAAATGGTGGCAAAGATTAGCTCTCCCAACTGAAACAGATGCCATCAGACATTACAGCTATTACATCTCCCACAACTATCCACACATCAGACGGTATAGTAGAATGTGACTTCAGAGGAAACGAACAGGTGCTGATACTGAGCCATTGCAGCGGCAATAGCATACGAGGCATAACTCTCAAAAGGAGGGGCAAAGTTAGTAGAATCTACGTGAGGCCAGACTTGGATCGAGACATTACCCTGTACGACGGTGAGAATCCCCTCTTCATTCTGATATTGGATCGGAAGGAGGTTGGAAAGGTGGAACTTCACTACATTGCGGAGGAGAGGAAATGGACCATCAAACGAAGAAGTGAGAAAGAAACCGGCAGCACAACTAAGTGAAGGAAATGAAAGAGGAAGAATGCCTTCACATCAGAGTTGAGAGGACCACTTTGCACTCGTTGGAAATGAAAGTATCGCAGAAGAGAGGATGTACATCTTCTCTCGTATTATTCACATGAAGTTGGAACTCCTATCTTCTTCTGAGAGGTGAAGTTCCCTGTAGCTGCATGAGGCAAGTAACAACGTCCGGGAGAGCACCTTCAGCATCTCGTTGATATTGGCGGCATAGTTCGGTGTATTGCTCATCACTCACCTTCTTCTCCTGTGACAAACGTTTGATAACGTCTTCAAGCGCCGCAAGTATCAGAGATCCCATACCTCCTCGATATAGATGTGAGACCTGGTACGAATAGGCCTCCGCCGCCTTAACACATGCCTGAACCACAGTATATAGATTTACCTTCAATACCATCTTGGATAATGTGGAGTATTCTTTCACCGCCAGTTTGATGTAAGTCTCACGATCAATTCTTGCCACTTCCATTTCAGTGCGGAGAGATATGAAAGTTGTTCAGTCCTTCAGTCTCATGTGGTGAAAATGAAGATAGAGTGAAGTGAAGACCTATGGAGTTGAAACTGGCGCAAGTACAGATGAAGTTGAAATGGAACTCTGATATCTCTCTGTATATGAACTTGTTGCACGTGAAACCTAGATATGCCCGAAGGTCCAGAGTCTCACACGATAGCGAGTAAATTGAGGCCGAACCTGGTGAATCTCTTCCTGATAGAAGTGAAGGTTAATACTCCCACAGTTCAGCAGGATTTGAGGCTACTTTCACTTCCACTGAAGGTGCTGGAAGTATATGCGAGAGGTAAGAGGGTATTGTTCGTAATGGAACGAGGTATTTTTGTAACTTTCCTTGGTATGACTGGAAGGTGGACCTGGAGCTTGACGGAAGGTGTGATGCCCCATCTGAGTTTCACCTTCTCTCGAACTTCGGACTCTGGCCTGGATGAAGAAGTTCGTGTTCTTCACTATCTTGACGTGCGCAAGTTTGGCATGGTGAGCTACTATATTGAGTATGTACCATTTCAGAAATATTTCTCATCCATTGGGCCTGATATGCTGAGTGAACCTCCAACCTTCGAGAAATATCTCCAGACGATGCGAGAGGTGTGCGAGAAGAGGGCCAAGAGGGGAAACAAGGTTCTCACTCTCACAGGTTGGTTGTTGGATCAGAAATACTACTCTGGAGTTGGGAACTATCTCAAATCTGAGATCCTCTATTTCGCAAGGCTAGATCCACACAGAGGAATAAATCAACTCACAGATGAAGAAGTATTTCGAATGTATCAATGCACTCTGGATGTGATGAAACTCTCATATTTCAATGGAGGTCTCACAATTTCAGATTACTGGAGTCCTGATGGAAATCCTGGTACATATCAATGCATGATCTATATGCGTGCTGGACAACGTGATGTTCACGGCTTCGAGATCAAGAGTTACAAGGATGATGGACGCACGACATTCTGGGTGCCAGAGCTGCAGCATTGAATCTTCTCGAACCGAAAGGAAGTTCAAATTGGAATGGAACCAAGATAGGGGGAAGATAAAAATACACAGGTGGTACCACCAGTGTTGTTCGACTTGTGCATTGTGGTCTTGGAACGAATCTCAGTAAATTGAAATGTCACAACCTCCCGTTGCTTCGATGAGATTGGGCTATACTCCCGCATCTCCATACTCCGGGAATATGCTTCCACCAATGCCAGCTTCTTTGCTCTCACTTCCTCCACCAACAACTGGAACTATTCGCACTGCAACTCCTCCCATGAGTACACCTGAACCCCCATATCAGTATACAAAGCAGGAAGGTGAATCTTCATTCCCTTCATTGTACGTTGATAAGAAGTGGATTGGTGGTATGAAGTGTCCGAATCAAGATTTCATCAATGAAGCCAAGACTTACAATAGATACAACGTTTCCCTTCTTCTGAAGGTACTTCCAGAGGCCATCAAGCAAGACAATCAACTCGATGGGTATTTCGCAGTTGCCGAACTCTCAATGATGCGAAGGATCAGCTGTAGAGGTGCACTCTTGAGAATGTACAATTCATTGGTGCTTCTCTCATCCTCATACCTTGGAATGGAGAACTATCAATTATGTCTGAATATCATGAACGAATGCAAGCGAATGTTGGACTCACAGGATGAAGTTCTACCTCAGTGCTACGAAATAGTGGAATCGTTGCGCAAAACTCCCAAGAATCACATGATACCTCTGCTCTGGAATTCATATTGCAATCCTACAGGAACGATCGTTGCCAGAAACACCGGGATTGATGTGATAAATAATATCTCACTTGCAAGCCTCGTTGGATGGCGTACCGTTGAAGCAGAACGAGCAATAATTCAATTCAGAGATTTGGGTCTCAATCAACAGGAACTACAACTTTCAGTAGCATTTCACATCTATCTTCACGAATATAGCAGAGATGTACTGGGATTACTTGGATTGATACTTCAGAGTATGAACGAAACACCTAGAACCAAACGTGCACCCAAAGAAGAACGATATCCAATGGTGAATTCAATCTTTCGTTCGTTAGGTAACATGTTGCCAAATGAAACGTTGAACCTCTTCTATTACTGGTGGCAGAAGTTGAAGCATCCATATCCCTTGATACTTTGCGTGGTCGCAGCTCTCAGTGAAAGAAGTGAAGTTCCCATGGAGATGCCTTCGCCTTCGAATGGAGCGAATGAAGAGAGACACACCATGTTCAAACCCATCAAGTTCCAGAGTTACGAGAATGATGAAGTCAAACCTCTGACATGGCCCAAATATTCAAGGTCAACTTGGTGGGGTGAGGAATTCACAGTTCAACTTGAAAATATTGCAGGTGGTACACCACCTTCCCGTCCATGAAGTGTGGTATGAATTAGAAAAAGATGTGGGTCGCACGACTCGCATCATATCACAAATGGAACCTTTCACTCTCAGTTCCCAAGAGAAGACCTTCGAACTTGTGGTAGCATCTGTACTTCTGTCACTTCTTCTTGCAAGAATAATCTATGTTTTCTTCGATTGGATCTCTGAACTGGTGGAAGAAATTGTAGATCCTGAAGTGAGACACAACTATCGCAAGTCCAAGTACTATTTGGTGAATGCGATTGTAACTTCTCTCTTCCTTGGATTCGTCTTCATACTACTTCACAACTACTACACCATTCGTCTCGGTTCGCTCTAACTTCACAGTTTCAAACGGCTTCACATCCCTCTGGTACGTACGGTGGAAGATGCTGAAGTAGAAGATTGTCACTTTCAGGGCCTTGTATCGCCCTGGTGCACAGTTCCACATCTGAAGGGAATAATATCACCTTCATTCTGCTGAGATTCCTTCTGGTTGCAACACCTCCTTCACCTTGAACTACAATACTGAGAGGTGAGCCATCTTCCCTTGATATTGCGAGCGTGGCGGTACCGCTACACTCATCTGAATATCCTTGGGGTATTTGGCGTGATACTCCACCTTGAAGTTGAACGATGTATCTCTCCGCTTGTGAGGTGGTGATGCCTGGATCTCTGGGACCTGAAGCCATCTGTTTCCACCAACATTCACCTGTGCCAGATGGGCTTGACAACCAACCACGTTGCCAAACTGAGATGAGAAGTGCCACATTGCCCACACATCCAGCTCCCTGGGAAGCGAGAGATCTCGGTGCTATCAGTGCCAGAATACCAGTGTTGAAGGTCACAGATTCAACGCTGCTGCCCCTTCCTTCAAGTGATGTGAGAGGTACCGCCACAAGTGGGATTGGAGGTGTTGGTGAAGAAGGAGAAGGGAACGAAGAAGAAGTTTCAGCACCATATCGCCCTCTGAGAACTGAAGGTGAAGGTATTATCAGTTCATCTTGGTCCGTGAAGAGCAGCAGCAGAGATGAAACGAGAAGGTCGAAATCAGCTCCACGTCCATATTGGGGCCATTCACCATCCAGAGGGAGATATCTGCAAGGAAGTACGAGATATGGACTTCTTCCATAGGTACCAACGCATGCAAGATTGTTGAATGAAGGAGGTATTTGTCCCGTTCTCAACTGCCAGGGCATGATGGTTCGTTTCTCACACTCAATACCTCCTTCAGTACCTGTACCGTCAAGAGGTGCACATTCCAGCTGCTGAGATACTTCACCTTCAGCTTCGGTCCCTTCGGATGGGATACCACAACTCACGGGAAGAAGCAACATTCCCTCTTCCAGAATTGAGTATGAGAGATCATCTCCTGTAATACACTCTGAACTTGGAATATATACACCTTCCATTCTCGAAGTACCACTCGCTTCGGTCCATCGCGCCCCATCTTCAGAAGGTAGATTCACGTACCACTTGGAACATTCCCTTCTCTGATATCCATAGCAACTCTCGGACCACTCCACGGATTCACCAATTCTGTATTCACCATAGACATACTTCACACCTTCACTTCCCTTGACAGGACGACGAAGTGTGCATCCATTCCTGCCGCTCGTTCCTGTGGAAATACACTCCATCTTGACACTTCTAGTACCTGCAACTCTTCCGACCTCGGTACAGATGGAAGTTGGAGGTATACAATCTCCACGAGTAACCTTCCACTTCGAAGCGTTGCTGAGGTAGAGACAATTCACTTCCTTCCTTCTCGGTATGAAGGTTTGCATTCCATCCTCATCCAGGCATCCCCTTCCAGTATTCACATTGGGAATGCAGATGCTCGTACTCCACTGGGTACCACCGCTTCCACTTGGAACTGAAGTGCCAGGTCTACATGGTCCCTTCACTTCCTCGCTCCAGTGGCCCCATCCAGAATCTGGGCGAAAGAGATTCCTGCCTCCCAGAATTGCGAGTACCAACACCAGCAGCACGAAGAAGAAGATAACAAGAGCAAGAGTTCTATTGACATCTCCAGTATTCCCTGAAGTATCAGAAAATGAAGCTTCACCCTGGATTTCACTTGAAGTTGGTGCCACACTGCGCCCAGAGTTATATCTTCCCCTCGAAGTTGTACCTCTTTCCATCCTTGTTCCCTTTCACCACCAGTATCAGAGATATGGACCAAACTTCCAACTTGGGATTGAGAATCATTCTTCCTGCGCTTCAAGTTGCTCTCTTCATTCAACACCTCAAGCTGGACCATCAAGTATAGTGAAATGCAGCTGTTGGAAGAGAGTGAAATCCCAGAACTCTATCGAACCATTAGAACCCTTCACTATTGGACGGACCAAGTTGTGCACTCCATTTGTGGCGCGATGGGTGAAGATGTGAGCCGCTCACCACCACAACGAATACGTCAAACTCCCATCAGTATCAAGGAATCAACTTCACACTCACCTCCAAGAGATGGAATTATCACAGGAGGTGGAATTATATTATCTGGCACAACTGGTGAATGTCCCCTCACACTGAATGAAAATGTAGATTCTGAGGGGAAGGATTCCACATCTGGTGTAGGTGCTGAAGCTAAACCGAGCTCTCTAGCATTTCGTGCAGGATGGCGAACTATGGTGGGATATTACTTCAATGAAGTTCTCAACTTCCCGGAATGCATGGAACAAACCTATGGGCAGCTGGTGGACCGTATCACATATCAAACCTCAATACCTCGAGAGAAGGTTGAATCAATACTGAATGAATTGATTGAGAGAGCATCAAGTACCACGGATTATGGTATGCCTGGAATTCGCACGACATACCTTGAAAATGTAGTTATAGTTCAGATTGGTATGCTAAGCTTCAAGATGGCCCGCACTCACCACCAGAGATTGTTGAAATTCACTTCAAGCGAAGGAGATTCATTGGTTCGTCTGTTGTTGCGATACTATCCTCTCGGTACGGGTGGAGGATTCTTCTGGTCCATCGATCCCTCGATCTATGAATGGCTTGAAGGTTCACTGCCTCTCCTGGAGTGTTTCGCCTCTCCCTTCAACTACAATACCCAAACCTGGTGCTCTCCCTTCGAATCTGACAGATGCTACGGTTCTCAAGGCAACTTCTTCAACTACATCGAAGATCTGAAGAAACCGATGCGCTTGGTTGTGAATCCCCCATACACGCAGCAGATGTTGGAACGAACGACGAAAGCGGTCCTCTCATATCTCCAGAGGGTTGAAGGTGCTGAAGCAATACTAACCTATCCATGTTGGAACTATCTCGAATGTTATCGCACGCTGAATGAATGGCCCAACTCAAGTAGCATTCAGGTTGAACGTGGTGGTTATAGTCTCTACGATTACAGCAGCGGAAGAAGAATAATAACACCGATGAGTCTTACATTCTTCATTCTAGCTTCACCTGGGCATGCAGTATCGTTCAACGCAGAAATGTTCCATACCCAAGTTCTGAAGGTGGCTTCTGTGGCTGAAGAAGAACGTGAAACATTCAGATCTACAAGATACAACCCAACTCCAGAAGGTGCGGCATGAAACAAGAGATACAGGTGTGAATGGAATGGGATGTGTGGAATGGAAGGGTATTTCAGGGGAAACACGGGGCTGGTACCAGCTTCGTACTTGTGATATGAAACAATGAAGGAAGATGCTTCAGAATATCGTCTTGTGAGAGTAGTTGCTGTGACACGCCACGGATGTCGATATCCACGCTCAGAACTGCAGATTGGTTGTGTGAAGGAACTATTCAGAGGACCTCCCATGAATCTCACCATGAAGGGCGAACGAGAGATGGAGGAACTGGGATCCGTTCTGAGGCTTCGATATCAACACCTTCTCTCGCGTGAAGAAGGAATAATTCTTCATTGCTCACCCCTTCAGCGCAGTGTGGCTTCTTCACTTGCACTTCTGAGAGGTCTTTCACCCGAGAGTAGGGCCCTCTTCATTGCTTCAGGTGGAGCTCGTTCATGTTCTCTCGTATCTCCACAACTTTCGCATGGGCTGGTACCGCTGACAATCGAAGGAGATGAAGACGTTCTATTCCATGGAGGTTTGAACCTGAGAGAACTGAAGGAGTATCAACTTCAGCAAGTGAAGAAGCTCTCCAATGAACTACAGGAATACATGAACCTGGAGGAATTGATGTGCAAGTTGTACCGGACCACAAGCATTCCTTCGCTCTCACCTGCCACACCTCTTGAAGATAGAGTGAAGGTACTCAAATCACTCCACAATTTGGTTGTCACGGCCGAGAATGAAGAACATGAGATCTGTGGTGGAGGTCTACTTCTTTCCGATGAAGAGAGGCTCACACTTGCAACAGCAGCTTCACTCATAACGAGATCCAAGTATCCCCGTAATCACCAGGGAATGAAGTTCGCTACCTTCTCATGTTCACATCTCAGACATCAACTCTACCATCTTGCACTGAATGGGGAATTTCACTCACCATCCTTCGTTCACTACAGCGCCCATGAAAGTACCATCATCTCGCTGACAACTGCACTCTCACTTCATCCATCAACCTGCAGATGTGGAGGTACCGGAGGAACTGAGAGTGAAAGGAATTGCACGCCTGAACTTGGAGATGCACCGTACTATGGGGCTCTGGTATTGATGGAAGTATATCTCCCACTGAAGCAGGTGGACGGGTCCGAAATGCCTCTGATCTCACTCAAATATTACATCCATCCATCACTCATGAATAATGAAGTGATCTCACCAACAATTCCATTTCATATGCTGCCTTCGAGAGAGGGAAGTGAACGTGTGCTACATGCCCTCTCACTCTGAAGATGTGCTTCAACTCCTCTCGCATCTCCCTGATGTTGTGGATTGTTGAGCGGTCTCGATACCTTCAGAGATGGAGTTCTCAAACATGGGAAGTTGTTCCTATGAATGCGTGCCACGAGAGGAAGATGGTCTGAAGGATGAAAATTGTTCGGTATTGAGCCTTCAATGGTGTAAACAGGTTCAAGTTCAGCACTCTTCCATCCTTCACCTCTGTAGAGAATATAGTCCAGCTGTGCTTCGAATGGTGGAGGTGAACCAGATCTACAACTGTAACTGACCTCACCTGCAGAAATGAAGGGCAGCGTGGAAATAGCAGCAGCCGTTGTGGAGTTTGGAGGTACCTGTGCATTGCAACTTCCAGAAGTAATATCTTCAGTTGCACCATATAATAATCTCATGTACGGAGGGCTGTACGGTGTGAAATTGAAATCTCCCACAAGAATGACAGGTTCTTGGGCCGTTAGTCCATCGATACAACTTCGAAGTATGGAAGAGAGGGCCATCATTAGTTCGGGGCTCCTCCAGCAGCAGGGCATGTGATATGTCACAATCCAATATGGAACGTTGATATTATCCTTCAACTTCAGTGCCACATATCTGTTGTACTTGGAACGTGCCATATTCCACACCTCCTCTGGCACATCGCACCCACCGGGAGTTGAATCTTCGTGAAACCAATCTGCTGGTAATCCATATTGAACCTTCAGCAGTTCAATACTTCGAGGTACTGCAATTCCCACTCCCATGTATCCACAGTGCACGTTGCCGTAGTTGGTGGCAAAGAGATTGTAATTTCTCTTCATTAACCAGAGTGACAGTTCTCCCACCCATTCGAGAGTTAATTCCTGAAGGCAAATGATTGGTTTCATATCTTCCCAACGATTGCGAACAACTCTACCATCATAACTTGCTCCTCCAATCCACAGTTCTAGCATGCCCTTCAGCAGTGTCAGACGATTCTGTGGGTCAAGTTGCTCCTTCGTTGAGTTGGGAAAGGCCTTAGCGCTCGCAAGTTCAGGTGCTAGTACGTTGAAGGTAATAACTCTCAGCATTGGTCTATTTGACACTGGAAGAGCGATGAAGTTGATGCATACAACAATTGAAACATGGAAGAGGTACCTCTCCCCTGAATCTATACGTGAACATTCTCATCTCAGATTTGCTTCATTACTGTGTGAACTTACCTCATTCCGGGAATACTGAAGGTACGAGAAGTGGAAGTACATCATTTCGAAGCCACAGTCCCTCCAGCAACTTCACAACTTCATGGTATGAAGGAAGTGAACCCTTCATGGAGCCACATCTGCCCTCCAGAAGTTCAGAATGTCCTTCACCGGGCCACAATCCCTTCCACTTCTCAGGTCCCAGTGTTGAGATGAGAGCTCCTCTCGCTTCTTCAACACAGCACATACCAGCCATCACACAGTAGATTTCGAAGCTTCCAGACTTCAGAGGTATGCCAGCATGTCTGAAGGCGGTGAACATGGGCTCGCACACTCCATCGATGCAATAGAGCTCAACCTCATTCTTTCTCCCATAGTCCACTTCTTCCATCCATCTGCACCTCTCAAAGTATGAGACCCACTCTCTCCAGCGATGAATGCAGGGCGCCTCAATTGTCGAGAGAGGTACGACCCTCCAATCACCAGTGGCAAATGAAGGCACACATCCACCAAGTGAGACTCGGGGCCACCACTCGTTATTTTCCCATTCCTGTTCAATACCAAGGTTGAGAAGTGAGGGATAGGTCCATACCACCTGATACGGAATCAAGCCATAGAAGAGGGAAACCAGAGAACTGAATAACCTCTTCCACTGCTGCTGTGAGAGGTCGCGATATATTGTTGAAAGTGACACGCTGCAAGGTTCAACTATCACAACCTTACTTCTGCAGCGATATGCCATGATAGATCCAAGTGCATGACTTGAAGCGGCCCTCGAAATGAAAGACCATAGTACACGGAGTGAAGTTTCATCCATACCAACATAGTTCGAAGGTTCTTCAGATTCCATCACCTTCACCGAGAGATGTCGAAGTTCAGGTTCATTCCTTGAACTTGTTGGTGGTTTGAGGTACTTCAGCTTGTAGCAACTTCCTCTCTCAATTCCGGTCTCCACCTCCAGAGTTGCACCGTCACTTAGGGAACACAAACGTTGAAGGCAGCAGCAGTGAAGACATGTTGGAACTCTCCCTTCAATACCAAGACCTGCAATACATTCTCCATCTGAAGGTAGTATTTCCCCCCAGAGTCTACATGAATCAAAGGAACTTCCATTGAACATTCCCTTCACCACTTCCATGCCTTTACCCTTGTAAGTTGCCAGAAGAAGATCCACATTCCTCAGACGCTCCACGTCCTGTAATTCACAGCAACTCTTGGTACTCATTCGTTTCATATGAAACTTTCACTATTGCATAGCTTCAGATGAGCGATGAAATGCTATAGTGCATATCATAAGAATCAACACAATCTTAGGACTGTGGAGTACCATTCCAAACCTTACACAAAGATTGAACACATGGAAGTATTCATTGCAGGTACCGTTGCCCTCGAAGAGTCGCTCCTTCAAGAGATGAAAGAAGCTCTCGCACCCAAATATACCTTCAGCTATCACGTTGAGTGTAACGACGATTGTGTTGAGCAGTTGGAGAAATCAGACATTGCAGTTGCAGCAGCCACCGAGAAAGAAGAGGAAGAGGAAGGACTTCAAGGAAGAATAGCAGAAGGCCTTCGTTCCGTCAATCCATGCATCACCATCACAGCTTGGGATAGAACTCAAGGTGCAGGGGTATTACGCTTCATACTCGATTGTATGACTGACAGAGAATATCTCAAACAACACTGCACCGAAGAAGAGCCGAAGGAAGAGAAGAAGCCAAAATATGAACTTTGCGATGAAATGAAGGAACAAGCAGAGCTCATGAACGATGTTGTGTATCTCGAAGGTGGGATGATTGATATTGAAGCCACCAACAGGGCAATTCGCAAGTACGGATATCGTTTGACCATATATGCCGACGGTAGAGAATCTCGCATGGGATATGTTTTCGTCAAACTGAACGAAGAAGGGAAAGAGGAAGAAGAGCAAGAGTGCGAAGAAGATGAAGAACTTGAAGAATCAATTCCACATTCACAATAACTTCGCTAACTTGGTACCAAACTACAACCTCACATGCAAGATGGAATGTTGAAACCTGTATAGGTGTAGAAATTGAAAAAAAGAGTGGTGAGGTACCTCATCACTGACTTTCATATACTTCTGGAGCTTCAAAGGATAGGAAATGGATAACTTTGAGGTTTCAGTTCTCATGTCACTCCCACACGAGATACTTTGCGAAATAACTTCATATCTCACCCCAAGAGAACTCGGAGTTCTTTCGAGGTGCGAACGTGGGCTGTATTACTTGCTGAAGGTTGGAATATCACCACGTATTGATATACTTGCTGAACATGCACTCTTTCTCGGGTATTTGGAGTATCTCAGAATCAGAGATATGAGTTCAAGGCTGAAGTCCATCTCGTTCATTTCACAAGGGATGATACCAACTCAATTCCGGAGTAGGTGCTACAGTTCCTTCACTTCGCTCAAGAATCTCACTTCACTTGAGAATGTTTCACTACGTCTGGGAAGTGCGTTGACAGATCCACAAACAATCATATCAATATGTGAACTTCTTCCACCAAGCCTCACGTGCCTCAAGATGGTCGGTATGGGTCCTTCAGAGAACATGAACGATGTGAAGACTGACAGTAAGGACAAACTCGCTGGAAAGTGCTGGAGTGTTCTTCAGACTCTTCCCTCACTCACTTCTCTCTCGTTGGTGGATGTGGGAAAACTGGGAGCATCAACAATTCGCAGCCTCTCACATCTCCATCTGAATGAACTCACACTTGGATGGTCTTCCGACTCGTTCGGTGATAAGATCTACAGAAGGTTGTATCTCATGCCTCTCTGTGGAATTGAAACTCTAACTTCACTCAGGCTGCTGAACTGCCATCTCACCGGTGATGTGAGAGGGAGAGCTGGGGCTGTGTTTCAATCCATATCAAAGCTGCAAGAATTGAAGAAGTTAGAACTCAACATATGTACAGGTATTGTTGAAGCTGAATACCCCTGGATCCCGAAGATGGAGAAGTTGGGGGACTTCACATGGATAACTTCCGAAGATATCAATTTGAATCCACTATACGAACATCTCGCACCTCTCACTTCACTAACCTCGCTACATCTGGAACATAGCAGATTCAGAGGAGGAACGCTGCTGAATTGCAATCTTTCACAACTGAAGAAGCTGAAGAAGTTGGAAAGACTCACACTTCCATACAATGGAATACATGGAATTGATCTTACCCTGATACTCTCAGATGAAGGTCTGCCACTGCTGAAGAAGTTAGTTGTTGGAGATTATCGCATGACGCTCGAGAAGGAAATGTTGGTGAACTTCTTGAAATACAACAGGGTGAAGTTCCGGCAACGTGGAAACGTACTCACGCTGGATGTAATTGAAGAACATGCAAAGCACTTCTCCATTCACAGAGCAGAACTGGAAGCTGAAGAACGTGTGAAGTGAAGATATGGCGCCTAATATGCACGGAATAAAAACCGTCCACGGGGGAGGTACCTCTCCTGTAGGTTTGGTGGTTAGAAACAAGGATATCAAGAACATGGAAGATTCCCATTTTCTCTCATTCCCGAACGAGGTACTCATGATGATATTTGAATACTTGGGGTTCAGAGATAAGATGAATCTCAGAAGCTGCTGTAGAATGCTTCGTTCTATGGTGTATGTTTCTGCTTCTATTTCCATTGATTCATGGGACAAGTTCACCCACTTCATTTCATATCTTCGTATTTCAGATATGAACAGTACAAGTTTCAGTCTAGAGAGGCTGGTACTCACTTCCACATTCACAGATGAAATACCAAGAATACCACTCTCACATGTTCCCCCAAGTCTGTTGAAGAGAATGGAGACATTCACCTCGTTCAAGTTCACAGTGGTATTACCATTCAGAAGTGAAGCTACTTCCATGTTCGTGCTTGGTGTCCTTCCTCCCTCGTTGAAGAGCTTGGAATTGAATGTTGTATCTCCTTCTCCCTCCGAGAAGTATGATTCAAGCAGACGTACCACCAGAATGAGTCCGGAGCTGTGGAGTTCTATTCTCTCGTTCAAGAAGCTCACTTCTCTCTCGTTGAACAACGTTGGTACCGTCAGTATTGACTTGCTGAAGATAATAGCCAAGTTACCCCTGGAATCTCTCTCAATCGAGGATGATAATAGGAAGAGATCCAATACTCCTAACGTACTGATGCTCGAACATATCAGTGGGATCCAGACCCTCACTTCACTCACCATACGGGGTTACATGCTGAAGGGAAGTATGAATCTCATAACCTCTGGTACCAACGTACTTCAGACGCTGAGTGGCCTCACTTCACTTCAACATCTCAAGCTACTCTCATGTACAGGATTGCACGGGGAAGAGGACCTAGCTGTAGATCTCCAAACCTTCACTCGAAACGATTGAGATTTCCACTTCAATATCAGTCATTGGTCTCGAATCATGGAGATCTCAGTTCAAGATGTTGCCCAAGGTGAAGCACATCAGCATGTACGACAGCAGTGTGGGTATTATTCGTTCCAGGGGAGATTTCTACGTGCGTGGTTGCTTGGGATCTCGATATCGATACCCAGCCTTGAAAGAAGATATGATAAGAAGGGTAGCAGCTTCACTCGGTATTGATGCGAGAAATGGTCTTGATACTAATATGTCCCGCAGAGATCGCACTCGTCTGGTGATGGAACTGTCCAGAATGGTCAGAACTACGAACGTGGACTGAGAGTGAAGTATATGAAAAAAAAGATAAAAACAGGGCTGGTACCAACTCTGTTGCAGGCGGGATAGGCGTGAAATGAAGGTCACATACCTGAATCTCCATCATTCAGAGAAGTATCAATGTATACATCACCAGTTGGGATTCGAATGTGAAGTTTCCTTCCTCCAGTTGTAGACCTAGTATTCATTGGAAGAAGTTGTTGTTGTGATTCCATACAGAGCATCTCCACATACTTGGAGTCCAGAGTTGCCCATATTTCAATTTCTGAGAATCTCTGGTGGTATATGTGGAAGGTACCGGTGCATCAAACATGGAGATTGAAGTTCAAGATTACCCTCCCATCTTCCAGCTTCCGAACGAGCTACTTCTTGAGATATTCGAATACTTGGGATTCAGAGATAAGTTAAACTTGACTTTCACCTGCTATGGTATGAGAATTCTCATTTCACTTCATTTGAACCTTTGCATCAATTTTCAGCGAGATTTGGCCTCATTCATGTGTTATATGGATTCACTGAAGAATAGTACCGTATTACCAGTGGTGGAAGGCGTCAACTTCGATATGAAAGTGAACAAGAATACCAAGTTCATACTTCCCCCACCTCTCAGCCCAGGATTGTTGGTACCTTTCACTTCTCTCACTTCGTGCAGCTTTCGCCTCGGTCTTGGTGTATCAGATGGATCTGTGATTGAAGGAGTATTGAAGTCCCTTCCTCCAGGCCTGAAGAGCTTGAAACTTGAAGCTGGGGTTGGAGAACGTACGTACGAAGAAATCAGAGGTACTCCCATAGCAAATGCAACATTGAAGAATTGGAATCCCATCAAGAATCTCACCTCACTCACTTCGCTGGAGTTGGAAGGAATACGTCCGCTTGGAGTTGAAGTGTTGAGATTGATAGCTAAGTTGCCTCTCACTTCACTCAAGTTGGAATGTAATATTGGTGGAAGAGGAACTATGGTGAGACAGCTTCGTATTGGACCAATTTGTACCATATCAAGTCTCACTTCACTCACCATACGCAATTATCGCCTGTACGGAGGTGAAGGAAGAGATGTGGTGAGAGATAACGTTCTTCAGACGCTGGGTGACCTCACTTCACTTCGACATCTCAGACTCGAAAAGTGCACTGGAATTGGCAGGGATGATACCTGGAATATATCTTCACACTCTTCACTCGAAACTCTCTATCTCAGTACGTACGAGATGACGAACCTCAATCGATGGTGGACTCAGATTGGAATGATGAAGAATCTCACCTCGCTGAGTGTGGTACAGGAAGATGCTGCGGCAATAGTCGGTGTTAACAACGGCATTCTTCAACTGAAGGGTCTCAGTAAGTTGAAGGAACTTCATCTTCCATACATAACATTCAGCAAGCGAATAATGCGTGAATTGATATGCGAAGAAGGTCTCACTTCTCTCGAAACTCTTCGTTGTGGATGTGAAGGTTCCCCGTGTTCAGATATACCAGAGATGAGAAGATGTCTCGAATTCAGAGAGACCACCACGAATCTGGCTGAAAGATATGATATTGTAACTCTGGGACAAGTTCTTCCACTGTATGTTCACACCGAAATGGAAATGTGAAAGTTGAAAACTGTGAAGTATCCTTCCTGTAGGATAAGATGGGAGAGAATGAAAAAAACAGGGCTGGTACCAGTTCTGTTGGGTATTCTTGTGCAGATATGGGAGGATTGAAACTACATACGGGACTTCACCTTTCATTCCATATGTGAAGGAATATGTGCCTGAATCCGGAATAGTTCGAATCTTGTGGAATGGAAGGTATAGTTCCCCCATACATCTCCAGTGAATGGAATAGATTGAAGAACAGAACTGGTACCAGCCCTGTTATCCCCTTCGGGTGCCTCGATCTTCACCTTCTGAAGTAGTTCCATCTCACCACCTCCAATATCTGCTGTAACTTCTCTCGTATCTCCCTCATACCGCAGAGATGTGCGAATGTGCCTCTCTGCATCAGTACCACCACCTCTGGAACGAGATGTTCTTCTTCACATTCCAGAATTGATGTGAGAGTATCAATCAACGTTGGTTTCAGCAGCAGTACGATCTGTGGAAGGTTGTTCATTACAACTTCATCTTCATTCGTTGGTTCTTCTTCATCATCTTCTTCATTGTGTAGAACGTGAAGTATCAGGCGCCACACCGCCTCCTTCCACACTGAGAGTTCATATTGCTCCCTCTTCTCTGAAGTCCGTGGATTCTGGGGCTCACTTCCATCTTCTTCTCTCTGTTCCTGCTTCTGTTCTTGTTTCGTGCGCACTTCCTGGAATTGGAGGATGTACTGGGACTTCATCATCTCTGGTGCGATACATGAGGCCACAGATCCGAGGGAACTGAAGAGATACCCTTGAATATCCATCTCCACATCTTCCGCTTCAGTTATGGGAGAACTTGCCTTCACTCCTTCTGTATGGTTCTGTGCGTTCAATTCCTTCAGCAACCAACTGAGATTCTCACCTCTCTCCCAATACAGAGAGGATACTTCATCTTCGTCCATGATACCACCTGGATATGTGAGTTCAATGCGTCTCTGAAGCTTCCATGCGAGTTCTTCCCCATCTATTCTGGACTGAGATGTGAGTTCTATATTTCCGGTGTATGGAGATGTTAGTCCCAACAGTAGCTTGGATTGAAGATATCCCTCTCGTACTACAGCCGCAGGTATTACTACTCTGGCACCAAGCTCCTCCATCAATGTGAATTCCCCATTCAATATCCTCGCTTCCAACTCCCCCATCTTCCCCTGTGAGAGAAGGAGAGCGACAGATTCACTTCTCTCGAGTCTGTCCAGCACCAGATACCACCTGGAGGTGCGATGGTTCAACAATGGACGCGATACCAGTTCAGGCCATACAGATGCGAGACATGATTCATAACGAAGGTCGTGCCACTCCAGAACTTGAAGTGAGACCCATCTCAACAGCTCGGCCTTCATCTCACCTTCATTCCTTGTCAATGTGTTGGGTCTCAACCTACTTCTCGATGAATTACAGATGGTGTCTCCATTTCGAACTCTCATGCTCTTCTTTGGGTGCAGATATCAGAAGGTGAAGGGCATTCCACGTTCGCAGAGTTACTTCTCAGGTGAAGGGCATTCCACCAGTTCCACAACGGAATAGAGTGAAGCTCTCGATTCTTCATTCATCCATTCGCGACCTGTGCCTCCCGCCTTGATGCTGAGATTGGTGAGGAACTCTTCGATGGTCCAGTAAGGACGTTCGCGCCAAACTGAAGGAAGATATGTGGCAGAGAGACCTCCAGCAAGTTCAAGGCGCACACCCCATCCATCTTCAGGTGTGAGTTGAAGTGAAGGAAGTTCATATGAGTTCAGGTGAATCCACTGCTGATATGGTTGCAACACCTTCACATCGTAGTGCAAGTTCCACACCAAGGCGGAAGTGATGGGACGTTTCCACCTTCCTTTCGCATCTCGGGGGCAGAGACGAGCGGCCTCAACAAGGTTGGAAGGAAGATCTCTCGTTCCTTCAGGATCTTGATAATATCCAACTGAAGCCATTGGGCCTTGTCCATCGGAGACACCAACGAAGATACCATTCTCTCTCGTGTACCAGGGAGACCAGCGTGGAAGTGAAGGTGTTGGGGCTTCAAGTATAGTTGCCGCTACAACGGAGCGTGCGAGGGCCACCAACTGCAGACGATCGTATGAAAAGATCGGTTTCATATCTTCAGCTGCAGATCTGGTACCCCAGCACATTGAGACATATCCTATGGTCTCCGGTCCCAATGAATCGATCCATCCTTCCCTTCTCCATCCTCTGTTATCGCTGTAACATACCACTCTTCCCTGGCGCCAGTTCTGCAGGGAAACTAATCTTACAAGGGTCAGAAGAAGAATGGAACTGCTCTCCTTCAACTTCCTTCCTTCCAGCAGCACCTTCTCGAGTGGGACGAGATCAACTTCGCACAACGGTATCAGCACCTTCTCATCCTCTTCAATTGCCCTCTGGGTATTGTTCATCTTCGCAAGGTTACAGAGGAACAAAACCATTCTCTTGTTGTTCTGGTTCATCCATTCCGAGAGAGGCACCACCACCTGCTCCGGACGTGCTCTGGGGTCCAGTTGTACCAAATTCACAGTATGTCCGCGCCACTCAAGCAGGGAAATGAGATCTGAAACCTGGAGTACCTCACCACGTTCACGGGGCTGAAGTTGGGACCCGAATTGAACTTCATTCACATTATCCACCACCACTAACACTTCCATCTTCATGTCCTTCAGTTGAATGAGAGAGACCATCTGAAGGAAGAGAGCTTCACCACCAACATCGAGAGGTGCCAGAATTACACGTGGAGCTTCTTCATATTCACTTCTGTAGCAACTTCCCACCTTCTGCCACAGAGAAGGAATATCAATAGTAACTTGACCTTGAACTTCATCTTGGTCCATTTCACATGTGGAATTCAAGTGGAGATCCAATGTGAAACCTTCTGAATCACTAACAACAATACTTCACGGGTGAGGAGCCTCACACGTATTCATTTCCAATTGAGACACAGTTCTGGGCGTACTATACGTCTGGGGAAGATATCTATACTCTGACACTTCTCTGGTAAGAACTATATGCGGAAGGTACAGCAGAAGGTGTGGCACGTTGACACTTCGCAACCCTGAGTATGAAATCGTTGTAGGCATACTTGACCTTCTCGGTGACATTCTTCATTGTTTCCTTCACTCTTCCATAGTCCACAGATGCACAGGGATATGCTGAAGAAATAGCAGCGAGGGCCAACCATTCGTGGCGGCTGTCGAATAGGGTGAAGAGAAATACATCATATTCGTTATCACCGGGGTATTTCTCATGCACCACAGTTCCAACGAAAGTCAAGATTTGTGCCACTCTCATCTGTATCTCCACCATTGCCGCATTTCGCACCTCGTTCGAGATGAACTTGTTGTGATTCAGAGATTCAACGTTAAGCTTTGCCACCTTGACCACATCCTGGACTGAGCTTCGAATTCTGTAAATATCAACTCCATTCTGTGGATTGATGAGATCTCGAACATCGTTCCATCTTCCTTCAATCATAGTATTGCTGAGTTCCCCAAGTACTTCAGCGACAATCTCAACTTGCATCTTTGTGAAGTATACCTTCTCTTTCCATGCAGAGTGAGAAGGGAATTTCAACATTGCAGTATTGGCAAGATTTCAATCGTGTTTACATCATTAACTCGCAGTGTGAAAGGAAACTAACCTCACAGATGACACATTCCACCACGCGAGGCCAAGATGGTACTGGAAATGAACATATCGTTCTTGTAACTGGTCGACATTCTTCCATCAGCCAACATGCAATTGTACTGGATTTGGACGAAACATTAGTTCACACAATGCCAGAGGGGAGCGAAGTGCTTCTCTCGAACATCATGAATTCAAGTGAATATCTTGATATCAGAGGCAGGGTATATCAGTTCGTATTGAATGATGTATTCACAAAGAAGGGTTCAGGTCTTCGTTCCCACTACTGGGGCGTGAAGAGACCACATCTCAATCTATTCCTCGCGTTCTGCTATTCGTACTTCAAGTACCTTGTAATATGGTCCGCTGGACAGGAAGCATATGTGAACTCATTGGTTGAGCTACTCTTCGAGGGAATTGGGAAACCAGATATAGTTTACAACTTCAAGCATTGCATCATCACCAACGATGGCGGATATCACAAACCACTCTCACTTCTGTTCAACGATCCAAGAGTTCAGGGTAAGTTGCGGGCGGAGAATACCTTCTTCGTGGATGACAGAAGTGAGAACTTCCTGGAACACAAATTCAATTCAATCATTATACCTCGATACGACAAGGAGAATATTACCGCTCTGGCCTCAAATGATCCTTCACTCATGCAACTGAGGCAGTGGTTCCTCACACCTTCAGTGTTGGGCTCCAGAGACGTGAGAACTCTGGATAAGAAGTCAATTTTCCTTCAACCTCCTCTTCCTCCAGTACTTCCGCCCCAAGTTGGTACTGTTCCCTGGTACTTCATGCAACCCCTTCTCTCCATCACTTCACCTGCGAACCAGAAACATTCTCACTACTACCACGACGAAGCTGCACCAGCATAGGAAATCCCAAATACTTCGGAATTGCGGGAAACTGATGTAAATAGAGAAGGAATACTGCAGTCTCTGGGCTTCGAAGCGTTTGGAAAGTTCCAATACCCCGGAGAGAATACATACAAAGACAGAAGCTGCAATTCAAAGATACTTCATTCCTTCAGCATTCTAACATCCATCCCTATACAATTCAACCTTGAAAGAATCTTCACGATACCAACAGTATCACTAGAATCAACAACTACAGCAACAAGCCCAAAACTCTGAGAGGTGGCACCACCCCTCTGTATACGCTCGAAAGGACCATGAATTAGCTTCATTTCACGCTGCCGGAGGATATAACTACACTACAGCGTCGGAAGGTCCACAGTGGCTTCGATATTCATTTTCAGTTGATGTTGATACTCAAGTTCCACATCAGGCAGAAGTGGCTTCATGTTGTTCAGTGTGAATTCAACATGAACATTTCACCAGATATTAGGCACAGATGAACAATAACTCACATCTCAAGTGGAATTTAATCTATCACTGTATCTCTGTAACTCCTCTGGTACTATAGAAGTCGAAGTATAGTACTAAGGTATAGTTATTTTGAATCTGATGGTATTAGTAATTCCCCCAACACTGGACAGTGATAGGGGGGTGTTGAGATTCTAAAGCGGTAGAATACATAGGTAAATAGAATGAGGAATTCATCATCCACCAAGTCCACCAAGTCCAAGTCCAAGTCCAAGAAGAACGTCTCCGAGACTAAGAAGGTATGTGAACCCACCACTTCCAAGCCCTCTAGCCTTCTGGAACGCCCAACACCCATAACATTCCCTTCGTTCGGTGAATTCATCGGATCCATCCGCCAATATGGAAGAAGAGTTAGAGTTATTAGCAAGGAAGGCAATATCCACAAGATACTGAAGGTTGATGGACAAGAAGAGCCAATTATCTGTGTCCCTCTCGGTCCCCTGAATGAACGCAGCTCCAAGTACGCATTGAGACTCGTTTCCACTAATATTATGTTGGCTTCGATTGGCATGGGAAGTCTCGAGTGCTTCACCTTCACAGACGATCAACTCTATATCGCATACAAAGTTGATATGTTGTTCGACCAAGGGTACTACGTTCACCATCACGGAAGAACCCCCATTGCGAACTACTTGATCCGAGAACAAGCACGAAATCACGTTATTCATCGTTATTGTTGTGGTGTATCTACCGCCAGTACTTTCGATCTGTTATTCTCGGATGATGGTGCAGTATTTTCAACCATCGATCCCAGGGAAGCTGAACTCATGAACTATGATGTCAGTTACAAGTTCAGCTGCCACTCATTATGCTTCCTCTTCGATACTGATAGAGTATCTGACCTTATCAAGAGTGTTGTGAACCAAATAAGGTCATTTCTGAGTTCGAAGGGATTCGATGGAGTTATTGCAGAATACGGGGCCCTCATTCCCTACAATGAGGATACATTCGCAGATTCCAAGCAACGAGCGAACAAGGCACGCAAGTTGGTGCGAGAAATGCAGCGTGAATACTTCAACAGATTGGATATTATTACCAAGCCTGAAGGTGTGAGAGCTGCAACTGATGTGAGAATTGATTTCGCATGTTATCCACATTGTGCACCGAGAATTGAGATTGAACAACTTCCACTCCAATATCAACTACATGCTGAAGTTGCACTGCTCGAGATGGAAGGTAAGATTACACAAGAGGACATTATCAGGTCGCGCCGAGTTTCAGGTAATATTACGTCGAAATCGTTACTCGAGAGTGCACAACTCATTATTCAAGAATACAAGGCCAAGTTAGCTTCATTGGAAGTACTTGAAGAGGAAGTGAAGGTCGAAGAAGTACTTGAAGAGGAAGTGAAGGTCGAAGAAGTGAAGGTGGTATTATCTGAAGCGTTGGTACTTGAAGAGGAAGTGAAGGTCGAAGAAGTGAAGGTGGTATTATCTGAAGCGTTGGTACTTGAAGAGGAAGTGAAGGTGGTATCATCTGAAGTAGTTAGAGTACCAGTTGAAGAAGTAGAGGTGAATGCGGGGGTAACTCAACTCCAAGAATTTCAGGTGGTATCTGAAGTACCAGAAGTACCAGAAGTAGTGTTGGATTCCGAAGTAATTCAAGTACCAGTTGAAGAAGTAGTGTTGGATTCCGAAGTAATTCAAGTACCATCGTCTGAAGTATCAGCTGAAGAAGTACCGGCGGTATTTGAAGTACCAGTAGTATCTGAAGTACCAGCGGTATATGGGGTGGAAGTACTTCATGAAGAATCTGCACCGGTCCATGAATCCAGACCAATTCATGAAGAATGGGAGAACGGGAAAGGACTGCTTCAGAAGGGAACTTCGCACCAGAATAGATCGTTATTACAGGAGGAATACGGACAACTTCATTCGATGGGGAACAGCACCAGAATTGGAGACGAAACTTCACATCCATCCACACAATTCCACGCGAAACACTGTCTATCAGAACTTGAAGATGAATCTCATTCAGAAGTGGACCCATATCACGAGGCAGAAGTACTTCAGGATGAGGAAGCACGCGGAAATGCCCCAACTTCTTCCACTTCTGACGATGAGACTGAAGAATGTGAATATGACCTTCTGGAAGATGAAGTATCTGTGGAAGATGAAGTATCTGTGGAAGATGAAGTATCTGTGGAAGATGAAGTATCTGTGGAGGAACTCGAAACGCACATACCTGTAGAGGTGCTGCATGAACTGAACGAGGGGGTAAGTCTCCGGAAGAATGGAACGATGCAGCCCCAGAAGTTGAAGGTGAAGAGTGAGATGAATGAGGTGAAGAAGTTGAAGGTGCAGAGTGAGATGAATGAGGTGAAGAAGTTGAAGGTGCAGAGTGAGATGAATGAGGTGAAGAAGTTGAAGGTGCAGAGTGAGATGAATGAGGGGGTAAGTCTCCAGAAGAATCGAACCAACATACGCCACGTTCCGAATGTGGGGGTAACTCCGTCAACTGCAGAGGTAATTGGGGCAAACTTCACTTCCAGGAAGGGAAAGGCGTATGTTATACCTCAGCGAAGAGGGGCGAAGGCAAATGGGTCTGAAATACCTTCGTCTCCTGAAGATACCACAGTGAATGTGAAATTCGATGGAAACTGTCCCACTGCAGCTGCAACAAGGAACAACAATGAACCGAAAATTCCAAAGGTGACGATACCCGAGGCCGAACTCTTCACGCAAGTTGTGAGAAGTGTAACGAAGAAGGAAGCCCAAATTCAGAAGAATAGGAGGAAAACGAACAACTCCGGAGAACAACCCAATATGAACGAGAATAGGCACACTTCACCCTCCAGAGGTGTCACTCCCACACTCAGAGTTGCGTATAACCCAACGTACTACAACAACATCACCGGAAGATCAATATGGGGACCTCCACAGAAGTGTGGTATACCTATCATTGCTACTTCATACGAATGGGGCAAGAAGTACTCATTCGCAGGATGGAACGCCAAGTACCATGGTAAATGTGAAATGAGGGTGAATGTGAATATGAACATGGGGAATATAGCAACTATAGCAAACGGCAATCAGAAGCGCCAAGTGTTGAGTGAAATACCTTCATTCAGATGGAATGTTAGTCCTATACTTGGTATTGAGAATATGAATACCATCATCAACTGCCTCAGCTGATGGTAGGCTTGGAATCACACCACACTTCCAATTCCACCTCTCGAAAGATGGGAGGGGTAACTCTCGCGAAAGTATCTTCATATGTGAACCTTCTGAAAGATGGGAGGGGTAACTCTCGCGAAAGTATGTAGGTTCACATATCAAACATGGAATATGGGAGGGGTAAGTCTCACTGGAGCTATATCTTCCACTTCACTTCTCGAAAGATGGGAGGGGTAACTCTCGCGAAAGTATCTTCGAATGTTGCTGGAAGTGAAAGATGGGAGGGGTAAGTCTCACTAGAGCTATATCTTCCCCTTCACTTCTCGAAAGATGGGAGGTGTAACTCTCGCGAAAGTATCTTCGAATGTTGCTGGAAGTGAAAGATGGGAGGGGTAAGTCTCGCGAAAGTATCTTCGAATATTCAGGAAAGTCAAGGGTGAATGTGTGGTGTGAAAGTATGTGGAAAAAATCCACGGTATTGTGGTGTGAATGTGAATATGGTACAAATTCTCTGTATCTCCCTGAAATATGGGAGGGGTAACTCTCGCGAAAGTATGTACGTTGGATGACTAGAAATACAGTTGAAAAAGAACGAAGGTAAATTCACTGTGGGGGATACCTTCAGTTGGGGGAAGTCATTCTCTCGTATATCGCAACATTCGAAACCTTGGAAAGATGGGAGGGGTAAGTCTCGCGAAGATATGTAGGTCTGTACTTGTGTGAAACGAGCGTATCTGAACTGTGAATTGAATGCTCGTTTCGTGTAGTGCTATATGGGTCTCGGAAGTTGCGCAACTTCCGTATTCTGGTATATTTGTGGTGGTGTTATTCCTGTACATCTTCATCTTGGTGAAGTTGGTGTTATTCCTGTACATCTTCATCTTGGTGGAATCTTCGTAATATTTCTGTAGTACCGTTCCTGGAATACCATGTGATGAAGTGAATTCCTAATATATCTGTGGATTCTTGTATATTTGTGGTGCTTCAGAATCTGTGAGATATGGAGTTGGAATAGGACTTGGGATGTATTGAACTCTTGGATGAAGATACTCTCATGAATTCAATACAACAGAAGGGGCTTCGTGAACCTCCAGTATCCCAGAATGAAATACTATACTCTGGAATTCCTTCTTCATGAGAGATATGAATGTGGATATCTCTGGGAATTCTATACTCCTGTAATACTTGGATATCTCTGTAAGAAGGAACTATATCTCCGTTGATACTTCCCTGGAGATGTGAAATATTACAAATCATTCCGGAAGCATCAGCATCTCTCACTCTCCGAGATGAAGTAACTCCTGATATTCGAAGGTGTGTGAAGTATGGTCCATCTTGGGGTATTGATACTTCTGAATCTGTGAATGTAGTAGTACTCCAGAAGTGAAGGTATAGTTCAAATAATTCACATGAAACGGTACTACCTGGACTCAGAAGTATCAATAGGTTGAAATATCCTTGGAACTCATATCGTCTGAAGGTTTCGAAGTACTTCTCTTGCTGTAGGTGGTGAGATAGCCTGTGAATCTTCAGATGAGATGAGTTCCATATCCTCCGTATTGTAGTTCAAGTTCCGATACTTCTGATACTGTGGGAAGAAGTACCGACAAGTCGAGATATGAGAGAAGTGATTGTGCCATAATTGAGATGCCTCAATTCTGATATGAACCTTGTGGAAGTTGTACCACAGATAACCCCAGAGATATACTTCACCAATTCCCAATGTATATGTTTCGAAGAGTTCCACGGTACTTCTGTTGTGGAATTATTCCATGAGTTCATATCTCCTGATAATTCCAATACTTCCAATACTTCCATTCATTCCACTAGATTATGGTACAAGAACGAGATGTTGTACTATTCTTCCCCCTGATATCTTGGTTGTGGGGAATTACTGGAAGTATCAGAAGTATTGGAAGTATCAAGTCCAGATATCCCTTCAGATTCTTGTAATACTTCCAATACATTCGGATCTCTGAATCTCTATGGTACTTGGCCTGTGAGATATGAATGTGGTTCAGAGATTCAGAATATTCCAAGGTATTCGAGATATTGGGAGAAGGAATACAGATACATCTGGAATGAATGGAAGATACATGTGGGACCGAATACCTGTGATATTTGATACATGTGGGACCGAATACCTGTGATATCTGAATCTGACTGAAGATATGGGTTATTTGAGATCTGTTGTACCTGAAGTTATTCATGAGAATTGGAAGATGAACAGTACCACAGGAATATGAGCCATCCGGAGATATGAATGGGCCGGTGTCCGGTGTGTGAATAGATCCACTAGAATATCAAGTTCATCCACATCTTCACCAGAAGTATCAAGTTCCTTCCAACACAATCCTATCCGAAGAATGCGGATATCAACTTCACCATACAGAATTGTATTGGAAGGAACCCTGGGAAGTTGATATCCATGGATCCATATCTCAAAATATACGGGAAGTATTTGTGAACGTTCCCAAGTATCAGAACCGAATGGTACTTCTGTGATTCTCAGTTCTGATACCCCTGAAGATGCGGAAGTATTCGAAATTATCAGAACTGAATGGTACTACAGGAATATGAATGGGATATACTTCAGGAATAATCTCTGAAACCTTCGAATACTTCATGAAGAATCTCTGAAACCCCATCTTCTCCAGAATATCAGACACCTCCGAGAGATATGAGAGTATCAGAGATTCTTCATGAGGTGTCAGAAGTACCAACAATAGCTGAAGATATTCCCAACAATAGCTGAAGATATTCCCAACAATAGCTGAAAATATTCCCAACAATAGCTGAAGCACCAGAAGATAGAGAAGTTCAGCTATCCACACTATACTCCGAATACTTCCGATACTTCCAAGTTCATATCTCGACGTTGGAATAGATCCACTGGAATATTCACATGGTGTTCATTGATACATATGATATCTGAACGGAGATGTTGATGCTTCCAGATTCAATGGAGTTGCATTGTTGGTACATGATACATGATACCTCAGGAATTACAGAAGTATCTGATACTGTAGATACTTCGAGATATACCGATTCACCGGAACCATATAGGTACCACAAGAACTTGAACTGAATGGTAGTATTGCGATTCAGTTCTGTCCTGAAGCGAGAAGTACCTCTGAGTTCCGAGATATGACAGCACTAGACCTCTGGAGTATTAAACTTCAGAGATAATACGGGTAATTCATGTACTTCTGTATCTTCTGGTACTGGAAGTATTCCTAACACTCGAATATCCAGAGATATAGTCCAATTCGTAGATGTGAAACTTGTTCAATCGGAATGGAACGTGATGTCCACAGATACTTCCAGAAATACAAGAGAACGCAACAGAACTGAGATGTCCACAGATACTTCCACTGAGATACGAATGAAACTGAGATACAATATCACATGAACTCCAGACCCCACAGATATCTAGAAGTGCTTCCCTTCGAGATAATTCTCCATTCGTGATACTGAAAGCCAGATGTACAGCAATATGAAGTACATAGGATTCCATATCTGTGATACATTCGACATGGAGGATGGATGCACAAGATATCCAGAAGTACGAGATATGTGAGCCCATGTGTACTTCATATCCCAGAAACACAGGAGTTCACATGCCAAAAGTGGAAATATTCCAGAAGTACAGATATGAGAGGGTGATACAAGGGAATCCAATTGCACAGGTATTCCTGGAAGTATAAGTTACAATACCTTCGATATCTGAATCGGAATTGATACCACAGATACTTCCAGGAATGAGAATATTGAATACCACAGATACTTCCAGGAATGAATGGAAGTATGGTGATTCTAGAGTACCGGATATCTCAGATACTGTAGGATATTCGAAGATATGAACCAGAAGTAGAATTGATACAGAGGGTCGAAGTTGATGTGGTAATTCTGGAGTTCCAAACACGAGAGAATGATGAACTCCAGAAGGTTCAACTATTCCTGATACTTCCACCTCTGAATTCCAAGATATGGAAGTATCAACTGAAGATTCATATCTCATGCGATACTACGCTAATTGATAGAAGGAACAACGAAATACCACATTACAATGGAAGTACAACATCTGAAGCGCTTCAGATGTTACAGAGGTCGAAGATATCCAGAGATACTTCCAGGAATGAATGGAACGAGACCTGAAGTGGAATCTTGTGCTTCAATATATCTGATTCGAAGGTTCTGTTCTTGCGGGTAAGATGGTTGAACGGTACAAGCGAGACCTGAAGTTGGACTAACTAGTGTTGCTCTGTAAGTTCCAATAATAGGAGTTCTACCTCTCCAAAGGTCGAATTTGACCTCGCAAGTTGCCTTGATGTAGTTCTGAGTGCTCTGACATTTGAAAGTTCCATTGTATCTAGCGGTGACAGTGGTAGTATTTCCAGTTGCAGGTTTGATAACATTGACAGTCTGAATTGCAGTGGGAGAAGTCTCGAAGTTGAACCTTGGCCATTCACCTACTTTTGAGAAGATGATATAGCCCTCAAGTTGGAAGGAAAACTTAGTTGCCCATTGAGCATCTTCATTGTAATGATAAGTCCAGCTTTGTGTGCCCATTTGATGGAAAGGGAGAAGATACCAACGATGAAGAATGAAAGAATGGAAATAGGCTAGAATACGAGGTGAGATGAACATCCCTCCTCATGTTAGTTTTCGAAGCAACTGTGTGGTACAAAGATACTTTGTATGTTGCTTCTACTCTCACAGATTCAGAGGAGTTTGATGTGGTGGAATCTTGATACTACGGATACTTCTGGTACATTGATACTTCACAAGACCAGAGATATTGGTATTCCAGAGATATTGGTATTCCAGAGATATTGGTATTCCAGATGAAGTAGAATCCGCTGGAAACACAGAATACAGAGATATAGGTACAGAAATACCTCAGACTTCAGATAATACACAAGATTCAAACCCCACAGGAATCAATACAACTCCAGAGATCCAAATCCCACAGGAATCAATACAACTCCATGAAGTGAGACTTGATATACATTCGAACTTCAGAGGGTGAAATGTGATGGAGGTGAATCTCTTTCATCATCTTCTGGAGTTGAAGTACAACTTGCTGGAGGTTATACTGAGTAAGAACCTTCATTTGTTACGCGAAGATGGAGTGAGAAATATGTAAGGCCAGATGTGCTATTTGAGATTCAACACACAGTGGAGGTACCTCCATTGTTTTTTTTCATCCATCTACAGTCGTATCAATTCCAGAATAAAATCAGAAGAATGGATCTTCATCATCCATATATTCCGAGGGAAGTTGGTTGTAACTCGAGAGTACTACTTGTTCTTGTTTCTCACAGACCACAGGTAGCACCTTCGAGAGGCGAAGGTCCAGATATTCATGTCGAAATGGCAACGGCTGTCCTATGGCTGTAGCGCTCTTCATCTTATCTCCAATGTGATAGAGACCTCTCTTTGCACGCGAAATACCGGTGTAGATGAGATTACGCGTGAGGAAACTCGAACTCCCTCTACTACCTCCAGGCATGACGAAGATGACGAAGTTATATTCCGAACCTTGGCTCTTGTGAACTGTGAGAGCGTAAGATAGGTCCAAATCTGAAGCTGTCATTTCAGAATGTCTCTCGGCAGATTCTTCGGCCTCAGAGTCCCAATCTGAACGTCTGTACTTCTTCTCTCCTGCTGCATTTATCGTTATGCGGCGATTGAAGCCGAAGTCAACCGTGAAACTCGTGGTACCAACTTCAACTATCTTTCCCTCTTCACCGTTCATGATGTGAGCGTCGTAGTTGTTCTCGATGCACATCACAAGATCTCCAAGGTACCAATCCCTACCTCCAATTGATACCTTCGAATTCCTACCATTCCATATCAATTGGCAGGCAACGTTGAGACGGTCCAACATCGCGTTGAATGGTGTGATAATCTTGAAATCTGAGGGAACATACCCCTGGGATGAGAAGTGTTGAATGATATCCACCACCAACAACTCATCTCCCTCGATGAAGCAGCAGTTGCTAGTTTGATGGAAGGGAAAGGGCAATCCATCTCTCCACGAAGGAATAGCGCTGACGTTGGCCATTATTCCATCTTCTTCTCCCTCAACGTTGTAGACTCGATGGTTGTTACAGAGGCGGGTGCACGGTACTACCAGTGAGAGAAGAAGTTGATTCAACAAGGAACCCCAGCCTATGGGAGGAAGTTGATTCGCATCTCCCACCAACACCATCGCAAATCCAGTGCCAAATACGCGCAAAGTACGAGCAATCAATTCAGTAGTGACCATAGAAGCTTCATCCACCACAAGTACCTTGAATGGAGGAAATGAAGAGGAAGAACTGCACATTCTATCGAGTGTGGCAGGAGATTTCGCTTCAGGTATTACTTCACGTATTCTGGCGACTGCTTTGCCTGTGAATGAAGCCAACATGTATGGAACTCCATATCTGTTGTAGAGTTCCACCAGATACTTGAGCGTTGAGGTCTTACCACTGCCAGGACCACCTGTGATGATTGAAATTCCACCCTTCATTGCCATCGAGAGGGCCATGTGCTGATACTCATCAAGATTGCTCTCTTCAAACTCATTCTTCAATTCGTGGCTGAAGATTGGACCTCCGGAGATTTTACCTTCTGGACTCTCGATATCATTCCCTTCGAGGCTGAGACGTGCCACAACATATCCATAGACTAGCATCTCATCTCTCAACGTGGTTCTGAGGTAAACTGCCTCAATTGAATCTCCAAGAGAGGCAGGAGTCGCGGAAGTCGCTGGAACAAGCCCAGATCCATCAGTTGAAGTTGGAATTGCACTTCGAGATGGGACTGTATCAATAGAAATACCATATTGGTTCAACAACTTCTCCCGCATCGAAATGAACGTGGGATGCTTCTTCGAGAGGAACCAACTTGGAGTGCAAGACCATCCCTTCTTACTCTGGTTATTGAAGACGGTTCTCAGCACCATACCGCACTCTCGATCTTCAGAGGTCAAATGAGAGAGACCGAGACGTTTCACAAGCACATCTGCCTTCTCAATTGGAAGTGAAGGTAACAAATATGGATTGGAGATGAGATGCTGGTATGTCACCAAAGGATTGTATGGAGAGCTCTTCACTTCCACTCTAGTCATTCCCAGAAGCAACAAGCGCCTAATGATGTGGTTGTTGTACCACCACTGCAACAATCTCTTCGTTTGACCATCATCCAATGAAGGATGCAACAAACGAAGGGTTCCGACGTTGTGGTCCATGTGCCAGGCATATGAGGCGCTGGTGAGAATAGTTTCAGGTGTAACTCTTGCAGAAGTGGAGTTGGCGCCATTGTTGGGAGAAACTTCACCTTCGACTTCCCTTCGAGCCTCTGTTCTACTTCTGGCAATTCCTTCGAGTAATGAATACGCACTGTTGGCCTTGGACCAATACTCACGTCCTCGTCCCAACAAGAAGGAAATAATTCTTGTAATGTTGTGTTGATCCACAGGAGGTTTCACCAAGGGAAAAGTGTCGGCGAATTGATATGAAGTGGAACTGGTGGGCACAAATACTCCAACGATCCAATCTCCAATGCGAATTGGAAGTCCGGTGTTGTTCTGAACGTGAAGTGTACCATCAGGTCCATTGTGGTCCATTCGACGAAGTGTGAGAGTGCCATCCTTGTTAACGTAAGTTATTTCCCCTTCTGCTTCGAAGGTGGATTGTTGCTGAAATACCTGGATGTTGTTGTTCATTTGATGGTATGTGGCTCCATTTCCAACTCCATATGATAGGGAAGAATTCTGATTGTTCTGGTAGTACCTAATGTTAGCACCGTTCATTTGGACTTCAGAAACTTCCGCGATATATATGGACCATCACATGTGGGCAAATTGGGAAATGATACCGAAATGTTCCACTTCCAAATGGAACATACAACGGAGAGTCCCGATGAAGTGTGAAATATCGAGTTCACCTCCACAATGAAGATATGTGGATTCAGACAGAGCCTAAGTAATAAGGAGGAACGTGAAACCCAAGTGTGGATATTCTTTCAGTCCAGTTATGCAGGGAAGTGGCACCACCTCCCTCTTCGAAATACAAATACATGTGAGACCCTTCACTGGTTGAATTGGATTCATGGACCTATATCTTCTTTCAGTTTCAGTTCTTCATTCGATAGGTGTGTAATGAGGAAGAATTGGAGATCATATTCATCAGAAGGAAGAATATGAAGGATTTATCGTTGGTTCGAAGTTGTGGCATTTCCATCTGAAACTCGTCCATTCCTCTGGTTATGAATTCGCTGGACTAGAATTATATGGATCTATTCTCTAGGTTAATACTTCAATTCACATGAATACGCTCATATTCTGGAATATGAATTGTACTTCTGAACTTCACTTCATTTGGTGCTAGATATGAGCTATTGTGAAATGTGGGATGGTGTAAGTTTCATTGTTGGTATACTGCTAGGAATGGTGATAATGTTGATTGTTGTGTGGATTTCTTGGTCCACGCGAACCTTCATCTTCACAGTTTGCCCCAGAAGTAGCAGCCCAATATGCAGAGGACTTGATTATGTTAATTTGCCAGGAGTTGCACTGAGTGCGGGAGTACCTCTGGAACAAATACTCTTCCTCGAGAAGGATTGGCTCTACTACAAGAGAGTTCCCAAGATTCCCAATTGTGTACCTATGCCTGCAACTCAGACGGTGAAGGTGCGATATCCACAGTATTGTTCCTTCACGGACGAGAATGGCAACGAATTCGAAGGAAAGCAAGTACAACCTGGAGCTCCAGTATATCAAGGTCAAATTGGAGATGTGAAGGTGGATATCATGACTAAGATTAATTGTGTACCCGAACGTTCATCTCCAATCTCCATCAAGTCTGGAAGGCCTCTATTGAAGTGGGATCCTGTCCAAGTAAACGAGTTATATCAAGATTCAGCCACTCTTCCCTAGATATGGAAGTAGCTAGTCAAACTGAAGATGAAAGTCGAGGTCCAGGCATATCTCGAGTTATTGCAGTAATAGTGGCAGATGGAGCTATTAATTCGAGGGTTGAGATGTTGAAGCGCATACTTTCGAATGAACTCTTCACGATACTTGATCTTAGTGCTGAAGGTGCATTCATACGCACTAGTTCGAGTCCCAATGATACGAGAGAGAAGGAAATATATCTCGAAGCACTGAATAGGTCGAGAAAGATTGATGCTGGAGCTCCGGTGTTAGTTGTGAAGGAAACGAGCATCTCATTGGTTGAACCCAATACCATAGCTTCGTTCGTACTTGAAACATTCAAAGTGCCAGGATGGGACCTCTTCTACTTCTGCAATTGGAATGATAGATGTCAACTTCTCCAACCAGTGCCACTTGGGGTGAAAGAAGGTACCAATTCCAAGTATTATGGACGTCACAATCCAAGGCTGAACTTACCGTACGCAATGATGAGAACATTCGCACCTGGAGGTCTACAAGCGGTACTCTTCAGTGCAGAGGGCAGAGATAGAATACTATCAAGAATACCAATGCGTGATAGTAATTCCTTCGCACATACCTCCTCACTTGAATCTCAGCTTCACGAATATATCGAGAGTGGTGGTTTGAGGTCATATTGCTTCGTTCCAAACATCTTCGAGTATGATGTGGCCCTCAATGCAATATCGAACCAAGATTACCTGAAACTCAACCTATGCCGTCCATTGGAAACTGAAATAGTACCTCATACCATTGGTGCGCATGGTGTTATACTTGTAATTCTGATGTTGGTTGTTGTAGCAGTTCTAGCATGGTTGTTGCTTCGTATGCTTGCACGTTCGAGAATGAAGTAGAAATTCGAGTTCCAATGATATGAACATCTGGAGGAAAATGAAAAAGAATAATGAGACGAGTGGGACCACTCCTCTCGGAAGATTCGGCTGAATTCGGAACGCACGGTGGACGCGAAAGATGGTACTAAAGTAACCGTAACAAAGATTACGAATTTACCCAGGGTAGGGAAAGAGATACAGATGAATAGTCAACAAGCTGAATTGGCTAATTCTTTCAGCACGTTCTCACTACCTGGTACCATAAACGCGCCTTCACGGTTCCCAGGCTCTACAGCACAGCCATCAAGAGCGTCCTCATTCGATGGCATCACGAGGCGGACCTCCAGCCCCGGGACAACTTCACCATCCTCGAACCAATATGCGTCACGTTCTGTGGGCAGATCCCCTTCATCCACTTCGGTAGATTTCCTCCCTCCGAGATCTAACATTCAGGCGGCTTCTTCTTCCACATCCAACTCTCCCCAATTCAGGACTATTTCAGGTTCCTCTTCTGCGGATGGGTCCCCTTCGTCCGGAATGGAATTTCCAATTGGTACGGATGAAGGGGATGCTGGTGGAGATGTGTTAAGTGGTTTTAGCATTTCCGATTCTTTGGGGTTCGTTCCCGAACAGAGCATCATCCCGTCAGGAGGATTGGCAGTTGCTTCAACTCCCCAACCCACCACAAGCGTGGCACCATCCACCACAAGTGCAACACCACCCGCCTCTGCAACACTGTCACCAAAATCATCGCTAAATGCACCTACTGCGAGTGAAACAATGATTACTGCCACAACAGGTATTTCAGCAACCCCAGGTTCCGCACCGACTCCAATTCAATCGTTTCAATCTACTTCAACGACACCAACGTCCACATCGTCCTCCAGTTTGATGAATTTATTACGAAGTCCATCGAATCAACCGCCCGTGCTGCCATTTCCTCCGGGATCGACTCAGACACAATTCCAAACTACATATAGACCACCTCCATCCGTGAGTAGCCAGCAATTTCAACCTCCCGCGATCGTTTCCTCTGCTCTTCCCTCTCCCAGCCTATCGGGTCTTACAACTGTAACTCGTTCTAATGTTCCCACTGGTCTTCCCTTCAGTACTTCTTCCGCCATTCCTTCCAATTTGTCTGGTCTTGCAGCTGCAACTCGTCCTACCGCCATTCCTTCCAATTTGTCTGGTCTTGCAGCTGCAACTCGTCCTACCGCCATTCCTTCCAGCCTATCTGGTCTTACAGCTGCAACTCCTTCTACTCTTCCTTCTTCCCCCATTCCTCCCTTCAATCCATCTGGTCTTACAGCTGCAACTCCTTCTACTCTTCCTTCTTCCCCCATTCCTCCCTTCAATCCATCTAGTTTTGCGGCCACCCAACCCCCCTCGTCCAATCTACTCCAGATGATGATACAATCCAACAATCAAGCTCGACAACAAATGATTGAAACTAACGTACCATTTCAGACCCTTACCCCAATTACCCAATCTTTGAGGTCAGCTTCGGTTGTTAGTGCTCCATATAGCACAGTCAGTCCGGCGCTTTCATCATCATCATTCACGAATTTGCCACAACCTTCATTGAAACGCCCCGCGGCGCCATCGAAACCTGCAAGGGGAAGTGGTAATATTTCAACTTCAGCATTGCAACAATTGCGAACCTCAGCAGCTATATTGGGGACATCGGCCGCAGGTGCACCAACTGGCCCACGAATCGGATCTCCTGCACCTACTCAATTAGGTTCCTTCACATCAACTCCGGCCAACGAAGATGATATTATAAATCAACAGGTGATAAGAGAACTCGGATCAATAGGATTCACGGAGCAAGATGCCTCACATATAACTAGAGCAATCAGAGCAGTCCCCTTGAGATGGGAACAGCTCAAAGAGTCCCGAAAGAGAGCCATCTCGGAAGGGAAGGACCCAAGAGAACGGTCAGAGGACGTTGTTCATAGCGTTCTGCTTGAACAATTCAAATCGAAGTATGGTGTTGATGGTCAGCGATGGACCTGGGTCACCCCTATGATATGGGCATTCTATCAATACATCAAGAGCCAGGTGCCCCCCGACGACCAAGATAGACATCAGAAGGCTGGAGAAATTATCAATAAACTCAGGGCAGTTGTTAACTTCGATATCAAATTCAGGGGTGGGTACAATGGCGGATATAATCTGACGCTCAAGAATTGCGGTACCGATGTTGGCAAAATCTTACGAGTTATGGAGAATTTCGATCTGCTGGATGAAACGATCAACAAACATGATACGGTTGAACCATATGACATAGTCAATAATCTCATGCAACTTGGCCAATATTTGACTAAATTCTTCTACTCTACATCTTCTAATAGGTTCATAGCCACGATTCCTAGATACTTGGCCATGTATCTGAATAAACTGGAAGAATCCCAACCCGCCAGTACGATGAGCCGAAGTGAAATAGATGCGAAAGCACAACTTATTTATAAGATAAGAAGGCTACTTGCGAAGTACCTCTTCTTCGTATATCCGATGGATACTCCTGATAATATTAATGCACAACAGGCTGAATTCTGCAGTTACGCGAGGGAGGTGATCGCCGAAGATGGGGATAATGGGTTCTTGCAGCGATTCAACGAGATTAGAGGAATATATTATGATAACTTCATCCAATGCTAACAGTCGGATGAAATTCCAATGTGAAGAGATAGAAAAAAGACTGGTCGCACGACTAGTCTTGAGTGGCTCACATTTCGATTCCAATATCATGAGGTTTCGAAACCTACATTATTCGCCAAATACCAAATGATTCCACCAATGATAGGTATATTCGATATTATCCAGCGAAACAGCACTGATCCCGGTCTACTCGAAGGTAATGTTGATGAAAGAAGGGAATTCATATTACAGAGGCTAGAACAAGAACGTTCCGTGGATATTCCTCTGGCTGACCTGGTGGACTCTGAACAAGTGTATTACGAGCGTGGTCAAAATATATATGGTCATGAAGCTACCGCATCACAAGGTTACCTCGATGAACCAGCCGTATTCAAACGAATTGGAGAAGATATGTGGAAGTTTGCCTCTCAACGGAGAACTCGCCCATTGTTGCCGGTTCGTTATCAACACCACAACATCAAGGGATTCATAGGGGATGATTGCAACGTGGAAGACAATGTGATCCTTCCGATGGTTTTCTTTCTCGCCAGCTCACCTCTGGCCATGGATACATTCGTTAGTAAGAGAGTACCTTCTTCATACAAGATGGACCTTAGTACTGCCATTCAACTTTCTTGTCTCCTGGCCGCGGATCGAGAGACAATTCCGCCCAAGAACTGGCTGAACGATGAGAGATTCACGAACGTCGAAAAGATAACAGAATTACTTCTGGATCATGGCTACAATACTCAATATGAATCGTTAATGCTTTACACTTGCATAACAGGTCGAAAATGGCATGAATTATCATACGATCCATACAAGTGGGACGGAGGGAATTTACTCCACGTACATCCCCTCGGAGTTGTTACAGCAGCACATGTTATATGCGGCGCATTTTCTTTCAGTAAACAACGATACCAAACCATACAGAGGATTGAGAATATCGACCTGTATGGTTTGGTATCGTTGTTCGTTGAACTCGGCGAACAACATGGAACCGGGATTGAAAATTTCAATCTAATCATACAGATCTGCCTCAAGATTCGCAAGTTGGAAGATATACAAGAGATTATGTTCAGATTCGGTATTGTGCCTGAACTGGTACCTGGAACTAACTGCTACGTCTGGTTCTTCAAGAACTTCCACATGTACGGTCCAGTCGTTGGTCGTAACTCCACCGCAATGTCACAAATTCCAACGGTGCCAGAGTTATTCGAATTGTTCCAACCTGGAGAATCTGGAGCGGCAAACCGAGATAACACCTTAAGTCGACTGGCTAAGGAAAAAGCGGTAGATCTTCTTTCCAAATATACGGATGTCGAACTCATCAGCGCTTATGGTACATTGTACAATGTTACATACCACAGAATACGTCGAGTGACCAACATGTGCGATGAATTAGAGAGAAACGAGAAACCAGGATGGACCTTCAAATTCAGGGAGTGTAGCAATATAGAAGCTTCATATCCAAGAATGAGAGGTACAATATATTCTCTCTTGAGCCGATTGTTGGAAGGTGAAGATATCATCTTATCATACGGTACTTCATACAAATACGAGTGCTTCACCTCCTGGTTCTTGTTCAACAGCTGCACCGACTATGGACTGAAAATAAATAAGGAAGAGATCAACCGTGAAGATGATGTGGAGGTTGAAAATTTAGCAGAAATTGATTTACCCATCAATAAGCTGAAGGAATTGAGAATCTTGCTTCAAGCTATACCGAACGATAAGAAGCCTCTCTCATACCGCAGAATTATCGAAATTCTCGAGAGTATCGGTACTAGATATTCAAGACACATTGCAGCTCGGAAGAAGAGGGAAGCGGAGGAACTCACGAAGGAAATGCGAAATAGGTTCAATGCTGAAGAATCTCCAGTGACGCTTCTAATTGGGAGGTTGAATACTATCATAGAGAACAGTGAAAGGTTGGCAAATTTCGTTTCGAAGTTCAAGAGGTTGAACCAAGAGTGGCAGGAAGTACCAGGATGGAAGAATGCGATGAAGAACTTCTTCTCCTGGTTCATGATTCTCACACTGTGGTTTAGGAAATGGAAGGGGCCCGGAAATCCATTCCCCGAAAGATGGGTGAACGAGACCGCGGATAACAATGCGCAAAAGATTCTCAGAAGAATAGGATATGATTCATCAAGGGTGAACGAGCTTGGAGATGAAGATAAGAAGACGATCGAAACTTATCTTGCGAATAGGGTCTGTAGTGACGCAAACAGAGATGTGAACGTTGTTAGAGAAAGTTCCGTGTTTGTGGCCCTCGCACTTCCCGAATGGTTGATATACGGAGATGAGAGTAAGAAGCCCAATGATGGATTGACTTCATCCTTCGAGAATACGGAGAGGGATGAATTGAGAAAGTATGTGTCTCTGATTCTTGGCATTCCAGGCTTGGACTTCAATGATCCAGAGAACAAACGACACATATTGGAATTTGCCGCACTTCTCAGGGAGATCTACGTTGTTGACATCAAATTGGGTGAGCGTTTCAATTTCAAGGGTTCATTGATGATAACTCAATCTCCAGAGAGAAGAATGGTGAAATACCTTCGAAGAGCTACATCAATATCCAGGGGAAATGGCGTTGACCAACATTGTCTCGCTGAAGCTTCAAGACTCGTTGGTCACACCTCTCTATACTTCTACTATTCGGTACCAGAGTGGCACAATAGATTGGACGAAACCACCGATGATAGATACATCGCCACCTCAGGAAACTTGTTCAATGAGATGGGAGACGAACTCAACGCTCAAATCAATAGAATCTACAACTCACCAAGCGTCACTCTCCAATACCAGATACGAATGCTCCAAGGTGTGACAGGTGCTGCACCGAATGAAAGGTTGAACTTGGACAAGCTATATGGTGTGGGAAATTATAGTGGTCACACAGGAGGGTATGGTTTCGCGACAGACTTGCTACATGGTAGGGTAGAAAATACACCCGCCACCGAACAAGTTGAATTGAGTTCACATGATGCATTACAACTCTACATGAACACAATCTCTCCCGCTGCCTTGTATTGGATTCGTCCCCCGAATTGAGTGTGAGAGAAGAGAAAAAAACAGAAGGCTGGTACCAGCTCTCTGATCTCGTGGCACTTGAACTCACACAACATCATCATATGAACCTTGGAACTGAAGTACAACCCTGAACCATGTATAGCTCCACTAACTTCACGTTCGTTCGTTTCTACTTCCACAGTTCCTTTCCTTGCACTGTGGCCCATATGAATGAGAACTCCATCCTTCATTATGTTATGATTCACAACTAGCGTATGAAAGGAGAATGTGCGATTCACCATTCACGGTTAACTCCAGCAGTATCAATGAAGCCCCAACTCGAGACAATGGAAGTGAGAACGGAACTGAAGACACCAACAACACCGAGGTACGCGACTCGATACTCTATATTGTAGATCACAGCGATCAAATTAACGTTCTATTGGTACCAAAGCACATTACATACGATGAACTCACCTCAATACTAATCGCTTCAACTCCCAACGAGAGAAGAATATGTGCGCTTCATAACGCAATACCGGAATGTCGGAATGATTCGTCAAGTATTGTAGCGCAAATGATCCTTCACAATGCTCATACTGCAGGTTACCTCACGGGAATAGCCGGAATACCACCAATTGCACCGTTGACAAACGAGAGGCATAGATTGTTCGGTATAGCTTCATTGATCAGAACATCGATCTATACTCGGAGTGCTCTCAAAGATGAAGGTGTGAGACGAGATCTTCTGGAGTTGGACCGATACTGGCGCCTTCCTCTCAATGAAGACACCGTGCGCAAGATCAACGCGAAATATGCCCTTCATATCGAACGTACGGAACAACTCCCAAGTGCGAGAGAATGGCTTCGATTTCACTATCAGGGATGGTACGAACCTCTCTACAAGGTCGCGTTGAAGTCCGGACTTGCCACCGAACTGCTGAATTCATGCCTTGAGTTATATCCAAATGATGAGTTGAAGAAGGAGCTGGAAGCACGGACCGAAAGTTCACTGAATCATATCAGCACCGAGACAATGGTATATCTGCTGGGATTACCGCTTGATAACAACTATCAACGTTCCGATCTACAAGTGAAGGTTGAGAGGCTGATGAATGACTCAGAATACAGACGGGAATACTTCGAGAACAACAAGAAACTCCACAAGCAGCAACTTGAACTACTTCAGCAGAAATACAGAGATGAATTCGGTATTGAATGTAGAGTGGTGAATGAAGAGGATATAATGTGTGAATCGGTTGAGAACTACCTCGTTTCAGATGTTGTGCGCTACGTGGACGAGAAGGGACTCATCTTCCAAATAACAAGGCCAGAGTTCGAAATCATCGCCAACAAGGGCAAGAATATCATCACAAACAGAGAACTACCTCTTTCACTCATACTCAAGCTCAAGTGCGAGGTTGAAATTGCCAAGAGGCTCGAATTACCAGGTCCACTTCCGTTGCTCGAACTGTTGGGCAAAGTTACGAAACTAACTCCTCTATTGAAGAAACTACTGAGACCATTGATTTTGGCACCACAGGATCGTACGAACTTAGCTTCGAGAACTGCTCCCGGTAATATCTCGGTTATACTGGGGAATGTGGATATACATTCCATATTCAGATTGTTAGAGCAATAACGGGTATATCTCCACCAAAACACAGGAAAAGAGGTCCAATTCCAGAGAACGAGAGAAAGAAAGGTCAACATCTGCTTAGGGAATAGATGTGATGTAGAGATACGAACTTCGAAGTGAAGAGTAGCACATGAGGGGAATGAAAAAAAATAGAGAGGTCGTACGACTTCTCTTGTCTCGGGTTGGACCAATTCACCGTTGAAACATGTAGAATGGGCATCACATTATGTTGTGGATGAAACGGACCCCAAACATGGGAAGGAGAAGAAGGACATATAGAAATACAAACCCACAACATTATCAGGTGTACGAATACTTCGTTCAGCAGGGAATTGTAGGTCTTCTGTACGATGATCAACATTTCCACAACATCATACACCTCTTGGATCGAAAACCTGCAACTCACAACAACAGAGCAGCATTAGCGTGGATTGTGAAGCGCTTCGGTTCTTCACTCTATCTCCAGGGTATGAGGGGCCATTTCTTGCTGAACAATAGGGACTATCTCGATACATACCTTGCAGTCGGAGGTAATATCAACATGCCCTCGTATAGTGGCTCCAATGCAACGTTATTCCATTCATTCAGTTCAGATTCAAGAATACGAACCACATCTCTATTCGAAGACAGTAGTGCGAGACAGAACTTCAGTATTCTCGGTTTGGAAGCCTCATACTACCCATTGGATAACTTTGATCTCAGTGTCCATGGTATGAGAGGAGCCCTTGTTAATTCCCTTCGATACGACGCAATCTTCTTTCGAAGGGAAGACTTCACACAATTCCACGCAAGAACTGTGGAATTGATGAACAATGCACCTCCTTCTGCAAGAGAATTGTTGAGACCAATACTCACGCGCATATGGAATACCGTCTATGGTATGATTAGTGAACTTCCAATCTCGTACCAACAGCTGGTCTCATTGCTCGAGATAGTGCCGAATGAGAAGGCCAAGAATCTCATCTTGCGCTATGGTCCACTGTTTCATTGTTCTTCCAAGAATTTGATGTACCTTGCGTACGTTCTAGGTCTACCCCTTCACATCAGGGAATATAGTCCCGAAGATATCGAGAATACTCTCATTCAATACATCCAGGATCCAACCAGCGTGAAGAGAAGAATCAAGGAATATCACCTCGCTGAACTAACCTGGATTACCAACAATTGCAATTCAACCAGAAGAAACGAGCAACAAGAGTTCAAGATGGAGGAAATGGTCTCAAATATCACGGATTCGATCAACTTCGAGAAAGTTTTCTCATATTCACCATACGACGTGGTGAGATATATCAACCAGAGTGGAAAGGTGGTTCAGTTGGTACGCACCGAACATGACTATATTGTGAATAATGAGAAGAACCCCTGGACTCTTGAACCTCTTCCCTCGATTGTAACCTCTCAAATTGCTGGAAGACAGAAATGTGCGAGATTGCATGGATTTCCAGCCTCATTACCGTTGAAGCAAATATTGGAGGAGCTGGAACAAGGTAGAAATATGAATGAGAAGATAACGGTGGCAGTTTTGAATGTACCAGGTTCTAGACTCTACCGAACTAACAATTGGTCCAGTTGGTGGCACTGTGACACATAGGAGAACTACCAACACTAACACCATCGATTAGAGGTAATATTCGAGAAATACGAGGTAGAAATGGAGAACCGAGAGGTATACATGGGAAGAACGGAAGATGCACATCTCCCGTATGAGAATGGAAGTATTCGAAGCAGTACTCCAATATAGCCCACAATTGCAAAGGATATAGAATGGGGTTGGGTCCACTTACTATTTCAGGTCTGGTGCTGCTGATACTGGGCATTATCATGGTGGTGATAGGTTTGGTCCTGTATGAACAGAATAATCGCAATCGCAAGGAACAACCGTGGTATGTGTGGGTTATGCTGGCACTTGGAGGTTTGTTGGCAGTTGTGGGTCTCGTACTTCTCATTGTTGGAATAACCAAGAGAAGGAAGATGAGCAAGGCCATTCCACCAACAACTCCAACTTCAATAACTTCAACTTCAATAACTCCTTCATATCTCCCATATCAAGCCACAACTTCAATAACTCCACAGTATCAATACAATCCATACATTGCGGCACCAAACCTCGGAAGTTACAGTCTCACAGGAACAACTGAGAAATATCCTTCGCTCTTCGGCCCCTTCTACTGATGAAGTTGAACCTCAATACAAATCTGAAGAAGAGAATTTCATATTAGCCCAACATGAACTCATTCCCAACGGATGAAGGAAGGATGAAGAAGAACAAGGATGAAGAAGCCACTGTACGATGGAGGTGGACTCCAGGGAAGATAGTGGCGTTGGTACTCTTCATTCTTGCCATTGCGTGCTGGTTCCTCGGAGTGTGGTCCTATTCAACCGGTGGTGCTGGTTCCTGGTGTTGGTTGCTTCTCATTACTTCGGTGGTGTTGTTCTCCCTGGCACTCTTCATATCTCCACTAATACCTACCAGTGAGTGAGAATGTACGAGTAATTGAACCACAATATCAAACCTTGGGAACTGATAGGTTAATGTCTTTCGCTTCATCGAGTTGGGTGTGGATCTTGATTGTTGGATTGATACTTCTCTTCATATTCCTCGCGATATATTGGAGAAAGAGAGAAGGTGAGGTTGGGAGCTGGAGTTGGGGTCTCTTGTTTCTCGCGTTGTTCGTGATACTTCTGGCATTCATCCTTCAGCTTGTGCTGGGAAAGAATTCTGTACCTCCAATGGGAGAGGTTGTTTATCACCATCCAGGATGGATACAGCAATCTGAAGGTGCACCCCTGGTACCAGGACAGGAGTTCAAATGTCCTCCATACTTCTCGAAGGGACTAAGACTTGCACCTCCTTCGCAGTATAGTCTTCTCAATCCAACCATCAATCGTATCATGTATGAAGGAAGTACAGCAACTTTCACTCTGTGAGATGGATGAGGTACATGAAGGTTGAACGAGATTGAAAGTTACAAATAACTACAGATAACAACAGGGCTGGTACCAGCTCCGTTAGAAACTCATCGAATTGTATTTCTTCTGGAATTCTGTGTATCTCTGGGCTATTTCTGGTTCATATTTCACTAGAAGGTTCTCATATTTTCATTTCATTCAGAACCTTGGTATTCACGATCTGAAGTATAGAATTGTAATGATATCCATCCTTGTAGATTCTGTACTTCAGAACTACATGTGAAATTCATCCACCAGAACTACAATATCTTCATCCACCGGAACTTCATGTGAAATTCATCCACCAGAACTACAGAGAAGGTAATAATACTACATCAATTCCATGGAAGGTAATATGAACTGGAATGCGAAGGTGAAGGTGGAGTTCTTACAGTTCATTTCGGAAGAAGGGAGCTGGTGCCAGCCCTCTTGTTTATTTCATTTCATGGTGGATGTTGCAGTTCCAAGCCTCTCATCTTTGTTGTGAGAGTATTTGGTTCATTGTGGAATCGATCATTTCCAACTCCTCCATAGTCCATGGATTCTTCTTGTCGCCTCCGTATGGTTTGACGCATCCTATTTTCAGCAGATGTTCGGAGAGACGTTCACCTCCAGGAATGATGAGATCTCCCACATATCTTCCGCAGTAGACGTCCTTGCATTCGAGAACGATGAAGCAGAGTGAATCGTGAGGTATGAGAATACGCACATAGTCCCTTATCTTCTTCGAGACGTTCACCTCCTTCTGAGTTGTTTCACCCTTCTTGGTAATTTCAGGGGCATCAATACCACGCACGCGAACTGAGAGTTTGAACGGTGCTCCTCCCAATAGTACCAGCACTTGAACTGTGTCACCATCGTGAACGTCCAACACGCGAGCCAGCATTAACTTGCCTTGATTTGGAACAATACTGACGGCTGAAGGATTTACCTCGAGAAGTATGCGTCCGATCTGCTGAAGTTGTTCCTGTGTTTCGGAAGGAGGTGCTGGTGTTGCTGGAGGCGCCATGACCTTGGAATTTCTACTCATCTTTGGTACTTCCAATCTCATATCAACTTATGGGTTATGTTGGGTCTCATTCTCTTCTCTGGGATTCCTTCTCCTTCTCTTCTTGTTCGGGGTTCTGTATATGACAGAGAAGGAGAAGGAATCCCAGAGAAGTTGTGAAGTTATACATCTGGTGTGATTTGGGGCTGAACCGCATCGTTCTGCAGAGTTCCTAGAATGATACTTCTTCCCTCGCTGGTGTCCTTGGTTGAAGCTTTGAAGGTGAACTCCTCTCCCTCGTCGTGCGAATGGAGGGGAAGTTGGACCTGTGATATTCGTTGGTTTGTATTTCCATTCTCATGTGTGTGATGGTATCGATGGTAGCTTCTTCGAACTTTTGGTGTACCGCTGGGATCCAACTGCATCCCTCTTCCCAATAGTGCCCTTGATTTCGAAGGTGAAGTTGTTGGTGAAGTGAGACTCTCATTTCTTCGCACTCTGCCCTTGGGAGGTGAAGGTGTGCTCTCATATTCTTCGTTGATTGGTATCATGTGAGGTATGCTGCGGTATCTGTGATAGATGTGAAGATTTCGAATACAAGTCACAGCCCCCTGCCCGAAGAGTCGATACTTCTCGCTGTCACACACAATTGCGAATGAAGTTGAAGGAACGATGGTATTGTACCTTCCATACAAGTCCGGCAGTGTTTCTCTGTAATATCCAGTTTCACCAAGCATAACGAGGCCAGATTCAGAGCGTGGTATGGGACAGGATGGGTCCGTTATTGTATCAAGGTGGATGTGGGAGCGTTCATAGTTGTTGGGAAGTTGGTGGTCCAAGAAGGTGAAGTGCCCAAATCCTGCCCTGAATGAAGAGATTCTCACAGAAGAAGGTACACCTCCACGTTCAAGCACTTGATGCTGGTCTTTCATTCGATATCCCACACGTGGCACTCTGAATACTTCCCTTCGGTCGATGTACCAGACGAGTGAAGTACCTCCATCCGAGACTGATATTCCGAGACGATAGCTATCATCCAGCAGATCTCGAGCTTCACTACTTCCACAACCTCTTCTCATTAGCAGAGCGCTTGAAGCGAAGGATGAGTTCTGAATTGGAAGTTCGGTACCTGAAGTGTGAGTTCTGAGGTTGATTTGCTCCGATGGAAGACGTTGATAGAGAGCGTAGATTGCACCGTTGGTAATGAGGAACATGGCTTCAATCATGCTGCTCTCATCGCTCAAGACCAGTGCTGAACAACAGAGACGGTAATCTTCGTTAATATTTCGTATTCGTGGCACCATCTCACGTGGCACAGGAACTTCAGCGTTGAAGAGCTGACATCCCGAGATTGTAGCTTCATAGACCGTTTCATCTCCCGTTAGCTGCACTGTGTTCCTGTAATACGTCAACCACTTGATATGATCCAGAGATCCCATCGTTCCCTGGGGTCTGCTGTAGGTGAAGGTGGGGCTGCTCACCAGAAGTCCACGTTTCGACTTGCGGATCCTACCATCGGATGGAATTGGAGTTGTGTAATCTTCTGGATCCAGAGTTGCTGTGAGGTCTCGATACCAGACCGTCGTTTCGTGAGTTCCTCCTTCTGCTGATGTTGGTGGATTGATGGAACTGCGCTGGCTGTAGTAACTTGGGGTCTTCTTCTTGTGAATCTCCTTCCCCCTTCTCATCTTGGCTCCAACTTCGGTATATCCTTCCCTCGTGAGTTCTTGTTCTTCTTCCTCCGCACTGTCGCTCTCCTCGTCTCTGTAGCTGGTGCTGCTGTCCAGTTGACTCCAGTTCCCCTCTGGCATTGCTGGAGTTTTGATCTTGTTGTTTCGCGAACCACTCAGCGACTTCAGACTCCCCTTCTTCCTTTGTGAACGGTAACTTGCCATTTCTGCTGTCCTTCATTATCTCTTGCCCGGATATGGGACGTTCGAGATGCTGCTTCAGATATCCTTCCAACTTGTGTGAAGCTTCAGTGGTTGTTCTGGTTCGTGAAACACCCCAGAATATCAGAGAGGTACCGAGATTATAGAGCCATCCAAGGTCACGTCTCACATCTGCGAATATCACCATTCTGGGCTTGTTCGTCAAGTTCCATGAACCGTGAAGAAGAGTATCATCCCAGCTGAATCCCTCGCCTTCCTTCCATCCAAGCCTCTTACCAGCGAGATATAGACCTGTATTCCCTTCTGGAATTAGAAGTCCATAGTGATAGCGAAGTACAGCCCTCGAAGGTCCACGGTGAAGGTCAAGAACGGTACCAGGAAGCATCAACGATACGTGAAGCAGATTGAGACCTGGCACTTGGGAAGCAATACGCTTGAGTGTGGGCATGCGATCTGCGCTTGAAGCATATCCATTGAGGAACTTGACCCACAGAGGTCTCCATTTCCACTCGAAGAACTTGGATTGAGTGAGATCAAGTTCTGCCATTGGTACTGCACCTCCATCCTTCATCAGTTGCAGGGCTTCATTCAATATCTCGCGATGATGGACCTTCACGAGAAAGTCCAGGCGTCTTATTCCTCTGTTGGACGAGAGTTCCCCCTTGCAGTACGAAGGTGCTGGTTCCTTCAGCTTCTGGTCTTGAAGTTCACACAGAGGATTGATGATACTATCCCACCACGAGAGCAGCTGATATGGATCTTCATATTCGACCCACCAGCAGAGTACGAGCCACAATGCGAGAGCTATCGATATCAACGTTAACATTAACTTCTTCATTTGAACATCAACTTATGGTGGAAGGCTAAACCAACAATGGCTTCTTATTCGGAGAAGCGTCCAATTCCTCGTGGTAGACCTATTTCCAGCAACTCATCACCATGTGGAGTTGGACGTGGTATTGTTAGTGAAATACGTCGCAAAAGGAAGGGAATGTTAATATATCCTCTAGTTTGGTCCAGTATTCCAACCTCAGAAGGAAGCGGAATACTACTGTTGCGGGCGGTAACTTCTGAAGGAAGAGATGTTCTACTTTCACTGGGAGTCGTGCGTGAGTACCGGTGTGAAATGGAAATTGAACCTTCACCTTCAATTCAAGGTATGCTGTTGTACAATTCCGGTGCTTCACATATCACGTATAATAACGAGAGGGGTGTGCTGACACTCCTCTATCACAACGTTGAATATCGCCCACCATTCACAGGTATTACTCTCGCTTCAGATATTGTGCCTGAACAGCGCTGTCGTTATAGGAATCGTTACGATATTGATATTTCGCTCCTACCAAGGCCACTTCCCTGCATGAATGAACCTCTACTCTGCTATCTCAAGTGGTACAAACTTCGGCCCTATTGTTGGATGGAATTGGGTGAAAATGAAGATGTGGAAATTACACCAATCGCAAGACCAACAATCATGGGAAAGAAGAGGAAGGTTGTGTATTACAGAAGAATACCTTCCTCTCTACATTCAATGGTTCGTTCAACAACATTCACAGCAGCTGTCGCTTTCATACCCGGAGAGAGCGAAAGTGACTCGAAATGTCACATTTGGTACTCTGGAACCATCGAAATGGGAAGAATTGGAAGTTACATTCATTCTGTGCATTTCCATCGTTGTAATAGTACTTCATCCATCGATAGCGCATTCAATCGCTGGTTGACATACGAAATATCTCCACATCTTCTCATTTATCATAGAAGGGCACCTCCACCAACAGTTGAACTTTGCTCAGTTTCATGTGGACCTCCGTATCACGCAATGGATCTTCAACGCTATTTCCTTCGTTACATGCCACATCTTCACTCACACCAACTTCCCCAGCTTTCGCGTTCACTCCTGGGACGCGAGAGATATGGTCTCGGTACAACCCAACAAGCAATACTTTCAACCTCCCCTTCTTCATCTGGTTCGCAAGGGAGAAATGAAGAAGTTGGAAGTGCAATGAGGGGCGAAGGAAGTGGAGGTGCGCGTCTCGTTGAATATTCTATCAATGAGTGTCATCTCCTGCGAGATTTGTGGGAAACTCTCCATCTCGAATCCCAAGTTGAAGAACGTGCGAATCTTCTGTGCTGTGATTTCTCTTCACTCTGGAAGTTGGAAGATCATCAACTTCTTCGCCTTGTGTGCTACAACTCGTTCGAACTTGGGGATGATCTTCCATCACAGTTCACATCTCCACCCTTCCTCAGACAACTTGAAGGTCCATTCATTCAGGTGATGTATTGCGAATATCGAACTTCACTGCTGGAGTATTACAAGAGAGAAGGACATCTCCCCTCTTCATTGATATCACGCATTGGTGCCTTGCCTCTGAATCTTGCGGTGCTGTTACTTCACACAATTGCTCCCACAACGTACTTCCACTGGTGGGAATATATAACGAAGATACTTGAACCTTCAATTCTCCTTCAATGCACACCCCACCACATGCTGCTGAAGGAAGGCCCACTTCTGGTATCACATCTCTACACAAGGGGTGAATGTATAATACCAGTTCAGAGATGGGAAGTTCTAATTTTCCTAGATTGGAATAGCACGATTGGTCTCTCAGAAGGTGTGATTGTGAGAAATGGTACTCACGATCTATGTCTTCCAGCATTCGAGCTACAACGCGAAATGATTGATAGAATGATACGCAACACCTTCGAATTGGTGATGAAATGCTCCAATTCACAAGGAGAGAGAGTAGCTCTAGACTTCAATGTTATTCCAGGCCTGGAACCCGTGCCACTTCTCACATTGGAAGAGAATAATATCACATTCAGAGGCTCAGCGCTAGATGCACCATACCACGACCTTGCATTGAATTACAAGGGTTCAATGCCTCTTCTCTGGATTCGTGGTGAACAACAACCAACAACAATACGAACGAGACATGAAAGGAATGAAGAGGAAGTACTACCACCCCATCTTCAAGTTGATATACCCAGATATCAACGTGAACTACAAAGGCACCATCAACTGCTACTTCTGACTCTCAAATATAGAAATCAATAATAACTTCAACTTCAAGGCATTGATGCGTAAGGATGAGTACTAAGATCACCCAAAACCAACACACAAAGAATGGCAGTTGAACTCCCAACACTCAAGGCAATTGATGAATTACTTGGCGACTTCGAAGACTTCGAACGAACTCCACTCTCAACCTACGCCGAACGAATCAGAACTCTCGCTGTTCTCTACAAGCATACCCTCGCAGAACACTACAGAAGAACTCTCGATCCCAAGGATGAATTGGAAGCTCGAGCTGTGGTTGATAGCAGCATTGGAAAATTCACATACTTCATGGATCATGTGATTGAAGAGTGCGAATCAGATGATGATAACTTCGATGATCACGAGAGTGGAGATGCCCTTGTTGAAGCTCCATGCGTACTTCCCGATCTGAAGAGTTCACCATCTCTGAAACCGGCCACAGAACCCGCCGAGCTCGGATATACCGACGAACAACAAGGAGAGAATGAAGTGGACGATATTACAGCTTCAGGTACCGCTTCTGCCACTGTTTCACTTCACACTCCGAGAGATGGAGAACTTCAAACTCAGCAACTGCCGAATCGAAGGGGGAAGTGGCACAGCACCAAGGAAGATCTCAAGGTGAGAATCAAGACCGAGAGTGACTCTGGAAATGAAAGTGATTCTCTTTCGCTCGAAGGAGAGGTGTTTCCATCGGAACATTCGGCCACTGCCACAGTCAGAGCAGATTCAGGGCCAGACAACACAGACGCCGATACTCTGGATGCACAAATCGAAAGAGATTGGAATGCCAACAACGAACTTGGAGACATTGTACTTGCCAGCACAGTTCAAATTGGGGATCGTACCGTACAAATCATCAACGAAGAGTACGACACTGAACCTGGGAAAGAAACTGGAGAATTGTAGATCTGCGAAAGTATAGAATCTCGCCATATTGGGCCCAAACTTCACACCAAATACCTGAAGGTGCACATATCATCTTCAACGCGATATCACGGGGGAGGCACCTCCTCCATGTTTTTTTGATGTTCGATTTCAAATGGAGACTGGTTATCGCTACCCTCAAGGACCAACGGCACCCTCAACACTTGGATATGGTCCATCAATGCTAACAATGCAAGGAACTTCACCATACCAACCTGCAGCACCTTCAGGACAGGGAATGCAGCAACAATGGAGCCCAGCAACTCCAACGAAGGAGAAGAAACCCAGCAATATTCTTTCCATTGTAGCATTGGTGGTGGCCATCGTTGCCATTGTTGCTGCTGTAGTTATGTCCATTGTCTATGCAACAATGGCCTATGGAAAGAGTGGAAACGTTTGGGTTCTGATACAGGGAAGTACAGGCAAAACTGCGGACAACTTCACACCTGAACCTTCAGATCTCTACATCTCCAATGCTACAGCACCAATGACCCTCAACATTATGAAACCTGGCAAAAGTCTTGAAGGACGTCTCTTCTTCGTTGACAACACCAGAAGTCCAGCACGTCTCACAGTTATGAGCAATGAACTTACAGCAGTCGATAATGTCAACGATGGGAAGGTTGAAGCTCATACAACTGCAATCTATCTTGGTATTAGCGATAGTTCCTTCGAACGTCTGATATAGATGAGATACTACATCTCACTAACAATGGAAGAGGCACCTCTCCCATGAGAATATATTCAAGTTCAACATTCACAGTTTCATTTCCAATTGAGTCACTTATCCTTGAACCTGAACTATCTGAAGATATATTTCCATATTCCACTTCTTCATCTGAGATATGTGATACACTTCTTCAACATCCCAGATTGGAATACTTCAACTTCCAGATTGGGATATTGTCTTGGGGAAGATTTGGGATGAAGGAATCCAGACGAGACCCGAACTTCCAAGGATTGATGGTTCGTCTGGAGCTCAAGTCTCACTTCTGGGTACCGAAGTATTCCATGAGAGCCCATCCGTGTCCATCTGTAGGAGAATGAAACTACATGAACTCCATTTTCTTGTATGAACGAATCTTCCATTGGAAGTGGATGAGATGTGTGAATCCGGGGGAACGTTCTGTACTTCTGAATTAATGAGGACAGGGACCCAGAAGAGGATATGAATGAACTACACTTCTTCGTATTTATTGGGATTCAAGGCTGAATGTGGCATTCTTCATACCATCTCTCCCTCTTTCCTCTCTTCTTCCTGGAACCATTCCGGACGGGAGAAGAGGGAACGATCTCCAGAAGAAGGGGAAAGACAGGATGGACTACCCAGAAGAGGATATGAATGAACTACACTTCTTCGTATTTGTTGGGATTCAAGGCTGAATGTGGTATGAAGAATACCATCTCTCCCTCTTTCCTCTCTTCTTCCTGGAACCATTCCGGACGGGAGAGGAGAGGAAAGAGGAATATCTAAGGTGGAAGATGGATCTCCATTCCTTCGATGATATCGTGAATTCTACCTCTATCTCCAGCGTTTGTTGGGATATGAATTCGTGGTACCCCAACTTCACTGGAATTCAATGTGAAAGTATATGTTCCACTTCGAGTTCGGAGTTGTTCGGTATGAGCCTCAATATTTCAACTTAGAATACAGGGGAGGGGCCTCCTCTGTGTCTGTCTGGTGTTGCCGAAGAATTCGAAGTTGTCGTTCTCAGATTAGTTCAAGTTATATATCGACCGCAAGTTGCCCCTTTGGAGATGAAATACCAACGTTAACTGCAACGAGATAATATGCTCTGCCCATCTTCACCGCAAGATCATATCTTCTTTCCGGATGGCGTGTCACTTCATCTCTGAGGTCATAGTGAAGGAAGAGTTCATATTCTCCGTGTGTCACGAGGCGATATCCTCCATCTCGCACACCATAGCTCTCGTGGGGTTTACATTCGTCATCCAGGAGGAGTTGCAATCCATTAACTTGATAGTGGTGCTGTTTTCCACGTTGATATCCTCCTGAGTTTGTATGTCCATTGGAGGTCATGAGAAGCGAGGCCGCACTGCCAGTCACAAGAACTACTTCTCCATCTTTTGCATTGTGGTATCGTACCGCTGGAAGATCTGCAATGTAATATGGACGAACTGCATAGACTGAGATGTTGCGCTTCTTGAGCTTGTAACTTCCATTTGGATACCAGCAACGAAGAATACCCTTCACTCGCAGCATGCAGCGGTGATGTTTGAGCGAAGGTGTACTGAGAGGTATATCTTCTTCGTTCGTGGGTTGTGGTGGAGATTCGATGGAATATACCAGACGAACGGATGCTATTCTATCGGACGAGTATGGAAGCCATGGAGTTGGTGGAAGTGGTGCCGCACCACCTTCAAGTTCTTCGGTGTGGCAACATCCTGTGACTTCATCTCTGTCCGGCAGTGAAGGTGGAGAAGGTCGAATTCTCTGGCACTCTGTGGGAGAGCGAAGTGCGGCGGTTGCAGTCGAAGCCTTGTGTTTCTTTCCTGTGATCGTTCCTTCATTCTTCTTCACTTGAATAATCTTTGGTACCTCATTCCGTCGAAGGTGCTGGAGTTTCTCGTTTCTCGTGCTGCTACTCTTGGAGGTGATATTGCTGCATTCCTTGGAAGATATGCGGTGATTCTCGTTCATCGCACCAGGTGTGAATCCCTTTGCGCGAAACGTGGGAGATGTAGTGCCAGTTCTCTTGGATGAAGCAGCAGGTGGTGTTTGTATTTGAATGGAACGTGAAGTGCTTCCGGTGCTCGAAATGATGGACCTTCTCTGTGGGACGGCATTGACCTTGGCAGTTTCCACCCTTATTCGTTGCACATGTGCTTGTGGTGTACTTTCCTTCTCGGATGAATGTGAAGTAGCACCGTTGGTGCTTGTTGTACCGTTGCAGGTTGATGTGGCTGCAATTGAAGCGTGATCCCAGTGTGTGCAATACTTCCCTTCACTCCTGGGAAGTGTGGGAATTCCTGGTATGAAGGTCGTGGGATGGATGGATGGTGTTTCCCACTTCTTCGCGTTGTTATTCCTCTGGTTCATGTTCGCTCTGTGATTATTGTGGTTCCTCATTCTTACATTTCTTGTGGAGGCGCTGCTGTCATTGCGGCTGTACTCCGAAGTTGATTCTCTTTCCCTTCTTTCTCGTTCTGAAGGTGGTGAGAGGCTTGTGCTCGTTCTTGGGGCAACTCTGGTGCCGTGTACATCAACTTCTAGTGAACCTCGCTTGTACTTCACTTCACCTTCCCTGGTTCCATTGGAATATTTCTGGAACTTAGCTTCTACCTTCACCGGTGCTACAACCTCCGAAGATGATGATGAACTTTCCCTTCTGGCGGACAGTTCAGCGAAGACCTTCATTTCCCTTCCGTTACTATGTTTGATGTTGTGTTCACGTTTCTTGGCTTTCGATTCCTTCTTGTGAACTTCATGGCTCTTCTGAAGTGGTGAGATGCTACTGTCGCGTGTCCAACGTTTGAAGTAACATGTTTCTCTTCCTCCCTCTCTTCCTTCGGTACTTCGAGGGTGCCAGTTCTCCTGCTCCATGAACGTGCCGCGATGTGAACTTCTTCCACGTTCATGATCTAAGTTTACACTTTCATGTTCATATCTCTCGCTGCGCCCATTTCCCCGCATTGTTGCTCGATGTTCCTGTTTCATGGTGGTTTTCTTCCTTCTCTCGGATGGACTACTGGAGCTTCTGGATTCTGACACTTCCCTCTCCCTCGTTCTCTTTCCGCGTTCATTCTTCTTGGCACATTCCCTTGGTGTAATTCTGTTCTGTATCTTCCCTCTTGATACTTCTTCATTACGCGAATGTGGTGTTCCGTGATACTCATCATCATTTCTCTTTCCCTCGTTTCTGCAATCGTGGGCATGCTGGGAGGGTGAAGATGAAGTGGAGGAAGATGAAGAAGTTTCAGAAGTTCGGGTTGAATTGCTGTCATTGCAGAATCTTCTCTCATTGCTTCTTCCTCTGTGATTGTTGTGAGGGTTGTTGCAGTGGTTCTCTCTCGTTGCAGTTCCATGAATATGGGAGACCTCATCTCCAGTACTCACTCTCGAATTCCGCTTCATCTTCTCATTCTTACCTCTCATTCTTCCTTCGTTGGAACTGTGGCTGCGTTTCGTATTCCTTCTTCCTTCGTGTTCGTGATATTCACAGTTCCCCCCATTGTTTGAGTTATCTTCATTGGTACCCTCGGTTCTATTCTCTCTCGTTCTATTGATGCATCTTCCTCCCTCTTCCATTCGGTGTTGATAATGTATGCCCATACTTCCTTCGTTGGAACTGTTGCTGCTACTTTCGCTTCGAGGTGGTGGTATGGGCATACATCGTCGGTGAATTCCATGATTGTGGTGTAATTCTATTCTTCTTCCTTCTTCATTCTCCAGTGTACTTCTTCTGGCGCTGTGTATGGGAACTGGAGTATCACTTCCACTTGAACTTGAACTTCTGGATGGACTAAGACTTCTTCTGCTGAACGATGAATCTTCAGTTCTTCTGGCGCGCGAAGGCTTCATACTTGGGCTTGTGGCGCTTATGATACGTGGACGTTCTCCCCGAAGTTGTAGTATATGGTCGAATGGTCCTGGCAATGGGGAGACGCGCGTCCCCCCTGTAGTAACGTGATCCATTCGATCTACACGGTACATGGGCAACGATGGAGATAGTGGCTTCGGCGGTCTTGTTCTCATTTACATGTTAGGGTAGAATGGGACTCTCTCATCGATGTACGTTGTGTGTCGGTGTTTTTTGTGAACTTCAAGGCACTCAGAGCTCAGTTCTGGTATTGTAAATTGTACCTCTGCTAAGTACTTGATTCACGGGCAATGAAGGGTCTGTTTCAATTGGAGTACCCCGTTGGTCGAAGAGGTATACTTGGTTCGAACCTTCCAGCTGGGAAATGTACTTTCTGAGTTCTCCGTACGTTACTTCTTCACCGTTCATTGGTACCACGTGAGTAGTGCCTCCTGTGAGTCTCACTTTGATGATGAAGTTTCCAGTTGGGAGAGGTGAAGGTGAACCAACAATGACAGGAGCTCCAAGTTGTTGTGCGAGAAGTGAGGCAGTGATGGGAGCTGCAGCTGGAGGTGGAGCTTGGAATGTTGTTGAAGTTGTTGTGCTGGTCGGTGCGCTGAATGAAGAAGCGAGGGTGGATCTCTGTCTATCGAGTTCCCGTTGCTCTTCCAATGCTTCTTCGAACGCTCTATCTTGTTCTTCTCTGAGTCTTCTTTCATCTTCCCAATCTCTGGCACTACTTGCAGGAAATGAAGGTGGTTCTTCCCATACTCCAGTTGTTGCGGATTGTTGGTTCATTGAGAGGGGATATTGAGTTTGCGCACTCCATTGTCCGGAAGGAAGTGTTGAAGCACCATACAAACCTGAAGCAGAATAACCTGAAGGAGGGGCTTGAAAGAGGCCAGATTCGCTTGGAGTTGAAGTTCCAGTGAAACTCTGTTGGGGAAATGTACTTCTTGCAGATGAGGAGGCGAACGGCGGAGTGAAAACTGGTGGTGTACTTCTCTGAGTTGAAGAGCTGTAAGTTGTTGTGGATCTTGGAGGTGAAGAAGGTCTTGTAGTTCCTTGAGTTGTTTGGGCAGTACTTCTATAACCTGAAGCTTGAGAGGGTACATTTTCACTTCTCTGTTGAGTTGTTCTGACAGGTGAACCAACGGGCGAAGCCGCAGCTGCTGCAATAGTATCCATCTCTTGTTGCTCCTCCTTCAGTTCGTTGAGTCTCGATCTGAGTTGTCTCTCCTCATTGTCTAATTCTTCCCTTCTTCGCGCAATGACTGCAAGTTGTCTTTCAACTTCTTCGATACCATCGAGAATTGAGGCATACTTCGCGTTAACTTCTGCTGTATAACTATCATATCCACTCTGTTGTGTCACAGGTGCAGATGGTCTCGAAGGAGCTGTAGTAGGTGCAGATGGTCTCGAAGGAGCTGTAGTAGGTGCAGATGGTCTCGAAGGAACCTGAAATTGTGGTGGAACTTGAAATAAGTCTTGATTGTAGCCTTGAGTTGCTTGATATTGGGATCCTGTGAGAGATTGATAAGTTGGAAATTGAGAAGGTGGAGCTTGATATGCTGAATATGGGGGAATGTTCGATGAAAGACCAGTTGTAAATTGGGGCCCAGTTGCAGTAGATCTCGAAGGAAATGGGGGCACTTGACTTCCAAATGTGGTACTATAGGAAGGTCCTGTACCCTGGAATGAAGGAATAACTCGTGAACCTGAAGCTGCAACTGGAAAGGTAGAACCAAGGGTTGAAGAAGATGATGTACTTCGTGACCCACCAATTGAAGATTGGGCCAAAGATTGGCGGACACCCTCCATCAGAGCTCGTTGTAATTCTTCATTTGAATCTGCCATTTGGTACGGCTGGAGGTAATGGTAGTTCATCTTCGTTCGTATTCATACAGTTAGGTGTGCGTTGTTGTGCTGTAGTTTGAGTTGTATTTCGGGCTTCGTGCGAAGTTCGAATTGTCGGTTGAAGTGTGGTGTTCTTGTGTTGTGAATCTAGCAACGAGCTCCAGGTCCAAGTGGAGGTGGTACTGGCCTTACAACTGGCATATCATAACTGATTTGTTTCACACGTTCTGCGAGACGAGCGAGAGATGCTGCTAAACTATCAAGATTACGTCTCGCTTCAATGAAGGCCATGTTCGAGTTAATATCGCTTCCTCCAACTGAGTTCATCGTCGTGAAGAGAAGATTCGAAACTGTTCTAACGGACATACTGGAGATTTGCACCGATTTGGCAAGTTCATAGATGACGAATGAATTGGGCGTATTGTCCAGCGAGCGAGCGTTCTCTTCAATCACGGGTACTGTAGAATTGATACATTGGCAAAGTGCGAGGCAATAATCTGCAGCTCTCATTTCAACTCCTAAACTTAGGATTTGGGTGATGAATTCCTTAGTTGGAGAATCAGGGTCAACATTTGGTTGTGGTGCGGGATTGTAGGCCATCTTTGCATCGTAACTTCAAGATGTATGTTAATCTCATTTCTCACTGTTGAATCCACACAGTTTTGCATACTCTGGCACCGAGTGAAGTATCATAGACTGAAACTTGTCCACAGGGGCAATCATCCACTGCAACACAACCGAGAGGTGTACGTTCAACGGATGAAGAAGTGAAGGCGTCACTGTTGGGGGTTATGAATGAGAGAGTTCCCTGAAGGCAAGGATTGAAGGTTGAACCGTAACACGACCTAGTGCCTCCCATACAACGAGTGATGGCTTCTTCATCCATTGTTTCGCTGAAGTTACAACCTGGTGTACTTCGAGGGAGCCAATTCAGAGGCACGGTGCAGAAGGTGGTGGAGATGTCGGAGTAACTGAAGGGTGGATTGATGGTTGTTATTCCTGTCATTGGATCTGTGTATGAAGCGTATTGTTCAAACTTGGTCCTTGTTCCTGGCACTCCTCCGTAGGGATTCCCATCTGTGGCGCGAAAGAGAGATGTGATATAACTCGCACACTGAGGGTATTTGAGGCAGCGGCATGTGGAGCCAGTTTCACACCGACCGTCGAAGGAGGTAGATCCATCTGTAAGAAGGGCAAATGGGGTACTATCGTTATCACAGAGATACGCACTGTTGCAAACTTCTTCACCTGCGTATGATACGATAGTTCCTGTAGGTGGAGGGCATCTCTTCTCGCCATTGTAGATATTGGTGGCACATTGGCCTGGTGGACAATTCACAAGGGCAGCTGCACCTCCTTCCTGTGGTGCCCCCGATTTCAGCACTAGAAAAACAAGGATGGCCCATCCAACGAGCAGTATTATCAACATTATCGCAAGTATGGCCCAATCTGAGGTGTAGTCCTTCTTCTCTTCATTTGTTCCTTGCGCAAGGAACAACATTGGCTTATCATTACGCTCCGAGATGGAACGACTTCCAATCGCATCTGAGGCCGAAGTACTGTAATATGAAGTTGAAGGTTCCATTTCATGTGTGAAGTACTCAACTAGGCCTGTTTGGGTTCAGAAGTAACCTTGAGGTCAAGGATTCACACTGCATCATTCCTTTTGTCAACACAGTGAAATGCATGGAACTCACAGCAGAAAGAATGGAAAGGTCTGCAAGCGCTGCGGTGAGATGGTCTTTCGCGTTCAACCTGGAGGCGCTGGACCGAATGAGACCGAGACCTGGACTGATTGCAGCTGCACGAGACGACATTCACCACATGAAGCTCGTCCTTCACCCAAGAGGGGAGATTGCGCCGTTGATTCTGAGAGGGTTGAACATCTCGAAGTACCAGGATGTTCCAATCCATTCGAGAAGGGATGCAAAGTCTTGAGTGGAAGAGGACCTCCAGATTGTATCAATGGATCTATTGGGCAGATCTACTTCGATGTGTTCAATGGAAAGGTCTACTATTTCAACGGCAGCTGTTGGACCTTGATACTTCTGAGTTATCCAGAACATTCACATCATCCTTGTCCTCCGCCCCCATGTCCACCTCCAATTTGTCCACCACATCCAAGACCTCGCACTCCTTCACCTTGCCGTCGTCCTCCCAGCAGAGATGGATGTGAAGAACATCGAAGAGACGAAGATAGATGTTGCCCTTCACCACCGAGATGCCCTCCACATTGTCCTCCATATTGTCCTCCACCTCCTTGTCCTCCGCCATGTCCACCAGTTCGAGGACCAACAGGACCAACAGGGCCCAGAGGTGAAGATGGATGCCAAGGTCCACGAGGCCCCACAGGTCCCAGAGGTGAGAGAGGTGAAGATGGATGTCCAGGCAGAACGGGTCCCACAGGCCCCAGAGGTGAGAGAGGTGAAGATGGATGTCCAGGCAGAACGGGACATCCGGGAAGTACAGGTCCAACAGGTCCCACAGGTCCCAGAGGTGAGAGAGGTGAAGATGGATGCCATGGAAGAGCTGGAAGTACAGGTCCAGCAGGTCCCAGAGGTGAGAAGGGGGAGAAGGGGGAGAAGGGGGAGAAGGGGGAGAGAGGTGAAGAAGGATGTCCAGGAAGAACGGGACATACAGGGCCACGAGGTGAAGTGGGTGCCACAGGTCCACGAGGTCCGAAAGGTGATTGTTGTCCCGGGAGCTGCAGTACCTCTCCCCGTCCAGGATGTCCAGGTCCCACAGGTCCCACAGGTCCTAGAGGTGAGAAGGGTGAAAGAGGTCCTGCAGGTGAATGTTGCAGAGATAGAGATCATTGCGGTACCGGACCAAGATGTGAAGCCACAGGTCCCACAGGTCCCAGAGGTGCCACAGGTCCCAGAGGTGAGAAGGGGGAGAAGGGGGAGAAAGGGGAGAAGGGTGAGAAAGGGGAGAAAGGGGAGAAGGGAGAACCATGCAGATGTGAAGGACGAAGAAGTAGAAGTAGCAGCAGAAGTAGCAGCAGAAGTTGTTCACCCAAGAGGAAGTGTAGTCCTTCACCTCCACGCTGCGTACTTCACCCCTGGAAGGTATCGAAGGATGGTGAAGCTTCAGTCCTTGTCGAAGATAAGAAGTTCCCAGAGGTGAAGCCCCAATCATCCCTTCTATTCGGCAGTGAAGATATCTCAAGGCTTGATACCAAGGGTTCTATACTTCTTCTGGATTCCAAGAAGGATGGAGCATTCAGAGCTGGAGTGCCTGGAAAGAGAGGCGAATGGTCCAGAGAGAATAGAGGTCCATATTCAGTGGCATTCGGTGAACGTACCATTGCAAGAGGGAGAGGTGCCTTCGTTCATGGAAGTTGCAGTGAAGTTGGGGGACAATGGAATACTTCATTCGGTACTGGAGTGAACGTGGCAGATTCAGTGCAGATACAGAACAATCTCGTTGGTGGAAGCGGTCTATCTCTCACCTCAACCGAGTGCGGCAGAGTGGATTCCAACACAATTGGAGGTAAGTGTAATACCGTTGCAGCTTCATGTGCCAGTGATTCCAACACAATTGGTGGAAGTAACAATGCAATCGTTGACAGTGGTAGCAACTTGGTACAGGGCTGCAGCAACAAGGTGAAGGAGTGTCAGAGGAATCTCATTCAGGGACACTGCCATCAGTTGGAAGGAATTCACGATTCTCTCGTTGTTGGTGTTGGACATAGCAACACTTGCCACACTGGGGCTTCAATCGTCTCTGGTTCTTACAACAAGACTGGACCTCACAACTGTGATGGTATGACCGTTGGTACAGGATTATACAATAATATGCAGGGTGTGATACTTGTGGGGCGCAACGGTGAGGCTAGAACTTCACCTTCATTCAACTATAGTTTCCAACTTGCAGGAGGGTGCGAAGGTTCGAGGCCTGGAGTTGGTCTTGTACTTCATACTGCTTCACATGGACATGTTCCGGTACAGAACGGTATTGCAACTGGAAACTGGCAATCTTCATGTACAGGATATTCAGAGTACTTCGAGTGGCACGATTGTAACCCTAACAATGAAGATAGGGTTGGTCTCTTCGTCTCGCTGAACAAGGACAAGATTATTCTCGCAACTTCAACCAGAGATGTAGTTGGAGTTGTGACCTGGTCTGCTGCCTTCGTTGGAAATTCACACGAACTTGCTTGGCACCAGGCCAACTTGAAGGACGATTACGGGAGGTATTGCTTCGAGTTCGAGGATGACTACGATGGAATAATATGCCTCCTGAGACGCTACCTGAATCCAGAGAAGGAGAACGATGAAGATGAGAGTTGCAATTCCTCGGATAGACGCTCCAAGAAGGAAGATGAAGGTCTGAGGGAGAGCAGGGACAAGAGAGACCGGAGAGACCGAAGAGATAGGAAGGACAAGAAGGACAGAGATGGTTCAGATAGAAGTGAAGGGAGACGCAGTGGAAGAAGGAATAGCGATGATTACAGCGAGAGAAGCCGCCGTCTCAGCGATGATTACAGCGAGAGAAGTGAAAGTTATTCCGATAGAAGTGAGAATGGAGATTCGAGAGGTTCTATCAGAGATTCGAGAAGCGACAGAAGTGACAGTGAACTTTCGGACCGTTCAAGCAGAGATCGCAGCAGTGACAGAAGAAGGAAGGAAAATGGAGATACCAAGATCAGAATTGAGGCAAATCTGCACCTCTCGCTCTCACTTCAAATATATCGATCTCTCTGTGAACTTCCAAGGGATAGCAGCTTCATTCGGAGATGCTGTGAACGTCTTCCCTGGTTGAAGGATGAAATCACCAAGATACCGAAGAAGAGGGTTAACAAGCTCAACAAGGGATATAGAAGTGATAATTACTGCCCACGTTCTGACAGAAAGGAATGGGAAACTGTGACTCTCATTGGACGTGTCACGGTAAGGCAGAATGGCAGCTGTCGCGAAGGTGAGAAGGTGGATTGTGTGAATGGTCTCGCAGTCCCAGGTTCAGGATGGAGAGTGTTGAAGGTACTCAATTCCCAGACCGTGCAAATACTCTTCACGGGACCTGCCACGAGAAGGGACTAAACTTGTCAAATATATATCATTGCTGGTACCAGCAGTGAACTGTGCGTTTTTGAAGATTCTAGAACGAGAAGGCATCGTTGTTGTTCTGATTTGAAGTCTGATTGTTACTAATGGATTTCAATCCTTTCCATGAACCTCTCTGCGGACGGCCCCACTTTGCCACCAGTGCTTCCATCACAGTGGGACGATCTGCCACCTTGTTGCCTGGAAATGAGCCACGATACCACGACTTGAAGGTTGTATAGACCAAATCCGTCGATACCGTGGAGTTTTGGTCTGGTTTGCCTTGTTGATCTGTGACGTATTCGAAGTTGGCCTCGATGAATTGATAATAGGTATCGTTGCGGGCCCAATATTCCGAGGTGTGTTTCTCGACAATTTCTGGAGTTTCACCGATACCACCGGTGGGAATATAGTTGCTGTTGTACTGAGAAATCAATATCCAGAGTCCTGCTGGTGCCATCTCACGAATCTTCTTGTCGAAGAAGAGGTCTGCCTTGAATGTGAGTTGGCGCTTCTGTTCCTCGAGCGAAGAAGGTGCGTCCTTGGACCAGGTACTGAGACATGGAATAACGCAGAAACGGTTCTTCATCGCTTTGTCGTCCACCGCAGTTGGCATGGGAGGAACATCATTGCAAACAATACCAGGCTTGAATGAAGGATCAATATCTCCACCATTCTTCTTCAGCATACGAGCATAGTATCGATCGAATCCAGAGAATTGTTTCAAGAGCGAGACCTGCATTGGTACGCCCTTCTCCGGTTCTTCAAGCCACACTATTCTCGCACCATCCAATCTCGCGAGAGCAGGCGAAGGTGAGTTAGGATCTCCACGTCCAGAAGTAGTGGCGGATATCATCAACTTCACCGAATACTCACCGAATACGTTCTCGAAGAAGCGGACCATCATGGACTTCGAGTTGTTCCCTCGACCAGAGAAGCATGGGACTTTCTTGTCGCTGTTCCCACCTCTGAGAATTGAAGAAGCCCAACGCAAGAAGTACATGAGAAGTTCATCATCAACGAAGATTTGCCCGAACCATTCCATCACCTGCTTCACCTGCACGTGATTGTAACTATAGTCCTTGTGATATGCAATGCCCGTATTCTTGGTGATATAATCCTCTGGACGACCAGGACGTACAGATGCTCCAGTATCATCTGCCACAACCACGCCATTCGCTATACCAATAGTCTCGAGGTTCTTATCCATGTACTTATCAAGTTCATAGTTGATGAAGAACTGGGTTAATTCACCAAGTAGGGATTGTTTGTATCCATGTGTTCGAAGTAACTGCATGAGCCTACTAATTCGATTCATGATATCTTCTGCATCTTGATCTTCGCGTTCGTTGGCTCTAGTCTGCGTGAGTAAATCGCGCCGAATTTCCTGATATACTTTGTGGAATTTGGTGCTAATGCAATCCAGTACAGCAACACCCTTCGGAGTTTGACGAAGGCGATGTCTGTAGAACTGATACCAGGTGGGAGTTTTACCAGAATAGTGACAGAAGAATTCCAACCAATATAGGCGATAGAAGGCGCAAGCGACATCGTAGTGAAGTCCACTAACACCAATCTCAACCGCCTTACGACACCACCCTCGATGCCACGCTTTGTATGCCGAAGGGTTACTTTCACGCATGAAGAAGGCCAAAGTGCGTACGGTGGTTCGACCAAGGACGAAAGTCTTGTACATTGTTCTGCAGCACTCGCGAGGTTGCTCAATTAACTTCTTCAGCGCGGGAGGAGCACCATCAATGAGATCTTCCCCCTGCACGTCCAGCATTCTCACGGTCCAATCTTCCCAGACTCCGAGTCCCGAATCGTCACGTTCATGCGCATCGTACAAGGCTTCACCCACCAACTTCCACTCCGAATATGAGAATGTGCGCGTTGTGGGCCACATATTGATGAAAACTTCTGCCAACTTGACATTATCAACTTCCTCCACAATTCCGCGCCCAAATCGTCTCACATCGATAGCACTCGAAGCTTCTTCATTGTTGGTGCTATCAATTGCCCTTCTTCGTTGTACACTCACCCAATGACCATAATCAACTGAAAGTATCAGTGGAAGCCAGTAATCTGCTGGAACATCTTCTTCAAATATATCACTATCCATCAATCCGCTTCTCACCAGCCGATGTTCATCCGGTATGAAGTAAATTTCAGGTTCATCTCCCTTCTCGGGATCGTGGTCCTCCAACAATTCGCGCGTTATTCTTCCCAATACGCACGAGAATCCCATGCACTTGTGGTCTTCTTCAACAATACTCCCATACATTAGGAGATCATCGCCGAAATTCACGATATGTCCCCAGTCTGAGTTGATAGGGGTGACAAACACGTTCTTCAACGCGTGGTGGCGCCTTAGGTTCTCAACTATCAAAGGTATTAGAACTTCGCGCTGATATCTGGTTTCTACCCTACAACGCGGGAATTGAAATCGAATGTGAACCTTAACAATATCACTTCCCTCTTCTTCGCTATAATCAGATTCAAGTACCACACATCTCAGTTCAATCTCTTCATCCTTGATATTAACCGATTCCAAGATTGATTGTTGAATTTGGTGAGTAACTGAGTATATGAATCCATCATCATAGGTCTCATTGGGTCTTCCGTCTTCTCTCGTGTAATCTCCACCGTTGAATGACAAAGTGAGGTCAATTGCGACAGGTGATTCTGAACCTCTCTTCTCCGCCATCATCAACTTCTTACCCTCGGAAGCTGCAACACAATATTCGTTGTAGAATTCACATTTATTCCCATTCTCTATGGTCCAGTATGTGGTTCGTTCTCCATAGCACACGTGGGTATAGTCTTCAGATGTGGAAAGTCTGCCAAGCCTGTTCAGTACTTCAACAAAGTCCGAATCCATAGCTTTCATTCAGTATGCTGGGCACCTTCTATTCGACTGAAGAATGTTGAATTACCAACCTTCTTGGTGCTGCTCTTACACTGTAAAGTGGCTGAATTGACATACATGAACGGTGAAACTGAGTTACATGAATCCCAGAGCAAACAACGCACCACTGGAGCCCCAACCCCACCAGATGTACATGATATAACTCCTCCAACGATCGAAGGATCCACAGAAGAAGAAGGGAATAATTTGGCACCATCTCTATCAATAGTGCCAGATTTGACCAATGGAGAGGATGAAAGAGAAGGAAATGGAGAAACGAGGGAAGTGAGCGACAATATCGAGGTTGAAGTGAGAAGTGAAACAGAAATATCTCATAACTCTGCAGTAACCACCACTGCAGAGGGAAATGGAAGAGAAGGTGAAAGGGAAAGTGGGGAAAGTTCGCAAGCCAATGTGAACGCTGAAACTTCAATCACCACAAGAAGGAACGAGAGAAGAGTACTTCTGACCATTCTTCCAGATGATAGATCTTATCACGTGGTGTCTGTACATCAGTTCCATCGAAACCTATTGATGTTGTTGAAGAGTTGTGATTGTTCCTCCGCCGTATTACCTGTGGCATTTGAACTAACAAGACAGCTGGTGAGTGAAGGACATCCATATTCTCGCGAGGTGTATTATGCAGTCGCAATTTACTGCAGCAAGAGACACAACGACGGATGGATGTGGATGGATGAAGAATGTCCAGGCGTAAGTAGGCAACTTGTTCAAGATCTCGAATGGAGATGCCTCTACATCGACTTTGGAGGGCAGTTGGCTTTGGATTCGTGCTATGGGCAAAGATATTACCGTGAGTTAGAACTTGAGGAGTATGATCCTTTGGCTGAAATGCTTCTCACACGCTACATCATTAACTATAGAGATGTCGTACCTTCAGCTAATGGTATGACGAGATTAGTTTCAGCGTACCATCGTCTGAAGTCGATGTAGAGTTGGTCCATATTTCGAGTGAGAAAGGTGTGAATGAGGTCCACATTCAAATGGCAAATGCTAAGCTAGTCTTCACGTGGGTGATGGTGGCTCTGGTCTATATTGCCGCTCTGGTGCTACTGATACTGGGCATTGGAAATTATAATAACTATGTAATCTGTGATACCGAAGAGAGCCCAAACTGCTTCACCTTCAGTTGCAGGAATAGAACCGAGACCTGTGATTATTATGCGTACCGTTGCGAGGGTAAAGGTGAAGCAAGATGTTCGTACAATCCGCACAAAGTTGTGAACGTTAACTCATTGGATGGAATTTGCATGGAATAGTTCCCCCGTGATATATCAATCCTGAAACTCCAGTGGTACCACTGAAGTTGTATTTCTCCAAGTTTCATCTCTATTCGTTGCAATTCTGCACATCACCACCGTTACAGAGAAGACGTCCACATTCTCCATACATAGGAGTATCCCAGTTACAGGTACATCCTGGGGGCATCTCACCATCTGGACTTGAAGCGAAGGAACATTCACATCCAGGCGTACCAGGCGGAGCATCCACACAATATGAAGTATCTCTGGGTCTCGTACCATCACAGCCGTAGAACGTGGCCGCCGGATATTGCCTCGCAGGTTCACTTTCACCGCTACATTCCCAGTCCGTCCAGCACCACACGTTCGGATATTGTCTGCATCCGTGAACGAGGTTATAGGTGTAGAGATAGTACGTGAGGGCGAGAAGAAGAAGCACAATCCCAATGAAGAAGGAAATGGCAGCTATCAACATCTGCTTGGCCATTTCAGAGTGAGAGTGAAGCTCCAATTCCTCCGAAAATATGTGGAATGTGGCTTCAGAGTTCAGTTCTCCAGTATAGAATGACCTTTCAGAATTGAACTCGCATCTATCGCTCTATTCTCCACTGTAGTGAAATGGAGAGTTACCTCAACGGCGGCTACGGTACCAACGCCGCAATCTATCGCTCACCCCCTTTCGCTACTGCAGTTCCGACTCCGGAGCCAACTTCCACCTTCACAACTAGCAATGGCTCTGGAATATCACCTTGGATTTGGGTGGTGCTAGTTATCGTGATTCTGTTGATAGGTCTCGCAATTTGGTGGTGGTATAGCAGCAGTAGCAGCAGCAACGGTACGTGTACCAAGACCAAGACCAACACTCCAATTATAGATTCAATAATGGGACTTCAATCGTATCCCAGTGGCAAGTCTGGAGATATTAGACTCCAAGAGAGTTCCAATGCATCTTCCACTGGAACTTCGAATAGCGCAACTTCTTCTGAATCTTCTTCCTCTTCTTCCAACTCTGGCTCCACAACTTCAACTGAACCCCCAACACAAGACCTTCTCTCAGATCCAAGCAACTCACAGGCCATACCTTCAATCTGGATCGGTGAAGTAGGCACCGAGAACAATGGCCTTGATACTCCCACATATGGATACTTCTATCCCAGACAGATTGGAGATGTCACGGTACGTCCCACAGTTAACGCTGCAACTCTCATTGGAAATATTCTCTACGCCCACGTGAAGACTCCAGGCCTCGAAGGCATCTACAGCGTTGATACTTCTCAAGAGAATGGAAATTGGAAGTTGTACGCGTCAACTGGTACAAATCCAAACAAGGGAGAGATCGATTGTCGAGCCACACTTGATTCTTCGTACAATAGCCTCATTTCAGATCTCTACACCAGTGAAGGGGCGCTCTACATTGTTACTCCTACAACGAGCTACAAACTGCAACAAGATGGACCTCTAGCAGTTGAATCTGGTGTTGGAATGCTGGGTGCCGACAACAACGGATATGGTATGATATATCTCTCAGATGATGGAAATCTCACACTCAACGGCAGCAAACAGAACTACAATTCAAATCTCAGAGTGAGAACTGATATACCCTCATACATCAAGTACATCCACGGTGAAGATGGAACTTACGCTGTCATCACCACGGACGAGCGTGGCAGGGTTGGATATGCAACAGGAAGGAACGGTGAACTTTCAACTCCAACTGAAGGCAACGTGAAGGCGTTCGGTGCTCTGAACGGGAAATTCTGCTGTGTGGATCAATATGGAAGGGTTCTGGTGAATGAATACGATAATCAGAACTACAACTTCAAATATTCTTCAGGTATCCCATACAGGGCCACAATACCAGTTGGGGGTGATTTCGAACTTGCAGTTGCTCTGGGTGCTGAACGTGCCTTCATCTTCTCGTGCTACAAGGAAGGTCCACAACAACAATCGTTCCAGCCCCCACCGTGCCCAACAGTGAAAGGAAAGTGTAGGAGAGTGAACGGAAGAAATCCAGAGAAAGAACACCACGACAGAATCATTGCAGCAGCCCCAAATGTGACAGTTCCACTTGAACCTGCAGAAGTTAGCGCCCTCGACGGATGGGAAAGTAACTGAGAAACAAAGAAGACGAAGCTGGTACCAGCCTCGTTGTTATATATTTCACATGTAATTCCACATCTCGTAATTGATGAACTAACCCACAATTCCACAACTGGAGAATGAAGATATCATGTTTCACATATGAAGTTACTGTGGACCCAATTTGGCCTTGTTATCGTTAACGTATCTCATGTATACATTCATCCATTCCTTGTACCTCTCATCCCTTAGCATTCTTGATACTTCCACCATTGGATCTCCCATTGTTGAGAATAGGCGAGGTGCCGGGTAACTTGCCAACCATAGCAGAATTGAAGTGCACATTGTATCCTTCGTCAGTTCCTTCATGTTATTGGCGTTCATCAGACCGTAGTAATATAGAATTCTTCTATCTTCCCATGAACTGCTAGCACTCGTTCCATTTCGTCTAATGAAGTTCAACATTCCTTCTCTGGTCTCATTGTACGAAGATCCGAAGTATTTCCTTTCTGCAATCAGAGTTGGAGGTACAGGTCCAATTCTCCACATAATATCAACAACGTCATTAACTCCCATACTTTCACAATCAACTCCCGTTATTGGGGGGCGTACGTCATACCGACCTTCAGGTTGGCCCTTCACATCTCGTACTAGGAATCTACCACCAACAAGAACTCCGTGAATACCATCCACCGTTCGTTCTCTCTGGAAGTAGGCCATTAGACTATTGAGGTAATATTTCACGGATCTGGGGTACACTTCCTTCTCCATTGGATTGAGATCTGCCCATCCTCCAGCATTCATACCTCGATAAATTCTCAATTCTCCATCCACCGTAAGATACTTGATGAATTCAGAGAATGAAGTACCTCTCTCAGATGCAACTCTCAATGTGTGAATGAAGACTGGTCTCTCTGGAAGTCTCATGTTTGTCGTGAATGTAACTGGAACTGGTGGATTACGCCTCAATCTCACTGTTGAACCTTGCGCTATCGTTGAACCTACTTGGGATAACAGTTCATTCGGCTCTTCCATCACCATCAGATTGTAATGATAAGCACTGAATATTAGCTTCGTAGCATCGTTAGTTCTTCCACCTGTAGTAACCCATTTGTGAAGTGCATCTTCCAACAAGCCAACTTGCGCATCAATATTTGGGACTTGGTTCGGATTTGTGAGAATGTTTCGCAGCTCGCTGGTGCCCAAGTTGAGAGCACCGGAGGTCCAATTCTTCACAATTCTTTCATTGTGAGCACGTTCGAGTGAAGTGAGACTCATACTTTGAATTCCAACCAACACCTTCGAATAGTAATGAGAAGCGAAGTCATTATCCTGCGAATAGTGTGGATAACTTCTCGTGAGATAATAATGGTCACCATCGTCCCGAATATAGCAGATGTATCCATATCTGTCCCTCAATTCAACCTTCTCATTCATCATGCGTTCAAGTGCGAAGATGAAGTATTTCTTGGACTTCACGCCTGGATATTCGCGCTGAAGTTGCTCCAATGTTGCTGTCAAGTTGCGTTTGAAGTATTGTCTGATGAGAGGCACCACATTACTAACAATCTCATCGTAGTAGTAGACGTCATAGGTGCTACTGTCAAGTTGTATGGGAGGTGGGTCAACACATGGATAATTACAATCTTCATAGTCACACTCGGCACTACCATCCGCACTGTTGGTACGAATGTTGCGGGCTCTGTGAAGTTGACAATCAAAGCTCAATTGCTTCAGCATTCGCATGGTTCTACGAATTGAGAAGTCCTTGAACTCAGATGCCTTGTACATTAGTAGATCCACCGTATCTGGACGTCTTCCTTCTTCATCTGGAGGCAGTACTGCGGCGTAGAGGTGTACTCTCACTTCGATTGGTATCTTATCTCTCGGTGCATCTGGATTCTCCTTCAACAAGCGCATTGCCCTCTCGACCAATTCAGTGTGGGAAGTGGCACGGAAGGCTCTGTTTCTGGCCTGATAGAGCGAAGAAGGAGTCCATTCAGGAGCATCAATTTCCACATGTTTCACACCATTGAGATTGATGCCGTATTGTCCCACAGGTGATACCAGAAGTACCTGAAGATATTCACCATCGATGTTCTCCGGGGAATTGAACAACTCAAGTATCGCATTCACCTGATTATCCGTCTTGGTGGTGGTACGCGAGAGTATAGCATATCTGGGTTTCTTCATGAATGAAGGACGTATTCTTCTCCCATATCTGCCTTCATTTTCACCTTCCTTTCCCTGTTCTGGGGGACAGAAGGGACGAAGGCCACCTCCCACGTTCTCGAAGACGGAACCAAGTATCGCGAATCGTTCGAATCCAACGGCCTCATAGCACAGTCCTTTGACGATAGCACCTCCTCCTGTGACAGTACGACAGTAAACGTAGCGTTTCCCGCTCTCTTCTGGCATGAACGCATCCCCCGCAAGTTCTCTGTTTCCAAGGACCGCTCTCTGCACCTGTGCGAACGTCTTGATTGAATGGGTTCGAAGCCACTCTGGATTAGCGATACATTGCTCGAATTCCTTCGTTGGAGCGTAGAATGTAATACCTGTGCCTCTCTGAACGGTGGAAGTGACATACTTCGAATATGCGTGCTTCTCCTCTGCTTCTGGTGTTGAGAGAGGCATGAGTAGACCTACATTCGGACCCAAAGTAGGATTTCTACGTATCTCCTTCTTCAATTTGCGTTCTCTCTTGGTATTCTCACTAACACCTTCACCATACTTACCATCTGGGAATATGAAGCTCGAGATGGCCCTGTGATCACCGTAGAGTGCACCACCACCTCGTTCGAGTTCGCCAAGTTCAACATTCGTCAGTCCCAACAAGTTTCGATACGCAAGTTCCTGTTCACCACTCATCTCCAGCATATCAATGACAAGTTGGGAGTTGCGAATGTAGAGTTCTTCATTGCCAGGTTCAAGCACTGCACGGCTTGGATCAACCATTGTGAGAGGTAACTTGTATTGATAGTTCAATTGTTGGCCAATGTAGAGGGGTACAGCACCAACTTCAGTAGCACGAACGTATGAAACTCTTCCCTGCAGAAGTGGCTTCAACTGCTCAAGTGTCACTTCGTTGAAGTTGATGTTCCTTATTTCACCTGTGAGTGGTATCAACATCTCATTCGGAAGAGAATTGGAGAGACTATCACTCAATTGCTCGTTCAGCGGTAGTATCAGATTGAGATGTGATGCTAACTCATTCACATCGTTCACCATTGGAGTTGCCGAAGCAATAATAACCTTGGAACGTTCGACGAGGTGGAAGAGACGCCACAACTGAGAATAGACTTGTTCACGTTCCAATCTCTTCTTCTTCTTCCTCTGCTGAATCATGAAGATGTTACCTCCCACTTCAACTGGAGGTGGTGCCTTCTTCCTTCGTTCATGTTGAGTGGAGCCATCTTCCGAACCAAATGGATCGATTTTGATATTCTGAACTTCATCAATGAAGAAGATGCATCCAGAGTAATCTCTCTTCAATGCAGCGTTACCTTCCGGTGTTACAGAATATTCGGCAATTTCACTGGCCATTGAACCATAGGTCTTGATCTTGAACCACTTCTTGATTTCGAGGCTCACTGCCATCTGCTGGCCCTGCGTGGATTCTGACTTCTTCAAAGATTCAGTTTCATACACACCAACCGTACAAACGCATGCCAACTGCTTCTTGAACTCCAACTTCTGCGTCGGCCCTGATACGAGGATGTAAGAATAACGTATCTCTCCGGGATGTTCTCTGAAGTATTGAACCAGTTCAGAGATGGTACAAGTCTTACCTGTGCCAGTATCGTGTACCACCATGCATGAGGGATAGTGGGTGAGATGCCTTCTGAACAATAATTGGTGCCGAAAGAGACATCCCTTCTTTCTCAGCATTGGTTCGACTTGTGGAGATGAAAGTTCAGCGTATTCAATCTTGGCAGTTAGTATCTGCTGGAGATTAGGCTGCCACTGTGGAGGATATCTGGCAGTGAGATCCACAAGTTCAATGCGCCTATTGTTCCTGTCAACACTATCTTGAGTTGAAGAAGCAGATGTTGAAACTCTACCAAGTGAAACAAGGGAAGAACTCAACCCTTCCATTTCATGTGTGCCCGAATAGAGAAGTAACGATGATACTTGGCCTATTACTTCAACTTCATATCTGGAATACGGAGGTGGTGCCACTTCCGTCCTTCATTGCTTGTAATTCTAGTTTCGAGGTATAATCTTACCCCATCCAGTCTCAAGTGTGCGTTTCAACGGGGGAAGAAGTGAAAGTATACCTTCACTAACACCTGAAGCCACAGCTGCCAACAATCTCTGTGCCTTGTTAACCATTACAGTGCTCATTCCCACTGCAGCCATCAACAACAGAAGAAGCGTGAGAATTACGAGACATATCAGACCTCTCACATTGATAACTCCGACGAAGTAAAGTACCGAGATTAACAGAAGAACGACAGGCAATACCATCCACATTATCCACAAGATGAAGGAGAAGGCCAAACCTGCTGCAGCTGCCATTGCCCTCGAAGCGAGAGGTGAACGGCGCAACAATTCCACAGCTAATTCTCGCACCTTGAATTCCAAGGCCTGATCTTCCAACTTGGAGGATAACAACGAAGAGAGAAGAGACTTGATATTGTTATTCTTGTTCACTTCTTCTTCCTTCGTCTCCGTTCGGGGAGGAAAGAGAAGTTCACTCAAATCTTCCATCTTTGAGTTGTAAGGCTATATTGGGCTGAATATGATATAATAGAGGTGGTGCCACCCCTGTTTTTTTGGAAGCCCAACATACCAATCTACTTCATGAGAGCATATTGGAAGAGAAGGGTAACTTTGGGTGAACCTTCAGTCCATCCGGTGGGCGTGAACTGACTGCGCATCATCATTTGGAGAGCGAAGGCAGCATCGTTGGTAGTGTAATTGTATGTGACGAAGATGTTTCTCATGCCCTCGCTACCTCTGGTGTGTTTGACCTCAGGATACTTTCCACTCCCATCAGTTGCGTATGGTGCGAATGAAGCGCGTATGACTTCATCACTAATGGACGAAGGCACCAGAGATGCGAATAGTACGTGACTTTGATACCTTTCTCCTGGCAACTGGGAGAATGAGAGTCCATAGTTCATCAATACTCCAAGTTCTTGGGCATATGGCGAGGTTGAAACTTCACCTTCACTTCTCTGATAGTAGATGAAGACTCGATTCACAAGTCCTTGTAGGTATATTTTCACCATTGGAGGTTGAGGTTCTTCATCTTCTTCGTCGCTGAAGTCGCACCATCTGTCAGATGAAGAAGAAGGTGAATAACTTGCTTCTTTCGGAGCTGGAGGTACCCACTTGGGATCTGGAGTTAGTTCGACTCTCTCAGTTCCATCGATGTTGTAGCCACATATCAAGCTTGCAAGAGCAGAAGAAGCAATCCACACATAGCAATGTCTCATGGTTCTACCTTCGAAGTTGGTGGGCATGTTAACCTTGTAATTCCCATCTTCATATCTTCCAGTAATTTGGCGGTGAACTTCATTGGCCATATCAACGACGACGCTTGTGACTTGGTATACGTCATCATACTTGAGATCTCCGGTGCAAACGTACATAACGTTGCTGCTGTAGAAGATACCAGGATTATTCGACTTACAAGCGCTTCGAACTGGTTCATGGACCTCATACTTTATGGTTGTGGGTAACTTGTGGAGTTCGAATTTGGGAGCGAGAGTAGCACAAGGTGGAGATGAAGTTTTGCCTTTTCCCCTTCCTCCACTGTTGTTCGGATTATTCTTCCCTCTTCCTCCATTTGTGAGACTTCTTCCCCTTCCATTTCCTCTGCCTCTTCCACCACCATTCTGTTTGTTCTTCCGCTGCAGTTGCCATCCATCTTCCTTCTTATCTCGTTCTTGTGATGCGTACATTGTTATTGATGCTTCAGTTGCCTTCTTGAATTACTTACAGGTGTGGTAGAAGTATGTATCTGAATACTTCCTTTCGTATTGCCCGTTGTGTCCTTGAGTTCCCTCTTCAGAATATCAATTAGAAATCTAGCTGTATTGTACCTCAGGTCAATTCTCAGGCATCGGTAAAGGTATGTCGCGTGCAAATAACCGTGGATCTAGGCTTGAACGTGGTCCACTAAGTTACGTTCCAGTTTCAATTGGTGAGACTAGCAACTTGAGCACCACAACTAGAGAAGTTGCTCCATCTAGGAATGTTCAACTTCCACCTTCGCACCTTCAGCGAGAAAGAGAATGGAACGTCGATGTTGGAGGTGGAGATTCATTCTCCGGTATCGTGGCTTCACGGAATAACAACGAGAATCAGGAATATCATCGTCTTGTTGAAGGTGTCGATGCGCTCACACCAACTCAGAATGATACTGAAGATCCACTAACTCAACTTCATGTGCCACGTGAAGCACAAGTGAGAGAAGGTGAAGTTAGTGGAGGTGTGAGAATTGGAGGAAGCTGTAGTACCGCTGGAATACTATCACACCATAGTACGAGAGGACCTCCAGGAAGACCAGGCCCAACTGGACCCAGAGGACCAGCGGGACCAGCAGGTGAAGATGGACCTCCAGGACCTACGGGACCTCCAGGACCATACGGTGAAAGAGGACTTTGCGGACTTCCAGGTGAGAGAGGTCCCAGAGGATGCCCTGGACCAGATGGACCTCCAGGACCCACGGGACCTTCTGGACCTCCAGGCCCAACTGGACCAGAAGGTGGACCTCCGGGACCTCCGGGACCTCCGGGACAACCAGGAGCGCGTGGACCCCAAGGACCAGTGGGACCCGCGGGACCCCAAGGAGATGCAGGTTTACCAGGCCCATATGGTCCACAGGGAGATCGTGGACCTCAAGGACCAGTGGGACCTCAAGGACCTCAGGGAGATCAGGGCGATGTTGGACCTCCGGGACACACAGGGCCAATGGGTCCACCTGGTACCACAGGACCGGCAGGAACGAGAGGAAATACAGGTCCCACAGGTCCAGCAGGAGTAACAGGGCCAATGGGTACCACGGGACCAACCGGACCTCGAGGAAATACAGGACCAACAGGACCAACAGGACCTGTGGGACAACAAGGACCAAGAGGTACCGTTGCCAACAACTTCAGTCAATATCTCGTGAAAATCATCGAACCTTCACAATTGAACTCGAATTACACAACAATAGCAGACGATGGCCCCATTGCTCCCTGGACCTTGGTGTATGGCACAAGTGAAAACTATTACATCGTACGCCTAGAAATTTACTGCAGCCCAAACACAACACCTCCAGAACTTGGATTCAAACTTACGACTAACGCACCTATCGAACTATTGAGAGTTACTTCAGCTGGACAAGGTGCTATTGCTCCAATCACCGGATATTCGGGCAATAGTAATGAAGTGGTGTTAACCTTCAGTGGTACTGCAAATTATCTCGCACATCTCGCACCAGGTTCGCAAATGATCATCTCTGTGAGGTGGAGATGAAACTTCCAACGTACTTCACTGCTGGTGCCAGCATTGAATTGAAATATGAAAGTACACGTGGATTTGTGTGGTATTTGCCTTCAACTTCATTCATAGAAAGAACAATGACTCACACTTCCACAGATGAAGGGAAGAAGCGCTGGTTGAAGGTGCTATTGATACTTCTGATACTACTAATGTTGGTGCTTGGATGGTGGCGCTGTTATTGTGTGTTGGTAGATTCCAAGTTCTACTACAGCAGATATGCCTCGCAGTTGAACCTTCCTCCAATTGAACTGCTCCTGCTTCTTGATATGGTGGTTTTGTTGGGACTCTTGTGCCTCCCGCTTCTCATGGTACTCAGAGGTGGAGGTGGAATATCAACCGGTGCAAGAGTGCTCTTCATACTTCTGGTTGTTTCTCTGGTATTATCTCTCGATACTCTCCACGATACCATCGCACAAACTTCACAGAAATGGTCCATTTCACTGCTCCTTCCATCTCTGGGGCAAAGTGGCGCTGAAGGAGGGAAATTTCTCATTGTTACTCTGATTGTGATGATGGCAGCCATGTTAGCCTTCCTCTTCATTCTAGCTTCACGAATGGGATTACCTTCATGGACTCTTGCACCATACGCATTGTTGCTTCTTCTTGTTGGTGCTTCAATCATTCACACTCCACTTTCAGGCCAAGTTCCAAGGTACCAGAAGTAAGAAATCTACAAAGTTGTGGTACACTATAACTGAACGATGAGTCCCATACTTGAGGTAGATTGCATCGAAATGGAAGGAGAATATCATCCGTGGTACCAAATGAGCGACTGGGTCTGGATCTGGTTCTGGTACTTTCTCACCGTGATACTCGTGTGGGTTGTGCTGCTACTCACTAAGTCTGGTGGTATGAGAGGTGGTGTTTCATTCTTCATCGCCACCATCTTCGGTCTTGTTGTTGCACTAATTCTCATTCCATACTATCGAACTCCAACCATGAGTAGCTCCGATGAAAATGCTCTCACTTCATTAGTTGTAGTTGCCACTCTCCTTCCAGTCTTCGCCCTAATTTACGTTGCTGCCACAGGTGAAGGTAGAAACTACTGGAATCGAGGCATGAAAGGCTTCAAGAAGGACGCGAGATACGTCGAAGTTGAAGCGGTCTGCGACAAGGACCTCAACTGCACAATAACAGACGTCAAATCTAGAAATCAACCTGAAGCGCGTTCTCCAATCTTCTTCTCATAGGAACTTCTACACTTCTAACACTTGAACCAACGTTCTGCTATCTCGCACGAGTTAGCAGCTGATAACAAACAAACTGATATGGAAGGTGCAACTGCCGTTCATTCCGCCACAAATACCAAGGCCCTGCCACGTTCGAGAATTGCGGGAATTATTCCATACAGTGAAGGGAATGAAGGGCGTATCTATTATCTTCAGTTGGCGAATGGAATGTTGTTGAGCGACTTCCAATCTTCACAGCTGAAGGGTAAGATAAACTCATACAGGGGAAGTAGAATTGTCAACGGGCGTACATCCCTTGTTGGCAAGAGTGAGAGTGAATATGAACTGCTGGTTCAAGTTGAGAGGGATGAACTTCGAGATACTTCCGTCGTTACCCTGAATGCTTCAGAGTTGATGGGAATAATCTCAGGTTCACCACCTTCACGTCTCGCAGGTGTGGCAGTTGAGATGAGGCTTCTGTCCACGCTAAGATCTGGGCTTCATCTCATCTAGGTTGCCCTTCAAGTACATCACGTCCGGGAAGGCCATTGTTGCTTCATTCATCAAATGGAAGGAGATTGGGAAGGAATGAAGAGTTGCTCTATCATCATGGCACGCAAAGGAAGTGAATATAATAATCCATCTTTGATACTCGATGCTGTCGTAGTTAACCTCCAAAGTAAGAATGGCGAATGGAATTCTCTCTCATCTCGAAGTATGGGACCATTCGTAGTTCACGAGAGAGGTCCACCACTGAGAATGTACAACAATGGACAATACCCTGGAACTTACGCTCAAAATGGTGAAAGAATCTCATTATGTCGCTCATTGGACAATTATCTCGCATCATCCGTGGTGTACAAGGATGAAGTTCAATCTGGATATATCACACCTTCGTACTTCGAGAGAAGGGCATATCTGATGTTCTCATCGGTTCCAATGAAGAGAGGAACATTCAAACCCCAGAGATGTGCCTCTTCACTCTACTTCGAAGGAAAAGTAAGTCCTCTCTCATCCTACAATACTTATCGTTGCTACTACTATAACCACCTCGCAAGAATGAGTTCAGAATACCAACGCCTGCATTCACTGAAGAATGAAGGACATACTATACTTCTGATTGATGATTCTCTCGAGACGTGCGAATGTGGCTTCGATATGAATGAAGAGCAACTTCTACAACGCTTCTCGTACTACAAGGGAATGGGGCCTTCGAAACCGATACCTTCAGCCCTCATGTTGAATCTTCTTCTGAGGGACATCGTTGCTGCCGAATGAACCAGAAGTGGAAGGTTAACTGGCATCACCTTCAAAGCCAGGCATTTGGTACCCATTCGGTGTGAAATGATGGAACGAGGCACAGGAATAATCACCACAAGCCCAAGATGCGAAGTACATCCACAACTTCAGGCAATGGAGATGGAGACGAAGAACCAAGGAAACGTGCTTCCAACGAACTTCCAAGACACAAGAGAATCAATTCGATATTCTAAGGTCAATACGTTCACTTCTCGAATGATGAGAACAGTTGCAAGTCCTTCGCTAACACCTGTGGCCCAATTGCTCTTCACCTTCAGCACCGGTATTCTCTTCTCATGCTGGACCGTTTCTCTGGTGGTGGTACTGGCCTTCCTCGTACTATATGAAGCTTTGTATGATTCTCTCATACCTCAGCAGCAACGTCCACCTTGGCAATATCAGCTGAGAATTGGAGTTATTCTCTCTTACATCGCGGGATGGTTAGTTGGTCGTTCTCTTCTTGATTTGGGGGTGAGCTTCCTTTCACCGAATGATGACCATGAAAGGCTCGGGAAACATTCGCTCTGCAAGAGAAGGAATATGAAGTGAAGTTTGAGTCCAGATCCACAAGAAGCACCTCGATGGTACCATCAAGGTTATGAAAGTTTACATTCCCACGCTGAACTTGGAAGATGAAAATCAGGTCTATATTACGATTTGCAAGCACTTCCACCTGCAGGATTCAGGGCCACAATTGCTAAGTTGTAGTACGTTGCCACCAGGAGCCATATGAACAAGAGGATGAAGGAGAAAGAAGGAATCACATCCCAAGAACTACCATTAGCTCTCAGTTTCGAAGGCATCAGCTGCCAAATGAGAACTCCCACAACTGCAAGGGTTAACAATATTATTGCCAGAGCCACAGGTGGTTGTTGGAGCTCAGAGAATGAAACAATCCACATCAAAGTTAACAAGAGAGCCAAGATGTAGAGAATCACAGACTTCACCTTCACGTCCAGAGAGGTTGAAACGAGAATAGCGTAAATAACACCAATTAGAATTGCAATGTAGAGAACAGTCCATACAATTCCAAATACATGTGCTGGTGCTAGACCTGGAGGTTTCGTTAGATTCTGGTACCATTCGCTGTTGAAGTCAGAGTATGAGACTGAAAGCCATACAATTAATACTGTTACTACCACCACAACGACCAACAAGGCCAAATTACCAGCATTGAATTTCGAAGTCATTCCAGTTTCATGGGTGTGAGATATGGGACCGTGTAATGCGTCATACTTCATTCTCTGAAGTGGGACTGAAATTTACATCAACGAGAAAGCACATCTCGGTCCAGTAAACGTCGAGAGAGGATCCTCCTTCGAATTCCATTGAAGTCACCACATCATAGGTAATTGTATTTAGCATCTATGATATCACATCGCCACGTTTGAAACATGGCAACTTTCAGTCCACAACTAACACAACAACGTACAAGATTACCTTTCAGTTTTGAACGTGCCCTTCCTTCGCTCATCGGAAGAATAACGGGATATAGATTGAATGAAGACGGAATCATTGGCAATGAGGGGCAATACAATTTCGAGCAATACTTCGATGAACCAGAGGAGATAAAGCACCCCAGATATGGACAAAATATGTACGTCATTCCGGGTGAGGGATTCATCATCGAAGATATCTCGCTTCAGGCATCAGTTCAACAATTGACGGACGTTATGAGAGAGGCCTGGTATCGTCACGCATCAACCCCTGGTCTCAATGAAGAAGATATTGAATTGAGATGTCTCGCGGATGAAGCTGTGAGAGTAACAATTGAATATCGTCTCAATGCAATGAGAATTCATCTTCTCTGGAGGGCAATCATTCCCATACTTCCATCTGTATTCGGAATAGAACCGAAACTGCAAGAATTGGTGCGGATACTGCGCCTTCGGGAAGTTGAAGGTGGAAATGGAGTACCAATTCTCCTGGAGGACTACTTGCTGAACAACTCGGAATATGGAGAAATCTTGAAGAGGGCATTGTTCCGAGATGCGATAGAACTACTGAAGAGAGGTGTAAATTCCGATGAACTACAACAACTGAAGGTCCTCGCAGATCCACACCTAGAGAAACTCGGATATTCTCTGAGGGTCGCTTCATACATCAGAAGGGAACTCTCGCTTCGTCTTGGTGGAAATGAAAATTCAAATATCACGTACGAACCTATACTGAGAGATACGCTCCTACTCCACGAACTAACCTTGAAACTAGAGAGATGCTGCGGCGCTTCACTACCTGGACTGAAGGAAGAAGGAATACTCACCAAAGCATATCAATTCTCTGGTGTAGGTGCACTTCTGGGACGTGTTGAGAACGATGTTAGAATTGAAACCTCTCTCGCCTTCACCTCAAGATTGTACCAAGAATATTCTAACTCAGGAGAATACCTCCACAATGAACAACTTCTCTCTTCTCTTGCCTGTCAACTCGGATATGCATTCAAACATCACCAATACACGAAGTTGAAGGCTTCACTCAATCCATCAAACATTGAAAGTATCAACTACTTCAGTGAGAGTGAAAGTCCATTGAAATGCGACCCAAAGTACAAGAAGAAGGGATTCACTATGCTTGCAACTTCATTCTTCTGTATTCACCACGAATTGATATCTCCAAGTTCTCGAGCGGGATATAACGGCACGTTCTCGTACCATCAGGCGCTTCGGAGATTGAACCACAATTCAGTGAAGAAACACATCAAATCTACAATGGAAGGTTCCACATATGCCGAAGTCATATCACAAATCTACAACTCAGGAGTACCACCACCACTCGTGGCTCAGTTGAAAGAGAATGAAATTGAAGCTCGAACTCTCTTCTACACTAGGGTAATTCATCAACTATTGATACATTACGTTAACCTCAGAGAAGATATGAATTCACTGGCAGCACTGATGGTTAGCAATTCATCCTCTGATAGACAAACTCAAAGTTATATTACTTCAACAATCATTGAATACCTTCACGGGATGTACAGCGGTCTCAAGAACGAAGAAGATTTCATCGCAGCACTTGACCTCTGGCTCAACAGAGGTATACTAAATCTATATCTCGATTCCCAATACATCGAAGGATTCCTCGCAACAATTAGTTCACTCTATATCACACCCGTCGAATAGGAATCGAAGATAAATACGCCAGAATAAGGTTCAGGGAGCGAAGTTCAACATTCACAACGGGGGAGGCACCTCCTCCATTGGTACAATTTCACACTATACTTCTGGAATATTCTGTCATATTTCAAGCCTCATCAGCTCCTACGGTTCGTATATTGGAATTTTCAGGTGTACTTCCTATTACGTGTCGTATTTGGCCTCATGAAGGGTTACATATCTCCATGGAACTGGAGGTCTCCATTTACATCTACATTTCGGCGACGGGGAATACATCTGAATGTAGTAAGTTCAATTTCCAGTTTAGCCCCACATCTGGAACGGGAATGTTCTCATGAGATTGGAATTACGAATGATACTTCACCAAGGATGGATCAACGTACAACACTCTGAATTTCACTAATTCACCATCATACTTCTGGAGGTGCGCATATCCTTGGTGAAGATTCTTTCCATATCTCACACCTCATACAACAGATTCAGGAAGTCCACTTTCGCACGGAACGCGTATGTGAGAGAATCTTCACGAATGAGATGGATTTCCTTTGGTGCCAAAGCTATGAACATTCCGGTGGCAGAATGTGGATTGTATAATGATGTATTATGCTCGGATATAATGAGAAGTTGCGAATCTTTCATTTCCTCACTCTATGTTGATAGGAATGGGGTTATTTCAGCAGAAGCACCATATTCTCTGGAACAGTTATTCACAAATCTGAGATTGGGCGAAGATTCGGACAATTCTCTCGGTATCGAAGTATTTCACATTTGGTACCTGGCTCCTAGCTACTGTGCAAGCTCTGAGAATTTATTCAAACTATTACAGAAGTCACATTTCATGCAGACGGATTCTCAGTCCGAAGGTGAAGAAGTTTCCCATTTACCCTTCACCTTTGGCAGCAAACTGAGTGACGCTCTCACCAAGTATGTGAATTACAAACGTTCCGTGTATCTCTGGCAGGCGGTGTTCCTGGCATTCTCACGCGAAATAGAACTCTACCAGATTGATGTTGAAGAACTACAGCACACATTGATTCGGTACAAAGTAGAAGGAGAGAATGGAGTTTCTGCACTTCTGGAGGACATGCTGCTGGACAATACGGAATACGGGAAGTTGTTGGTCGAAGTGAACTTCACCGAGGTGTGTTGTATGCTGCGTGATTCTCTTGGAGTACCTTCACACCTCGACCTTCACCTGAGAGTTCAATCTATCTATAGCGATCCGTGTGTCGAGGGAATTACTCTCATAGAAACCAGGAAGGCAGGAACATCATCTACTAATGGAAATGTGAAACTTTCACCTCTCATTGAAGATCTTCGCACCTACAATGGCCAATTGTTGTATAATCTTGTAATGAGATACCACGTTTCTACCCTCGTACGATATGACCTTCTCATTCGAAACAATGTGGAATATGTGGAAGATTACTATACCAACTACTACAAGGACCCGGAATTGACCTTCTCCATCATGGAAGAAGTGGTAGCGAATCATATCACGGATCTTACGCCAGAAGAAGCGAAAGAATATTACATTGAGAACGGTGAAGTAACTCTCGCGAGAATAGCGAACGAAATAGAAGATGAGGTGAATATCTTGTCCATTTTCTGGTTCTGTTCGTGGATTGATTCATCCATGGAGAATGGAGATGAAGAATGGAATAGAATTGTGAGACCCCACGTTCACATTGCCTGTATGCTCGGTGATCTCATTGCTGAAGGTGGAAACAGAAAGAAGCTACTCTTCGCAGGAAGTGAAGGAGGAATAACGGTGCAAGATGTTGTGAATTATCCAGCGGACACGACGAATGAGAACTATCGTCTCGGAATAATGGAACTCATAACTTCATTCGCATGCATAATTGGTGGTTTGGAGCAAGAGATGGAACACTTCCACTTTCGAACTCACAACAGACGAAAGTTCTTCGAAGTATACGCAACGATGAAGGATCGAATGGTTCAGGTTCTACAGGAGGCAAATATGCAACATATCCCACATCTCTGGTTCGATTGGATATGGAACGATATCGCGGAGGACATACTGAGAAATATAGTTCGCGAAGGATGCAGAAGAGAAATGATTTCATACGTACGGGACATCGTGGAATATATCAGAATACATCACATTGAGAGGAACGAGAATTACAACAAGCTCAAATTGCTAATGAGAGGGAAGGAAGAGTCAAGGGAGAAGGAAAGAAATAAATCTCTCGGTGTGATCTTTGATTTCATCACCTTCGTAGGTGGTAGAGGCAATTCGCGCTGTGTCCGCGAACTTATTAGAAGATTGTATAGTGAAGTGCCAATTCACATCGAAATGGAGAATCTTACCCCTATATTGCTGGCCCTGGAATTATCAATCAAGTAGAATGTGAAGGTATACCTTCTCTGGTGGAAAGAGGCCCATATCTCCGAAATGAGGAGTAGAGTGAAATGAGAGAAAAAAACAGGGCTGGTACCAGCTCTGTGTTAGTTTGCAATATTTCACCTCTATATGGAATACCTTCGTGCCTATTTCCATTGGTTCAATTTCCTTGAGATATTCTTCTTCCTCTTTCCATATTGTAGTGGGTTCAGACATGCTTCAACTTCATATTATACCGGTGCAACTCAATTCAAATATCAATACAACAATCCATGGGAGAATTCTTCCAGGTTCAGCTCGAGATATCCTCAAGTTGAACATACCCCAAGTATCAATATCTGAATTTGATATCTCGTGAAGGTGCACCTCGAAGTTGTGTGGCTTCAATTCCTTCTGTATGAATTTAGTCCCACGACATACTCAGATATACAGAGAAAACAACGGAGAGTCACTCTGATGCCATTCACATTGACTTCAGGGAATATTCAAAGTTGAATTTGCACATATGAATACAGGAATTGGAGATGTTGCATAGTTCGAAATACAATTTCATCTTCACACATTCATACAGCTCAATTCCAACTTACGGACATCGGTGTGACACCAGAGCTAGAACTTTAGAAGTGTAAACCAGGTAATACAGATATGAACGCGAGAACTCAACCTCGGAATGGAGAAGGAGCAAGATTGCTGGAGAACGAAATCAAGAAGATCAAGATTGACTCATATGGTGACTTCAGCTCTGAAGGTCCTTACAATCTAGAGGAATTATTCTCAGTTCCAGGATATATACTTCCAGCTTGCGTGTGCTGCGATGGAACTCACCTACGGGTGGTGAATGAAGTTAGATTGTTGAGAAAGACATACTGCCCTGCATCAACCATGAGAGATGATCTTCGGACCATGTGGAGTTCCTCGGTCCAGGATGAGCCACAACTTAGTACTGAAGACAGAGTCTCTTCCATCATGGGAAGTTTGAGGGTGAGATCCACCTTGATGTCCATCATGGAGAGGATGAGAAGGAATCTTCTGTGGAGAACCATAGTATTGGCCTTCAATGAAGAAGTGGGAGCTACAAATCTTCCAATTTCGAAGATTTGGCCACTCCTGGTTCATTCCAAGATTACCACTTCTGAAGGTTCTTTCGCAGTTGAGGATATCGTATTGACGGATACAACTCTTGGAAGTATGCTCACACGGTGCAAGTTCAATCTGGTGTACAAGGCATTGCTTGATATTTCAACCTTCATCTCTTGTCCCGAGAATAACATCAGCAACGAGCAACTCAAGCCCAAATCACCGCAGCATAGTACTTCGGAATCTCGACCTCTCAGCGAGGGCAAATATGAACTACTCGAACCTACACATGGAATTAGCATCATGAATGAATTGAAATCTACCGTTGGTACCGCGGTGAAGTTGCACATTTCACACATTGGAAGTTGCCACACTCTGTACTCAAGAATAGCGCTACAACTTCCAGGAGTCGATAGAAATCTCAGTTCAGAGTATCATCCTGTGGAATTCGACCTATTGAAGGAAATTTACCTCAAGTTGACACTTCACTACCATGAACCCCTGACAGTTGAACAAATTGATAAATTCTGGGGAACGAAGGGAGGATTGGAGTTCAAGTCTCATATATCAGGGAACATCGCAGTTGACGCTTCAATTTGGGCAACTTCATCGTTGGTGGGGCCTCTGATGGTCCTCTCGAGAATGATGAATGAAAGAGGTGCCACAACTGTACTCTGGTGGGATTCACTGGTATGTAAAGTAGGTTCACTCATTCAAGATGGGAAGTATAGCGAAGTGAGGCAACTTGCAGCTTCAATCGGAGATGAGGATCTGATGCAAATAATACTTCAAAATCAGGTGTGTAATTCAGAGCTTCGAAGACTTGGTACCAGAGAAATAATAATTGCCCTCACCTTCAACGAAGTATTCCCATTAATCAACAGTAGTCCCGGAGGATATACAGATCCAGATTCTACTGTCAAGAGATACCTTCACAGATATATCAAGAATTTGTTGAACGAGGAATCGGATGAAGTTCCAAAAGTTGGCACAGAACTACATCAATGGTTGAACTTCGTGAGTAATATCGAATATTCGAATATGATCGCCAAACAAGTCCGTGATGATAGGAAAAATTATTTCACCAACAAACTGGGGCGTGGTATTGGAATATTGCTGTCATATCATGTGAAACGTATGCCTGAACTTGCACCTCTGATAAACGCGAAACAAATGGAAAAGATGAAGGACAATAGATACGGAAAATTCCTGGCATTCGTGGCAGGCTTCATCATTGCTAGTTCTGGAGGTAGAGGTGGTCAATGTTCACTTCATGAGCTACATGCGAGATGTGAGGATCGTACCTTCAACGATAAGATCGATCACCAATATGCACGCGCAACCCTCTATTCCTGGATGTTGAGCTTCCTTCCTGAATCGAGAAATGGGAAGTGAAGCCGAATTCACTGAAATTGCCTGGTAGGACAGGGAAGATGTATGGAAATTCAAAAACTGTACAACATGGGAGGTATCTCTCATGTTATGTTGTTCTCTTCTTGTGATGTGTAAATCCCATATGAGTCTAGAGATTTCGAAGATGAAGTAATATCCATAGTATCTTCATATGTTTGAGCATTGTTGCGTTATACTCCTGGAAGAAGGGAGAAGCATCACTTCAACAATTACTACAGTAGGATTATACGCTCATTGTACATGAAAGTACCGAGAACTACATCATCACGAATTATTAGCGATAATATTGCACCTTCGTGGAATGGTTGGGATACTTGGATAAACGATGAAATTATGACGATAATAGAATCCGTTGCGATACAATCAGAAGAAGAGACATCAAAAACCATTCATCAAGCCTTGTATGATCACATCTGACTTCACTATATCAACAGGAATCCATTACTCGGAGAGAGCCTTGATATCCCCACTCCAAAGTCACAATGAGGAGAGGGGAGCGAGTTCAGGAATATGCCTCGAACAATAGTTACGGCTGCACTTGGAGCTCAGAATACGGACGAAGAAGATATTTCGAGCCATTTCACAAGGATTCACGACGTTCGGACTCGAATAATAAATATATAATGGGGTTGGTACCAACTCCATGCTTCTCAAACTTTGTGCTGGTGGAGTTGGGTTATTTGACATTACTGAGGTGATATATGCACACCAAACCTTTCGCATATGAAGTTGATGAGTATAGGCGAGAATAATGAACCTATATGTGCCACAATTCTCCAGTATTTATTCATGAATACCAAAGGAAACTCGAAATGATGCAAGGACCAATTTTGCCTCTCTCATTTGGTGCAGAGAGAAGGAGCAAAATTCCCCTCGTGGCAGAGAAGCTAATTGAGAAACTTCACGCCAACGATGAATGTGAACTTGACTTTGAAGGTCCACATTCGCTCCAACAGATTTTCACATCTCTCAGGTTTATAGACAAGGATTCGAGCAGTGACCGTAGCAGCTGTGGAACTGAAATACATCGGTCATATTTCATTGAACATGAATCTCGCGATCAATACACGTTGGTGAGAGAACTTCAGAACTTCATTTATTCGGAGGATTTGAATGGTGAGTTCCGCGGTCTGGACGAGAATGAAATATTGAGGAAGTTGAGTTTGAATGGAGAGTTCAACAAGGCTGTGAACGAACTCATAAATGATAGAATTTCAGCATGCATATGGAGCTGTGTTCGTTTGGTCTTCTCGAATGTAACGCGGGATAGTACATTCAAATATGACATGTTAGCTCATATGTTGCTCCAACATAGATTCACAGGTGAAGAGGGTTTCTCCATCCTATTCGAGGATGATGTGTTGAACAACACTGAATTCGGAAGGTTAGTGAAGGAACTACGTTTTTCCGAGGCATATCAGCACCTATTGAATCTCATTAGTAATGAATCTGCTATGAGTTGGGATAGAAGTGGATATAAGCATAAAATTGTTTATGATGCACGAATACAATCATATTCATACGGTTTAATGGAAATTGTTCTTCGCGACGTTAATCTTCTTCCACCAATACTGAATCAACTATATCAGCGCTACATTGGCTTAATCTCTGAGTTATTAGCGTTAATCTCCAAGGAAAACTATATTGTCGGGGTTCTTACCGAGAAATTGAGATCGAGTAGTCCCGGATTGCCAGGTATTATTAATATCGAATATGACCCTGAACTTGCGTCCGAAATAATTGAAGTAATATCACAACACCAACAGCCCGATATATGGTCTGATAGTTATTTGGTGAATCATTTCATTGAAGGTTCTACTTCTCTCATGCAGATTGGCAAGGAATTGAAGCGACAGGTGAGAATATTGAACATGCTAGGATCCTACGCTGTGATTCACAATCGCGCAGAGAGAGAGAATAGAACGGGAACATTGAGAGGATTGAGGACCGAAACGGGCACAGACGAAGTACCAACCGAGAACAGAATAGAATTCGGAGGAATGCCCACGGTTCCGGTGCCGAGAGTAACGAGAGAGAACAATCCCAACATGGAGCACGGGGAGAACGATAATGAGCAAGAATATGAAGGAGAGGATGAATCATGGGACGTAGGAAATTGGAGAGAGTCCTTCGCCATCTGGATTCAGAAGAACATCGAAAATGAAAATTACAATGAAATCTGGGATGTTGTTGAACTTGAACATGAATCAGATATATATAATATTGTTGCGAGAGGTCCTCCCAGCGAAGGAAGTAGGGAGTTAATCTTCAAGGGTATTGTTGAAGTTATTGCACTCGATGTCTGCCTCATGTACTATAATCCTGTGTTATCTGGAAGCCAATTCTTCAACTGCTTCAATCGAAGGGTGATATCTGAGATATACGAACATGTGAAGGTGAAGGTGAGAAATCTGATATATCAGGGTACGATGCGTCCAAGTTGGGAGGGTTGGCTCCAGTGGTGGAATATTGGTGGAAAACTTCAAATTTTCGCCTCAATTAGGAGAATCGTTCGTAATGAATCAAGTCATGTATTCAGAATGCTCATTGACTATGTCGAACTTCACTTCATCAATCTCAACGCACAACTTCGCACAAAGCTGGCTCCTCTGCTACAAAGAAGGAATGATCCTGAAATGAGAACTTATATTGATAAATTGTACGATGGTATCATTGCTTCTGCTATAGGCAAGGGTAGCATGGAAGACCTATCATATTCAGACATCACAGAGCTCGAATTCATGATGTACAATAGAAGGAACATCAAATTATTTCGGCTGCAACTGAGAGGCTCACTCCTCAAACTATCGGAAGAACTTGCTAATATTGCTTCGTTTCCACCGCAGTGAGTGTTCGATGAAAATGTCAAAAAAACTATGAAGAATACGTGGTTGGCACCAACCATGTAGTACTGAATTGAATGAGAAACCTCCAGGAACATCTCCCGTAATTTGCGACCTCCGTTTAGCCGCGTGAGTTCCACTACATCGGGAAATATATATTCCCCATGTTCACCTAGGTCATATCTGCCCGACAATAATTCATCTGAACTCCGAAGTCCGAGGAATACGTGAAGGTCCCATTCTTGCCACCGTGACGCTTGAGGGTGAGTAATGCCATTCATGTTGAAGATATAATACCATATATGATATGGAAATAATGTGAGTTACAATCACCATATCATGCAACGATTGAGAAGGCTAATATTGACACTGATCTCCTTCGCTTCATTACTTCCATATTTCATTCTTGGTCCAGCGAAAGTGCATCACCTCGGTCTCGAATGTGAGGGTAAGTTGGAGTTATACTTCCGGAGTTGATATATGCTGGGAAATCAACGTGAACTTGGAAATCGGCGTGAACTCGGGGTTTCCAGGGAATTGGGGTTCGAAATACAGTGGAGGTACCTCCTCTGTGTTGTGTTCTTTTTTCAAGCATTGTTAGGTTAGAGACCAGTTGATCATTTCATATTCTGCCGCCACCAACCAAGTCTCCATTGATACTCTCAAATCTCCATCTTGTGGTACAGTTTCATCCTTTTCCAGTGAAGATAGCTCATTTCGAACTTCACTGAATAATGTGGATTCTATTTGCTGGGTCCATTTCTGAGCCTGATATGATAGGCCAGGTCTCAATGAAGTCCAGTACGAGAGCAATCTTGAGAGATATGAACGATGTTGCTCCGTGAGAATTCTATTCACCTCTTTGAAGTGCCCACAACCGAAGAAGCCACGATTTGCAGAATAACCCGAAGGATGTGCCGCAGTCAATCTCTTCACATTCTCGGGTAGCAGTGAACAGAGCTGTTTCGCATCATTACCCCACAAAATGAAGATGACCCTCGGATTTGCCTCAATGATGGCTTTGACAATGATATTCACGAAGGCCATCCATCCAACACCGGAATGTGAACCTGGAGAGCCTGGACTCACAGTCAAACATCGATTCAGTAACAATACGCCTTGAAGAGCCCAACTTGTGAGGTCACCATGATTGAGAAGGATGGAAGGATAGTTATTCTTCACTTCCTTGAATACATTGGCCAATGAAACTGGTATAGAATCACCACGTCTCACGCTGAATGAGAGACCCACAGCTTGGCCTTGTGGATATGGATCCTGTCCAACAATTACCACCTTCACCTTGTACAGTGGAGTGAGATGGAAGGCATTGAAAATATTCTCCGGTTCAGGATACCACTTCGAATACTGCGCAAGATTGGTTGAAATGAGACTAAGTATACCTTCACAACGCTGAAATACTTCCTCCCAGCCACAAGGTGTCCGTTCCTTCGCCAATTGAACTAGAATTGGAATCGATACCACAACTTCCCCTTGTTCCATTGAAACTTCATCTTCACTCAGAGGAGGAGGAAGTGTGGTACTTCTTCCCATACCTCCGCTGGGTGTAGTTACAACTGGAGTCATCTCGTTATAAATTCTCATTATCTCGTTGTAGTGATATTCCATACTCTGTGCCCTGGAATTCTGCACCACTTCGGAACTCATGGCTAATAACCTACAAATTTCAATGGACGTACGTCTATTGATGGTTTCTATAGTTTTCTAGTGAAGTTACACCCACTGAATTGTCAGAAGTAGCAACGCTTGTGTCACGAGATAATCCGAAGGTGTGACACCATCCGGGAATAACACCTCAAGTTGGTTACTTCCATTGCTGGTGGATTCGAAGGTCAATGGCCCAGCGGAAGAAATGAAGGAAGCTCTCAACTTTGATATTTCATTGGCCGATATCACCCTCAATCCGAGAGTTGGAGGTGTTGCACTTCCATCATAGTAGAGGTTGATTGAAGTGATGGTCTTACTATCATCTGAAGAGAGAGATACTGCATAACTTGCAATTAGTTCAGCACTTGCGTTGTAGATTCGATTGAAGGTCGTATTACCACTTGACAATGGTGAAGAGATCTGTTCATCGACGAATGAAGTTGGAAATGAAGAGGGAGATACAAGTTTCACAACTACCTGCGTGAATCCACTACTGAAGGCACCTGCAGCTCCAGCTGGACCTGTTGGACCTGTGGGACCTACCTCTCCTGCAGCACCAACTTCACCTGTGGGACCTGTCGGACCTACCTCTCCTGCAGCACCAACTTCACCTGTGGGACCTGTCGGACCTACCTCTCCTGCAGCACCAACTTCGCCCGTGGGACCCGTGGGACCTGTGGGACCTGTCGGACCTACCTCTCCTGCAGCACCAACTTCGCCCGTGGGACCTGTAGGACCTGTTTCACCCTGAATTCCCTGTGGACCTGTGGGACCTGTAGCACCAACCTCTCCCTGAATTCCCTGTGGACCTACCTCTCCCTGAATTCCCTGTGGACCTTGTGGACCTACCTCTCCCTGAATTCCCTGTGGACCTGTCGCTCCTGTAGCACCAACTTCACCCGTAGCTCCTGTGGGACCAACTTCACCTGTGGGACCTTGTGGACCTACCTCTCCTGCAGCACCAACTTCACCTGTGGGACCTTGTGGACCTACCTCTCCTGCAGCACCAACTTCACCTGTGGGACCTTGTGGACCTGTGGGACCAACTGGACCTACCTCTCCCTGAATTCCCTGTGGACCTACCTCTCCCTGAATTCCTTGTGGACCTGTGGGACCAACTTCACCTGTGGCTCCTGTGGCACCGACTTCACCTGTAGCTCCTGTAGCACCAACTGGACCCGTCTCTCCCTGAATTCCCTGTGGACCTTGTGGACCAACTGGACCCGTCTCTCCCTGAATTCCCTGTGGACCCGTCTCTCCCTGAATTCCCTGTGGACCCGTCTCTCCATGAATTCCCTGTGGTCCTTGTGGACCTGTAGCACCAACTTCACCTGTAGCTCCTGTGGGACCAACTGGACCCGTCTCTCCCTGAATTCCTTGTGGACCTACCTCTCCCTGAATTCCTTGTGGACCTGTAGCTCCTGCGGCACCAACTTCGCCCGTTGGACCTGTAGCTCCTGCGGCACCAACTTCGCCCGTTGGACCTGTAGCTCCTGCGGCACCAACTTCGCCCGTTGGACCTTGTGGACCTGTCTCTCCTTGAATTCCTTGTGGACCTTGTGGACCTGTCTCTCCTTGAATTCCTTGTGGACCTTGTGGACCTGTGGGGCCAACTTCGCCCGTGGGACCTGTAGCTCCTGTGGCACACGCTTCACCTGGTATACCTTGCGGTCCAGTGGGTCCAACATCGCCCTGTGGTCCAGTGGGACCTGTAGCTCCTGTGGCACACGCTTCACCTGGTATACCTTGCGGTCCAGTGGGTCCAACATCGCCCTGTGGTCCAGTGGGACCTGTCTCTCCCTGAATTCCCTGTGGTCCTGCTGGTCCTGTAGCACCAACTTCACCTGTAGCACCAACTTCTCCCGTTGGTCCTGTAGCTCCTGTAGCACCAACTTCTCCCGTTGGTCCTGCTGGTCCTGTAGCACCAACTTCTCCCGTTGGTCCTGCTGGTCCTGTAGCACCAACTTCTCCCGTTGGTCCTGCTGGTCCTGTAGCACCAACTTCTCCAGTGGGTCCTGTAGCTCCTGTAGCACCAACTTCTCCCGTTGGTCCTGCTGGTCCTGTAGCACCAACTTCTCCAGTGGGTCCTGTAGCTCCTGTAGCACCAAGAAGGCCTTGTGCACCTGTGACACCGATGGGTCCAGTATGCCCTGTAATTCCCTGCGGACCTGTGGCTCCAGAGGGTCCAGTATTTCCTGTAACACCGATGGGACCTGTTGGTCCTGTGACACCGTTCAAACCTGACGCTCCTGTAGGACCCGCTGGTCCTGTAGGTCCTGTAGGTCCAGTTGTGCCTCTCAGACCTAGTATTCCTTGTGGTCCCATGGGTCCCGTTGGTCCAGTGTAACCTGTGGGACCAGTGGGACCTTGTAATCCTGCTGGTCCTCTCAGACCTAGTATTCCTTGTGGTCCCATGGGTCCTGTTGGTCCTGTAGCTCCTGCTGGTCCTGTTGGTCCTGTAGCGCCCGTTGGTCCTGTAATTGATGACATGTTTCAGAAGGAGAAGAATATACCAAACCGCAATACAATGCACCTAATGAATGTAGAAACTGAGAATTGGACATTATCATGTGGAAAGGCTCTATTCTACGCTTGCAGAAATAGGTGAATACAGAGAGACACATAGACTAATCATATCGCTTGATCAACTGAGCAACCTTGGAGTGGCGATCTTCGGAAGTCTACATGATCAATCCGAAGATGAACAGACGGTAGTTGTTGGTGAAAGTGAACGAATTGTGATATGTATGGCACACAGAGGGGACTTCAGTCTACAAATGTTGAAAATGAAGTTGGGAATTGAGTGTTGTATTGAGACGTGCTGGTATCGAGGGTATGTGGAATGGCCACTTCGTTGTGAATGTGTTGATCCCGAATATCCAGAGAGCTCCTTGTTACTCAAGATATATCGAGGTGAATGGCCTTCCGAACTTGTATCGCTGAATCAAGGCTGCTACATCGAAGGTGATAAGTGTAGGGCCTGTTATTCAATGAATGGACCTGAAGGTGCTTCACTTATCACCTTCGATCCTGGAATTGTCTTCATGTTGGAGAGGAAGAGGATCTTGGTGGTGAGTGAAGAACGTTCGATATTACCAGAGGTATCTGAACTGAAGAAGGACTATCTCGCACTACAGGTTCTGAAGTTCGAGAAAATAGAGAAGTTACTCTCGGAATACCTAGATATGTACCTTGGATATCAGGTGAGAGTCTTCATGAACCGTATCACAGAGGGAGGACTGCTACTGAAGCCTGAAGTTGCTCGTGCAATTCGAAGAGGTCCAACTGTAGTTGATGGGCGCTTCATATTGGAGAAAATGACCTTCTACACCAGTCTCACGCCGCAAGCAATTCAGTCGCTCATCATATCAGTTGAAGAGATTGAAGGTGTTATCATCTCACTCACTAACTTGAGGAAAGCTGAAGTTGGCAGCGGATGTGAAGGTCAATTCGGTTGGACCGTCTACGGATTGGGTCCGTATACATTCAGGAGAAGAAATGCACACCGTTCTTCACATTCCGTTGTATACCATCATGGAAGGATTATACAGCAGTGGATACGTTCGAACATACGTCCAATATCAGAGTTATATTCCTCGGTTGGAATTGGTGGGAGATAACTTCACACGGTGTTCAAATATGAAAGATGAAGGAGTTAGCGTTCATATGAATAAAGAAAGAGGGGATGTACATCCTCTCTCGTTGTAATTGTGAACGAAGCAAACGTGGACCAGAATATGGAATAGAATAGGAATTCGTGCTCTCGATTTCATTTCCTACTATACTAGTGAAGCATTGTCAAGTTGTGAGAGAAGCCAGTTCAACAGATCTAGGAATGACCTTGGATCTGGCAGTTCAAGTGAGTTCGCTTCATGCTGTAGTCTTTCAATTTCAAGTTTGGCCTTCTTCACCTGAACTTCACTGTTATTTCTGAGAGCACCTCGTATTACAGATTTGGGGCTACAGTACCAGACCAGATCTCCAGGAGGGTAATGAAGAAGCTGCTGTTCCACTTCCACCGTAGTATCCCAGGGTATTGATTCACGATAGAGATGAAGACGTTCAAGATTCATATCCATCACATAGTACTGGTACGCCTTGCTATCTTCAAGTATGAGATCCACCAACTTCATTTTCGTGGTTGGAGTGAGCTTGACTGTGTGAGGCACTCCTGCGAGATGGCGTATCATTCCACTTCGAAGGCAAGATAGCATACCTGAACGTCCATGCTTCTGTATTGATTCGAGATAGGGTTGTATTCGAGGGAAGAATGAGAGAAGACGGGCCAGAAGGTGAGATGGAAATGAAGAATGTTCGTCAATCCAATGAAGCACTCGAGGCATGAGATGTCGATCCAACGCTTGTAATACTCTATTCCAGTTATCACCGATGGCTTCACGTTGAAACTTCTCGAGTCTTTCGCATACTTCTTTGATGTTGGACTCACTTGGGCACATGAGATCGAGTGCTAACACCTGAAGGGTTGTACGTTCCAACTGCTGATGATTCCACCTTCGAAGCAGTGAAGTGAGTTCACATCTTCCCATCATTGCGAGACACAGCTGCAGTTGCACACTAACTTCATCTTCATCTTGGAATTCTACGCTTGTTTCACCTTTGGCGGCAGATGCGGAGGCCCACTCTTCGATGGTAGTTTGAATTGGAGGTCTTTCACAATCCATGGAAGTATCACCGCCTGCCATTCGATAGTATGGGATGAGAGAAGGATTCGATATTACAAGGTGAAGATGTGAAGCTGGTACTACAGCTCTACATGTGGAAGGTGTTCTTTCACGTGATCCAATTCTCCTTCGATCCTGATATAGAAGAGGTCCAGCACCTTCACTTTCGAGTGCTGCCAGAAGGTCCACCCTAACGAGAGTGCCGGAGTATCTCTTGCTTCTATTACTTGGAGGTCTCGAAGGTGTCAGTTCAACTGAAGTGAGAGATCTCTGCCTGGAGAGTGAGACCTTCATGGTGCTAGATTGGCCTTGTTTCACATTTCTACCTTCACCTTCACCTTCGTCACGTTCATTGGGTCCACCTTCGCGTGATGAAGGATGTGTCTCGTTCACCGTCACCGTTGGAGGTGAAGATGGGCGTGAAGATGGGCGTGAAGATGGGCGTGAAGATGGGCGTGAAGAAGAACGTCCACACAAGGAAGATTGGCCTGAACCTGTAATATACTTTCGATATCCTTCCTTCCATTGATACCAGAGCTCATTTCCCTCGAATTCTGACTCCATCTCCGAATTATTCACCATATCCACCGCTGCCCCCATCCAGCATAGAGTGACAGGTTTGGGTTCCATATTCGAGAGACCTCGCAATAACTCGAGAGGTGAGGCCTTCTCCATTAGATAATGATATGGTATGAAGGAGGCCAATTGTGAGACCTCCTCTGCCTTGATACTGTGCATGATTCGACTTGTAATATATGAAGGATGATACTAACTTGCTTTCACAACCTCACCATTATTTGATCCGAGTATTGGGGATGTTCATCTCCAATGAAGCCACTATGTACCACAATTCATTCTCATTACATGTGAAGGTTGAATGGATTTCGAATCAGTTCCCTCACAGGCAATGAGGGCCATTCCATATCTCTCTCGTGTATTACATCTACATTTTGCGCTAAAGTTGCTCGTATTTCCTTTGATCTCACCATTACAGTACCACCTTCAACTTCCATCGTAATGTCCGAAGGAAGGTGTTGCAGTAGAACCATATCAAACCTACCAACTCCCAGTTCACCTCGTTTGGCATCATTTCCTTCACATTCCAGAGATTGAACCATATCTTCACTTCTGGAGCTAGACATGCAGGTTTGATACAATTTAGCGAGATTCATGTAGTATATGCGACGGCAATAGGAATCTACATCGTCCAGTATAACTCTTAACCCTTCATACTTCTCGAGATGCATGGGTTCGAACATGTGAGTTCTAACTCTCAGAGGTTGTAGAAGTTGCTCCATTCTCTTCTCTCCCACGAAGATGACCCTCGCCATTACATCATAACGTCCCACCATTTCCATCTCTTGCTCCATGAAGCTGTAGTGACTGAAGGTTCGAATAACCATTTCCACATCTGGAAGTAGATCGGTACAGTAGTATCTCACCACCTGAACCAGAAGAGGAACTTCAGTCCAAGATGTTGATATCTCGGACGAACCCATATCCATGCTTTCACCAAGTACAGCTGGAATATCACACCTCCTATCAATTCCTTCAATATGTTCGTCACCCCAGGATTCAGGTGTTATTGTAACAATTCTAGTTTCATGCTTGGAGTTATTGTTCTCCTGTTCATCTTCAGATTCATCTTCAGGCCGATATCCATCTTCTTCGTCGCATCCATGGTCCATGTATTCCTCATTGTAATACGAAGACAAGCAGAAATAACGTGAAAGCATATTCCACGCATCATTCATTTACATGTTGATAGATAGGTGCAGATGCGAACTTGACTCCACGTTGGCTTGAAATACTGCAAAGTTGTGAATCATTGACAACTTGGAACTGAACTGGGCACAGATGCATCCTATGAAGAACCAATATGAGAACTTCAGATTCAGAAATCTTAACGAGCCTCTTATTTCCTATGGATCTCACCTGGGAAATTTGAAAAGGTAATAGGGGTATTAACGCGGTAAAAAACAATAGAAAACGGACAAAGACAAACGTGGAAACAGACTTCAACATGAACTATAACGAAGGCTCCGTATTCAAATGGGAATCAGAAGAATTGAAAGATTACTCTGCATACTCGAAGGTTGCCTACAACAAGAACGAACAAGAGGAAGGTGCCGAACCATTCTGCAAGAGAAAGGACATTCGTGAAGTGAATAACCCTGAAGACATAAGAATGTCGGATGTTATGGGAAGTACCAACTCACGCTCTGTTGTTATGAAGAATAGAGCTACACTACTCCAACTTGGAAGAAGACCCCTCACATGGGACGGTACTTACATCGGAACTTTCGGGGAGAATGAAGTGAAGAAACTGCCAGATGGTAATGGATATTATCTCATCTGTATCAACGGATGGTGGAACAGAGTCTACGTGCTGAAAGTGCGCAACGCGTGGCCCATCGTTGCGGATGAGGCAGCTTCACTCTTCGGTATAGCCAAGTTGGGCTCACATTGGGGTATCATCAAGGGAAAATGTTGTGTCATCTACAGCACAGAGAACTTTCTGACACGTTTGGACCGATACCTCCAGGGTAACATGGAATTACTCGTGAAGTCACAAGACCCAGACCTCATTCAAATGATGCAGCACGGTATCGTTCACTTTCTCACCTTCGGGTATGATCATATTAGCATTGAAGACTTCTACGTTCGAGAACATGTTCTGGTACCTCGTTGCCGTCATCTCAACCAATACGGAAGCAACAGCATGAGCAACTGGAATCGTAATCCATGGACCTCAAAGTTGGGCGAACTATTCCTCGGTCTCTTCGCTGAAGATGAGATACGAAGGGCTGTTACAGATATCGTTGCTTCAAACGGTGGTACAGGTTGCTTCCTTGATAAAGTTGAAAAGATCATCAATCGCGTTGATGGAGAATTGATGCCGGCCCTCACTAACACGGTGCGTCGATTCGTCATTCGATACTGTGACCACGATCTTCCACAGCAAATGGAACCGTACGTTATTCCCCGTGGGTGTATCGATTACGTGAAGAATGAGAAGCAATACGTGGAACCCAAGGAACAACTTCTCGCGGTGAATATCGAGACTGTCGAAGGAATAACGACATTGACAGTTGCGGATGAGAGAGGCCATTCAGTCAAGTGCAACTACATTCAGAAGGAGGAAGGAAGACAAACATTCCAAGTTACAATGATAGGTGGCCGTATTGGAGAAGAGAATAGAATAACTGAACTCAACGAGATTGATGGGGTGCACTGGCGATTGAGGCCATTGATACAACCACACAATGAAGTATCACTCGAAAGTCGCAAGGCATATATCGAAGAAGTTCATCAATCTCTCCATATCCTTCACGGCACTGAAGAATATCGCCGCATTATGGGTGAACATGCAATTGCAGCACCACCTGATACTCCAATCATACCTCCAGCGCCTCCTGCTTCAGACGAACCACTTGAAACCGTTGGACCTATTATTCCACGAAGAAGAACGGAAGATGAAGTACCTGAAATAACTGAGTTCATTGCTCCTTCACGCGTGAAATACAATGGAGTTGGCCCTTATCCTGGAACAATAACTGCAGATGAAACTCAGCAAATTGAAGTTCACAACACAACCGGAAAAGAGAATGAAGTTGAAGATGATCTTCCACCAATATGGCACAGTATGCCACTTCCCTGCAGTTCAACTTCAACTTCACGAAGATCTTCCGCTGCAAGTTCGAGGCATACAAGCGCACCTTCAACTTCATCAACAGGAAATAGTCCACTAGGATGTGACAGTAGCAACATTAGCCCCGGAATACGTACCACTGGTACAATCACACCTCCAGAAATTCACACAACGAATCGAGCCAAGAAAGAGAAAGAAGTACTCCTGAAGAATGAAGAATTATCCCACCAAGGCAAACATGGTCCCAAACCCAACTCAACACTCGAAGGTATAGCTCCGAATGAATTCTACGAAATGTACCTTCGAAACGGTGGTATCTCGGTCGTCCACTTCAATCAACGCAGTAGTTCAGCGGAAGTAATGTAAAAATCACACAAAATACCAAATCACACACCTACAATTCCATTGTACCGCAATGGACTCACAAATTTCACATTATTCATTCACATGGAACACGGAGGTAAGTCTCCAGAAAGTGGCTCCATTTCACACCCAAACATGGGAGGGGTAACTCTCCGGAGAGTTTGGCAATACTTTCCATTGCAACGCGGGGGTAACTCTCCGGAGAGTTTGTAACTTTCACACTTCGCTGGCACCAGCGAGGAACACTACAAGTGCAATACTTCCGGTATAGAATCAATTCACACGCCAACATGGAATACGATAATGAAGGTGGTAGATTCGAAGGGCATACCATGCAACACGAGGGAACAATGGGTGAAGATACTGAAGATATTTCCTTCCGAGATATCAGAGATGGAGGTACTGAAGATATTTCCTTCCGAGATATCAGAGATGGAGGTACTGAAGATACGAATTGGTTCATCTCTGGTCCACAGTATATCAGATACCACAAATACCAGAGAAGTTCAGTTCCAAGATACAGATCCACATTCTCTCCGGGAGATTCACATCTTCCGATATTCCAATGTGTTCTGGAATGGACTTGGGTGCACATATATCCACGAGAGTACCATCTTCCGTGAATCCAATACATCCGAGAGATTCCCTGAGACTCTCACCCTCTTCATTCCTGTGGGAAGTATCAGAACAGAGAATAATATACTTGGATCAATACTGCGGCTTCATTCCTGTGGGAAAATGTGAAACAAGGAATAATACGGTACCGTGTGAACAATCCATCAATCCTGAAATGTGGAATATGAAACTGTGGAGAAGTTGCAGTATCTGTGGTATCTGTGGTATATCAACTTCACATGAGATAGATTCTATCTGTCTCATATCTCCATTCGAATGTATTGGATTCATGGAAGATGTCTCTCTCGTGGATCTGTGTATCTCCAAGTCCAATTCATTCCTGTGTCACCACAAGAATGTTCGTTCCATTCCACGTGAGATATGAGTCCTTCTGTATCGTATAGGATTCATATGAATAGTATATCTCTGTGGTTGTATGGAATAGATATCGATGGAAGTATCTATCTCCGGGAGAAGTACATGTGAAGGGTACAATATCTCCTACATGGGCCTTCGAATGTATTGGATTCATGGAAGATGTCTCTCTCGTGGATCTGTGTATCTCCAAGTCCAGTTCAATACATTGGAATATTGTGAGGACTTCTTCCCTGGAGTTCCATTTCTGATATCTCTGAATCTACCGGTGAGACTATTCCTGTAAGTCCAGAGATCTCACATCTCATATCTTCCCCCCTGAGATTCATGAGAAGTTCCTCCCCCAGAGATATCAGAGGTGGATGGCCCTTCTGGTGTATTGGATTCATGGAAGATGTCTCTCTCGTGGATCTGTGTATCTCCAAGTCCAATTCCACCCCTGATATCTCTGGAGGAGAGTTCCATCTTCCATATCTCTGGAAGTTAGATTGGGTCCCGCGCCACCCGCAAGGATTGGAAGAAATCTCCAGAGATACTATCTTCTACAGAATCCACAGACCTCACACTTCACCCTCGAATCATACAGATATGGAAGAAGACCACAACCTTCAGTCCATCCACAATCCCAGAGATATAGGTCCATGAGATGTGAAACCCTCGGAGATGTGAGAAATGGGAGAAGCAAGGCCACACGAGATATACCGGAGGAAGTATCTTCCATATCTCCGGGAGTCTCGGATGCCCCTTCTGTTGTATTGGATCCATGGAAGATGGAGGTCTCGTGAATCCAATACACCAGAAGGGGCTTCCGAGACCTCCATATCCCGGAAGAAATCTCCAATGTTCTACATCTCTGATGGATCCAATACACCAGAAGAATAATGAAGTATCTTCAGTATCATCCTTCTGATGGAGAATACTTCACCCTCAGGAACATGGAAGATACTTCAGCTTCAGGAGAGAGTTCCTTCCCCAGAGATATCAGGGGGTGGATATGAGAGATCTCCTGATATCTCCGGGATATGAGAGGTCTCATGTATATCCGGGGGTATGATACTCCACCGGTCTCTGGAATATGAGAGATCTCCTGAAGTATAGGAACCACATGAATAATATCTCCGGGAGATTCGAGAGATGTATGGAATATTATCTCCTGCGGGTCTCTGGAATATGAGAGATCTCATGAAGTATAGGACCACATGAATAATATGTCCTGTGGGTCTCTGGAATATGAGATATAGTGGATCTCAGAGATACAGGACATGTAATATCTCTGGGAGTTATGGGAGATATCGGAGTATTATCTCCCGTATATCTGGATGTATGGAATTCACATGAATAGTGCTGGAGGTGTGGGACATCTGGAGATACGGGAACTGTGAGATATATCCTTGGTGCAATAGCATTGGAGATATTGAATATCCGAATGTATTGGAATCTGTGAATGAAGTATTCCTGTAGTTCCTATGTGATATATCATATCTGACACGTTGGGATATATGAGACGTGATATCTCCCGTATCTCTGGGGGAATGAGAGATCTCTGTGTGACATGGAATATGTGAATGAAGTATCCATGTAGTTCCAATTGACACGAGAGACATCTGAATCTACATGGGAGTTGTCAGATGGTGTTCCCAGATGTGCGAGAGATGTGATATGAAATATCTCTGAATGTATGTGAGACGTGATATCTCTAGCATTGATGGGAGTTACATGATATGATGTATGTTGGAATCTGTGAGAGATTATATTACATGGTTCCTATCCATCAGAATTGAACTTCCAACACATACGAACCATGGAAGAATATTCCCTGTATCTCTGGGGATACGAGAAATCTCTGGGATATGGAATCTGTGTGGAAGAATATTCACAGGAATTCTACATATCCAAGTCACATCTATCCCATATCAACATGTGGATACTTCACAGATCGCACTTCCAGAGACCCGCAGGGCATACCACGCTTCACACGTGAACACAAGTGACAGATGTGGCAAGAGTCCACATTCCACAGAGGAATAGATAAGTTCCATATCCATGAATCTCACACGGTTCACATTCCATTGCTGTGAGTATGGAATCTGTGTGGAAGTATAGTATCAGAGAGTGGAAGTGATATATGGGATATGTGGAATAATATGTCCCGTGGGTCTCTGGGATGCGAGAGATCTCCAATACTTCCATGAATATTACAGAAGTATATCTCTCATGTATCCCTGTATGTTCATATCACAGTCATATTGGAATCCGAGATATGAAGTACCCCTGTAGTTCCAATATGGCACATCATATCTGACATCTGCAGGAACTACAGAAATAATTCATATCTCGGATCCAGATGTGTGGATTCCTCATTCATATCGCACGAACTCACATGAATCATAGCACAGATTCAGATATTACATATTCCCTTCGTGTTCCACGTTCCCCAGAGTATCATATGAATTACAAGTATATCTCAGTTCCACACAGCCCACAATCCCAAGACTCCAGAGGTACCTCCAGAGTTATACTTCATCAACTGATCTCATCATCTCAACAGTCCCACACATCAAGCGAGTTGGGTTCTCTCTTCAATCAATCTCAATTAATCCACATATCACAGTTCTACATTCGTATGTGAAGTAATGATATATGAATCTGGGGATGTTCCAGAACACGCAAGGAATACATTGAATTCATGGAAGGTGGCACTCTCATGTTTCATATGTCCCGCATGGACCATGTATACGTATAGGAACTGTGAGAAACGATACTCCACGAATATCAATGCTATATTCCCTCCCTGATGTGTGAGAAGTGAAATATTGAAACATTCATTGTACTTCGGTAGATATGTGCGCCTCCCAAGACTCCAGAGGTACCTCCAGAGTTATACTTCTGCCACATGTGACACTTCAGGAGGGAATATCTCCAGTATGGTACTGTTGGATCCGAGAGATGATACTTCCACGATATATACGAGAGGTGAGAGATACTTCAGTTCATACGGGAACTACAGAGATACCTCATCCACAGATCTCACGGTCCCATTTCTCACACCTTCCTTCAGTACAATTGATGAGAAATACACCGTTGAATCCGGTGAAATGAGATACACTCAGAATATCTACACTTCCATCTCTTGTATCTCCCTTCTGTAAGTCGAGAAATGACACTTCGATAGTATGTGGCACGTGATGTTGATATCTCTGATACTTCCACATGAATATGGAATTCACGGAGTGTTGAATCCTGCGAGAGGTGATACTCCGTGAATTCCATACGTCAGTCTTCCATATTCATGTGGAAGTAATGTGAAGAATTCTTTCTCCTGTACTTCCACATGAATATGAGAGAAATATGGTACAAGATGGAATGAGAGAAATATGGCACAAGATGGAATGAGATACTCCAAGATATATGTTGAAATATGAAACATTCACAGAAGTACAGATGCTACAGGAGTTGAAACATTCACAGAAGTACAGATGCTACATGAATCACATTCCATTCACATTCCACACATTCATATCCCTTCCCAAGACTCCAGAGGTACCTCCAGAGTTACGAGCCACAGCGTGCCTAATATTCAGTTTTCCACATCTAATTCCAGAGATACCTCGGAATGAAGGGAAGTAACGGCAATATTTCAAGTATCACAATCACCAACGAATGAAGCATCTCACCATTCACGCTCTGGCCTCATTGCGAAGTAACTCTCTTACACGTTCAAGTTGATATTCTCTAACCTTACCTTGTCTCTGCTGATGGTGCCATAGTTCAGCATTCCTTGTTGATAGAAGTACATGCACAAGTGTGGGGTTTGATCGATACTTAGCTTCAAGTATCGAGAGCATAACACCATCCCTAATACTTTCCCATCTTGCGAGTTGTTCATTGTTCAGAATGGCCATCTTTCTCATGTTGCGGGCCTCGACACCTTCTGCAAGTGAAATAGGACTACCACTCTCCATCGTTAGTTGATAAGCTGAAGTGGGGTTAGCGAATGATAACTTTGTGGCTTGATATGCGTGTTCTGCGGTATTGTACCGATATCCATTCCAGTGAAATGGTGAAATATAGAAGTTAGAGAGCATACGTCTCCAGTCCTGAATTCCATACAAATCTCGATATAGGTTCACATCATTCACATGTTCGCCTGCACCTCTACCTGGGGCCGCATTCGCAGATCTCGAGAAGAAAACTAGCACATCTCCACTTCCAGCGCTCATTTCGCCTTCATACCTTCACTCCCATTGATATGTAATTGAATTGTAACTTGGAAGCCAACGTGGCTCTGAATTGGAAATGATGGAAGAATAGCTTCAATTTTCACTCTCTTCAACCACCAGTGCCATCAACTTGTGATTGATGTATATTTCCAACCCATCATACCACAACCAAGTCCACAACGTTGCAGATATTGGATATGAAGAATGGACCTCCATCAATACTCCACGTTCACGTTCCATGCGTGATACCAGAAGTTGCAGTGAATTTACACCTCCACGTAACAGTTCAAGCAGAGATGAGATGAAGGGACATTCACAAGCACCTTCATTCTCGTTTCGGATGATGCTGGTATAACAATCACAGCTCAATACTACTATAGATTGAAGTGAGGTACTATAACGTCCAGTGAGCGTGAAGTGACCCTCATTTTCCAACTTGTATGGTAGACCTCCCTTTCCACCTGTCAAACCCTCCATTATCACAAGAATTTCAGTACTACTCCCAGATTGAACCTTCAACAGAGAAATGAGGGAAGTAACGCTCAATCTTTCACCTGAAGGAAGAGGCCATCCAACTCCATCTCCCCCCAGTACCAGCAGCAGAATACGATCATATCTTCCAAGAATTTCCTTCAGTTCATCATTCAGCTGTACTACTGTTGAAACTCCAATGCAAGGATGAATACACACATCACCTCTGGAATTGAAGTTCTCACATCCTTCATAATCACTGATGAGATGGGGTCGATACTTCATCAACTTCAAATGCTCCAATGTAGCTTCAACGGTGAATGTAGTATCACAGTTCCCACTTCTGCGACTGAATGCTAGCACAACTGCCCCATGTTTCATTTTTCATCTGGAGATACTCCAACTTCTTGCAATTCAAAGGATGTACATCCTTCGAAGTAGTATTGGAATTCAATTCACACTTTCAACTTGTGGAATTCTATGATGGTCCATATGAATTTGTGGCTTCACTGTCGCTCTGAGTGTTAACTTCCCCGCCGTTGGTATCATCGTCCATATAATGCTTCGCTAACTTGTCAGGTATGTGGCAAATTAGAGGCTGCGATGGACTATCTTCACCTGGTATCTGAGGTTCGGCCTTCTTTGTTATCGCTCGACTCGCATTTGCCCAGAGTTCATCTTCAACGTCGTATCCTCCATCTTCACAGCGCACCAGGCCTTCAATATACTCAATTTCCTGATCTCTCATTTTGATTTGCTTGGGACCGAAGACCTTCATCTTGATGCCTAGGAAGAGACATACACGTAGAGTTGCGAGTTGTTCCTTGTTCAACTTGTGCATTGATGCCTCACGTTTGATGAAGTCTTCCACCAAACTATCTCGCATCTTGTATGGCACCTTGTTCCAGCTAACGATGGGATCTCTCTTCACGCTCATCTTGAAGGCAATTCTGTCCTGCTGTAATGCTACATCTCCATCCGAATAGATTCCAGATTCCTTCATGAATGAGATGAAGGTGAACGATGCGCTCTGTGGATCAGGAGATATTGGTATTGTGGTTAACTTGTTCTTTCCCCGCATTATCAGGTATCCGTCACGATAACTGAATCCACGTGGAAGCTTCCCTCTTGCGGCATGCATCAACTTGGTCTTCCAGAATGGATCCAAAGTATATTCCTGTGCTGCTTCGAACACAGGATGTATCACGGGCCTCTGAGCAATGCGATGGTGGCTTGTATTGCTTCGTTCGGTTCCCTTGCTCTTCTGCTCTGTTGAACTGGGACCTCTCCTCTGTGAAGTGTTAGTGTGAAAGTCGCCGCAGTGTGTGTTGTATTCGTCACGTGTACCACTCATTTACAATTTGTACCTTCGAAAGGCGCTACTTACATTAGTGTGAAAGTTAGAAGACTTCTTCCATGCGTTGAACTTCATTCGACTGGAATTACGATATCTGTGAATCTATCAGTTCCTTCTGGTATGCCATCTCTTCTTCACTCAGAGGTACCACTGCAATGAGAGGTTGACATCCGTTCGCTGGCACTGTAGGTTCGTATGGGGCAAAGATCCACGAATTCTCACTGTAACAGACGAACAACACAATTGTATAGACGATGAGGCCAATGATCAGTATTACAGAGACCGCAATAATAATTCCCTTCCCCTTCTTGTTCGGTGGAGGCACATCTGCGTCCATTTCATATGTTACATCAGGAGATGTGAATATAACGCTCTCTCAGCTGAAGTGGCAGGCATTTCATTCATACGTCTCACTCCAGAAGGTGGGAGCGATGGTGGGGCCTGCAACGCTGGAGGTACTTCTTCGATCTTCCTCTTCTGCTTCTTGTTGTATATCAAGGCCACAAGAACCACAACCAACACCAGAATGAGAGCAGCAACTGAAGCGATGAACCACGGCTCCTTCCACCACTCACCGCTGAAGATGGAGTCCACTGTGGCCTTGCATATGAAGGTGGTGCCATTGTAGAGGCATTCCTGCTTCTTCTCTGGACATGGAGCTTTGCAGTTGGTCTGGCAGTACTTTCCGCTGCTACAGTATACATAGACATGTCCAGCAGCAGCATCATCTGGATCAGTCCATCCAGGCTCATCCACAGAAGTACAATTCCCAACTCCCAATCTTCCATTCAGAGAGCAGTATGAGAGCTTGAGTAGTGAATTGACACTCTGGGAATAATAACATCCACCATTCGTACTGCATCCATAGTAGTACGAGAGAGGCATCACGAGACAAGTATTAACCCATCTTATCAGAGCTCCATCCCTATCAAGAAGGGGGAATGAGAGAGGAATCTGTTCATCGCTTGAGATATCATACCACCACTGGTAATTCACACCTGCCAGAAGTACGGTGGGATCGTTCCATTCCTGATATGCACTCTGCAGCGGGAGAAGTGCCACACTAACCTTGGAATTGTACGCGACAACCATTCCCTCTTGATTCCTTACACCTCCGAGCCATCCTTCTTCAACGGGTTCAACTTGCTGAAGTAGCATCGCTTCCCTGCTACCTCCGAGAGTGAAAACTGCGGTCTCTGTGGTGTATAATTCCAGCATCAGTTCACCAGTACCAGGAATGAAACAGGGTTGAAGAGCATATCCCTCGTATGTGAATCCATCTTCACCGCTTCTGTAGATGAGAGAATAGAGATTAACTCCGTCCCAATATCCCAGCAATATCTGCTGCCCCAGTTCAACGCCACCTTGTGGAAGGTATATGGCCATTCTCTTTCACCATGAAGCCTTGTTAGCGAAAGAGAAGTGTGAAATGAACCCACAGTGGAAGTATGAAGCCATTCACGGGAAGAAATGAAGACGAAGCTGGTGCCAGCCTCGTTGTATTATTGTTTCAGGTGTTTTTCGCATACTTTCGAACCTCTGTCTCTCTATTCCTGAGTTATGGTGTTTCTTCCCCAATTGTTATCAGATTGTCGAATGAACCTTCACATATCTCATGATTCACAACTAGAACGGTAGTGTGAGGCGTAATGGAGCGAAGGAGGGAGAGACATACATCTCTATTCTTCATATCGAGACATGCGAGAGTCTCATCCAGAATTAGTATTCCACCACCTCTCTGTTGATTCAGGGCCAATGTGAGCAGCAAGTTGATGCGTTCTTTCTCACCTCCTGAACAGCTTGAGAACTCTGCCGTTGTGCCTTCATTGTGGTGAATGTTGAGGGTCAGTTGTTGTTTCTCACCTGGACGCGACTTCAGCGGGCGATACAAGGAAAGTGAGAGTGAAATCTTACCTTCGAAGAGGACGGGACACCATTGCTGAATGAATGTGTTGATTTGTTCCACAACTCCTTCAAGTGTTTGGCACTCCAGACGATGAGCGAGGTCCAGCATAGTTCGTAGACCTTGAGATCGAAGTTGTAACTGTTCCAGTGAACTGCGGGATTGTTCAAGTTGCTGGTACAATGAGAGAGCAGTCCTTCCGAGCTTGCCACCTGAGACTCGTTGTGAAATATTCTGAAGTTGAAGTTCCATCTCTCGCTTGTTGGCCATCAGTGCCGAAGATGAAGTTGAAGGAGGTGGACGTCTCTGAAGTTGTGAGGTGAGACGCTCCTTCTGTTGCAGGAGTGAATTGCGATGGTGAAATGAGCGTTGATCTTTCTCGAGTTGCGACGGGTCCACCTTCTCACCTGAAGGAAGGAGCTCAAGCTGATGTTGTAGTTCCTGGAGGTGATCTTGGTGCTGAAACCATGAGATGCAAGACTCAATCTCTGAAGCAGATCTTTCAGGCGCGAGTACCACCGTAATACCGAGAAGTGCATCTCTCTTCGCCGTGAGTTGGTTCAATGGGCATTTCACCAGACCTTCAGGTATCTTGGGAAGAGGAAGGTGTGCGAGTTCATTCTCCATTGTAAGAATCTGCCTCTGAAGTTCAATCTGTCGTTCCATATCCATCAACTCTCGTACCAGATGCTCTCGAGGGAAGGAAGGAGGAGGTGCACCATCAACTAACATACTTCCATTGTATCGAAGGTACGTCTCGCACTTGGGGCACTGAAGGAGGTTGCTGCTAATTTCGTGCTGATGGAGCGAGCGTCGAACCTCTTCAACTGTGGATGAAGTTATTCCTGGCACGAGCTGTTGTTTCAGGCGTTCAATCTGTTGTTGCAACCTTGTGTAGTTCTCGTACTCCAGGAGAATTTTCTGTCCCTCAATCTGCCCTTCGACCTTCTTCAGTGCCTCTTCAAGATCCTTCTGCTGATATGGTATGCCAAGCTTCGAGGCCTTCTCTCCGTTCTGAATGTGAAGTACTTCTCTGTGATGTGCATCGCGAAGTTGGGCCATTGTGAAGCGCTGTGGATTCTGTGGTGCCGAAGGTTGTTTCTTGAGGTGTTGTTGGAGCTGAAGTTCCAGTTCTTCTCTCTTCTGCTGAAGTCTCAATCTCTCACATCTCTGCTTCAGTTCATCTTCGTTGTGAACCCCCAGAAGTGATAACTCACTCTCCAGCTGCTGAAGCGAACGAATGAGAGTGGAACGTTCAGTTTCACACGATGCAGCTTCCATGGCCCTACTCTCCAGCTCTCGCGTCTTCACCTTCAGTTGTTGGATTTCAGCTTCGTATCTTGCTTCTTCTTCCGAAGTGAGAGGTGCCTGCATCTGGAGTTGGTGTTCACGCGTGAAGTTGGTGTAGTTTGAGACTGTAAGTTCGAATTCTCTGGTTGTTGATGTCATTCTTCCTTCGACCTGCTGAAGTTCCAGGCTCATTCTCTCGTAGTATTTCTTCGGATCATCATCTCCGAATGCGAGGCCATTCAGAAGGGACATTCGTTCGCTGTTAGGGGATGAAATGAGAGGGTTATATTCGCCCTGTCCAAGGTAGCAAACACAGGGCCATAACTCAGAAGGTACCACCAACTTGTTAATCTCTGCCTGTGCCACCTCACCTTCGAAGGTAGGACCATTCTTGAGCGTCACTCTGAGAGTGTTGGGATTCTTGGTGCGAACGATGGTATACGTCTCATGTTCGAACGTTACTCTCACTTTGGCCTGTGAGTTCGTATGTGGAGCAACATTGCGAACTTGTCCGTACAAACACCAGCAAATGGCGTGAAATATGGTACTCTTCCCAACTCCAGAGATGCCTCGTATCAGATTGAGTTGTCCAGCGTTGAATTCGTGGCAAGTTCTAGTGTGGCAGCGGAAGTTCTCGATTGACACTCTCATTGCTTCTTTCGCGTTGATTCTTGGTATGTATCTTCGTTATGAAAGTGAAAGTACAATGTCACCGTATGTGGCCTATCTTCTAGGTTTGATAACCTTCGCTCTTCTCTTTCTTCCATTCTGGCTGCTATCTATCAAGTATGAAGGAGTTTCGAACGCTTACAAGGCCATCTTCTGCGATCAAGCCCTGTAGGTGCGAACTTGATAATGAAAGAGGGAACAAGATCACATCTCCTTCAATCAAGCCCAGAATTGTGATAAGTTGAATCGACCATTATGTTACACCAAATGTGGTGTGTCAAATGGCGACAGACAACAAGAAGACTAAACTCTCATTGAAATCATTCTTCCCATGCCAGTTGGAGGACTTTGGGGAGGAACGTGAACCTGGAATACAAGTGGAATCTAATGAAACACAGGAGAATGTGAATGTCGAGGAAACACCTCGAATTGTTAATTCAGAACCAAGAAGTGAAAATGAGGCAAGATGCACTACTTCGAGAACTGAAATGAAATGGTGCAATAATGAACAGAATCTACCGCAAAAGGACACACATTCCAATTCAGAGATGAAGAGGGAGAATCAGCGTTCACCTGAGGGAAAGTCCGAAGTAAACAGGCGTGAGAGAGGTTCAAGTATTCCTTCAGTTCAGAAGGGAATGGTATGCGTGATTGAGTGTGAACTTCCCCTGAATGAGATACGTTCATATCTTGGAAGCATCGTTCAAGGTCAAGTTGGTCCATGTACCGTTATATATTCAGGTCAGAGAGCGACTCGAAACACAGTGGCTGTGGTGGGCATTGAATTGTTCTCTCTGATTGAACGCGAAGTGAATGAAGGTCATGGTCCCATTACAAAGATATCTCGTTATGTTATTAGCCATGATAACTCACCGCGCTACAATGAGGGGCAAACAGAAGATATCTTCCTTCGCTTCACTGCAAGTAGAGATGAGATGCCTCGTGCGGACGAACTTGGTGCTTCACTTCTTGAAATTATCAATGGTCTGATACGCTTCGGTATTATCGATGAAGGGGCTTGGTCACTTGATCTTCCTCTGAAAGAACGAAATAGCTCGAGGGTTCCCATGACCTACGCCTTCGTGAAGAAGAAGAGACAAGTTCCTCCCGAACAATCGATATGTCTGAGGGCCGTTCTGAATGGTTCATGGCTCGAGAAGTGCGATGTGAATGTTGGGGCTTACTGGTCTGACAGAGGTATCAATCGTAGAAATAGAAATTCGAGTGAGAATAGGACAACTTCCATTAGTTCCAACAAACCCAGCAGCGAGAGGAGAGATGAGAATGAGAGAGGTGAAATGAGAGCACGTTCTTCTGGAACTCCAAGTATGAACACGAGACGTGTACCTGGACGCGGAATTTATTCCCTTCACTGAAGCATTGAATGTGGGACTGAAACTCTTGGAATGTGAATGGAAGTATGATGGATTGGAAAAAAACGGGGCTGGCACCAGCTCTGTTGTGTTCGTTTGTGGCACTATTCCTTCTTCACCAACTTTTCAAGTGAATTCATGAAGCGTGGCACAGGTGATGCAATCTTGCTTGAAAGATGTTCGAGGAATTGTATTGCTGCCATTACACGTGAAGGAGTGCAGATATAACCCAAGATGAGAGGATTGAGACTCTCACTGTAGAGGGGATATTCTGGTCCCAGAAGTGTCATTGTTAGAGGTCCAGGACGTATCAATGGAGGTGTTCTTCGTGAAATGGCCTGAAGTAGTATTTCAATTTCATCTCCTTCAATCACAGGTATACATGTTCTGAGTAGAGATGAATCTCTGGATGAATTGCGTTGCATGGATTGATAATAGTATGTTGGAGTTTCAATAGTGGGAAGTGGCTCATCCTGGAGTGGAGGTGGTGGTCTTCTCACGTTAATAGTTCCTTCAGTGTTTGATGGCCCAGAAAATGAAGATGGTATTTCTGTCTCATAATGGTTTTCATTTCCCTTCTCACCGTTGGAACTTCGATGTTTCTTTCTTCTTCCATGTTTGGTACTTCCATCTGTTGACTCTGGTGCTGTATCAATTTCACCCTCTCTGTGATCACCTTCATTTCCAACTTCTTCGGTATCTTCATCATCTTCGTCATTGAGGTTGAACTTTGCATCTCTGAGAAGTTGTTCGAGAGGAAGGCGCATCTCACCATCGTCTTCCTCTTCATTTTCATTTTCATTTCTGTCTGAAGTACTTTCGCCTGTCCCAAGTTTCACAAGTTCATTGTCTACTTCACCACCATAATCGTTGTCATCTCCCTCCTCATCTGGGAAGATTGTTGGATCTAGTTCTTCGCTCTCACTTCCCTCAGAATCTTCGCTCTCACTTCCAGAACCCTCAGAATCTTCTTCACTACTTTCAGATTCTGAGGGTGGATCCGGTTCCGGTGCGGGAAGTGAGAGTATTGTTGTACTTTCACCGTAGAATACCAGCCTTGGACGTGAGAGGAATGAGATATGGTCGAAACTCTCCTCCAGTTCCAGAAGTGGCAGTGGTACCGAGATAAGATTCAAGTTCAGGTTCTTCAGTAGTTCTCTCGTTGGTTTGGTAGCCTTCCTTGTGCCGATGAACAACAAACCTCTGCACCAGGGAAGTGAATTTCTCCATTCATCGCATGATAGCAGGGAAGAGAGAAGGTGGTGTTCCATTACTTCAACAATACCAATCCAGGGATAACAATGCACAACCTTCATTTCCACCATCGAATTGTACGTTGTGAGTTCCAACCATGGACCTGTGGTGCCGTTGAAGACCGAGAATTGAAGGGCGAGAGACTTCATCCATGGACTTTGATATGTTCGAGGACAGCAATAGCAGCTGTAGGGGGGTTCTCTCATATTCTTCGGTGGTGCGAGAGGTCCCATCTTCTTCATATGAGAGAGGCAGCGTTGCACCATCTGGGCCTTGCGACGCTCACCCTCAAGGATTGAAGGTAACTTCACGTCCGAGGACGATGACATTGAATATGAGTTCTGGAATGCGGGTTTGAAGCTGTTGTAGTCGCGAGCCAGAACCGTGAGAGAAGAGAGGCCAAGTTGCGAGAGATATTCACCATACCTTCCATGTTTGGGGTTAAGAAGGCAGTGTTGGGTACCGGAACCCAGTATTAATGAAGAAATAATTCTATCAGTACCAACTCCAAGTATGAACGAGACAGACCTCAATTTCACCATTAGAAGTGCAAGTTCCCTCTCACTTCTTCCACCAGAAGGGATGTTGACCTTCTCAACCGCGCGATGTCTCCTCTGAAGGTGTGGAGTTATTCGTTCCACTATTTGCCCATATTCCGAACTTGAGATGAGTATCAATGCAACTTCCTTCCTCTGAGGCATCTTACTAACTTCGAGAAGGAGAAGTGGATCTGGTACCACAACAACGTCCAACCTTCGATACTTGGCCTGCAATTCTGAAATGCGTGAATCAAGGTTAATGAGAGAATAGACTCTGCCTTCACCATCGAGGAAGTAATCTTCTTCAATTGTTGGAGGATGTGATGCATCAACTGAGGCACCAAGGCGCTGAACTGCCTGTGAAAGTATGCCCAACTGAGATGGTGTGGATTGTGAGGCACTTGACCTTCTTACACTGGTGCTGTGCTCCGGTGTACTATCGTTACTCATGTTGGAAGGCTTCTTTCGATAGAGTTGATACATTGGAACATCACCTTCATACTTCACCTTCATCAGCTTCAAGTTGTGGTGGTATTGAGATATCGCTCTTCATGTGAAAGGTGGATTCTTCACACTGCCTCGCGAGCCTCTGTCCGGATGGGAACTGTGAAGGTTGCAAGGATGGTAAAATATGGTGCCAAGATCAACGATGTGAACCATATTGTCCCGCTTGTGTCCTTCCAGCGAACTATGACCGCTTCGTTAATACAGTCTCTCTCATCTTCATCGTCTGCCTGCTGGTGTTGTTGGTGATAGTGGTGGCACGATGGGGAAGAACTTCATCTCTCTTCTATGTGCCACTCTCACGTCTTCCATGCATACCTTCACCAGAATATGAACCTGGAGGAATGAATGAAGTCTCAATTCCAGGTTCAGGCCTATTCTCGCGTCAAGTTGATTCTTCCACAGCAACTGGAACGGTGAAACCAATCTGCTGGCAACTATAACCTACAATTCCATATCACGCTGCGAATATCACCTCCTCTCTGAAATGGAGAAGTACTTCTCTGCCTCATTCTCAGGTCGGGGCAACGGTTCTGATGAAAGAGAACAACGCAAACCAGCGGGAGTCGGAAGACGTCGCTCATATGAAGAAGAAAGTGCGAGTGAAACGGGTGTTAGTGCCAACACTCTATATATTGATGTTAGTGAATTTAGAGATGTACCAGATGGACTGCTACAACCACCACTTGAAAATTATCATTCACCACGCGAGAGGAAGGGAAATCCTCACAGCAGCAGCCAGGAGGGATTGGAACTTGAATATGGTATGACACCTTCTTCTTCATGTATCGAAGATGTTAGCACACACAGAGTTAGAGCTCGTCCTTCCTCTCCCTCTTCTTCATCATCTTCCTCATCTTCGAGCACTTCATCTTCTTCATCATCTTCAAGTACTGAATGTCAAATTGTCACGCGTGAGAAGGTGGTCTATATTGAAGGTCCACGTGGTGAGAGAGGTCCAGAAGGAGCCGTGGGACCCGCGGGACAACAAGGAAGGGAAGGACCTGCAGGACCACAGGGAAAACAAGGCCCCATAGGACCACAGGGCGAACCCGGACCTCTCGGACCCACAGGACCAGAAGGACCCACAGGCTGCAAAGGGCCTCGTGGACATTGTGGTACTCCAGGAACACCAGGTGAACAAGGAAATCAGGGACCACGCGGCAAACCTGGACCTTGTGGACCAGCAGGACCAGCAGGACCAGCAGGACCCGAAGGTATTCAAGGACCAGCAGGACCCACAGGACCACGAGGACCACGAGGAGATCTGGGACCCACTGGTCCCGCAGGACCACAGGGAAGAGATGGACCCGCAGGTGCAGTTGGATTGAAGGGAGATACAGGGAATGAAGGACCTGCGGGACCCACAGGACCACAGGGTTTGGATGGACCCACAGGACCGCGAGGACCCCAAGGACCCCAAGGACCTCCATGCAATGCTTGTTCATCCTACGACAAGACCCTTCGAACAGTTCGATATATCCAGAATGGAGGAACTCACAACGTTCAGAACGATGATAGCATCATTGTTATCAACAGCAGCAATTCTGTCACTCTCATCCTTCCAGAGAGTGCAAAGTGGGAACAAGACGATGATTATTATCAAGAAGTTAGACCTCTCACAATTTCTTCGCCCATTGGAAGCCATGTAGTCAAAGGTTCAAATTCTGATACCAAGATTAACAGTTACCTCACATCCGTGGCAATTGGACCTCGAAAGAGCGGAAATGGAGATGTTATCTATGGTCCAGGCAACACTACGCTCACATTCTATCCAGATGGAAGTGGAGGATGGCTCTCCGTATAATTCCAGTATCATCTGTCAAAGAAGGAACAAATCAAATGCAAAGTACGAAGCTGGTACCAGCCTCGTTGTGTGCTTCATTCGTGAAGTGAAATGTGAATGAATGTGGAAGTTTCATATCCCTTCCATCTTCAGGTAGTGTGGAATAGTATTGGTCCATTCGAACTTGTGATGGTGGTGCCACATGCGTTCCAGAGGTACATCGCAGAAGATGAGATCCGTGGAATAATCATCAAGTTCATGTTCCAATGGTAGGTCTTCTGGAGGTATTGTATTCTCATATCGTATGATTCTTGCTGTGAGTACCTTCATTCCCTTGAGTTTGGTATATTTCAACTCTGAAGGAAGACGAAAGTCAGTGATGACGTTGAGTGTTCCATTCTCAATTCTTTTGAAGGCCTCAATGGTCCAACAATCTGGATTCCTACTTCTGCCTTCAGCTCCAACGTGACAGAGAAGATGCCTGTAACTATCAATATTCGAAGGAAGTTGGTGTTGAAGTTTGAATTCAGTATCCACAGGACTGTCCTTGTTCTCTTCGAGCCACTTTCGCGTGATACCATATCTCTCGCAAGTCACGTCCTTCAGTGAATCTGCAAACGATACTCTTTTCACCGGAAGTGATGCATTGAAGTATGAAACAACTTCGTCATTCGAGAGGTGGAATCTGTTGCAATAGATGTGCCAATGATTTTCCAATCTCTCATTCTTCTTCAGTAGCTCGAAGGTGAAATCCTTCCCAGCGCCGCGATATCCACAGAGCATGAGTAGCATTTCAGGCTGTAGATTTGCTTGAATCTCAATTTACATGTTGAAACGTGAGATTCAAATGGAACGAGTCAATGTTGAGAAGTATTGGTTCTCGCTGGGAAATGGGATGACGATGGAAGGTGTTATTTCGCAATTCCAGCCTCTCTGCAGCAAAATACTCTGCGTCAAAGATGGCACCGAGTTGTACCACTTCAGCAGCGAATCTGAAGTACCACCTTGCCTCAAGTATGAGAGCAGCAATACTTCGCCACTAACTGGAATAACTGAGTATCACTATAGAAGTACAGACGATGATTCTCTCTATACCTTCTTCCTTCAACAACTTCATCTCTGGCTTCGAAGTGGGAGAACTTCATCTATTTCACAGCCAACTACCACAACTCAAACTCAGAGGAATGAAACTGGGGCTGAAGGTGTTACTTCGAAGCCATCTGCCCCTGAAGCGAGAAATATATCAAAACCTGCGGTACAACAAGGAACTCAGAACGCGAAGACCGTTCCAATACCTCCGGTGAAAGGGTCGAATGCTCCATTACTTCCAAGGGCCCAACATATCATTGGAAATGTTCAACAGAAACCAAGCATTCCAACACATCAAAGTTACCGCGTAATAACTGTCGATGCTTCGAATCAGAAGAAGAACCAACCCCAGGAGCAAGTACCGACGCAAAGTGCCAAAGTTATAGAAGTACTTCCAAGAACTGTGGAGAATATTGGATTTATATCAATGGTGCATCAGATCGAAACACCACCCCCACAAGCTCAAGTAAGACATGGCACAGGTGAAGAGTTCGATGATATTGTTGGAAGTAGTCTCAGAATAGACCATCAATACGTGCCCTCCATAACAACCAGGGTAACTTCAATGAAGAAGTGAAAATGAGAACCATAAGTTCATACCTGGAACTCTGGATCCACAAATTCAACATGAACTATAACTTCATATATCACAACGAAGAATAGAGCTGAATACCAAGCCTCGAGGGATGCACATCCTTCGATTATATTTCGTTCCGATATAGCCCCAAAGATGGGCGAAGTATCTCAAGGTCTAGGATCAATTGTGGTACAACCATATCACTGGAAATATGAGGACGTTGATGGAGATATGCTTCAGATACGAATATGGGCTCTGGATCGAAGCTCACGTCCCTGTCTTCTGAGGGTGGAGACCTTTCCCGCGCATTGCTACATTGAACTTCCCACATATGCTGGAGGACAATACCTTCACTGGAGTGAGGGAGAGGTGGAACTTCTGTACCAGCAACTGAAGCGAAAGATGGAGGATCATCAGATGTTGCCCTTTCATCCCAGTCATTTCAGCCATCAACGCAAGCTCTATTACTATCATGGGAATCGCACCTTTCCGTTTCTCTCGGTGGGATTCAGGGCTCACCGTTCACTCGCAGTACTCAAGAGGATCCTCTCGAGACCATTTGAACTGAATGATGGTATCAGGGTCAAGCTCAACGTGTGGGAGGCGGAAGTTTCACCAATACGCAAGCTCATCACCCGTTGTAACATTTCATTTGGAGGATGGTTTCACTGCGAGGGAAGAGAGGCATCTGACCTTGAAATTATCTCTTCACTTCCGAATGAATGGATTATTAACTGGCTCACCATCAAGCCTGTACCTGAAGAATTGTGCGCCACTTGGTACACCTCACCAGGTTTGTTGGTATTTGACATTGAAACCTACAGCAGCCGTCACAATGCCTTCCCTGATCTCTGGAACCCTGAACATCACGCCTATATGATTTCCTGCATATATCAGAGAGTTGGAAGTAGTGAACGTCTGAGATATGCGGTGGTTAAGGGAACTTGCAAGAAGGAAGGTCTGCCCTCCAATACTACGCTGTTCGAGGTGGAGACTGAAGAACAAATGATTCGCATGTTTGCCGCAATCATACAGCACCATCAACCCGAGATAATTACAGGGTATAATATCAACGACTTCGATTGGGAGTATTTGGACGCGCGTCTTCACCTCTACAACGAGCAATGGCCCATCTTCGGACGTATGTTGAATCGAAGGCCCAAGATGTACCGAGATGATTGGAAATCAGATGGATATGGACAGAATAATATTTCCATGCTGAGTGTGCCCGGAATGATAACGATTGACGCTCTCTCTGTCATCAAGCGAGATTACAAGATGGCAAGCTACAAGTTGGATGTTGTGGCCCAATACTTCGTTGGGAAGTCGAAGCACGCCATTACTCCGCAGCAGATGTTTGAGATATACGAATCCAACATGAAGGCCGTTTCACTGAAGAAGAGGCTCGAGTTCACAACACCAGAGGAGAGAGAAGAATGTGAAAATGAGATTGAAGCAGCTTCACGCAAGATGATGGAGGTAATGTGTTATTGTATTCAGGATTCAGAGTTGGTGCTGGATATATTGGACAAGGTGCACTTCTGGATTGCTTCACTGCAGATGTCTTCAGTTGCAGGCGTATGTATTGAAGATCTCTATCTCAGAGGTCAACAGCAACGTTGTTTCTCCCAACTCTACGATCTTGCGACCCGAAGTGGAGTTGTTCTTGATAGTCAACCTCCACCAGAGAATACGAAGTACAAGGGAGGGCACGTCTGTGAACCCGTCAGAGGAGTACATGATAACGTTATAACACTGGACTTCACGTCTCTATATCCTTCAATCATCATTGGTTTCAACATCTGCTATACCACGCTGGTACCTCCATACATGGAATCTCGCATCGATCCCAAGGAATGTAATGTGATTGAGATAACGGAAGATCCAGAGGATGAAGCGAAGGGGAAGAAGAAGGACACCAAGAACAAGCAAGAGGCGCAGAGTGGCTCACAAGTTCAACAACCACCGCCAGCACCACCGAAGACCAGAAGTTACAGCTATATCAAGGGACCTCAAGGAATACTGCCTCGTCTGGTACATCGCTTAATCGACGAACGTAACAAGGTGAAGCAGCAAATCAAGAAGACTACAGATCCACTTCAGCTCGTCGTTCTGGACAAGAAGCAGCTCGCGTTGAAGGTGACGGCCAATTCTGTCTATGGTTTTCTCGGCACCGGTACCAGGGGAATACGTCCACTGATGGAAGCTGCTGAATGTATCACTGCGAAGGGAAGGTGGCTTATCTCAGAGGTGAACAAGTATCTCAAGAACAAGTACAACGCTAACATTGTCTATGGAGATACCGACTCTTCAATGATTGTACTTCCATTCATCAAGGAATCGAAGGAATGCCTCGAATGGGGACACAAACTTGCGAAGGAAGTATCAATTCTATTCCCCCCTCCAGTGAAGATGGAGTTCGAGAAGGCCTGTAGAATGCTACTCCTGGATAAGAAGATGTACGTTGGTCTCTACATCTCTCCTGAAGGTGGATTCGCAATGAAGAAGGGAAGTTATGATCTTCTCGTTCGAGGTGTACTCATCGCGAGACGTGATAATTGTAAGTGGTCTCGAGATGTGTATCGTTCTCTGGTGGAGATGGCCTTGACCCGAATTCCACTGTTGAAGGTGATGCTGCACTTCATCTCGGAGGCGAAGAAGCTGATGAATGGTGAAGTACCGATTGAAGATCTATCAATCGTGAAGACTCTAGGATCAAACTATACGAATGAGAGTTATCAGATGAAGGTATTCGCCGACAATCTCAGAAGGCTGGGACGTCCCGCACAACCTGGAGATCGTCTCTTCTATCTCATTGTGAAGGACAAAGATGCACATCTGCTGGGGGAGAGAATGGTGACGCCTGAAATGTACCTCGATTCTCAACGTGAAGGTGAAGTGGCCTACAAGATTGATTATCTCTACTATCTCGACAAGGTATTATCAAGCCACGTTGATAAGCTCATATCAGTTGCATACGCTGAAGAACTATTGAAGTGGAAATGGCTTCAGTATCGTCCCACAAATCAGCACGGATATACAGGACTGGATCGTCTCGCACATACCGTCTCGCGTCTTGTGCAGCATGGAGGTTCAATTGATACTCTGGAACAACTAATACTTCACCCTCCTCCTGGATGCATGGAAGTTGAAGCACAGCAGTAACATGAAGGAGAAGTTCAAAAACTGAGAATAGATGGGTGAGAATAGAACGGAGAAAGAGGGAGAACCTGGAGAATAACAACCCTGGTGGCACCACCGAGGTATTGAGATTGAACTTGTGAATCTGTTCCAGGAGTTTGAACGTGTGAATCTACCTTCCAAGTATCATTGAAAGTAGTTAACTGAAGAACCACCGTAGTTTGCCACGCATGTCGCGAGCTCTGGAGGTTTGGAGACAAGATTGAGCTTGAAGTCTCTGTTCATGCTAATCAACGCTTGACTTCCAGTATTGAGACTTGTATTGGTGTCTATAGTTCCATTCTTGTTGAGATGAGAGATCTTGAACGTGCCCATTGGAAAAACTGGCAGACTCGATTCATAGGTATAGTTTGAAGGGTAGGTGATGGTGAAGTCTCCATTGTAGAAGTACGATTCTTCCCCCATACCGCAAGATACGGTGAAAGTGAGTGAGATTATCTGTGAGATGTTGACACCGTCCGTATTCTGGAGTATGGGCCATGAAATATTGGAAGATGAGATACATGGAACTGAAGGACTAATACCGTCCACTTTCAGCGTGTTTGGAACCATTATCCTTCCTCTCCAGAGTTGGAAGCTGACGTTAGCGGTGGTTGTATATGGGGTATTTCCACAGAGAATTGTACCTCCCACCTTGGTTGAAACATTGACAGTATTGCCACTTGAAGGTTTGGTGAAAGTTGTGGTAATCTTGTTTCCATTGGATACCAGTTTCAGTGCCGGTGAAGTTGAAGTTGCAGGAGTGAGATTCAATTGGTTAACTGAGAAGGTGAAGCTTGTCCTCCATTGTGCGTTGTCGTTGGGACTGTAGTTTGACGCTTGTACTCCCATTGTAGCCTCTGTTCCTTTCGAAACCATCTAGATTAACTTCATCCAATTCAATCCTCGCATCTACCCTTGATTCATGGAGAAATTCGATCATCTTCCATACCATCTCAGATTTGAAGATAGATCCACAGTATCGAGATGTTCAACAGTTCCATACCCTCCATATCGAATATTACAGATATCACCAGAGATAGGAACAATACAGAATTCAGATGGAAGGTGTGAATCTATCTCGGGCACCAAGATGTGTAGATTCGAGATTGATGGTTCAATTCGTCCCATCTTCAGATGAATGTGGCGAATCACAGCACCAAGGAATAACAATGGGAGAGATACCTCTTCCATATTCACATTCGTCGATACTTGCCGCTGGAGATATATGAACCTTCCACTTCGAACCATGAATCTCTTCGAAGCGAGAGTTAGGCTATCAACTTCAGCACCTTCAACAATCCTTCAACTTGCACAACAGTATCAGCGAGATCATCGTCCTTCTTCTCATTCCGGTCCAGAAGTTCCAACATCTGAAGATCTCCCCTCAATCTGCACAGTCTTCTGGCCTCTTCACCGCTCCAGGACTTGATACCATTCTTGTTCAATCCTTTGGGGGCGTGGAGGGCACGGGTCTTCACCTGGGGGTTCACTTCCATCAGGCACAGATTATTCGATGGAAGGAGGAGGAAGTAGCTTATCAGATGCTGTGAAACTCTAACGGCGTTGTAGTTCACCGGAAGTTGTCTCTCAATCACCACCATTCGAAGTGAAGTGAGATAGGGCAGACCATTCAGCACCTCAGTAATTTGCTTGTATAGTTCCATCCTTCCCTCTCGTACTTCGGTATCAAACCTCAACTTGAATGATGAGAGTGTGAGAACTGTGTTGATACTTCTCTGTTCGATACGATAGGCGAAGTTCTCAGTTGCAGGATCGAACGATGCTATCAAGAATCCTTCACCGTTCAGTTCATCTCTGGAAGGAATAGTACCACGGTGAATGATATATTGTTCTTTCGGTGGCTTCTCGCGCTCTGGTACCTTGTGTTGATACATTTCCCTCTCTAGCTTCGAATTCTTCTGAAGTGGAAGCTATGGAATTTGAAGTTGAATTTATCTCTGTATGTTTGAATTCTCCTGAGGTACCTCAGAAGATAGATTTGGAACGTTACACGTGACATGGATAGTTTGGATCTAGCTCATCTCCGGAGCGTAGAAATCCGAGAATATAGGCGTGAAGTATCAATCTTTTCTCAAGCGCATAGAAGCCTTCACCATGTCCTGGAGGTGAGAGAAGATGTGTTAGTTCGTGAATGTAGGCCATTATTAGTGTGTGTTCATCGAAGTATGAACCGTTCACATCTGAATTCGAATCTCCCCTTCTCAGCACCAAATATACCACTGGAGTTTCACCCTCGATGAAGGTGGTATGTGAAGGTAATGTTCCCTTCTCCTCCTGCAAGAGGTGTTGAGGGTAGCGATGACCTGAAATTTGTACAATTCTCCTTCCACAATTTTGCAGTTGGTTCAGCAGTTGTGAAGACTTGGTTTTCGTGGTCATCAGCGACCATAGTATGAGAAGTAGCACCATCATTTCAACCACCATTTGTTCATCGAGAGATACAGATTCATATGTGAAAAACGAAGAGGAATGAGACCACTTCATTATTCTTCGTTGGCGAATGCGAGAGTTGCTTCACCAATACAACCAATTGGAGATTCAAGAACCAACGGGCATCCATCCGCGAGATATATTGAAATGACAGAACGTGGAGGTGAGAGACGACTAATTTTGTTGATCCATCCGCTGACACTACTGAACTTGATGAATATAGTATACTCATTTCCCTGTGTGATGGGAGGTGTGGATGAATCAATATCTCCAGTCGAAGGTGTACTTGGTGATTCATCTCCGTCGCGACCTTCATCATCACAAACTGCAGCACTGAGATTCTTGTTACCACAGAATCCGTTGATAATAACTCCATCAATCGGATGAAGTACGAAGGCAATCTTGGTACACCTTCTAGTCTTGAAGTTCGTCATGATCTTCGCGAAACGTGCCACAATTAGTTTGGTTGTAGGTTTACATGATGGATAGTACTGGGCTCGAAGATCTACATACATTGGAAGGAGGGCTGAATTGGGTAAGTCGCATTTCACCCCATCAACTGAGTTATTATCACGAAGCAATTCAATGGACTTCACGATACCACCCTCAACTACAGTGCAAGACATGCACACGGATTCTCTCTTATCATACGACTTGCAAGCATCGATCATATGGGCCAAATTCACATCTGCGTAGATTTCACCTTCATGCTTCTCGTTCGTCTTGACTTCATACTTCAACATCTTTGATTCGGGATAGTTGAAGGTTACTGCAATGTTTCCCTGTGAATTGGTATGAACGAGACGAAGCTGTTCATCTCCGAAACGTAAGACTCCACTTGTAGTTAATGAAGACATTATCTCCAATCCAACTCTCCAGGCGTACGATTCTGGGCAAATACAGCGAATAGATCCAATCTCTTCCAATACAACATCGTCCATATCTAACTTCGTTTAGGGTGCGGCATTTGTGCCTCGCTTATATCTTAGGGTTTGAACTTCCCCTCTTTATTTCTTGTAGACGGCGGTGAAGGGCACGAATCACCGGATGTTGTGGAGAAAAGTGAGTTATAAGTTCACCGTTGGAATCTTGCAGGGCCAGAAGGTCATAATGTCCAGGTGTATACCACAGAATAATGGATGACTGTTCCAACGGAAGTTCAGGTGTAACATATACATCTCGAGTTAGTGAATTGATAATGTATATAGACTTGCGGAGACGAATTGAAGTGTAGAAGACAACTGCTTCACCAACTGATTCATTGCTGTTCAACAGGGATTGAAGTGAATGAAGTCCAAATTCATCTGGTACTGCAGCTCCCATCTCAGCAACTGCACCGTTCCCAATGCTGGCATAGTAACTTCTTCCTTCTCGATCTTCAGGGTTAGTTGCCTGCAGTTCAGTTGCAAGTTCAGATCTCAAACGTGTAACAATCTGATATCTCGATATATACGCACCATCAAGTGTCTCTGTGAGATATGAAATATAGAATGCTCGACACAAGGCATGGAAGAAGCAATTACCATCTGGAGGTGAAGATACAACTGTGAATCGATATCCATACAGTAGTGGCACATTGAGAGTGAATGAATTACCCGCCATCTTTGAGTGTGTTACTATAACGCACAACTTAGTCGGGGGATGAAGAAGTAAAGAAGACAGAGCTGGTGCCAGCCCTGTTATTGTTTTTTGCGTTCATTTCAACTCTGGAGTTCCATTCGAAGGAGATCTTCATTTGTTAGGCAACTGCGGCTCCATTGGATGTGATGTATTGATATAACCTCTCATATGTAGAATTCACTATATCATAGGCCTCCTGATATACAGGATTTGCGTTCGGAATACTCATCACTTTCAGCTGATCCTCAATCTCTCGGATATTACTCGAATATCCCTCATACTGGGATTTCAACGACCGGAGCTCGAAATCCAGCCACGTCAAGATTTCACTATCATTTCTCCCACTGTATCTAGTTCGAATGGGTCGTTTCATAGCTTCATTCTTGAGATGTGCGTTCCATATTTCGTATCCTTCTCGAACGATGATCTCATTGCCCATGAGTGAAATCCAGAGTAGATTCTCGAACAACTTCACCAGCTTCTCATTCTGCGCACCAACTTGGACTGAAGATAGAATCTCCCTGTATTGTCGAAGTGAGGTCGATATATAGTACTCCCACGGTGTCACGAAGTTTCCCAGGAATTGCTTCACATCGTTCCCGTATATCCAGAGGAAGTTGAAGAATGGGTCCGAATACTTGACACTTTGCGAACTGCTCTGTGGATTCATGAGAACTTCATACAAGATGTATTCATATCTCCCACCATTCTGTATGTACCGGAGCATGGCTTGTTCACCAGCATTGCCTGAAGACCGGGGTTGTGATAACAAATGTTCCAATTCACTCATGTATATCTCTCGTGGATTCTGTCGTTGTTCAATTTCACTTCCGAGAAGCCACTGTGGCGTGAACGAGGCGAATAACTCAGCCGAAGGATATCCTCTCACATCTCCAAGCATTGAGGCTCGAGGGAATGTTGTGATAACTTGTCCACTGGAATGTCTCAATCCAAGCGCTTCATAGTGATGTCCAAGGTGAAGAAGGAAGATGGAAGGCCTCGGAGGTCCGTGTGTGCGATTGATGCCTTCAAGTTGTCCATTAGCTCCAATCCTACACATATGAATTGCAATTCCCAGTCTATCTGCAATGATTTGAATGATTTCGTCTCCGAGGAACTGGTTGGAATTGAAGAGCGAATGGAGGCCTGCAAGACTGAAATCGATGGAATTCATTTCGCCACTTCTGAGTACTTGTGCAAGGCTAATCTTCAATGAAGTGTATCCTGCGAACCATACAATATCATGAATTACGTTCCGAAGTTGCGAGAGATAATGTCCTATGAATCCACAGTTGTTGGTGGTCTCCCAGTTAGTGTAATATCCATTACCCGAATGAAGTGGACGCTCGAAATCACTCTCATGGAGCCAAGAAGCCAACTCTGCGCGGAATCTTGTGGCAGTTTGTACTTTCTCCTGTAATGATGCGAGACGGTATGGTTGATGCACCGCCTGAAGCACCGAATGAATCAGACAAGAACCATCTCCAACACTACCGATACGTACCACAGAATAACCTTCCTTCGAGATTGAAGGTGGTGTTTGAATTCTTTGGATGGTACCAGGCGCAATGGAATGAATCTTGATCTGTTGTGGCTGTGTCGGTGTAATTGTTCCGATTCTAGGCATCGAAGTCAATGAAGAGAGACTCTGAATTGAACTTAGCGGTGTGAAGGGAACTTGGCCTAGTTGCGGAAATGAAGGTATATTCGAGGATAGATTAGGCAACGTGGTAACTTGAGGGCGACTTGGAGTTGCGGTGGTACTTGGACGAATCATCGTGGAAGTTGAAGCGATATCCTTCCTTTCAGAGGTGGAAGTAAGTTGCCAGATACCGTAACTATACAATGAACTAACTTTGCGGTCCACCAGAGGCATGAAGGGATCATCTGTGGCACGTTGTTTCAGTAGCTGCTTCGCCCCAAGTATTCTCTGAAGTTGTGAAGTACGAACCAACCATTCCTTCTGCTCAGATCCCACGATGGTATTATCGAAACTGACACTAACTTCACCGTTGGTCCTCCAATTAGGGTCTGGTGTGAGTGAGAATTCTCCATACTCCAACCTTTGATATACGATACCTCCCAGCGCAGGATGTAGTACCTGTGAAACTACTTCACCATCCATCACCATCCATGCAATTCTGGTGCCTGAGTGTGAACAATTCCTGATGGTGGATGCAAGTTGCTGTAGTTTCGCTTCATTCTCCCAGAAGAAGGTCATGGTATTCATCATCGAAATAACATCGGCACCCTTGTTCTTCTTGGAGTGTACTATGCGCGAGATCTCATCGCTGTTCTCACCTCCCGTCTTCAGCAGAGTCACCTTGCCATTCAAGTCTGGAAATGACTTCAGGCGTTCCTCGAACTTCCCATAGTTGTTCTTGTTGGGTTCAACCGCCACAATCATATCGAAGCGGTACCATTTCGAGAGATCACCTCCATATCCACTGCCAATGTCAAGAAGGAGGGTCTTCTCTTGGACTTCAGTTGCGGATATGTTCGAAGGGTTGAGAGTGGCTCCAGAAGATGCTGGGGTGTTCAATGCACGTTCGAGAAGTGAATCCTTGATATCATTGTGGTATTCTCGCATCCATTCAGAATTCAAACCCATCATTCTACTTGCAGTGAGACCATCGTGGACCAGAGACCAATTATCAAGGGCAACTTCCATGTTATTCGGTCCCTTCTTCTCTGGTCTCGGACGAACTGGAAGATATCGAAATACCCCATCTTCTTCAGCCCATCTGCATTCCACCACTACAGCTTGACCTTCTCCAATTTGCACACCTTGTGGCAACTTCTGGGATAACATGGTGAGATGGTCGAACTTGTTCCTCGAATCACCAACGAAGATGTGTTGTAGGCCTTCTTCCTTCACATCCATCACATATGGCACAAGTCTTCCATTCTCTCGCTTCAACAGGAAATCAATCGTGAGTTGTTCGGGAGGTTTCCACTTGCACACATCCGGGAGAATTCCAAGCATACGTGAATCCAGTGAAATCCAATACGTCCCAGGATTGTAACCTGGAGGTGCATCTGCAGGTGTGAAGATGAGACCATCCGTCTTGTATGGAAGTACTTCAGATCTCTGTACTTCCAGCATCTTACCCACCAAATTGAAGAAGTGGTCCGCATTCTCGAGATTGTAGAACATCTTGCGAGTCACCGTCAGTTCAGGTGGCAGTGTAGTTGGAACTGAAGCGCCACCTTCAGATGCCCCAAGTTCCAATGGAATTCGATTCACTGCCCTCTCTCCCTGGTGTTCAAGTTCTCTGGCCAAATCTTCCTCTAACAATTCAGGCGGTAGTGCGATACTTCTTCTCTCATTCAACCAGCGCAAAGCCTTCTCCTGGCGCACATCGAATGCAAGATTGCGAACATCTTCACCTTCAATCATGAGTGCATCTATCAAGAGGAACCAGTACTTCAAATCTTCCCTCTTCTCTCGTCTGGCACTCTCACCCAGCAATTCTCCATCGAGTACAGTCAAAAGTCCATAGTTCGTATTGTTGAGCTTGTTGTTCATGTTGGGAGGGAAGGACAACCAACAACCACTGTCACAACAAATTAGCGTGCGTCTCTCACCGTCCGTCTTATGTGCGATGTTATATCTCACTTCACCTCCAACAATGCCACCTTGGCGAAGATCACGTCTGTGAAGGTTGCGAGCTTCAGTCAACAAATCTCTATCCATAACCTTGGCCTTCAAACTCGCATCAATAGTGGCACCGAGTTGTTCATTCACCTTCAGGCATAGTTCACTCAGTTCTCGCACCGAGTAGTACGAGTTGGTATCGTACAACATCTTCAGCACCTCCTCCACGCCACGGAAGAATGAAGCGAGATCTTCTCTGGTTGGCCTCTCTTGTTCGGGATTCATGCTCTGATATTCAATCTCGAGTTCAACTCCACCTCCTCCTTCAAGTCTTCCAATATCAACTCGAAGTGGATGTGAAGGTGAGGTGTAACTCGTTCGAATCATCTCTCTCTGGTACTTGCTGCCGTTGGTGAATTGTTGGATCTCAAAATCCCCAGGTGTATATTCCACCGCCACAGATGCACGAAAACCGTGTTCCTCGTATTCCACGTTGCCCAACTTCATCTTGCCCGTGAGTGAGCCTTCAGTTCCATCAGTCGTTCTCTTTCGAACAACTGCACCTTCCACATCGACAGAGATGGTCTTCAAAGTATGAACCTCGGAGTCCCACTCTTCCTTCTCGAGGGCGCGAATGAGCTGCCTGAGATGAACGTCTCGCACTCCTGGAACGAAACTTCTATTATCGGCGCCACCTTTCCACGTGCCAATTCTCACCTCCACCTCATACTGGGGATCAGTTGCAAATTCAGGAAGTTGGGACTCAACAATATCCACCAGGACATCCAAATCAACTTCCATCTTTACAATCGATAACTATGAAGTTCGCAATGGCAGTGTGAATGTTGCTATTCTTCGTGTAAAAATCGAGGGAGGTTCCTCCTTCGAACTATTCTATGGTGAATTCCACCTTTCCCCTCATTCTGCCTGCCTCAATGCGAGTTCTCGTGTCACTTGCAATCTGAGAGGTATGAAAGTTCTTTCTTGATATTCAGATCCATCGAGGAAGTGAAGTATGGCCTTCAATGTCTCAATATTGTAATTCTCAAGGTTAGCTCCACCACTTGGAAGTACTGAAACTTCACCTTCTTCAGTTGGTATTGTTAGAGGTGGCACTCGCCTCAGTTCCGCATTTCCTACCACAATCAGAGCACCATAGCTTCCCTCGCGCAACTCACGAGGGGGTTTCATTGGTAGAAGACCGTGGAATTCACACACTTGATTCAACTCATCAACTATAGTATCAAGTTCCAACGTCGCGGGACGTCCGGAGGCCAAATCTCTCATTGAGCCTTCCACAGTGGCCTTCAATCCGTTGATATCATTTTCAACCTCTTGGAGACGTTCAGAGAGTGTCAGCGCTGGCAGAAGGTGAATGTTGTACTCCTTCCTTGTGGAATTTATACCACCTATTGCAAGGCTCAATCCTTCACCGTCCATCTCATTCAGGGATGATATTAGTTCATCTTCGTATTGTACCAATGAAGGTGGTATGAAGTTCTCATTTCCCGTTTGCGGTGGAGACTGAAGGAACTGTTGGCCTGAAGTAATTCTGAGGGGAGAATGATGCACAACATTTCGCGCTTGAGGCACCTTTGGCGCGCTACTTCCTTCAGTTGAGATATTTGGTTCCGTGTTATTTTTGTTCAGTCCACCTTGGTCCCTTCTTCCTTCATTCTCTCGTTGTGGATATTGATACCTCATTCTGGGGGTAACTTGGGAGGATGAATTCAATGAGCAGATATCATTTTCACATCTCAATTGTGGAGGTCCAATGTCTTCCACTTCACGGTTGAAGGATATGAGAGTAACTTGGTATGGAAGTTCTGGTGGAGAATCACTAGCCTGAAGTTCATATTGAATTCCACTTCTCTCATCTTCATGTTCGGCATCGAAGTCCCACGTTCCCTGGTATGTGGAGAGAGAAGTCGGTGTGATAATTAGTTCGTCCATCTCTTCGTTGAATGAAGATTGTGCTTCTCCGGTTGAACTACTCACACACCGTTGTAGCACATCACCGTCAGAAGAAGGAACTGAAGAGTTATAGGTTCTGAATATCAACTTCTCGACCTTGGAAGGGTTGTTCAACAGTATTTGCTTGTAAACCTTGTTGAAGAGATCCATCATGCGAAGAGCTGAAGGATTCCAACCTCCAGAAGAATTTGAATTGTTATGCTGGTCATCATGGGAACTTTCCACCTTCACGTTCTGCTTCGGAGATGAATGAGTTCCCGGAGTTCCTTGGGCTGTTCCAGTGCTTCCACTTCCATTCTGCGATGTGTTCTTCATACCAGATTGAATAATAGTGCCAGGTCCCAGTATTCCAAGTTCCAATACTCCCTTCCACAATTCACTCTTGCATTGTGCATAGTTACGTCCAACGAGTGCCATCATTGCCTGATTCACAACCGAGAATCCATTGTAAGGCATGTTGCCCTGTTCCAACAGAGTTTGTTCCAACAATCTTCGAAGGCAACGTTCTCCATCCTTGCTCTCACGTTCGCTGATAGATTCCCTTCTGTGACTCAATAGACGCACGACGACCGCATTGAAGCGTGAAATACCATTCTCATTCTGTGAAGTTCTGGCACCATCTGAAGCACCGTGAACTGCTCCTTCCATGAACGAAGGTAGCAACTCTCGAAGGTTCACACTTCCATATTCGGGATTGTTGATGACTTCTTCAATTGTTGTTGTTCTTCTGGTTTCAAGCATTCCGGTGTAACAATCGTACAGCAGAAGACGCGGAGAGGGTTCATTCGCACCTCCACGAATATAATAGAGCCCAACAAGATCACATGTGGTACCACATAACCTTCTCATTATGAGATGGAAGGGATTGTTGGTCACCACCTCCACGAGACCACACTTCCTCTCTCTCATCATTCTAGTTTTGAGTACAGCTGCTAATGCTGGAGGTGAAGTGTTAATTCTTCAATAGACCTTGATTGTAGGAAATTGAAGTATAACTCCAGCCATTCAAACTTCAAGAAGAGATAGAGAATTCCACACTTCCCAACGGAGCCACGGTTCCTTCGATGATAAAGACGATGCACAAATCAACAACATCAAATGGAAGGATATGGAACAATGCAGCTCCATCAATCAAGGAATGAAGTTGCTAGACAAACCACCACACCTTCGCAACGCTTCAAACAAACGCTGAATGAACTCTTCTCTCTTCTGACAGATCTAATATACTGGATACGTGACGCTGGACTCACCAATCTCTCACCTGAAGCTGTACAAATCGTTTCACTGCTGGTCTCAGCGTATGGAGGAGATGCGATGCTTGAATCCTTCATTCTTCACCATTCTCATTGGGATCATATCGTCCACAGAAACACAGAATATATAATGAAGGACTTCGACGAAATGCTGAGGGATAATGGCATCACTGCAGATACAACCATCATCAAGACCCCCTTCTCTGTCTATGCTTCGTTAGTTCGTAATCCCGGAAGCTTCGGTGAAAACCAAGACAGATGGCCCATCTCTCAAGCCGAGTTGGACGACATCTGGAGTTACTTCGACGCTATGGTTGGTATTGCTTGCAACCACGTTCACAAGCGCCTGAATTCCAGAGAAGTACCTTCATACTATAGCAGAGTTGATATTCACCGCTATTCACGTGAGTTGAACTTCAAACTTGGTTCTGAGTAATCCATTCTATCTCACATCCACCTTCACAACATCGAAAGACGAACGTCCCTCGATATACCGACAAGATGGAGAAAAAGGTCAAAGTCCTTTGCATTGGAGATCTTCACTTTCGAAGAGATGCAATACCTGAAGGAAGGGCACTCTGCGAGGCAATATTACAGAATATCACATCTGATCTCTCGCTTGCAGTTGTGATGGGAGATACGCTGGATCGATTCGGAGATGTGAAGACTGCACCTCTCACTCTCGCAATTGACTTCCTTCACCGCCTCTCACAGAAGGTGAGGACCGTACTAATCATTGGAAATCATGACTTGCCACACAAGTGCTGCAATCCGAGAAATAATCATCCATTCACTGCTCTTCAGTATTGGGGCGAAAGAATGACGGTTGCGGATCATCCTGTGATACTTGAAGTTGAAGGTTTATTCTTCACCTTCGCACCGTACTATGAGCCTGGTTTCCTGATACCTGAACTTGAACTCACACTTCCCTCCACAGAAGCGAGAGGATGGAAAGAAACATCTGCAGTATTCGGACATCAGGAATTGCACTGCATCTCCTTTGGATATTACAAGGGTGGCAGTATGGCAGGTTCGGTGAGAGACGAAGGCGAACTTGGGGCTGAAACGAAGAGCACGAAGAACGAGAAGAACTCCGGAAAGAACGATGATGCATGTGAGGATGTGTGGGAATCGGAATATCCTCTGGCTGTCATGGGACATATTCACGACCATTGTAGACCTCTGAATAACGTTCTCTATGTTGGTGCTTCTTCACAGAGAAGTTACAGTGAGAGTGCCGACAAAACTCTCTCATTACTCACATTCACTCTCATCCAACGTAATTCGAGTGAATCTGGCACCTCTTCTCATATCAAACCTTCTTGGAGTGAGGAAAGAATCAATTTGGGCCTTCCTTCGCTCCAACAAGCTACAATCGATGCGAAAGACTTGCAAAACTATCAACCTCCGCACAACTGCAAGCTCAAACTCACAATACGAGGCACAAGCGTTGAACTTGATATTCTTCGACAACAGCAGACGATATCAAAGTTGAAGGAGCAGGGAATCAAGATAGCATTCTCCACCGTACAAAGCTTCACTTCGAGAGAAGATTTCACACCAAGACGCAAGACGCTCCAGTATGGGCAAATGCTGGCATTGAAACTTAGCACAGAACCAGAACTATATCCCATCTTCACTTCAATCTTCAGTGGATTGATACTTCCACCAACACAAGATATCAGAACACCAGAAGTACGAGAGAAGGGAAATGAACCCACAGGAATACAACAGGTAGAATAGAAAGAACACAAAAACAGAGCTGGTACCAGCCCTGTGAACTTCGATCTCCTCGGAAGAATTACATGTGAATCTACAACAACGAACTCTCAATTGTCTGAAGATGAAGTGTTGAAATATTACACATCCATTCTGGAATGGGGAATTTGCCATGAATTACAAGTGAAGAATAATCCCCACTTCCGGAGTTCAGGATCCCTGCAAGAGAGTTCCCACCTCTGGGTCTATGGAGCTATTCTTCAACTTCAACTTCATCCTGGAATGTATGGATTGTTGCTTGGACTTGAATTCGTTGGAAACCTCCGAATTCCTGTTTTCCTGGACCTTCATACGGGGGATTCCAGTGGAGTTCAGGATCCCCGCAAGAGAGTTCCCACCTCTGGGTCTATGGAGCTATTCTTCAACTTCAACTTCATCCTGGAATGTATGGATTGTTGCTTGGACTTGAATTCGTTGGAAACCTCCGAATTCCTGTTTTCCTGGACCTTCATACGGGGGATTCCAGTGGAGCTCCATACTTCGGTGCACATAAGAAGATATCTCCGGAAAGCTCACTCCTTCAGATATTACCCTGAATTAATCCCCAAATAGTTCAGTTGCTACGGAAATTATTCCAGAGGTTCAAGTTGCACTGAATGGGAATCTATTCTTGTATGTGAACTTCATGGAACTATTCCTCGTTGGTTTCGTATCGTTCTGAGTTCTAACGTGGTACCACGTGAGATGTGTATTCTGTGAGTGCGAGTTACGCTAGTTCCAACATTGCGGAGTGTCTCTTTCTCATATTTCCAGTTCTATCCCCCTCACCCTGGAATACAAGTATGCGAAGGTACGGTCTGGAGGTATGTCTATCTTCATGCATAACAATGTGCCCATTGATGTTGATATGATATAAGACGTAGTTGCTAACTTGTCCTAGTGAATTCACCAGAGGTCCAGGATTGTAATTCTTCGTTTGCCACTTCAGAGCTATAGCAGCTGCAGTCTCCATTCTTCCATCAATTGTATTCTGAATGATGTACAACTTACCATCCTGTGTGCGATGAAGTATGGGCGCGAATCCTGTAACATCGAAGAGTGAGAGTTTATCTGTGATAACCGTAACGTTGGTGGTATTGTTCTGACTCTCGAGCCATTTCTCGAGTTCTTTAGTTCCCAGCAGCACGTTCACCCCTGGAACCGTTCCGAAATCATCCTCTGAGATGTAGTGATCTTCAAGCGAGAGTGGCAGCTGAATTGAAGCGTTGAAGCTAGCGTGTGAATATCGCCTCAGATCGTCCTGCATGTTAAGGTAGAATTCCACGTTGTACATCACGAAGGCACCTTCTGCAATTAGTGAAGGAACTTTGCTTCCAATGTAGTTAATTGTAGCTTCTGTAGTACTCAGATTCAATTCCGAAGCCATATCGTCCAATTCATCGAGATTGGGAAGAACGTTGGGCAATTCACCGAAGTTGTAGTACTTCAGCGAATCAACATTTGAACCTGTAGCATCTTGATCGACAGCGAAGTATTGGGTGCTGAATGTGAGATAATCATCGTTGGTATCCTTGCGAGGTTGTTTCTGATTTATTCCACCATCAGTGCGCCAAACATCGAAGGTCCACTGTATCAATTGGCGTATCAACGAGAGAGATCTGCGAAGACGACCCAAACGCATAACCTGGCTGAGTTGTGAACCTGTTGAAGTTATTGGAGCTACAATGGAACTGGAAGGTGAACCAATACTTCCCCAAGATGTTGAAGGTACAACTGATGGATTTAGGCTCATCTGAATATTCTCAAGGCCAGAAGTGATCTTCAGAGGTGGAGGTGGACCTTCCTTCATGTTCTTGAGAATGTTCAACGCTGCAATCTTCTTTGGATGTTGAATGGGGCAATATATTCCATATTCGAGACCGTGAAGAGGATACCACAATCCACAATAGTACATTCCGCAACGTACCACTGCACTTGGATGTCCTCCAAGTATATCTGTAACGAGTTCAATTTCGCACGATGAGATGCTACTTGAATGTGGAAGGTTGGCCGGTTGTGTCGGTGGTACGATGAGAGTAATGAAGTATCTCTTCTTGAAGATGAACGTGAAGGCCTGTGCTTTTCCATTTGAATCAACGTACTGATTCACCATGGAAGGAATGATGGATGTGAAGTTATAGAAGTTGTGAAGGTTCTGGTATGACTTCGAAGGGAGCAGAGGGCAGGATTCGAGAATCTTCTCTTCACTCTCAGGTGCAGCAGTTGAGCATAGTGAAGATGGAAATATACCAACTGCAGACGCTTCAATTCCTTGCGGTGCAACTGGAATTGATGGAGAAGATGAAGGACGTGATGTAGAAGGTGAAGCTCCGGCACCCGCACTCACGCTTGGAGTTGAACCGCATAGATCGAATTGTGAAGTTATAACTCGATGAAGCCTGTATAGCATATCGTAGCAGTATGAGGTCATTTTACCTTCGAAGAGACGTCTGTCAGTCTTGTTCTCCTCGTATCTAACAATAATAATATCGCACTGTGGATATCTGAATGTGTTGGACTCTGTACCCTGATACTTGTATATTAGAAGTGTGGGACGATCCTCCCTTCTTGGTCTCGCATGATAGTATCGATGTCGTGGTATTTCAAGTTCTATGTCTGTGAGTTGTGAACCTGTCGGTATGAAGGTGAAGATGTTGATGTTGTATAGCTCTTCGAACATTCTGTAGTGAAGCAATGGATCTAGCACTGTATATGGGTTTGATATCTCTTGGCGTATCACTTCATCGTTCGCATCATACATCTCCTGCTTCAACAACGAAGGATCTATGAGTTTGATAAGTTCCTCTCTCTTCTTGCGAACGTACTCCTCTCGTTCATCTCCTGTAGTACCAAGAATTGACTTGTAATATCCATCGTTAACTGCGAGCAGTATTGAATGAAGAAGACTTGAAGGACTACGATCAACTCCATAGTGGTTGAGTTCACCTTCACTTCCTATTACTGATGAAAGTAGACGTTCAAGTGCGAGGGGAAGGCGTCCGTGGCGTCCAGGAGTGAGAAGTTGTCCAGTGTTGAGCCTCGTTCTTAGCATGAAGGCCTCCTTCTCAATACCTTCATAGTAGATGCTGTAACGGTCCTTCTCACTTCGAGTCATAGTACAACATGGAAGATATGGGAATTGCGAGACGTTGATTCCCTTGTTCTCAATGAGATTGGGTATTGGATATGTATCGGAAGGACAGACGAACCAGAAGATGGGATCCTTCGGCGGTGGTGGGAATTGGGCGTAGGTTCTCTCGAAGGTCTTACCTCCGCGCGTGTACTCGTTCTTGCTGTACTGAATGGCCTCACGTTCATTGTTGAAGGCCAGAGGTTGTCTTTCACCTCCACATGTGCTGGAATATCGGTTACCGAAGACTTGTGGATAAGTCTGGATTAGTTGAAGGGCTCTATTCTGCATACGTTGCCTCTTGATTCGTTCGAAAGTTCGTTCTTCCTCATCAACGGTGCTTCCTTCAACAATGAATGGGGATTCAGGTATCAACGTGGAATATAACCTCTCAAACAACTTGGAGGTGGGAATCGTGGGCTGAAGTGCAATACCTGGAAGTGAAATGATTCTCAATTGATTCTCACTGTGGGTGCACTTCCCCCATTGATATATGTTGAAGAGGGGCATCATGTGGTGAATGCAGTTATCAATGTCTTCAATTGAAGTTGAATTGTTGATTCTGATTCTCAATCTTGCATATCGCGAAGGTAGCATCACCTGAACCCATTCGTTATTTCTCCAGACTGTCACTCTTGATATCTCATCATCTTGGTATACCTTGGGTGTGAAGACGACCGTTGTATAATGTGATCCTCTTATTCTGCTGCGATTGCTAAGACGGGTGAATGGAGGTCGATATCGAAGAACGAACTTCTCTCTCAGCGCAAGAGGGCTGTTACTCTCCTCCATGTAGATGTGTCTCGAGAATATTGGTTCATTCAGCACTATGTGCGAGAGAACAGAGTTGTTGAGGTTGAATTGTCCTTTGTTGGTGAGTTCGAGCTGTGAACCTAGGGGTGCAGTGTAAAGTTGATATATTGGAACTAACTCAACCATTCCCTTGATACCAACGATAGTATGTGCACCAAGTATCAGAGGTAGTACTTCCTCCGTTCGAAGACGCAGAAGTTCCAACAAATCCATATTCTCATTCCAACGAATTGAAGATGGAGTATCAACGAGCAATTCACCGCTGTTGAGATCGAAGTTGACGGAGAAGAAGGTATCAGCATCCGCGGTATAGAATGAGAAGGGAGAAACGTTGTATGGATCTCCAAGCCACAGTGTCATCTGAAATGTATTGGGTTGTGGCCTCCGTGAACGTGAGACGGTGATTCTTGCGTAGTTTGGAGTCTTGTTATAGTCAGTGCCACTGTAGATCTTGTAGTAGCTCTCACCAAGAGAATTGTTGTACTGAATATAGGGAAGGTACTGTGAACATATCGCTTCATTGAAGATGTATTGACCTTCTCGAATTCCGATGCTGCTGCCGTTGGGTGAAGTTGGTCGAAACATATGAGATGTGGTATCAATTGTTAGATCGGTACGTGCGAAGTATCCCCCGAGATTCCAGCTGCTTCTCAGTTGTTCCTGCATCTCAAGTACTTCACGTGCAATTCTGTGATCATTCTTCTTTCGTCTTCCTTCACGTTCCTTCGCCTGCCGATAGAGGCTGTCCAAACCTTCAACTTCAGTAATATCACTGTACGCCTTGATCTGCTGAAGTTGCTGCAGTATGGTGGATTTCACATCTGAAGGTTCAAGTTCAACTCCATACTTGCGATAATAGGCCAGAAGAAGTGAATCATCATCAACTGGTGTCTCTCTCAATTCACACTGCTCAAGTAGGGAGGAAAGAGAGATTGAAGATGGCACATTCTCCAATTCCTTCTGAATAGGTACAATCTGGCCCAATTCATCTGAAACTAGTGAACCTCGAGTAACATCCAATCTCAAGGCCTCAGTGTATCGAGACATTACAATACTATCATATTCGGGGATATGATCTCCTTCTTCCATTTCAGTACCAGGTGAATAGCGAGAGGTGTACGCGAAACAGAAGAAGGGTTAACATCAACAACTGGCACTAACGGATGATATGATGTTGAAGGTGGGAAGGTGCTATTCTCGCTTCAGATAAATGAGCTCATCTCGAAGAGGACGTATTCGTTCGGAACACTTCGTTCATGATAATGTAAGTGCCACTGGAACTTCACAATCCAGTGAGTACAGCGAAGGTGCTTCAACTTCAGGCGAAAGTAGGGTAGTAAGAATCTCACTCAATAGCGTTAGGGAGAAACTTCGAAGGCTTGCAGAAGTTGGCGACGTTCAAGTTTCACACCTCGACAGTAACCTTCTCTCTGATTTCACCGATATGAAGGAGGTGGCGGACATCTCCAGTAATGCGGGTAATTCACAAATTATACTGAGGCTTATCAACGAATATTTCGGAAGTTACACGTCTCGAAACATCGTACCAGGTACAGTGGCCGCACACTTCAGGGGTTGCACTGAAGGTGATAACTTCGGAGGTCCTCCGGCTTGTTCGGCCGTATGTGGGGGTGAATTTCAACCCAATATGATCTCAGGGTGGCAAATCTGCTCCGAGAACGTGGCACATCTGAGAGAAGGAAAGTTGAACTTCGTCCACACCCTTGAAGGTAGCGATCAAGCCACTCTCCACGTATTCGACAAAGAATGGAACAAAATAACACCTTCACAGTTGGGAGAGTTCATGAAGCGAGGCATCAAGAAAGTGGCCCTATATCGCTACGGTACGGGAGATTATACCGTGAAACAGGAACATATCCCTCTCACTGCAATTCCTGGAGCTGATATATCCAAATCACCGAACAGACGCACCATGAATCCTTCAGAATACGAAGGAACACAGAACAACACCAAACAGCCCCAAAGTCCTCCCAGAGTACCACGAACGAAGAAGAATGAAGGACAAACGCAGAGCTATGGATGGTTATTGTGGATTCTGTTGATACTGGTTCTTCTCGCACTAATTTACGCATATTACCGCTATCGATACGCGCCTTCACAGTAACTGGAATAACTCAGAGTAACTCAGAATATTGAACCTCTCCCCTCGCACGAAGGGAGAGAATGTAACTTTGCAATGAGTTGGTGTAGGTACCCACACATTATACTTCGAATGAGAAACAACAATGCAGAACGAGGAATCTCAACACAATCAGGGTGCATCTTCACCTTCACATTTCAGTGAACAACAACTGAGAGAGTATGCTTCAGATCCGCGCAGAATTGGCCCTGGAGCTTGGTTCTTCATGGAGATGCTGGCGGCACATTCCAATACAAGGGAAGAGCAGCTCTACGCGTGTCGAATGATGAGGCAGTTCTGTGAAAGTTTCAAGTGTGGAAATTGTCAAGGGCACTGCAGACGATACGTTCAAGAACATCCCCCTGAACTCTCGCTCGACAATGAAGGCCTCTTCGAATGGATTGTCACGTTTCGCAACTCAGTTCAGAAGCGACTGGGTGCACCGCTCTATGACAAGGAAATACTTCTTCAGATTCACACCGATGTTAACTATGCAGTTTGTCAGAAGGGATGTGGTGAAGGTGGGAGTGAGAAGAGTGAGAATGTGAACTCCAATACAAGGCCTGGAAGTGCGAGAACAAGCGCAAGTGGGAACAATGGGAGCAAGTTCAGCACCAACAACGAGAGAACTAATTTCAACCACCAAGTTGTGGAAGTGAGAACTGAACCACAGAAAGTACCGAACGTTGGAAGAGGTATCGGTTCTTCGGGCACTTCACATTCACATGGTGTTAATACTCCAGTTTCAGGAGGATACTACTCCGAAGAGGCCGTGAGCTTGGGAATTGACGGCAGCGACCTTCATATTCCACAGTATCAGAGAGGACGAGGCACCAGAGTTCAACCTTCGAGAAACGTGCCAGAGAAGCAATATGAACACCCATACATTGAATTGAACGTTGATGAAGCGAGGGCTGCCAAGTTAGTCTCTTCATTCTCTTCGAATGATAGGTTCACACTCTATCCTCGCAATCGTTATGAGAGGAAGTATAATTGATACTTCAATGGTGTTGGAGGTTTGAAGTGGGCAGAAAGTGGCACCAATTGATCTCATTAATCCTACACCAAGATTGAGAATGAAATTGTTGAGAACATAGCACCAAGTTATCTCTAACCAAGCTACAGTATGCAAGCAATGATGCAATTCCCACAACAACAGCAGATGGTAGCAGCACCGAAGCAGAATCAACGCAGAGCTCCAATGGCCCTGAATGTGAAGGAAGTTTGTGTTGGTGATGATGAGACGAACTACTCGTACAAGGCCTTCGATCATTCTAGGCTTGTGTTTGGTAATTTGACAACTTGCGAACTTCCTGCTTCTTCAGGTGTCAAGGGTACCTATCAAACCGTCTCTGTGAGTTACAACTATGGCACTGCCGAGAATTCCCGCATTATGCCCTTCAAATTGGAGGGACCGGTGGAACGAAGCAACTTCTGCATCTCCAGCATGGTGGACGATAAGACTGGAAAGGTCTCGCATTCCATACTCTCTCGCATGGATCCCAACAATGGAGAACACGTGAAATACAGTGAAGTGCTCCATCAGATCTATCGCGCGATTTGCCGCTATGCTATCATCAACAGATCGAGTCTCGGTTTCTATGATATGAAGCTGGATGAGAACTCAGACTATACTCAGTTCACAATGGTTAATCCGTTCCCATTCGTAGGATGGCCCATCAGATACCCCAATGTGAAGGGAACGAAGCAGCTCGATACTTCCAAACCTCCAATGGTGGTTCACAAGGTCACCATTGGCGGGAGAAAGGCCACGGTCTTCACAAATCGCACAATACCACCCAAACCAGTGAACGTATCGATACTTCAAGTTTGTGAGTTTGATTTCATTGCACTGGATGATATGTCCAGCATCTACATCAGCAGCGCTCCCAAGGCCTTCATGCAAATCAAGACTGAGAGTGCCATCATCATGGACGTTATTCCACCGAACAATACCACAAATCAGGGACGCACACTCAAATCTCTCGCAAGTACCGACGCTGACAAAGCTGCAGAGTTTGACAAACGAATTGAACAGATAATGGCGGCACAACAGCAGGCCCCCAAGAGTGAAGCCCCTCCTTCAGCAGTTCAATCTCAACAGATGCCCTTCTCGCCCAAAGATGCCACACCTTCACTTCCACCTCCTTCACAGGGAAATTACGGTGAGAATAGGACCTTCCAACCTCAACAATTCCAACAGCAGAATCAAGGATTCAATACAGCCCCACCTCCCGCCCTTCCACCTTCATTCGGACAAACTCAGAGGAACTTCACTTCTTCTTCCACCAGCAGCTACAACGATCACAGCATACCTCCAAGAACGAACAACAACTTCAATTCACAGGGAAGTACGAACATGAACGGCAGCTTCGGAGGATATGGAAGCAATCTCAGCACTCCACAGGGAAGTACACCTGGAAACTGGAGTGGCAACCTCAACAATTCCAACTTCACTCAAGCACCGCAATATCAGCAAGGTCCAGTGATGACACAGAGTGGGAACGGACACAGTATCAGCAAGTTCCAATAGACCCAAAAAACTACAAACCTTCACACTTCCGAGGCACCTCGGCAGTTATAGGATATGAACGATACTTGAATCTTCAAGAATAGTTTCTTCCATCTCAGTGTGAATATGGGCGATATCTACACCTGAACCAACTTCATTCCATAGTTCCATACTTTCACTTTCAATACCATGGGATTCTGTGGTACTTGAATCTCCACGAATCCTATTCATACCAGAGAGGTTTGAGTCTCGGGAAGTACGAATGAATGCTGCCTCCAAATGGAAGGAGATACTTCACTTGTTGCATGGGGCGAGAGTGGCTCCAACTTGAATGATGGTGGTATGATTCCTACGAATGAAGGAAGTATGAATTCCCAAGGCTACAAGGTTGGACGTGGACGTACTGGACTTGCGGTGGTATTATTCCTTGTGGTGATGCTCTTCCTTCTGATGGTGGTGGGATACATTGCCCTTCTTGATAATGAGGCGAAGTTACCATCGGTACAGGTGGAGAGGGCAGCTCCAACTGGTGACAGGAGAGTTCTGGCCCTGAAGATATCGAAGGATGCGGGATTGAATCTCACTGAAGGTGTATCTTCTGTAATTCCTGGTGAAGGTGGGTCTTCTGGATCTCTTGTACCTTCTGGATCTGGTATCTTCTCACCTTCGTGGTGGATGGAGCCGTTGATGAATGAAGAGGGAAGAAGTTCAACTTCTCTCGTTGGTAGGGATATGAACCTTGGAGGTATATCTTGCGTATTTCCACACTATCTTCGTCTCACTGGAAGGGGAATGATGGTGGGTGCTGCAAGTGAAGGTGATTGTTATGGTCTTACAACTGCACCCCCAGATTCACCGCTGGAAGGTGAGAGTGTCAAGGGTGTTGATACTTCAATGTATTCTCTGCTGCTGGGTGCGTATGAACCTCTGGTGAAGGTGGAACGAACTATGATGGATTCTATCAACTGCAGAATGACCTTCAGAGGTGTGAATGGTGGCAGCATTTCTCTCCTGTTATCTCGAGGTTCGCCCTGGATGGTGGCGTATTGGGAGAGATTAACTCCAAGGATTGAAGGTGCAAGAATGGATGGATCTCCGCTGAATGAAGGAGATGTTCTGAAGGATGGAGGATGGAATACAACTTCTTCGGGAGGTGCCTCACTCTGGACCCTGAGAGTTGGAAATGATGAAGGAAGGTGGGTTCTTCAGTGGAATGTGCAGCTGAAGGAGATGAAGGAGGGAACTGTACTTTCACCTGGATTGAGGGGCAACTATGGCCTCAAGATATCATATTGCCCTTCACTCTCATATTACCTTCATCTCACCTCGGGAAGTGCGATGGCCTATCAATCAAGTGCGGAAGTGAAGGTTGATGAAGAGGGATTCACCTTCATTCGCGAGGTTGGATGGTTGGATGGAGTATCGAGGGGTATTGTTCCACTTCCTTCGCTTGTACCCCCAGTATTCCTTGATGCTCCACCTCCCTCTGAGCACAGTTATCTTCAGCCAGCGTATGGCCTCTGTGAACTGAGATGGGACTTCGAACGTGTTCAATATCCGAGATTGAGGCCTCCTCCACTGGGAACTGGATCTCTTGGTTCTTCTGTAGTTTCAGTTGTACTGCCAGTGTGGGAGAGGGAGGTTGAAGTTCTTCTCTCACTCGGATCTCTCGCATTTCTACCTCCGCTTCAGAGGTGCAGGGTTGTGGGACTGATGGGATCGATGGTGGATGTGGGATTCATACTGGGACAAGAAGGAGGTGTGAAGTGGAAGAGGTTATTGTTAAGAACTTCAGTTGAAGTATCAAGCCGTGAAGGGTACGCATATCGGGATGGGACCTATTCTGGAGTAGTTTCAACTCTGAAGGAGGACTATAGCGCCCACCACCGAAGATATGGACATCTTCTCTATTCTGCTTCTGTGGTGCTGCACTACACCAGAGGGAAGGAGAGACAGAAGTGGTGGGATCTCAACAAGAATTATTTCACCCTGTTATCCCTGGATGTGGCTTCATCTCGGAACAACTCCACCATGCCGAAGTGGAGGTGCACAGATTGGAGTATGGGATGTACTATGGACGGAGGTTTCAACACGCCTCCAGACCTTGGGAATCACCGTCAATACCCTTCTGAAGCGGTGCACTGCTGGTACGGAATGTGGCTCCTTGGAGTTGAGGCTGGAGATTCAGAGATGGAGGAAGTTGGACTTCTCTTGTACAATCTTGACACCAGAGCAGCTTCACATTATCATATGCTTCAACTTGGAGGTGAGATCCATGGACAGACGCAGTATCCCTCGAAGTATACCACATCTCTCACTGAAGTTGCAGATCTTCGAAGTTGCTACGTGGATGCGAGAGGAGTGGCACCTTCCTCATTCCCACTTGAACATCTTCCACTTCTCGCCACCGTGTATTACCCTCTCACCCTCTCACACTGCAGAATGGAAGGGAATTCAGTGGTGCGAAATGAGCCTCGAAGTTGGTACGATCGTATTGGAGGTGAAGGAAGCGTTGGTACTGAAGCATATCAGAGCTGGTTGAAATTCCATGGAAGTGAAGGAAATACGAGAATTCCTGTACCATATGAAGACGCTGAAGCTCAGATATGTGGCACTTCCAGAATACAGAGGAGGAAACAACCCCAGAATGTTCCAAATGAACTGCCACTCTCACTCATTCTTCCTTCATTCCCTCTCTGCTGGGATGGTAGCGCAAGAATGAGAGATGAAATGACTCTCACACTGAAGAATATGAATGTGAACGAGAAGTACCCCACAACTTCAGTATCTCAGACTCTCTGCTACCTCCATCTTCTTCCCCTGCACAAGGTGGACCAGGGAAATACACCTCCTCCTGTAACACCTCCTGTAGTACCTCCGTCTTGCAACTGTGAAGGGAATGGAAATACACCTCCTCCAGTACCACCTCCATCTCCTTCGAGAAGCGTGAGTCCTGTTGAAACCTGCGTGAAGTGTGAATATAGTCCCAATACTGTCAATGAAGCCACTTCGGCAACACAGAGCTGGTGCCAGCCCCGTTCATACAAATGGTGTCATATCAAGCCACGTTCCACCCTTCCACATTGGTCTTCAGTCACTTCACCTCACCAATTCAATCAGTGCGCATATCCACCTTCAACTTCAGATGAGTGAGATTTCAGTACACCCTTCTCACTTCTCCCGTGCTACTGATGGTATATTTGCGCATCACCAGCATACGAACCACAAGAGAATAAATTGTCTCACTTTGCACTGGTACGAAGGTTTGTCCAGTTCTCACATCCGTATTACCGTTGCACCAACGATAATAGTCTTGATCTTCCAACCTAATGACGAATTTGGCCCCCAGAGACTCAAGGTTCGCTGCCACGTTATCTCCATACGCATTCACATCGTGGCAGAAGGTATATCCATAGAGTCCATTGCATCTCGGTGTGGAAGGAAGATGATACTTCAGAAGGGGCCATTCGAAGTGATTCGGCTCCATCTCGCTGAGCTTGGTTGTGTCGCGATACTCGAGGCTGCAATGTCCCGCAACTGAAGGACCATTCACTGGATCTTCAAGGTTGGAAGTATAGTTGGAACGAATGTTGTAAGTTTCAGCCGTTTTGTTCCTCAACCCCCAGAAGATGGCCTTCACGGGACCTCCAGATTCGAGCTTCACACTTGCCTCCTGTCCGCACTTCAGACCTTCAACTCCGGCAGATACTATTGTTTCCGCATAGATTGGTATGAGTTTTCTGTTGCACCTGTTCCAATCTGCCTCGTTATCTCTCGTCTTGGCCATGTTCCCCCAGAGTACGGGAGCTTCCATCTTTCCCTCTGGTGGTACTCCGTGAAGGCGATGAAGCTCAGGTTTCACAGGGGTCCATACTTCATCCACCATCACTTCCATTCTCAAGAGATCAACAATGGAGAGATTGTACTTGTACTTGTGAACGAGGGATGACTGTGAATTCATGTAGAATATTGGGAAGGACGAAGGAGAGCACTTGCTGTAGAACCAAGGTTGCATCAAACTGAGGCGATGACGTGGCAACATTGTGCGAAAGGTCTGAAGTTCCTCTGTATTTCCAATTCCCCTATCATGTTGCCTGTGGTTACCTTCAACGAAGAAGTTTGAATTGAAAACCATCCATTCACGGTCCATACTGGAGAAGACGGTGCTATCGTTCAAAGATAGAGAACACGAAGCGATCATCTCGGCAAGTAGGTTACGACACCAAGCAATTCGAGTATTATCCAGGAATTCCTGTTTCACTGCGAGAGGTGGCGTCTCGGAAGTGAGATATGTGTAGAGAAGATATGAATGGTTTCCTTCTACAATATAGCTGTAGACTTGATTCGCAACCTTACAAGGAAGAGGACGTGGATTCATACTGTACCAAGTGACGGGTCTCACTTCACTATAGAACATAGTTTCAATCTCACCTCTCTCATTAGCGGTATGTATCGCCTCAATTGCGGGATTACCATTCTTACGGTCGAAGATGCTCTCAATCTCGGCTTCAGTGCAGGACATAAGGTTTGTCGCAAAACCTCATACTATGCTTAGTTCAAGGGCACAAAGTACACTATATGAACAACTCAATACAGTTCAATGTTATTTGTAAAACTTGTAAGTACGAATGCAGCTCTGCACTCGTGATGAACAACATATGAAGGTGAGATATTCAATTCTTGCAATTTGCTTCGAAAGGTTTGCAATATGAGTTTATCAACTAAGAAGGATGGGATTTGATCAGACGAAACAACACAGTTCGAAGAATGAATCCCACATTTCAACCTGCAGATATTTCAGGTCTCGTTGGTGCGGTGCGAAAAGTTAAGAAGAATGGAGTACATCCGGAGCCAGTTGATATGGACTTGAGATGTAACAAGAATAATATGATTGCAGAATTCAAGATTACGCCCCGTGACTTCAGTGGTGGTCTGAAATTCGCATATGAGCTTCATGAGGCTATCGTGCGTTTCAGCAAGGCCTTCGCTAAGCAAAATAGACAACATAGAAGTGGACTCTTCCTTTTCGATCCAAGTACCATGGTTTTACCCCAAGGTTCACAGGGTTACGCCGTTAATCTCGATAAACTCAAACATGCCCGTAACTCCTATAAGTACATGCTGGCTAATTTTGGATGGGTGTTGAAGTACAGAGCCGCGAAACCAGACGTCCAAGGGAAAGCTCAGCAGAAGGGTCCCACTCCTCTCGCAGTTCAGTGCGATATGCAGTCTCCTTTCATGAATTGGGCCATAGCAGAACCATTCAATCTCATATTGAGTATTCCTGACCCAACTAATAGTAGGAACAGTCTTCAAGGCAATTTGTTGAGACTCTTGAAGACTGTTCTGAGAATGAATGGTCTTCAAGAGAACACACATCTTGAGCAGGGAATCTTCACCATTCTAACTGGAGAACTCTTACTTTTGTTGGCTATCAAAGTACGAAATAGAACCGTCGATTATGAAGCGCGAGAAAACGAAATCAAGGGGTGGACCGGAAAAGGCAGAGGAGTGCAGAAGAAATTGGCTCTTGCAGAACTCTCCAAGGCGAAGAAGGTCGCGACTACGTTAATGGCCCGATACTTCTCCTTAGAGAGCGATCGTGTTGCATTTCCGAACCCAAAGATGAAAGGTGTGAGAACTTGGGGGAATACTGGACAGAAGGTTAGCATCATACAAGTGTTGAACGCTTTGAGGGGCACCAAAGGCGAAGAAGTCACGGTAAATAACCTATGCACCGTTGCCAACTTCAAATCCATTGTGAATGCTGTGCATATTCACCGACAGAAGACGGTGAGCGTTGAGAGTGGCAAGCCGCAATATGACACTAATTCAGTTGAATACCGATACCTGAACAATGTGGATGATCTTGCAGTTCAACTCAACTTTGAATATGAAATTCTCAGGGCAATTTACACGTATAACTTCCCAGAGGCAGCAAGTAATGCCAAAACAGCATCACTTATACCAATTGTTATTCGTTCTTCAAGAAGCCCTTGTCCAGCCAAGGGAGAAAAAATACAGAAGACCCCACATCAGACAATCTTCCAACTCCTCGACATCCAGCAATAACCCGTCTGAGTTCATACTTTCCACTTCAACCGTCGCGCGACGGTTGAGTTAGGCTTACATTCATGCAATGATTCAAACGTATGTCTTCACAATTGAATATCAGGGAGACTGCACCTCTTCGCGAAGGAGGATCATTTCTGGCACGTGCTCCTCCAATAGCACCACATATGCCTCCACTAACTGAAGGTATTATTTCTGTGACTATGTTCTCACTCAACACGCTGAGACGTCTGGGAGCGAATGACTTTGTTCTCGAATCGAAGGAGAAGATTGCCCTCAAGTGGAGAGATTGCATGGTGGTATATTTCTACATCGAGAACATGGAATCTCAACATCTCAACTGGATTGTGGCCCTAGTTTCGCAGCAAGTGGTGGGTCCAGTCTTCGCAACTTGCAATCTTTACACTGAGACTGAGGTAGCAAATGCCTTCGCTGAACTTCGAATGCACGGCTCTCATCCCCTGCACTGGGCAGCAGTGAAAGGAGCACCCTTCATACTTGCATATCGTATGGGATTTCCAACGGCATTCTACAATGGAGATTTATCAGTACAAGCACTTGCGGATTGGTCCATCAGTCTCGCATGCAAGGCGGACTACTACGAACATCTCAATCTCTCAGTTGGTGTACAAGTTGAAGCCCCATATCAGACGGGGAAACCAAATCAGAGATATACCACAGAAGCTGCACCAACACTCATCAACGCAAGAGGGCCTTCATCAATGGATTTCAGAACAGAGAGATCCATACGAGGATATAACCCCAGATTACCCTTGGCTCTTCAAGATTCAGAGTTAGCGAAGAAAGAGAAGAAAATTGTTGAGGATGTTGAGGCTGGAAGAAGGACAGGCCCCGCTACTCCATCTGCCACTCCAACAACCGCTGGTACCAGGGAAACAAGAACAACGCCAGAGAGAAAGAAGGAACCTGCAGAAGAAGAGGCACCTGCAGTGGAACCTGAAGCGGTGGAAGAAGTAGCACCAGAGGAAGTACCTGTGGAAGAAGTACCTGTGGAAGAAGAACCTGCAGGTGAAGTACCTGTGGAAGAAGAACCTGCAGGTGAAGTACCTGTGGAGGAAGAACCTGCAGGTGAAGTACCTGTGGAGGAAGAAGCTCCAGAGGAAGTACCTGTGGAAGAAGAACCTGTGGAAGAAGAAGCTCCAGCAGAATCTACAGAGGAAACAAGTCCACGGTCTTCAAGTGGAGGAAGTTCAACATCAGGCGAAGGAGGTGGGGAGGCGCAAACTCAGATGAATATATCTAGTACACCATCTCCAATATCGTTGGAAAATGAGAGGCAGTTCAATCCCGAGGAAGTGAATAGAACACTCGAATCTCTACGGAAGAGTTAGTATGCCCCACATCTTCACCCAATACGTCAACATTCATGGAGGTACCTCCACGAAGATATGAGAAGCCCCACATTTCGCACATTTCGCACATTTCAACCAGAGCAACTACTGAAGAGGTATGAAGGCCGAACGTATGCATGCAACAAGTTCCTTTCCCTTCTGGAAGGCCTCAAGTTCCACACCTTCAAGAAGTTGCTCCACCTCTTCGGTACTGAACCATTTCCTCTGTCTCACTTCAACTTCATTGCCTTCAACTGGGGGAAGTGGAAGTTCATCTCGAAGTATACAGACCCAGCATTTGGTTGCGAAGATACGGCTGAGTGAAGTCTTTCGTGAGTAATCGAAGCTCTCATAACTCACGGTATAGGGACATGGTATAGATTTGAGTCCAGATTCCTCCATGAATTCCCTCATTGCTACCTCCCTCGATTCCTCTGGCACTCCCAACATCATGGGAATATCTCTGGGACGCCCTCTGGACCAAGGGGGTGAGGTCCTCTTCTGAATTGAACGTGCAACTTCAGATTCTATATTCACTTCTCTCGCATGATTCCTTCGATATCCTTTGGGCCAGAGCCAGGCGAGATCATTTCTCAAAGGTGGGCGCTCCATTGCCTTCATTATCAAGGATGAGGCTTCCTGCAACTGTTGCCACGCATTCGGGTGAATTCTGAGGCTGTTACTCTGATATATTTCAGATAGAACGAGGCAATGTTCATCCTTCGAAGACATCGCCCTCTGAAGTAGTTCTCGTTCACCAGGAATGAGACGAGAAACATATGAAGGAACCATCTCCCTCGTATAATTGCCCTTCAGAAGAAGGAGAAGTTCCATACTATGCTTGCGCTGTACTAGAAGCCATCTTCCGGTGGATGATGCATGAACTAACATACCAAATGTCTGCGATGATTGCTCTACGAATGGAGTTTCAATGATAACTCTCAAGGGTAACTCGCTATATCGACTGATAGTGTGTAATGATTGAACTGGTGGTACCATTTCACGAGCGTGAGAGATATCATATAGGAAGCATGTCTATGCAAGTTTCACCAATTACAGGAACTACATGTATTCATTATTGGTCCATTACTAAGCCTAGACTAACAAGAAGGCCCAAACTAACCATGTCGACCGCGAATCAACATCAAGTTCAGGGAAGCAACGTTGAAGGTAGAAGAGATATTGGAAATAACCAAACTCAAGCCACTTCACACGATGACAAAGCTCTCGATGAGGAAGCAATGGAAGATCTCATTTCACTGCTGTCAGTGCTGAAACTCATCTCATCTCAGACTGGTACCGGAAGTGCAAGAAGTAAGGACGCACTTGCCCGTGGACTTGATAATTACGATCGTCTCTCTGCTAAGACCAACTTCAGCGAGCATCAACCCTACTTCTACGAAATCTACAGAACTCACCGCTCCTCAATACTCAAGAGCGACCTTAGTACCCAGTGGTTGGAAGATGAAGCTATTGTAGTTTGGTATGGATATCACCTTCCATCTGTCAAGGCTAGAAATATCAAGATCTCACTCTCCACCTTCTACAACAGAGCTCTCACCATCAAAGATGACCTTGAGGCGAGAGATGAGTTATTTCAGCACGAAAGTAAGTTGAAAGGAGGTAATTACACAGGACCTTCACCAATTGAAGACGAGAGCTACTATTACGCGGATGAAATGCTATATTACCTCGTTTGTGTTTTCAAACATTCAATCAGAGGCACACGACACCAGAATGACGCTGTATCCCTTACAAAGTTAATAACAGAGTTGGGAATCAACATCAATCTCGAACAAGAGCGCACAGCCCCAACGAATAACAGCTTCGATGGTCTTCTGAGGTCCATCATCGGTGTCGCCTCGCAATGTGGCCTCAGAGCTCCAGACGGTAGCGATCCAACTGAAATGCTCAATTCTCTCAACGGTGAAGGAATAGGTGCAGCTCTCAATTCTCTCATCAACAACGACAAGTTCAAGCAGACCATTAGTCAGGCCGTGACAACCATCGGTAGCAATGGACCTCCAACTGATACTAACAGCATGGTTGAGGTCGTTACAAGTCTCGCGCGAGATATGACTCCCATCATTACTGAAGCAGTGAAAGTTGCAGATACAATACCACCTCCTGGAGTTGTTGATACTAGAACTCCAGAACAGAAGGCAGCTGCAGCACAACAAATGAATGAGACAGTTTCCACCGTCAGCAACGTATTGAACCAACTCACCAGCGGACTAAATCTCAATGGTTCACAAGGAACTGAAGGAACTCAAACTCATTCTACAACAGGGGAAACTGACACAACTTCCAAGTGAGATAGATGTGAAGTTCAATTCATGCACTGAGAGTGGGAATGGAAAGATGAAGATCAGAATGGATACAAACAACGAGCAGGGTTGTACAACCTTGCTCTTCAAGTTTCAACTGGAGTATTTGAATGAAGAAGTGAGTTATTTATCTCTCACCCGTGAGTTTCGCACCGTTTCAATCGCATTTTCGATGTCTCGATCGTCTGGGTAACTTTGGGCCTCCTGAGATTGAATATCATTGAATCTCACATTTCTAGTTTCACCATGCCTGGAAGTACCAGAACGACGCACACCTGCAAATCTACCTCTTGTACTATGAGTTTCGAGCCTCTCACCTTCGTCCGCACTATATCTCGTTCTGGTATTACCCGTTATTCTTTCTCTGTGTTCACCTTCATCACGGAATCCATATGAACTTCGCGAACCTGCTATTGTACCATTCTTCTCCCTTGATACCGATGTTGTGTGAAGTTCTTCCTCGTGAAACTGCGGTACTTCGATACCTGCCGCTTCCACGCTTGAAGTGAGAGAATTGATATGTCTGACGAAACTATTGAATTCTGCCGCAGTGGGACGTTCATCCATTCTCATGTTCAACTCTCCCAGTTCTTCATCCAATCTCTTCACCATTTGCACCAGATGTCGATGCTTGTCAGATTCACCTTTCAACTCTGCAACTGCCTTCACCACTGCTGCGAGAGCGTCCGATATCTTAGTTATTTGGGCCTGCATGTGAGTCTGTGAACGATAGAAGTAGAATGAGAAGAATACAAGTCCCGCGGTATTACCAACCGTCAAGAATGTCTCAGCCTTCCTGCCGTTCTCCATTTATGCCGCAAGTAAGAGGACGCCTTAGTTGTTAAGGTGAACCATACGCCAGCATTCGAAGATTGGTTTGATTCTTCTCTTGTTTCATCGTTGCTTTGGTACCATTGGTCGAAAGGTTAATGATTGATAGTAATTTCATCGAGAGGTTCAGGTACCGCAATGTATCACAGATTGAAATGAAAATATGAGACATGAAGTATTGAAGTTTCAACGTGCGAAGATCTCTTTGCAACTGTTGCACTCACATATGAGGTTCTAACTATACATTCTCTCTGGTGCCAAAGATCGTAATGGCAGAACTTACACTCTATGGTATTGAAAATGATACTTCAGACGGAGATGACGATGATGATGTTATCGATTTCTCAGATATAGAAGACGAAAATTCGGATGAAGATGAAGACGATGAAGATGAAGACGATGAAGACGATGAAGATGTGGGAATCCAGATGACCAAGGAAGAGTTCGAAGAAAAGTTCGGTAGTTTGTTAGGACCATCAGTTTCAACCGCCGCTCTTCCTATTACCTCGACATTGGGAAGTCAATTTGCTACACTTGGAAGTATTTCAAGCACACCGGCATTGTGGCAACGTCCTTCGGCAACTATTCAGGGTATCACAAATATTTCAAGCACACCGGCACCTCAAATCAGAGGCACAATTTCATCTCACATTTCGACTCCACCTCCAACGTTGAGTTCGAATCTTCCCGCTACAAGTGTCCTTTCACTTCCTTCATCTGTACCAAGGACCGTGAGTACCTACAAATCTGTGCCTCAGACTCCAATTGTAACTTCCACCACAACTTCCAGTACAATTCAGCCAAATCCACAAGAAATGACCAAGCTCTGGAATATACTTTCGAAAGAAGTCCCATCGAAGGCCGCCGTACAAACGATACAACCCACAAGTTCCAACTTATTGAGCACCATTCTAGCTAACGTTTCATTACAATCAATTTCATCTGCCACTCCAGCTCCAAGTGCCAGTATTACGAGGGCAACAACTCCATCAGTTTCATCTTCAATTGTAAGTTTCCCACCTCCCGCAAGTACGCCAAAACCGGCACCTTCTCTATCATCGGTAATTTCTCAACCATCTCTGGGCATTTCATCGTTACACCAAGTTATAACACATGGTACCACCACCGTTCTTCCAACTCCGTATGTTACCGCCCCTAGGAAATCTCAAACTATTTCCACCATTGTTCCTTCTTCAGTTGCCCAAAGTACCGCAACAGTGCGAAATGTTACTGTAGTTGCTGCTTCTCCAGCTGTACGAACCACTTCATCGAACGATGCGGCAACCGTGGCAGCTGTATCACTGGAACGTGCACCATTCACATCAGAAAGGCAACATGGACAACAGGTGCAACTCTCCCAACGTATCAAACAACTTGGGGTGAACGATTCAGATGGAATTGCCAGAATTATCTACAGCAAGATGCAATATGGTGCAAAGTACGATAATAATACCGAGATTGAAGTGAACGATATTATTCGGAGACTCAGTTCTCAACAAATCTCAGTTCCCAGCAATTAGACTTCGTTGGAGATATGATTGATGTTGTTGAAAAACTAGCACAGAGGTGGCGTCACCTCTGTAATTTGAAAGTTCTGACAATTCCATTGAATTCTTCCCTTCATAGTTCACAGGTTTGGAATGTGACCTCTTCCTGAATGAGACGGATATTCAGGAGATGCAAATTCCAGCGAACTACGTACAACTTGAGGTAACTTCTCTCACATTGCTAGTGTATAGCGATATGGAAAGGAAGATGTCGCGTTCTAATTCTGCAATTGATGTGGAATATCGACCTCGCTACTTGGTGATGGGACCTGGAGGTATACGTGGATTCTATATGTTGGGTGCATTATCAAGGTTCAATAGGGAAGGTATACTCTCTTCAGTTGAAGGTTATTCTGGTTCATCTGTGGGTGCCCTCATCTCCCTTCTGACTGTGGTGGGATATCAGCCCTCTGAGATATGTTCAATGGCGGCCGATGCTTCCCTCTTCACCGACTTCTTCTCTGCTCGTTTGGGTGAGAAGATCTCGGAAATACGGGAAAATCATGGACTTCTTTCCACTGACAATGTTCGCTCCATACTTGAGAGAGCGGTGGTATCAAGGCTTGGACGAGAACCAACACTTCTTGAATTGTACAATATTACGGGGAAGGAGCTGTATCTCACGACCTACAACATGACACTCGGAAGAACGGAGTATCTCTCATATCGAAGCCACCCTTCGCTCTCGGTGGTAACTGCGGCCCTTCTCTCCATGAGCATTCCATATCTCTTCTATCAGGCGAGACTCAATGGACATCTCTGCGTGGATGGAGGTTTGACAGATCCTCTTCCCATACAACCCTTCGTTGGAAGAGGTACAATACTTGCAATCTATATCAAGACCACAATCTCTGAACTTCCCACCGATTCAGAGATTGCCAAACTCACAAAGAGGATTCAGAAGATTATTCAAGCACCAATGGCTGAATTGAGAGACAGAACAATCAGAGGGGCAGATGAAAGTGTGAAATTCGTGGAATTGGGCTCAACAACTCTCGATACTACAGGTCTCTCTTCTTCAGTGATTGATAGGGCTCACATGTACGTTGAAGGATGGCACACTGTCAATTCCATACTTGGAGCTGGAATTCGCGATAATACCGATACAATTGGAACTTCAACCGGGATTCATGGCATCACAACTCGCACGAGCAACAATAGCACCAAATGAAGAATTTGAAGTAATTCACCAGCATAGAAGGCATGGAAATGGAATGTGGCTTCATACTCAATACTACAATTGAAATGGACGAAATAACTCCAAATGGAGGCATATCCCTAACTTCCGGAGTGTGGAATGAAATACGAGAGAGGTCCCTCTTCCGTAATATGAACTTCACAATGGATATTACTTCACGTTTCAATACGTGCGATGTGAACTAACTCTGCCTCTTATCCACCAATGGGAAAGGAATGTCTCGCTCTTCCAACGACAATGAACTCAACAGAACCACTTCAGGTTCAAACTCGCAGAATAATGAACGTCTCACCGTTATCATTATAACTGCAGGGAATTGCGGTGCATGTATAGAAATCAAGAGAAGTGGGGGACTTGCAAGAATAACTAGCGCACTTCAGGCCGATGGTATTACCGTCTTCAACTATGAGACAAAGAATCTGGGAGCCAAGCTGAATGAGAATGATAGATTCACATCCTTCATCAATCGCAAGTTAATGTTGTGGTACCCCTTGTTCGCTGTAATGCCAACCTCCACTGTCGCGAAGTACAACAGCAACAGCAACTTCGGGGATAACGAGCTCGCACAACAGATTGATGTCTTCAACGGCATCTACAAGGATGGAAGGTTCGAAGAGCACAAGATTTACACTTCATTCGGTCCCACTACTGTGAAGCGTTGGATTTCGGACTATCAGCGAAAACGCAAAGCTGCAGTTCCAGAGAGAAATGTGAATAGAATTACGCACAGAAGTACCGATACAGATTTCGATTCAATAACTCCTATACCTGCAGGTTCAAGTTCGTACGTCGGTACTGGCAGTAGTAATTCAAATAGGAGCACACCAACTTCTTTCGATCGTATTGGTGATATCAGCGCTAACAATGAGAGAAGGAATGAAACCCAGATTAGACACATCAACAGTGAGCCAAACTCGCAAAGAGGTGGTGGACATCTCACACTTGAAGTACCAAACCACGTTCGCACCTTCGCAGGTGAAGGTGAAGTTCCAACCTATGTCAGCTGTAGAAACATTGGATTCACCCTCCTGCCACGGGCAAAGTAGAATTGTATGATATGAGAATGGTGAACTATCTTCAAATTACGCACATACGCTGACAAAAATAGATCCAAGCTTCCAATGTCTTCACGTAGAACTCAAGTTGTCAACTTTCCACTATATACATACCTTAAACAGAGGGTGGACAACTCACCTGCAATAACCCTCAATTTGCCTGAACTTTCAGTGAGAATCAACAACTTGGCCCGCAAGTCCGCTTCCGAGGAACAACCAGGCACAACTCCAGTATCAGAGATTATTTATGCCCTCATCTTTCACTATGAGCTGCTACGTGGTGCTGCGCGCCGAAATGCTGTAGCAATGGGGGGTACGATGCTCTCGAAGACCACAGGAGGCGTGAATTACAAGATGAATGAACTACCAATGCCACTTCTTCAGATAATCAACATGCTCATCGTTGAAATTAGCAACAACACCTGTCCCTTCCAACAAGGCAATACTCAACCTACAACTTCCTCGTCTCTACTTCCAACGCGTGGTGGAAAATAGGATTCACATACTTCAGATGCACTTTGCTTCCCTTTCACAACTTCAAGGCTGGTACCAGCCCTGAGATTCTTCGTTCGCCCCTATTTGGTTTGAACTCTCTTCAGTTCTGCCGCTTTCTGTTTCTCCAAACTTGACACCCTCGATTGGGCCTGAGTTTGCGCTAGTTTCTGTTTCGTTTGAGCTTTCGTCTGTTCTGCGGCATACTTGCCTTCCACTCTCTGCTTGTAAGTTTCAGGTGATCTTATCGATTCTCTCTCGTAGAATCCGGACTCCGAGGATCCCGCCTCATACGCTTGTTTGGTCCACGCTTCTCTAGTCTTGGGTTTGACGAAGAGTCTCACACCGGACCAAATCCACAGAATAGCTGCCACCGCGAATAGAATACCGCAGATTACAAGCATTGAAGTTATTTCATTGTCACTGGGATTGTTACCTTGGCGTATCTGGTCAAAGTAAATTATCACGGCCAATAATACTCCTGCTATCAATCCCAGCACAATGAAGGCTGTAAGATTGAAAGCGAGAGACCTCGGTTCCATCAACTTCGTCTTCTCACCTCCTTCCTTGGGCATTTGGACATGAGAGGGATAATTGTGCGATATGTGAACGAATAATTCACATATCAGGCTATGTACAGTAACTAAGAGTGAATCAACTAACACTCCCAAATCTCACAAGTTGATAACCCAGACGGAAATGAATATGTTCAATCCATCCGCCTCTTCCTCTTCCTTCCCCAAGCAAGGTTCGCCTAGAACTGGTACATCGGATATCTTCGGCGAAGCTCCCTTTGGAACGACCCAAGGCACGTTCGGAACCACCAGTTCAGGTCAACAACAGAGCTTTTTCGCCCCATCCACTTCGACTTCAGCATTTCAAACTCAGCCTACTGGTGCATTTCAACAATTTCAGGCCACAAATGTGCCTCCTCAGGGTCATGGGATCCCTCAGGGTATAATCATGAAATCCAGGGCGAAGAAGGAGAAGAAGGAGAAGAAGGAGAAAGAGCGATACTACGATCAAAAATCGGCCATGAGACGCCTTGACGAAGGGAAGTACTCGTATGTATCCAACATTGGTCATATGTATAGCGCACAACACTCAACATTCTCAAGCCTCAAGAGATGGTGGGAGAAGGAAGCTAGTTTGGGCAATAATTCCGCCAATCCTCAATTTCGAGGTACTGGAAGATCTGCACAACGAGGTTATGATGACATCTTGCTTGATTTAATTAACATTAGATCGCGACAAGGAGTCCTACTTCAGCTACCGTTGATGTTGTCGGGGAAACCTGATAGCATCTTGAATTACTTGAAGTTATACAAAACTCAATATGAAGGGGATATAGTTAGCATTAGTCAGTATATTTTCGATAATACCGATATCAAGGGTGATGATGGTCTCCTCAGATTTATTATTCAGAACTCGTTCAACATCTACAGTATTTACACCTTCGCCGCGTTGTACAACAAAAGTACACTCTTCGCGCTACCTGATAACTTCAATATCGATAAATACGATCGGTTCCGAGAATTAATACTTTCCGTCTACAAAAGTGCGGATGTCGGTGTTGTATTCACTAACATCTCCAATAATATCCAGACTGAACTATACAATACTCTATATAGACTATATGGGGTCAGAACTGGAATGACCAGAGTGGAAAAATCAACCAAAGCAGTGAAGACCCTCAATGTTGACGAAATACGATTGTTCATCGCAGCTTCCAGAAAACTCAAGAATAAGACCGACTATAAGTACATGTACTACGACTCGAGCAATAACGAAATTACTGAATCTCATGAGAAGAAGAAGACCAAAGGTGAGAAAGCACAATTCAAATATTATGATAAGTTCCAGGAATACCTCCGAACCGTGGCGGATCACAAAGAAGAAGGTAAATACCCCGTGATAAACATTAACTCGACCAAAGATAGATTCACAATTGCGACGCTGGGAAATCAGGTGACAAAACTCACTGACAAGCATATTTTCGAGCTTTCGAAGGATTTCGGTAGTGGTAATATTGTGAGATTGAAATTTGCCGCATTTACGCCTGATGATGTCGTCAAAACGCTAACAAAATCAAGAGTAGATGTTTCAGATTCAGATGTCTCCTCACTCAACAGACAACTGCAAGGATTGGTGTCACAATCTGGAACCACGTTCTCCTCCTCATTCCAAACTGCAGCCCCATTCTCCACAGTTTCACCCGGCGGTGCCCAGACGAGTGCGGACATAACTCAGGAGCGCGTGGCAGGGGGCACAGTCTTAGGAAATGTACAGCCAGGAGCGAACGTCGATCTGTAAATTTCCAACATCGCAACTTAGTAGTTTGTCGCTTCATATACCCTTCCAATACGACTCAAATTCTATACATCACCAAGGTTGTACAACCCTGGTATTCAACACTGAATGAAGAATTACATTGGGATATAGTATATGTTTGGATTGCGTTTGTTGACAGTATCACACATAATTTTCCACAGCGCATCCTGCTTCCTCAGACTGTCAGACTGCGTTGGTAGCTTGAAATCGCAAGGTCTACAAGGATGTCCTCTCAACTGCAAATGTCTGAAGAGACGAAGCTGGGTTGAAAGACTTGAATCTCTATCCTTCTCCTCCGGTGGTATAATCTCGAATACTTCCTGAGTTTCACGATAATCGGAGATCATTCCTTCCCTGTGATGTTGAAGATCGAACAATGTCCAACCCCAGAGATGATGTCCAATTAGATTCCCAGATTCATAGAGATGGGTCTTCTTGATGGCTTCCAATGAAGTGTTGATCATTTCGAGACTTGTTCCATTCTTCTTGCCCCATTTGTTGGTGGGAAGTGAACGATAGTAACTTGCAGGATAGTATCCCTCAGATTGAAGGTATGTATCAATCTCGAGACATACACCAACAATATCAAATACTGCACATCCAATTCCCTGGTATCTATTGAAGGCTTTGATGAAGTTCTTCTCGTCGCTATACTCCTTGGTACTAATTTCGGTTGTGAGCTCCATACCTCGTCCCATGGATGAAGAAGAACGTGTTACTCCACAATTGGGGCAATGTGACTCGTTACAATCTCTCAATCTCCTTCTATCAATAGGATTATCACATCCCTTGCATATCATCGTAGTTTGAGGTTGTATCATGTGAAGGTAATCTATTTCGATGTATTGCTTGGCAATTTCGAGATAATCTATGATTGTTAGTATTCTATCTCTGTCGTATTCAACATTCGAAGCTCTCTGGGAAGTAATATAACCTCTGTAGATATTCAAGAGAGGTTCACTCTTCCTCTGATATTCCACAGACCGAGAACCACCGGAAATTGATACTATTGTTGATTCCAGTTCAGACATCTTGGCGTTGAGAATTCGAAGTTCACCAATTGTCAGATGTTCATCTCTTCTCTCCTTCATCTGCTGCAGCTCCTTCTCCAACGAAGGTAGATTGTTCTTGTCACGTTCGAACTTGGCCATCACTAACTTATCAACTTGAAGTATATTGTAATCGTTGGTGAATCTTATTGAAAGTGGATCATTGTTGGCCTGGAGTTCTAAATCTTCTGAATCCTTGACCTTACATTCATTAACAGAGTTACTATTGCGAAGAATTCTGGATGCTGTAGTAGCCCCTCTCTTCTTCTGTCTCAAACCAGCCTGTAACCTAGGGGTTGAACTTGTCATTTAGAGTTCAACATTATATATGAGGCTTAGAAGACAGACCGCTTGTACTTGGACGATGAAGAAAAAAGGGAAATTCATTATTTCGGGAGACGTACGTCCCGCGAGTCTTTACATTTTTGTAGTTTGTTTTGTAGTTTGTGGAGTTGTGAGCCTCATGTGCTTCATTGGAGTTGAAGGTAATTTTGTATTGATTTGTAAGTTGAAGGGCTGAACTGTTGGCCGCTGTACCTGTTGACTGGTAATGTTTGATTTTCATTTTTCACCAGCTCCAAGAGTTCCTCTTTCCTGAAGTAGTAGAGCACAGGAACTAACCTACCATTCGGATGGTCTATCACGCGTACGAGAGAAGGATCAGATTCAAGTTTGGGCGGAGGTTTCAGGGACAACGAACCAAGCGCCCTCTGACAATCTTGGAATAACATTTCACAGTTGTGAACTGAAGCTTGGCATGTTTCGGAGATATTCTCTTGTGCTGGAGGTTGTACCAGTTTCCCTCCGAGACCGTGTATCTCACCTTGATAGTTGGAAATGAGGGTCAAGAGAGTGAGATAGTTGAATTCTATCAGTTCCAATATTGATTCACGTTCATGTTGTGAGAGTAGATCATCATTCACAACTTCAGGTATTACATCCAGTCCACGTTTCGCATGACATACAAGCATTTCGTGTTTCTCCTCCTTCAGCAGCAGATCCACCGTCTCATTGTGGCAACGTGCATATCTACTCACGGTGGTAATTTTGTGCGTCAATACCACGAAGAGCAATAGATAATTGTGAGATACGTGTTCCACAAGCATTTCGGCCGCACTCGTCAGCTGAGTTGGACAAAGTTCCTTCAGTGCATCGTGTGAAGTGAGAGCCTCCAATACAAGCCTCACGAGTAAATCTTTGCGTTCATTCCACTTCACAACTCCTCCACATTGGCAACTCTTCATCTTCTCGCTCATTTGGTGGAGGGGGGAGAATTACTTCCCTCGGTGACCCTATTGTCCACGTTAGTGATGATTCTGCTTGCCGTACTGATGGTGGTTTGTGAGAGCCTGAACACTTCGGCGAATTCACGTTCATCGACTGAAACACCATTGATGAAGAGATAATAGTGGATAACTCCTGCAACTGTGGGACGTGGTGGTCTATTCGCAATATTACCATCTTTGGCAACGATCATATTGTAGAATCCAATGATTGAAGAAGTTGTATCCTCTGTGAGATGAAGAAGGTCGCAATAGAACACTATGAGATCTGTGGGGCTAACATAACTTATCTCATTCTTGTATTCCCCATCGTATTGTCGTGAGTTGTAATAGTTCATGGCCTTGCTGGTCTTGTTAGCCTTCAATCCTACCACTGCTGCGAGCCAACAAGGATCAATGACCTTCCCGAGCTTCTGGTGTGCTTGAAAGAGGCAATAGAATATGGCTCTATATTTGGACTTCTTCTTCACGCCACCATTGTTGATTTCCACGTAGATTTGGTTGGCCAATTCCTTAACATTATCCTTGAAAGGTAAGTTCTGAATGTCCTTCATAATGCTATGGTTGACGGCTCTCTTCTGCTTCGTTACTTGAACGATGGGAGTTCGTTCACAGTGCTGCCATTGACCACAAGAAGCACAAGTTCCTTCCATCGTTCTAAGTTGGTGTGTGCATTGCTGGATTGAACTTGTTGCAAAGCTTCCACTTTCATGTTGAGTCGTTGTGATGGAAGTTGCTGCAGTAGGTGAATAGATCTGCGTACTTGCACGTTCCACAGGAAATAATGGAGTTGTGGGGGGCGTGGAGATACTGGTGCTGGTGTTATGAACGTTATTATTTGCCTTCAATCTCTCGGTCAACTTGCGATTCAAGTTAGACTTGGAGTTCATCTCATTCCTCAACCTAGCGTTCAGTTGCTGGGAATTGTTGGATCTCGGTGGAGGAGGTACTTCCATCTGATACTGGGCTTGTTCCATTGAATAACTGATCCTTGGATGTTGCAATCTTTCGAACAACTCATATGGAGGGTCTTACTTGTACTTAGGAAATCAAATGTCATTTCTAATCCCTCTACCCTCAATGAGCGAGGAATACATGCAAATACTATATCGCGAACTAACTATCAATCCACAGCAGCGAATGAAGGGAAGAGGCGTTGTAAGAGGGAGAAGCAACGGAGTTTCAACCTATGTAATATCCAAGGACAATGATGGTACTGAAGTTGTTCATGTGCCTCTATTTCATGCGCTTCATCGCATGGGACTGCAGATATCACCTTCAGATGGAAGTGACAAGTGGAGTAGCAATATGAAGTTCACTGGAAGCCTATACCAGTATCAGAAGGAATATGCCAATTCAGTTGTTGATGCTCTGAATTCCTACAGAACCACCGGCCTCACACTCTATCCTGGTGCAGGTAAAACTACAATGGGAGTTGCCATCGCATGCCAGGTGGGAATGGTGGCGGTGGTATTGGTTCACGACAAAGGTCTCATTTCACAGTGGAAGATGGCCTTCGAGAGACGTTCAACTGCTTCAGTGTGGATGGTGGGAGAAGGATCAGCACCTTCAAGGGCCGATGTTATTGTGTGCCTCTACACTCGCACCTCCAAGATACCAGAGGTGGTGAGACGCAAGGTTGGATTCCTATTGGTGGATGAAGCGCACGAATATTGCAATACCAGTGGTGCTGAGGCCATACTTGATTTCACGCCCCATTACCTTCTCGCTCTCACTGCCACCTGGAACAAGAGCAACGAAATGCAGAAGGTGTTGGAACTCTTCACAGGTCCCCCAGTTGTTGGCGCTCTCACGGTACCATTCAAATTCACAAAGATTGTGAGTTCATATACTGCACTTCGAGTGAGAACAGCGAATGGAATCAATTGGTCCCAACTAATTCAGAGTCTACTCTACAATCCTGCGAGAAATCTTGAGATTATTAACCTTGTGAAGTGGCTGGTGGAGGTGCAGAATCGAAAGCCCATTGTATTCACAACTGAAGTTGAACATGTGAAAACAATTCACCAACTTCTCCGGGAGGGCGGTATATCGAGCTGCGATTGGTTGGCGGAGAACAAAGATAATTACAACGACAGCCTGGTACTGGTGGGAAACGTTCAGAAATGTGGTACAGGTTTCGATGAAGAAATGTACTGCAGCGATTGGCAGGGAAGAAGAATTGACACTGCTGTACTAATCTCTTCATTCCGCGAACCCTCGCTACTCGCCCAAGTAATAGGACGTACCTTTCGTTCAGAAGATCCATGGATATATCACATCGTTGATAACGATCCAACAATCAAGGGACATTGGAGGGAATGCCACAACTGGTATCTCGAGAACAAGGGCACTGAAGTTGGTACAATAGATCTGAACTACTTCGCTTGAGCTATTCAACGATATCAATACCTACAACTCACACAACAATGACAAGGGAGGTACCTCCTTCGTCTTCTGTGGTACTTTCCTTCACGTTCAACTTCACACATTCCAACACTATGGACGAAACTCCAACAAGCCCATATTCCCAAATATGAATGTCTGAAATATCGGTTCAACCACAAGATTCTGTATCGAAGCATATTCCATGGAAAGGAAGGAGATATTACAGATTTCACATATCACTTCACCATTTGGGACTTCGGTGCTTATTCAGAGAGGTACCACAACTTCCAGAGACACAACAACTTCTGGTATGGTAATTTACACCTTGAATCTGAGTGATATCGAACCAAGTAGATTCGTATAACAATGTCGAGATACTGCACCTCCAGAGATGTACATCTTCGGAGATATTGAGATATTCTTCATGGAAGCCACTTTACACTTGAACTGAGTCTCATGATACCATTTCTGTAATTCAATTCTCACTTGTTCCACATATCCCCCAGTTCAGTTGTATTTCAAGGAATTCACATCCATTTCCAACTTCATCACATCTGTCACCTTCATATATTCATAACCTCACGTTCATCTCCATATTCCAGATATTCATCCATACAGTTCCATATACGAAGACTAGAGAGTGAGAATTACACCGTATAATAAGAAGATCGCAAGTTCCACTATAACTGAGACCTTCAAGACCTATGTCGTTCCTCTGGCTCTCACAGAACCAGACTTCATAGGGACGAATATACCATAAGAATGGGAGGGGACATATTATCCAAATATACCAGAGAGTAACTCAGAAAACGAGAATGAACTCCCACACCTCACTCCCACCAGCTCACAGCAATTCTTCCCAAGTTGTTCAAGCACCTCCACGAAGCAACATCATATGGGACGGAAGATACTATGGATTCCACAGCAGTGAAGAGGTCTTCATTGATCCACAACTTCCATTGAATAACTCCACATTGACCCTCGATGGAGTAACTTACAGAGCATATCCTTCGTATATTGGCCCACTCAACAATGATAACGCGAGAAAGGCTTTCAGATTAGTAATGCTGGAGTGTCTCACTTCAAGATTCGGACGTTTGGCCGTTGGTTGTATCACAATTACCATCGACGGACATCTCTACATTGTGTACAACATGGAGCACCAACTCGAAGAACATGGAATTGTGTTGAGAAGAAACCCCGAATTGATCGAAGAATTCATCTGTTCCGATAATGTTAGAATGGCCGTTATTCATCGTTATTGTATGGGCATTCGTGGCACCCAAACCAACAACTTGATAATTGATGATAGCACCTGTGAAGCCGTAGCCATCCACCTTGCCGATGAAATTCCTCTCCAGAAGAATGAGAAGCCCAAGTTATATTCAGACTTGATTGGCATCTGGTTCGACTATATCGGGTTATACGACCAGATTAAAGAATGCACGGATATATTGGTCGAAGATATAGAGAATGTGGAACTCGAAGACTTCGAACAACTCTCCAAGTGGATGCCCCACTCTGCGAATGTCTTCCCAAATGAGCGAAAGAGATCCAAGATATCCAAGTCACTTTGGCGCGAGATTAGAACTCAATACATCGAGAATGCAGACCATATTTCGAACCCCATCAACATGCGAAGTTGCATTGTACCTTCGCCGGTCTTCGAGGCTGCTATTCTTCCTGAAGATTCTGAGCCTTCAGCTGAAGTTATTTTGAAGTATCTTTCGATTGAAGTAGCCTTCCGCAACATCGAGGGAACAATTGATGAAGATGAATATGAACCACTCATTGATGTGAATTGTGAACTCAGTCTCGAAGAACGAATTATGAAGTTACAACTCCTCATCGATGGAGATGAAGAAGAGGAAGAAGAGGAAGAAGATGAAGATGAAGAAGATGAAGATGAAGAAGATGAAGAAGTGGAAGTACCTTCAGTGGAAGTACCTTCAGTGGAAGTACCTTCAGTGGAAGTACCTTCAGTGGAAGTACCTTCAGTGGAAGTACCTTCAGTGGAAGTACCTTCAGTGGAAGTACCTTCAGTGGA